>Ga0302127_10000460_pt1 | contig 22483 bp, 24 predicted proteins | sample CB4_SCM_MG_FD_204452 | JGI IMG/M metagenome (GOLD analysis project Ga0302127, IMG submission 204452) | Marine microbial communities from Western Arctic Ocean, Canada - CB4_SCM | ecosystem: Environmental > Aquatic > Marine > Oceanic | place: Canada: Western Arctic Ocean | collected 2017-09-24
GGGGATCATCGCCCGTAGCACGCTCTGCCCGGTGGAACCTCAACCCTCAACTGCAGCCGTCACCCCTTGAACCGACCCAGACCCCAACTCAACACGTTTTCTCATCTGAACAGGTTTTGGGTGTGGCGGAGGTGGACGGGAATCGAACCCGCCATGCGAGGATCGCTCGCATCACCCGCTTTGAAGGCGGGGGAGCCCACCAGGTACTCATACACCTCCCCGTTGGCCCGAGGACCAACGGGGTGAGTATGGCCGCGATCGCAGGCGGGGGCGAGTCGGCCCCAGAACCGTCCACATGCGTTGTGTTCGACGCGTTTTTGCCGACGGACAGGGTGACCTGCCGGTTCGAGGGGCACGAGGACACCATGGCAGTGCACGACGCCTAAGTCGACGACGCAGGGGACCGCCTCGACAGGGACAACGACGAGATGGTCGCCATCGAAGAACCGCAAGAGTGCATCCAGTCTGGCCAAGGAGCTCCGTCGCGACCGCTGAGGCACCGCCCCGTCTTGACGTAGCACCGGGCAGCGCTCTGCGGTTGTGACTGTCACAGGGTCGGCGTAGGGTGCGATTGGAAGTGGCCCGCATGCTCTAGTCGCAGCGGAACTTCCGTCCTCGCTCCTCGCCCTTCATACGTTGCGAGGGCCCAGCTCCCACTTCCCCCACTGTGTGTTCTTGCATGAAGGGGGAGTCGCGTGCTCGTCTCCTTGTGGTCCATGAAGGGTGGCGTCGGGTGTTCGGTCACTGCGGCGCTTGTTGCGCTCAATCGAGCCCGGACCGAGCCGGGGGGTGTGGTCCTGGTCGACATTTGCGGAGACCAGCCCCTGGTATTGGGTTGCCCGGTTCCCGACACCCCTGGTGTCGTCGATTGGCTGAGCCGGGACAAACCAGTGCCCGATGGCCTCGGCCGCTTGGCGGTTGAGGTCTCGTCAGGCCTAGGCCTGTTATGGCGGGGGAAGGGGCATCTACCAACCACAGCAGATCTTGATGGCTTTGTGGGCCAGCTCGAAGCACACCCGGGATTGGTGTTGATCGATGCCGGGTGCGTGTTGGGTTCGTCCCCCAGAGCTGAGCTGGCACGACGCGTCGCAGCGCAGTCGACCCGGTCGATCCTGGTGACCCGAGCCTGCTATCTCGCACTGAGTCGAACGGTCGAGGCTCCTGTCACGCCGTCGGGTGTCCTGGTCGTCCGGGATCCACAGCGGGCGCTGGCAGCGGCTGACATCGAAGCCGCGGCCGGGGCCCCGGTGATTGCCGAGATAAATGTCGACCCCTCCATCTCCCGCGCTGTCGACGCGGGTCTGCTCATTTCCCGGACGCCTCGAGGGCTGGATCGAGCGCTGGAGGCGGTGGCATGAGTGCCGAGCTACGAGAGCTAGAGGCCGACTGTCACCGTTGGGCGCTCGACCTGGATGCGTCGCTCGATCCAGCGGGCTCGGTGTCGACATATCTTCGTCGACGCGCCCCATTGCTCGATGGCGACGAGCACGCTGATGCCGTCCAGCGAGTCTTGGATCGTCTTGTCGGCCTGGAGCCGCTGCTTGCGCTCGAAGGTGTTACAGAGGTGATGGTCAACGGCCCGGGCCCCATCTGGGTCGAACAGAATGGCCAGCTCCACAGGACAGACATAGAGATCGATCGCCCCACGATCGACCACCTCGTGGAGCGGATCATCGCTCCGTTGGGGCGGCGGCTGGACCGGAGCTCGCCCATGGTCGACGGGCGTCTGGCGGATGGGTCGCGGGTGCACGTCGCAGCGCCGCCAATCGCGATCGATGGCCCCTACATCACCGTGCGACGCTTTCGGGTCCGACCTGTGGAGCTGGAGGAGTTTGGCGACCTCGAGACGGTCGAATTGTTGCGCTGGGCCGTTGATGCGCGGTGCAACATCTTGATCTCGGGCGGCACGAACACCGGCAAGACCACCTTGCTCAACGCACTGGCGCGCCTGATTCCGTCTGGCGAGCGACTGATCTCCATCGAGGATGCCGCAGAGCTTCGTTTGGGCGCCCGTCACGTTGTTCGCCTTGAGGCCCGGCCGGCTTCGGTCGATGGGCCCGCACCAGTGGCGATTCGCGAGTTGGTTCGCAATGCGTTGCGGATGCGGCCCGACCGCATCATCGTGGGCGAGGTTCGTGGCGACGAAGCGCTGGACATGGTGCAGGCAATGAACACTGGCCATGAGGGCTCGTTCTCGACATGTCACGCCAACGGCCCGGCCGACGCTGTGGCGCGGCTTACATCGATGATCGTCATGGAGGGGTCGATCAGTTCGGTGTCCGCGGCGCGTGAGCTTGTTGTCGCGGCGATCGATCTGGTCGTGCATTTGGGGCGCGCCGCATCGCAGGATCGACAGGTTGTTGCTGTCGCGGGGCCCGGGCCAGACGGAGCGATGTGCGACCTCGTCGGGGCTGGGGGACGCTTTCAGGCTCCAAGCCGAGCACCACGACGGCACGGTGCGTCGGCCGGTGGCCGGGTAAGTAATTCGCCCGATGAGAGGTTGGCGCCGTGAGTCTCGAAGGAGTGCTCGGGGCAGCTTGCGTGGTGGCCGTTGCCATCGCCGTGTGGCTGCGCGCCGAGCACCCTGTTGGCATGGTCGACGCGGTACCGGGACTGGCCCGGTTGCGGCGGCGCTCGGAACGGCGACAGGTTGGCGCCGGCCTCCCGATCCTGCTGGAGGAGGTAGCTCGCTCGCTCCGGGCGGGTCTGTCGCTCCGTGCCGGGTTGACCGGTGCCATCCACCTTGGGCCTGGGGCACTCCGGCGCGACATGGATCAGATGGTGACCCGGCTCGACCGTGGCGCTCCTTTGTCCGATGCTTTGGAGGTGTGGGCGGACGAGCGCCACGATGTAGCTGGGGTGCGCCTCGCCGTTGCAGCCATCACCCTCGCAGCGCAGAGCGGTGGCCAGATGGCGCAGGCCCTCGACGGGGTGGCAGACACCCTGCGTAGCGAAGTTGCGCTCGCCAGCGAGGTCCGGTCGCTGGCTGCCCAAGCCGAGGCCTCGGCCGGGCTTATCGCTGTCTTGCCCTTGGTGTTCGGGTTGGTGGCCGGTGCCGCGGACCCGCAGATGTTGAGGTTCTTGATCGGGACCTCTCTGGGGGCTGCTTGTTTGGTGGTCGGGGTGATGCTCGACATCGTGGGCTTTGCGTGGATGCGGCGCATTACCTCGAGGATCGCGTGATGGGCGTGCTTGGTTTGCTGCCCTGGGTCTGGGGTGGTCTGGTCCTCATGGGTGCGGCCGGTGCACGTCCACGAGTTGTCCGGGTACCGCCCGGCGCCGTGATGGCGCCAGCGCTCCGCCAGACCAGCCGCGTGGGTAACTAGGTCGTGGTGGGCCTGGTCGGGCTGACCGTGGACCTGCGGCTGGGCGTTGCCGGAGCGGTGTTGATGCTGGTGGCACCGGTCTTGCTGGCACGGCGAAGCCGGCTTGGGCACGAACGGGTGGTCAGCCGCGAGCTCCCTGAGGTCATCGACTTGTTAGCCCTGGCGTTGGCCGGCGGGGGTGCCATCGCTGCAGCGGTGGAGTCGGTTGGCGCCCGGCCAATCGGACCGGTGTCTGCCGGCTTGGCGACCGCAACGCGGCTGGTGCAGCGAGGCCACCGGCTTACCGACGCGCTTGGCCGCATCGGCCCCGAACTCGGCGAGGCCGCCCAGCCGCTCGTTCGAGCGCTCACCGGCAGCGAGCACTACGGCACCGAGGTTGGGCCCATCCTGGCTCGTCTTGCCACCGAGGCCCGCGAAGATCGGCGCCGGGCCGCGCAAGCTGAGGCACGCCGTGTGCCGGTGCGGATGTTGATGCCACTGGTCTTGGCCATCCTCCCCGCCTTCGTGTTGTTGACCGTCGTGCCGACACTGGCGGGCACGTTCGACGGCCTTGGCATCGTCAACCCCTAGCCCCGGTCACGGGCTTCGCTCGCTTCCCCCTCATTCTTTACTGAAAAGGAAGTTCCATGGATGCACCAATCGTTTGTGAACAGATCACTGATGGACAACGCGAAGATCGCGGCCAGACAACAGCCGAGTATGCGCTGGTACTCGTAGGAGCGGCCACCATTGCCATGTTGGTAATCGCCTGGGCGGGCTCGACGACTCGGATCAGTGGACTGCTCGACACCGTCTTGCGGTCCGTCACGGCGCTGGTCGCGTGAAACTCAGGGGCAGGGGAGCACGCGGGCAGGCCACGGTCGAGTTTGCCCTTGTGCTTCCCCTGGTCCTGGGCCTGGCACTGTTCATCGTGCAGGTCGGGCTGGTCGTGCGCGACCAAATCATGGTCGTCAATGCCGCACGCGAAGGTGCGAGGACTGCCGCCGTGCAGCCATTGCTCGCCGAGGCTCGTCAATCGGCTATCGACTCGGGAGCCCTCGACCCCCAACGAACAACCGTGTTGATGTCGCAGGGGTCCGCAACGGTCACCGTGACCGTCAGCTACCAAAGCACCACAACCGTGCCGATTATCGGGACCCTTGTCGGCGACATCACGATGAGCGAGAGCACCACCATGCGCAGCGAGAGTCGGTGACCAACATCTGCCAGTAGTCGCGGGCCGGTCGTGCCAACCGATGTGGACGAGACCTGGGGGTTGCGCCCAGTTCGGGCTTGGATCACCGAGTGCGACGTTTCTGACCCGATGATTTCGTGCGACCCTGTCACGAACGGGTGCACTTGTTGCTCTCGACAGGTGTGGCGCAGTTGGTGGCGGAGGAACCGGTCAGGGTGACCTATCTCGATGACGACGATGTCGTTCGCGACCTGTATCCCGCGTTGTTCCGATATGCGGCAGTTGTCGGCGCTGGCAGCCACGACCCCGACGATCTGGTGCAAGAGGCGCTTGTGGCCGCGTTGCGGGCCCAATCGCTGATCGATCTCCAGCATCCACAGGCGTATCTTCGGCGGGCGATCTTGACGGCAGCGATGAATCGTCAACGACGCCGTGGCTTGTTCTCGCGTGCTGCGCCGAAACTTGCAGAACCTGAAGGCGTTGACGCGCACTATCGGTCGGACCTCGATGACCTCGAGCACCTCGAGCCAGGGGATCGTGCGCTCTTGTACCTGGTCTACGTCGAGGGGCTGAGCTTCGCCGAGGTTGCCGACCAACTTGACGACACCGAACCCAATTGCCGCCAACGCGCCTCGCGGGCGCGCAAGCTGCTTCGCGAAACATTGCGAGATGAGGAGAGCAGCCATGAATAACGACGAGCTCCGCCAAGCACTTGAAACTCGAGCCTCTCGAGCCACTCCGGGTGGTGCCCATGTCGTCCTTGGGGCCGCCCATGCCGGCCCTGTCGTGGACGGGCCTCATCGCGGACGACGCGGTTGGCTGGCGGCTGCGGCGGTAGTCGCGCTAGTCGGTGGCGTCGCGGGTTCGGCGATCTTCGACGACCCCGTCGAAGACGAGGAGATCGGAGCGGTGGCCGCCAATAGTTCGGATGGCGCTTCTCAAGCCAGCGATGGCGATGCTGGGGTCTTGAGGCCTAAACCGGCCCTGGACCCGCCTCTGCTGACTGACACCATCCAGGATGTTGAGGGCCGTCCGCTGACGGGTACTGCACAGGATCTGCAGGACATTCTTCATCCCGCCCGGGCGGTGCGTGTCCTCATCGCCAACGGCACGGCCATAGCGGGAGCGGCCGTCGGCGTCCGGGACTCGCTTACTGCGTGGGCTGGCTATCGCACGTTCACGCCAGTCAACGCGACCGAGATCGTAGAAATGAGCAGCGTCTACTACGACGAAGGGTACGAACTCGATGGACTGCGGGTCGCTCAGATCCTTGGCATTCCGTCGGTCGCGGTTATGCCCGCTGTACTACCACTTGACGACTCGCTGGATGCTCACCTACTGGTCTTGATCGGTGTGGATTTTGATCATCTCGATGGCGGGTTTGAATCTGAGCTCGCCGCGCCGAATTGCAGCGGGTTCCTTGAACCCGATGAGATGGCGGCGGAGCTGAACGCGTCCTATGAAGCTCGCGTATCACGGCTTCTCCTCAGTGTTCGTGACCTCGCGGATGGCGCTGATGCCGTCGTGACGGGGTCGTTGACCACGGCTGTTCGTGATCGATTTGTGTTGCGACTCTCCACCGGGGACAACCAACTGCTCCAAGGACTGCCGCTGGAAACAGCGGTCATTGCTGTGGAGATGGGCGGTGGCGCTCCCAGCTCGTTTGAGGTTCCAGCGGACGCAGTCCACGGACTTCGGTATGTGGCGTTCATCTACCGCCCCAATGCTGCGAGCGGCCATGACGACCCCACGATGGGTCAGATTTGGGTCTGGTGCCAAGACGAGGTCCTCTACCCATTGTTCGGCTCGCGAGCGCTCCTAAACGACGGCTCATCTGCTCGCATCACGGTTCTGGACCAACTCATGGGAGCGTTGGGTGTTGGCGCGCAGGAGTGACCCTGGCTGCCGACTTCCTCAGTCGGCCGGGGTGAGCCGGTAGACGCCGGATCCGAGCTTTTCAAGCTCGGATCGAGTGCCAAACGCCAGGCCGGACAGGAAGTCCAGGCCGCGGCGGTGAAGGTGCCGATCGCTCTCGAATTCGACAACGGCGATGGCTCCGGTGGCCAGGGCATCGGCGGGGCCACTCAACTGAGCTAACTCGGTGATCACGAAGTGGGCTGTCGGGGTGCGGTTGGTTGCGTGCGCGGCGTCCACACCTGCCTGTCTAGTCGACGGGTGCGGGACGTGCCGTCCGGATGTCGATGACGTCGGCCCCAGCCCCAGGGTCGATGGGTGTGGCGGTGTCGTCGTGGGCTGTCTGGGAGTCGTTCCGGCCATCGGGCTGCGGGGCCAGTAGTGCTTGGAGTAGCGCGATCGCGCCGTGTTTGTCGAGTGGCTCGTTGCCGTTTCCGCACTTGGGAGATTGCACACAACTCGGGCACCCGTTGGTACAGGGGCATGACTCCAGCACGCCCAATGTGGCGGCGAGATGCCGATCGGCGGATTCGTAGCCCAGCTCGGCGATGCCCGCACCGCCTTGATAGCCGTCGTAAATGAAGATTGTCGGCAAACTTGTGTCGACATGGAGCGCAGTCGATACGCCGCCGACATCCCAACGGTCACAGATAGTGAAAAGTGGCAGCATCCCAATGGCGGTGTGTTCGATGGCGTGCAGGGTGCCGGGCCAGTCGGCTTCTGCCACGCCCGCATCGGCGAACAGTTCTGGCGCGACCGTGTACCAGAACGATCGTGTTGTGAGTTGTTGTGCGGGGAGCTCCAGCGTTTCGTTGCCGAGGATCTTGCGGCTGCGGACGTCCTTGCGCTGGTAGCCCACAACCTGTGAGCTGACCTCGACAGTGCCCAGGTGAAGGCGGCTGCGGCCCACAGTGCGAACCTGCTCGACATCGAGCACCGAAATGTCGATGTTGGTGCGGGCCTGGGTGTAGGTGTCGCCGTCGTCTGGTTCGACGACGGCGGAGTGGTCGTCGATGTCCAGCTCGAGCACTCGGAACGATTGGCCACGGTGAAGGTAGATGGCACCGGGGTGCACCAGCGAAAACGCTCGACCCTCGTCGACGGTGCCGATGAGTGAGCCGTTGTTGTGCCAGATCCGGTACTCGGCGCTGGATCCGCTACGGATTCCCACGTCGCGGCCCGGGATACCTCGTGCGGCCCAGACGGCAATGGGTTCTTCGCCTCCGCCGCGCAGGCGGCGGCGGGTCCTGAGCTTGTTGTCGCGAACGAGTGCCCGGACGCCGTCGTCGAGTTCGCCGCCCCAGTACTGGTAGTCGTCGTGACTGAGCGGAAGCTCGTAGGCAGCGCACGCGAGGTGGGGGTGCAAGATGAACGGGTTGCGGGGATTGATGACCGCTGGTTCGGGGGCTCGGCTGAAGACTTCGTCGGGGTGACCCATGAGGTAGCGGTCGAGCTGATCTTCGCCGGCCACCATTACCGCGACTGACTCTTGACGCTGACGCCCGGCGCGCCCGGCTTGTTGCCACATTGATGAGATGGTGCCGGGGAAGCCGTTGAGCACACAGGCGTCGAGGCCACCAATATCGAGCCCCAGCTCAAGCGCCGTGGTCGCGATGACAGCCTGGATCTCGCCATCGAAGAGCTCTTGTTCTATCTTGCGACGTTCATTGGCCAGGTAGCCGCCACGGTAGGAGCGGACGGTGTCGTCGAGGTGGTCGGGCAACATGTCGCGGACATGGCCGGCCACGAGTTCGGTGCCCTTGCGGCTTCGGCAGAATGCAATAGTGCGGTGACCCCCCTGGACAAGGCGGGAAACGGTGGCGGCGGTCTCGGCGTTGCTTGAGGTCCGAGCGCCTGACGCAGCATCGATGACGGGGGGATCGAGCAGGGCGAACAGCTTGGGACCTTGGGGCGAGCCGTCCTCGTCGACCTCGGTAACGGGGAGGCCGCAGAGGTCTGATGCCAAGCGCCCGGGACGTCCAATAGTGGCCGATGTGAAGACAAACGTCGGATCCGAGCCATAGTGCCGGCAGAGGCGGCGGAGTCGGCGCAGCAGGTGCGCGAGGTTGGTGCCGAAGATGCCCCGAAGAACGTGGAGCTCGTCGATGACGACGTAGCGGAGTCGGCGTAAGAACGTGTCCCACCGGCCATGGTGGGGGAGGATCCCGGCATGGAGCATCTCGGGGTTGGTGAGAATGACGTTGGCGTTCTTGCGGACATGGGTGCGAGCGCTGCGATCGGTATCGCCGTCGTATGTCGCTGGGTTGACACCGGGAAAATGCATCGAACCCAATGCGCGTAGCTGGTCCTGGGCCAGCGCTTTGGTGGGGAACAACATCATGGCTGTCGCAGGTCGGATGGGATCGGCGATGGCCTCGGCGATTGGTACTTGGTAGCAGAGCGACTTGCCCGAGGCTGTCCCGGTGGCAATGGCAACCGATGTGTTGTCGCGTAAAAGGTCGATGGCGCGGGCTTGGTGGGACCAGTAGCTGTCGAACGGGACGCACGTTTGGACAGCGGGGTTGAGCGGTCGTGTGAGGGGTTGGGTGTGCTCGGGGCGCGCGGGGAGGCGTTCGATGTGGACGATGCGGCCGTCGTCGGCCAGCTCGTCGAGCAACACCTCGAGTGAGGAGCGCGACAAGAGTGCGATCGCTCAAGAGTAGGCGGTGGGTATGACAAATCACAGTGGCGGAATTACGTCAATGTCAATCACATCCAGGAGCTCTCAGCTGCGCCCGAACAGAGCCGAGACTCGACGTGCACCGCGCCGCGGCCAGCGATGACTTATTCTCATGGTTGTGATGTTGAACGTCAGCGTGTCGAGTTTGGCTAGCTGGACGGTTCTGCGCGTCAGCGGCGAGATCGACATGGCCACCTGTCCCCAGCTTCGCCAGGAGATTGTGGGTCAGATCAGCCAAGGCAACCTACAACTCGTGATCGATCTTGATGCCGTGGACTTCATCGATTCCACCGGTCTCGGCGTGTTGATCGGCGGGCTGAAGCGTGCCCGCAGTCAGGGCGGTGACCTGCGCGTGAGCGGCGTTGACGAGCGGCTGGAGAGGATCTTCGATCTCACCGGGCTGCGCGACGTGTTGGCCGTGGTCGACCCCACTGATCCCGACCGGGAAGTCGGGGTGGACCAATGACCCAAGGCATCAAGCTCGTCATCCCGGCCCAGCCCGAGTACTTATCATTGGTTCGCTCCGTTGTCGCTGCAGCGGCCGCGCTCGACCCGGGGCTCGGCGATGCCCGCATCGAAGATCTACGTATCGCGGTCTCCGAGGCCACCACCAATGCCATCGAAGCCCATGCCAACCTCGGCTCAGAAGAACGCATCACGATCCGGTGCGACCTCGCCGACGATCGCATCGAGGTCGAAGTTCAAGACCACGCAACGACGGGGTTCGATCCCGCCGACCTGGAAGCGCCCGGTCCGCTGGATGCACCGGGGCGCCTCGACTACGAGGGCGGATTCGGGATTCCGCTCATGCGTGTGCTGGCCGACGAGATGAAGATCCGTTCGCTTGATCACGGGACCGCGGTCCAGCTCGTGGTGTACGCCTCGCCCTTCAACAAGGACTAGCGGCACCTGATCGCCATGGTCTGGTACGTGTCGTACGGGTCGAATCTGTTGGCCGAGCGGTTCGCCGTGTACCTCGAAGGCGGCGCTCCACCCGGCCGTACCCAGGTCCAGGCAGGCGCTCGAGACGCGAGCCGGTGGCAAGACGATCGGCCAGTCATGGTGCCCCATCGGCTGTTCTTCGCCGGCGAGTCACGATGGTGGGATGGCGGGGGAGTCGCCTTCGTCGATCCCGCTCCTGGCGAGGCGCTGACCCGCGGGCGCGCCTACCTGATCACGGCCGAGCAGTTCCAAGACGTGCTGGCTCAGGAGTCTGGTCGGGCAGTCGGGAGCGAAGTCGATTGGGCGCCGGCGGTGGCCGACGGCAGCGTCCGCCTTGGCGACAACGGGTACGACCTGGTCATACATCTGGGTGACGCAGACGGCTGGCCCATGGTCACGTTCACGACTCCTCGACCCCCGGCCGAACACCAGCTGAACGCGCCTGGCGTGTCCTATCGCTCGACCATTGCACAGGGCCTCGCCCAGTCCCACGGGCTCAGTGGCGCGCAGGCCGACGAGTACTTGTCGCGGTGGTCGGTTCTGTCGCGTGGGTAGCGGGCCTACTCGATAGGTTGAACCCGTGGACGACATGGATGATATCGATGGCTTCGGCGAGGATCCCACTCTTGCGAAGCCCAACGAATTGCTGGCCGTCTATGACGTGACCGAGCGATTGTTCACGACGTTGAAGGAATGGTTTGGCGTGAGCGACGGGGTTGTTCTCAACGTCACCAGCGTCGATTCCGCAGTCAGCGAGATGGGCGACCCGGTCATGATTGCGGCGATGGCCATGCGCAAGCTCCAAGCCTTGCGCCTGATCTCGACCCCAGGGGTGCGCACGTCGACCGATGTGGTCATCGCCATCGTCAACGACCTCGACCGGGCATTGATGCAGGCACCAAGCATGTATCTGGCGCTCAAGGCTGAGACGACCGACTGGGATGCCGCACTGGCCTCGCTGGGCGATGGGGAAGACCCCGACGACGTTCCGCTCGATCCCGCAGAGGCAGACCCCGAACTCGAAGAGTTCCAGGTGCAGCACTCGGCGCTGCACGAGGCTGTCCATGCGGTCGTCGAAGCTGCAGAGGGCGAGATCCGCTACTTCGAGTAGCCCGCCTGTTCGGCTGACGCACCTCGTCAGCTGAGGCGGGCCGCATCGAGGATCTCGGCGAATGCTTCTCCACATCGCAGCCAGCCCTCGAGGGTTCGTTGCTTGGGTTCGGCGACGATGTGTTGGATACCGATCTCGGCGAACTCCTCGAGCTCGGCAACGATCATGTCTCGGTCATCGTCCAGCGCGTCCCAGCGGGTACGCATCGACAAGGTGAAGTCAGCGTCGGGGCGACCGGCTCGAAGTCGATCGACGATGGGTGCAGTTTCGGCTGATGGGATCCTCGGTCCAGGTTGCACGCATCAACGCGAGGGCCTCGTCGAGCAGGGGACCTCGGCGGGCGAAATCGACACCCAGCGCGTCGAACTCGGCTTCGAGCCAACCAGCGGCGGCGCCCAAGATCACCCGGCCGCTGCTCATCACGTCGATCGAGGCCAACTGCTTGGCCAACAACACGGGCTGGCGCATCGGAACAACCAGCACGGTGGTGCCGATGCCGACACGCTCGGTGACGGCGGCGGCAATTGACATTGCCACGATGGGCTCGTGGATTTACGCCGAGGGGGGATAGTCGCGCTCGCGAGGGACCACGATGTGGTCACTGACCCAGACGTCATCGAAGCCGAGTCCCTCGGCTTGTTGTGCCGCGGCGATGATGGCATCGCGGGACGCGGCTGGACCGGCTTGGGGCAGGTGAATACCGAAGCGCACTTGTCAGGTCTTGAGATTGCGGTCGAACAGACTGTGGAGCCGGGACCAGTGGCGCTCTGCGGCGGCCTTGTCGTAGATCTCTCCTCGACCGGGGAATGCGAAGCCATGGTGGGTTCCGGGGTACCACTCGACTCGGCCGTTCACGCCAGAACTCGTGATGGCTTCCTCGGTCTTGGCGATCATCTCGGGCGGCGCGTAGGTATCGGTCTCTGCGGCCGCGATATAGATCTCGCCGGTGGTTTGTCCGAACCCGTGGTGGGGCGAGTCGGCGGCGTCGACGGCAAGTCGTACGCCGTAGACCGACGCCGCCGCTCTCACCCGGTCCGGGTAGGCGGCCGCGACGCAGAGGGAGAACGGCCCGCTCATGCAATAGCCGACGGCGCCGATGCGGTTGGCGTCGGCATCGGGTTCGGCTTCGACGTGATCGATGAGTGTCTGGGTGTCGCGCACGACTATTGCGTTGCCGAGCGTCTTCATCAGGTCGAACATTTCATCGGCGTTCGATCCGGTCTCGAAGTCCATGACGAATTCGGGGGTGCGTCGATAGTAAAGATTCGGCAGGACCACGTAGTACCCCGTGGCGGCGATTCGCCGGGCCATATCGTGGAGTTCTTCACGCTTGCCGGGAGCGTCCATGTAGAAGAACACGACGGGGAATGGGCCACCCTTGTCGGGGCGTGTGGTGAAAGCGCTCATGACGCCGTCGGGAGTCGTCAAGGGAATCTCGGCTTCGATCATGGTTAGCGAGCCTAAACGAAGATCGCGATGACGAATGCTGCCAAAGCCGGGACGCGTCCGGTGCGCACCGATCACAAACCGAGGCAGGTAACCTCATTTCGAGGGTTTCGTGCCCTCTGATGACTTGGAGGATCGAGGTCGAACCACGGGTGAGTCTCGTGGGGGCGGACCGGAAGACCTCCGTGACCAACCCATGTCTGATCCCGACCTCCTGCTGATCACCGAGCAACCTTCCACCCGTGCCTATCTCAGGTCTATGTGGGATCGACGTCGTCTGTCGACTGCGTTGCCGATGGAGGAGCTCCGGACCGAGCACAAGACGACGGTGCTCGGCAATCTCTGGCATCTGGTCAACCCCCTGCTGAGCGTCCTCGTCTACTACTTCGTCTTCGGGACGTTGCTCAACGCCGATCGTGGGGTCGACAACTTCATCTTGTGGCTGGCCGTTGGCATCTTCACCTACTCGATGACGGCCAGCTCGATCACCGGCGGCGCCAAGGCCATCGACAAGAACCGTGGCCTCATGCGTTCGCTTCGATTTCCCCGAGCGCTCATTCCGGTGTCGGTGATCTTCAGCAATCTGCTGACGTTCATGTTCGAGTTGCTGATTCTGGGCGTGGTTGCCTTCACAACAGGCGAGCCACCATCGCTGCGGTGGCTGGTGCTCCCGGCTGTGGTTCTGGTGCACACGTGCTTCAACCTGGGAGGCGCGTTCTTGGCTGCCCGCCTCAACGACAGCTTTCGCGACATTCAGCAAATCTTGCCATTCCTGTTCCAGCTCTTCCGCTACGTCTCCGGCGTGATGTTCCCGCTCGAGGTCTTCCTGTCCGAATCCAACACGCCTGGCGTATTGCGAGTCCTCATTGACGCCAACCCGCTACGGCTCATGCTCCAGAGCTACCGGTGGGTCTTCATGGGGACACCCGTCGACGTGCCGTATCTCGTCTTGGCGGGTGGGATCTCGGTTGGACTCCTGATCGTTGGATTCATCGTGTTTCGCCAGGGCGAGCAACGCTACGGGCTCCGATGACCAGCATCAGCCCCGACGAGGAACTCACGAATCTCGACGGACGTCCGTCTTCGGAGCGCCCGACGGTGATAGCGCGCGACGTCCATGTTCGTTACCAAGTGATCGGTCGTCGCCAGCGCACGCTGCTCCATCGCATCGGAAGCCGCGGGAATCAGCCCGATCAATCCCAGATTCGCGCGCTTCGTGGTGTCAACTTGACGGCCTACGAAGGCGATGCCATCGCAGTCATTGGCCCCAATGGGTCGGGAAAATCGACCTTGTTGGCCGCCATTGCCGGACTGTTACCCATCAATTCGGGCGAGGTGAGGGTCTCCGAAGTGCCACAGTTGTTCGGTGTGGGTGGCCGACTCCTGCGCGATGCGAGCGGCAAACGGAACATCCGGCTCGGTGCCCTGGCCCTGGGGGTCACCCCCGACCGGATGGAGGATGTCTCCCGAGAGATCGCTGAATTCAGCGGACTCGGTGAGGCGCTTGATCGCCCGATGCGCACCTATTCGTCGGGCATGCGCGCTCGCTTACACTTTTCGATCGCTACGTCGGTCCGTCCCCAGGTTCTGTTGATCGACGAGGGACTGGCCGTCGGCGACCGCCGATTCCGTCGACGGGCCGAGGCTCGCATTGCGGATCTCCTCGGTGGCACCGGCACGCTGATCCAGGTGAGCCACAACGATCGCGAGCTCAAGCGCATGTGCAACCGGGCGGTCTGGCTCAGCGACGGCGAGATCATCTCGGAGGGCGGCGTCGCAGAGATCCTCGACCAATACGAAGCGTCCGAAGCAGGCGACGACTGACCGTAGGCGCGCCGATGGGCTACCGCAGAGGTGACGACAACCTCGCGGCAGCGCGCACGATCGATGCGTGGCGGCGTTGGCCCGAGGTCAGCTGAGCAGCGAGGCCGGGAGTGTAGGTGCGGCGTGTTTTGTCGAACTGGGGTTGCTTGTTGTGACGGCGTCGTTCGTAAGCGTCGAGCATCGCCGGAGGCGGGGCGATCGAGCCCGATTGTCGTTGGTAGCCGAGCCGGTCCATGTGATCACCTGCTACGTGCTCGACCAATGCAAGTGCATCTCGGTCGAGTGTTGTCATCCATGCCGTTGCCGCCGCCGGATCGATCGGTTCAGACACACGCCAGTGATACTTGCTGGCCGGGACATCGTTTTGGCGGTGGAAGTTGAGCATGTCGGACACGCCGGCCGGGTCCAGGCCAAGCCATGCGGTTAACTGCTTGATCTCGCCTTCGGGATTGGCGAGGAGGTCTTCGTAGGTGAGTTCGTAGAACTGGTCGTCGCGGAGTGCCGCCCTGGCGGCGACCGCTGCCTCGATTGATCGGACCCAGAGTTCTGCAGCTTTAGGAACCGAGCCGTCGTACCAGCCGACCTTCAGCATCGAGGCCGCTGATCCCCGTGGGTCTCTGACCAGGTGGACGAACTGGGCGTCGGGGAACATGGAAAACATTCTCCCCGTATGGCGGATATAGGCCGGTCGTTTGTCTCCCCAGCGTTTCGCGCTTGTCGCTTCGGCATACATCGCGAACGGCGTCCCGACGATCGAGCCGATAGTGGCTCCCGGCGCGCCCATCATGCGCGCAGCGGCTTCTTCCGGGTCGAGTTCGAGGTTCGCGAAGCCGGACTTGCGGCGATCCATAATCCACTCGACACAACGTTGCCGATTGTCCTCTTTGCTCAAGTCGCCGAAGTACTCGCGTAGTCCGAAAGCGTTGGTGGCGAACCGACTTTCTCGGGGAATCGCGAGGTCGGGATGCGAGTTGAGCATCGTCCGCAGCAGGGTTGTGCCTGATCGTGGGGAGGCTCCAACAAAAACAGGTCGGTCCTTGGCACCGATCACTGCCAGGCGATCGATGGCTCGTTTGGCCTGCTTCGCGGGCCGGCCTGAGAGATCGAGTTGGTCCCTGAGTGTCGAGGTTTTCGAGGTCATCTGCGTCTTCTCCGTGCCCACATCGCCGAGGGTGCGCACCAGGCGCTGCGCCATTCGCGCTCCCCGGTAACGAGGTCAGTGGCCAAGGGCGCTCACGAGAGGTTACCGGCAGCGGCTCCGTTGCCGGGGCACCGCTTCTGTCGACCTTGGTGGGCACACTCTTGAGACTGATCGGCCGTATACGCTGTCCGCCATGCTGACGTCGCGGTCCCACAACATGGTGTTTGTCCATGTGCAAAAGACTGGTGGGCGGTCGGTCAACAAGGTCTTGTGGAATCACTTCGATGACCTCACGAGATTAGGTCGGCGCCATGCCACCCTGGCAGAAGGGCTGGGCGAGAGCTCCGAGTTTGCCAACTGCTTCGTGTTTGGATTCGTGCGCAATCCCTGGGATCGGCTCGTGTCCTGGTACTCCATGATCGCCGCCGCGCACGAGAACAAGGTTCACGCTCGACATCTGGCGAACAACGCGTTCTGGCAAGCGGTCCGAACGGACTTCTCGAGCTTCGATGACTTCATCCGGCGCGGCGTCGGCGATCCCGCGTTTCGCCCGAAGCGCTACCGCCGCCTGAGGATGCCTCAGGCGGACTTCTTCAATGATCTTGAAGGCAACTGGCGTGCGGATTTTGTGGGTCGCACCGAGAATCTGGATCACGACCTCGCCGAAGTGATGGCGCGATTTGAGATCCGTCTCGACCAGGTGCCCCGCGTCAACACCAGTGCCCATGCCCACTATGGCGACTACTACACAGACGACCTGCGCCAGATCGTTGGCAATGTTTATGCAGCAGACGTCGAGCGCTTCGAATACAAGTATTGAGCCGGTGACGGCAATCGAAGCGTACCGATAGCCACCAGCTGACTACAGCCCTTGGCCGAAGCGGTCGTCGCGCTCAGACTTGCCCGGTACGGAACCGTTCTGGCTGAGGGTGATCACCGATCTCGCGGACTGGGCCTGACTGCGTCCGAAGACCGCCTCGACCGAGCCGGCGTTGGCGCCACCCGACAGATTGTCCCGTGCCGAGCCCGCAACGATGTCGTCGCGCCCGTCGCCGTCAATGTCGAGGACCGTTAACGAGGCTGCGTAGTGGTTACCGGTCTCGCTGGTGCGCTGCGCCTGCAGGCGGTCCCGCTCAACAGCCACGCCGTCGGCGGTAACGAAGAACACATGGAAGACCCCGACGTTTGTTGCTCCGCGATGGTTCTCGCCAGGCGCACCAGCGATAAGATCGTCGAAACCATCACCGTCGAAATCGCCTGCAGCCAGTGCGGCCCCAAGATGGTCACTGCCGCCCGGCGATTCGCCGATGGCGCCACCTTGTGTGAAGTCTCGTCTGCCTGTCGTCGAGAGGCCTGCTGACGTGCCACGCAGCACATCGACTTCGCCTGCGCCGCCATGACCGTTCACACGTTCGCCCGGGACACCGACGCCGAGATCGTCGTAGCCATCACCGTCGAAATCGCCTGCAGCCAACGCCGTGCCGAATCCGTCGCCGCTCTCGACTCCTCCGTTGCCGCCATTGGTTTGCACGAAGACCTGGCGGTTGGGCTGGGTGACGCCTGAGGCGGAACCGAAGAGGACGTCGACCTGCCCGGCTCCTGCTTGGCCGTTCACGGCCTCGCGGGGTGTTCCTACGGCCAGGTCGTCGTAGCCGTAGCCGTCGCCGTCGAAGTCGCCGGAGCTGAGCGCGGTCCCGAACTGGTCGCCGGCCTGCGGGCCACCGTTGCCGTTGCCGTCGGCACTCTGCACGATGGTTGTGCTGCCCGTTGCCAGGAGCCCAACGCCAGAGCCGTAGATAATCGTTACTGTGCCCGCGTTGTCGGCGCCGCCGACCGCGTCACCCGGGCTACCAACGGCCAGGTCGTCGTGTCCGTCACCGTTGAAGTCTCCGGTGGCTAGCGCACTGCCGAATAGGTCTCCCTTTGTTGGGGCCCCAGCAACGGCTCCTTGCACGAAGGACCGGTTGTTCGCTTTGCGTAAGCCCGTTCGCGAGCCATAGATCACGTTCACCGCACCGGCGTTCTGAATGCCGGACACGTCCTCGCCTGGAGACCCGGCCACGAGGTCGTCGCAGCCATCGCCGTTGAAGTCACCGGTGACGACCGAAGAACCAAAGCGATCGCCTCGCTGAGCCCTACCGGCGATGGTGCCCTTCTGGCTCCAAACTCGGCCTTGGCCGCGGGCAACGCCGCCTGGCTTACCCGGGATGACAACAACGGAGCCGGCGTTCTTCTTTGCACCGAAGTCTTCGCCTGGCACACCGACTGCGAGATCATCGAAGCCATCACCGTCGAAGTCCGATTGTGTGCCGTCGTGACCCTTGGAGCGGGTCTCGACGCAGGTGTCATCGCCCCACGCCCGGCAGGCCACAACATCGCCGTCACGAGAGACCAGGGCGATGGAATCACCCTCGTTGTTCAGGATCGACTTGTCCTTGCCCCAATACATCGCTGACTGCGAATCGGATCCGTGGCCGATAGAGAGCGTCACGGTGTCGTTGTGGTGCAGCACGCGGCTGACGGTGGAATAGAGCACGTATGGCTTGGAAACAAAGCTCCAGTCGAGCAGGTCGACCGGTTGGCGACCAACGTTCTTGATACGCACCCATTCGACGTTCGGGTTGTCGTTGTCATTGCCCGGGCCGTCGTATTGCAGGTCATCGATCACGACTCTCGGCAAGGCAGAGGTCCCGCAGAGGCCATCGCAGGGCCAGGATTGGAATGCTCGAATGTCGCCATCAGGGTCCATCAAGAACGCGCCGTCGATGTTGGAATAGATCTATTTGTCGAAGCCCATGTAGAGATGGGTAGACGTGTCTTGGCCGTGGCCCGCGTGGATCTGGAGGACTCCTCTCGGCGCGCTCGAGGCCGAGTTGGGGAAGACTTAGTAGTCGGTGGCCGAGTCGTGCATCAACCAGCCGGCGAGTGACAGTGTGGACGTGGCGTTGTTGCGGAGTTGGACGAACTCACCGTTGGGGTTCTCGGCGTCGGGCCCGTCGGCGTTGCCGGCCACGAGCATGTCGAGGTTCGCGGCTGGACCAGCGCCGCATGCATCGTCGTCGTGGATCCGTCGGCCGGCCTCGTTGGCCTCGTAAAAAGCGGCGACGTAGTCGTCGATGTAGTCGACCTCTTGGGTCAAGACGAACGGAATTCCGTAACCCTCGCGCAGCATCTTCTCGGCGATGTTGGTGCCGTTGCGGAAGACATGTCGGAATTGACGACCCCGGGCCTTAGAGCTTGCGTGGCGAGCTCTAAGGACGACCCGTTTTCCGCCGACGAGCTTCTCGAGGCGTGCGGTTGCTTCGTCGGCCCAGCACTTGGGATCGCGATGGCTCTCGTTGGTATTGATGCCGGCTACGCGAATGGTCTGGATCTGGCCATTGTCGAGGCGCACGTCGAACGTGTCGCCGTCGGTGACCTTGATCACCGTTCCTGACCAGCGGAGAGGCGCAGCCGCGCCAGCGGTGCTCGTTACCACCGGCAACACCGACACCATCATGACAACAACGACAAGAACGCCCAGCCTCCGCATGAGGCACCTATCGACCCTGGACTTCGCCTTCTGAGTATTTCATGGATGACCGGTCCATCGGGTTCAGGTCGTCAGACCGGTCCGGCAAGTTCTCGCCCAGGAAGAGGCGCCGGACTATCCGTTCGGAGGCACGACCATCGTCGAACTCGCAGAACGTGGCCTGGAACATCACCAGTTGCTTCCCGGTCTCCACGTCCTCCCATGCTTGTGTTGCCAAAATATCCTCGAGCGCCTCGGCGGTCCGTACGACGCGGCCAGGAGGGTCCGCCAGGAGGTCAAAGTACACACCGCGCACGTCTCGGTAGGTGTCCCAGTCAGGCGCGTAGATGATGATGGGCCGGCCGAGGTTGGCGTAGTCGAACATGATCGATGAATAGTCCGTGACCAACACATCGGCTGCGAGACACAACTGCTGCACGTCGGGATGATCGGAGACGTCGCGGACCTTGTCGCTTAGCTGGTCGGTTGGTTGATCGATTTCTTCGTCGAAGTAGTGCGCTCGTACCAACAAGACGGTGTTGTCGGGCAGCGAATCTCCAAGGGCCTGAAGGTCGACCTCGAAACGAGCGACACCGCGATGGTCTCGAAACGTCGGTGCGTACAGCATGACTGTCGTGTTGGGGTCGCTGATCCCGAGATCGGCCCTTGCTGCCCGGGTGCGTCCTTCGACATCGCCATAGAACACATCGTTGCGGGGATAGCCGTATTCGAGGGTGCGGAACGATGACGGGAAGGCAGACGCCCATCGCTCGGTGGAGTACGTGTTCGACGAGATCACGTAGTCCCAGCGGTCGACGCGTTGCATCAGTTTCTCGAAGTCCATGCGCCCGGTGCCGCGACGCTCGCGCAGATCGAGGCCCATCGACTTGAGTGGTGTGCCGTGCTGTGTTTGGAGATGGGTTGTTCCGTTGCGGTGCCGCACGAAGTTGGGATAGTTCGCATTGTCGACCAGGATTTTGGCGGTCGCGAGGGCCCGGTAGTAAGCCCACGTCCCCACGATCACTGCTTCGTCCCCTTCGGGCACCGTGGTAGCAGCGGTGCGCTCGACCAGCCAGACCCGTCGGTAATTTGGAGCGAGGCGGGCGACCTCTTCGGCGATGGCTTTCGGGTTCCCGCTGCACTTCGCGTACCAGTACGAGGAGAAGAGCGCGAGGTTCTGGTCGATCGGGCGCTTGAGTTGCGCTCGGTAGTACGTGAGGCGAACCAGCGTCCCCAAGCGCCCCTTGCGCTCGGCGAGGCCTTCTTCGAGGCGGCGTCGCGTGCCGAGCAGCGACTTCTTTGCTCGCTTGGTCGAGGCTCGAGCCCGCTCCGCTGTGTAGCCGCGACCGAATCGTGTTCGGGCGCCTTGGAGTCGTGCCGATGGGTGGTAGCCCTCGGGGGCATGGCGAGCCACGGTCTCGGACATCTCGCTGTAGAAGTCCCGGCGGTTCTCGCTGGGGACTCGCCGCTCGCCGTGGTCGAAAACGGTGAACAGGTGTGCAGCCATCTTTTTGTGGAGAAGATCGCGCGCCCAGCCGTGTTCGGGATGGGTCGCCAGCCAGGCAAACAGGTGGTTGTATTGGTCGAAGACTTCGCGGTGGCGCGGACTGGGCGAACCCAAAATACTGCCCACGCGGCGTTGCCGATAGAGGACCACGACCCGGTCGAGCAGAGCGATCCGGTTCGCTTCGAGCAGGATGGGGTACGTCCAGGGGATGTCCTCATAGAGGCCCTCCGGGAATCGTAAGCCGGTGCGATCCAGCAGGGACCGGTGGTAGAGCTTGTTCCATGCGACATTGAGGTTGTTGAGCAAGTCGGGCCGCGCCGCCGTCGTGACCGGACCTGATTCGGCTCCAAAAAGCCCGGCGTTCATGTTGCGCTTGCGGGTGCCATCCCAGTAAGAGCGTGCATAGTCGAACATGACGAGATCGGCATCGGTGTCGCGGCCAAGGCCGACCGTGGCAGCGAGACTTCCGGGGGTCAGCTCGTCGTCGCTGTCGAGGAAGATAATCCATTCGCCGGTGGCTTCGTCCATGCCGACGTTGCGGGCATTGCCAAGGCCGCGATTGTGGTCGAGCTCGACGACTCGGACCAGCTCGTTGCCGTCGGCGAGGCTGCGGGCGATGGACCGTGAGCTGTCGGTCGAACAGTCCTCGACGATGATGATCTCGAAGTCCACGCCACTTTGGCTGAGAACTGAATCGACGCCCACCCGGAGAAACGCTTCGACGTTGTAGACGGGTATGACAACCGAAAGCGTGGGCGACACGGTGGCGAGGCTATCATCGCGCCGTTCCCGTCAGGCGTACCGCGTCGCGCAAGTGCGGGTCGCTGCGCCTGGTTCTGTAAGACCTGTCCGGTACCCGAAAGCCGACATGTACGACGTCGCTATAGCCGCTCTCGCCATGCCAGCCGGGCCTCTCTCGGCCACCATTGACGCGTTGGCCGAGACCCACCCGACGGTGCGGATTCTGGTGGGTTTGGGTCATGACGACCACGACGCACGCGCTGTGGTCGAACGCACCTACCCGGAGGTGCAGGTGGTGGCCGGATCGGGCATGGCATCGATCAGATCAGGGCTGGTCGCGATGGCCGGGTCTGACTACGTGTTTTTCTTGGAACCCGGCTTCACCATTGGCCAAGACAGCGACGTTGCCAACGCCATCGAGGTTATGCGGACCAGCCAGATTCCGCTCGGTTTCGCAGCGGCGAACGAGACCGAGGCGGGTGGGAGTGCCGTTGCGGGAGGCCTCTTTCGTTGCAGTTCCGATGAGGCTGGGGTGGTCGCTTACGAACCGCTCGCCGGAGCTGAGGTCCGTGTTGGGCGCGGCCATGACACTCCTATGGACGCGGACTTGGGCAACGGCAGCTTTGTTGTCGATCGAGCGCAGGTCGGGCCTGGCGCCACGGTTGACTGGGATGCTCGGTTTAACCACGGGCTTGCAAACCGAGACCTCTTCACTGCGATTGTTCGACACCCTCAGCTTCAGGCTAAGTACCTGCCGGGCTTGACGGTGGATCAGACCGCTGGCGGCGCGGCGGAAGGCGATGATGAACTGACCGATGTCAACGACCCACTTCAGGCGCAAATGCTGGCTCGCTATCTCCGCAAGTGGGGGATCCACACCGAGCACTTCGGCCCGAGTCAGGTCCACCGACATGTCGCCAGCGGTCACTACAGCGGGATGGGTGTTCGCGTCGATGCCCGATCGTTGGCCGGCTCCATGGTCGCATCGAGGTGGAAGCATCCGCGAACCATGGTTCGCGCGCTCGCAAAGTCGCTCACGACCTCGAAGTTCAATCACTATGTCGTGTCTGAGAGCGCAGACATGTTGGTCAACAACATGATCATTGCGCCTGATGGGAGCTGGATCCATGTTGGCGCCTCGCATTGCGAGAGTGCTGCGGTGCGAG
>Ga0302127_10000464_pt1 | contig 22420 bp, 15 predicted proteins | sample CB4_SCM_MG_FD_204452 | JGI IMG/M metagenome (GOLD analysis project Ga0302127, IMG submission 204452) | Marine microbial communities from Western Arctic Ocean, Canada - CB4_SCM | ecosystem: Environmental > Aquatic > Marine > Oceanic | place: Canada: Western Arctic Ocean | collected 2017-09-24
TAAGACCATGGGTAAAACAAATAACGGCAACACTTCCATGATTCAAAATCACCCCTCTTACTTTTGAAGATATGTTTGTCAAACTGAATCTTCGTTTTTAACACAAACATTCGTCATCTCGGAAAAAAAATCCAAAGACCACTGGCCACCTTCTCGCCCGACTCCGGAATTCTTGACGCCACCAAAGGGTGTGCGCAAATCGCGATGGAGCCATGTATTTACCCAGACAATTCCCGTGTCAATTTTTGCTGAAAACTCTCGCCCACGTACCAAGTCATCGGTCCAAACTGAACCTGCAAGGCCGTATTCAGAAGCATTGACCATTTCCAGTGCTTCCGATTCAGTGCTGAATGTATGCAGAGTCACCATCGGCCCGAATATTTCTTCGGTAGCACAGCGAGATGTGTGAGGTAGATTTCCGACAACGGTCGGTTGCAAAAAGGCACCAATTCCTTGAGGTCCATTGAATCCAGTCATTTTGCGAGTTCCACCAGTCAGAATAGTCCCTCCTTCTTCAATTGCTAAATCAATATATGATTCAACTTTCAGTAGATGTTCAGGCGAGATAACCGAACCCATGGTTGTGTGTTCATCCATCGGATCGCCGATTTTTATTGCATTTACCTTCTCGATAAACCGGCGCGTAAATTGTTCTACGATACTCGCATCAATGAAGATTCGAGAGCCACAGAGACAGACTTGTCCCGAATTGGTAAATGCAGCACGAACTGCACCATCAACCGCTTTGTCAAGATCCGCATCTTTCAATATAATCGTTGCATTTTTACCACCCAACTCCAGTGATAACTTCTTGAACATCGGCGCAGCAGTACGAGCAACGATTCTTCCAGTTTCGGTACCGCCAGTGAAGGAAATCCCCTTGATTTTAGGATGCTCAAGAATTGCTTGTCCTACTTCGGGCCCTAAACCGTGAACGAGATTAAATACGCCGTTTGGCAATCCAAGTTCAAGTAAAGTTTCAGCCAAAAGGTTAGCAGTGAGCGGTGTAATTTCACTTGGTTTGGCGATGATCGTATTGCCCATGAGAAGTGCAGGTGCTACTTTCCAAGTCAACAGGTATAGTGGAAGATTCCAAGGGGTAATCAAGCCAACTGTTCCAACGGGCGAACGGTGAACATAATTCATTGCATCTTCCATTTCGAATGTCATCTCTGTCTGTTGTCGACCAAAAGAAGCGAAAAATCGAAAATTGCTAACCGAACGTGCCGCATCGACTCGACGGGCCAATGCGATTGGTTTGCCTGTATCCATTGATTCGGTATGGGCAATCTCTTCAGTTTTCTTCTCAAGAGCATCTGCGATTCGGTCCAACCAATCTGCTCGTTGTTCTAATGTCAAGGCAGTCCAAGCAGGTTGTGCGGATTGAGCAGCAGATACAGCGAGTTCAACATCAGCAGATTGTGAACGAGGGATCGTAGCAATACATTGCGCAGTTGCAGGATTGTAGTCCTCTAATGAACCACCATCGAGAGCATGAGCAAATGAACCGTCGATGAAATTCTGGATGTCAAGCATGTTCACACCTCGACATCATACAACCAACGGTCTTGGTCAGGGTCCCATTCGTCCCATGTTGGTAACGTTTCCAGTTGTGGCAAGTAGCGTTCGGGAACGATGCCTGGAACAATGAATGCCTTTTGACGGTGCAAGGGATAGGGATTGCGCAAATCAATACCCAAGACGCCTAAGACGGCACGTGCAACATACCACATGGCCTGTGAATTCCATCCGTGAGCAATTTTGACAACAATTCCCAAGCCTTTGGGGTAATCTGGATGTTCGATTGCAAGTCCGAGCAGTCCATCAGCCCCTTCTTTTGCAATGACCTTGCCACCCCCAGCTTTGAGTACGGTCGAATCAAGTCGATTGAAACCACCAACTAAATCTGGACTTCGAACCATTGCTTCCCAAATCCAATCTTTGTCCTTATCTCGGACCAAACCGGCATAGATTTGTGCAAGTTCTGCTACAGTATTGGATACAGTAGGGAGTCCACATCCATCCTTTGCAATTCGTAATGGTTTCCAATCTTGTCCAAGATAGGTCCGTAATTCGACCATGTATGCATCGAAGACTTCGTGTGTCGGCAATGTGTATCCTGCTCGATTCCATCCTTTCTTGCGACACCCATGAAGAATTGCTGCGTGTTCTCCTGAGCATGTGTGGAACCACCGGCGAGGCCGACGAACTTGACGGCCAAATTGAATGAGAGGGACATCTAATGGCGTGAGCATGAGTGGCCATTCTTCCTCCGAAAGGAGCGATTGAGCAGCAGCAACGTGCTCGGTATCTCCATTATGGGATGCAACGGCAATCGCCTTTTGCTCCCAAGAAGCATCTTTCAGTTCTTCAGTAAAGGCCTTGAGCATAAACGGTTTCATCATTGAGCGACCATAACACAACACATTTCCACCAAAGGAATGAATCACTTCATCACCATGTGACCAAGCGATAGCACCGTGAATGGTAGTCTCAGAAACACCGTTTCTACGGTAGTCTACCAAGGGTTCCCATGCAACTTCACGCCCAGTTGGAATCCCTTCGACTTTTTCACCGAGTGGTGAATCTGGAAACAGTGAACTCCCTGGTTTGCCCGGTTCAACTGCTGAAGGAGTATCGTGTTTAATTGCCACAATATCACCTCGATTCAAGCAGTTGTTCGACTCGAGGCACAACCTGCTTCATGTAAGCAGTCATGTCTCGACACACTCGGTCAGAGTCGTGGTTAAAGAAATCAAACCAAGCCATAATACGGTCTTCTGGATGAAATCTCTCAATGATTTGTTGGGCGACCTCTTCGACGTTTCCGATTAAGGCATTTTGGGCTGCGTTTTCTACTTTCGATGGGTCAATGGTTCCTTCCAAAGCATTCCAATATGCGCCAAGGGCTGCCTTTGCTTCTCTTTTTGCCGATGCACTTTGCTGTTCGGAAGACAATCCTTCTTCTGCATTGAGGAATACGAAAGAGGTTCGTGGCATATCACTTCGTTTCCATGCTCCACCTGCTGAATGGAATACTTCTCGCATGCGGTCGTGCGTTGCGTCGATAATTTCAGGTTTTGTGATTGATAGGTTGAACACTTTGACAGGTAAGATCGTATTGAGGAATACCTGTGCTTTCGGGTCATGGGTACCTGCAACCATGACTAACAAGTCTCGACGGAAGTTCTGTGGAATAATTTTCAAATCTTCGAACACATAGCGTTTGGGGATTTTAATTTCATCTGGAACAGATTCCAAGTTCTCAAACTCAACCGCTGCGTTCTGAACCTTTTCCCAATCTTCATCGCTACGGAAATTATCCCGGCGAAGAACGGTTGAATGGGTCATGTCGGAATTGACAACATCTCCCCGCAAGAGTCGCAAAAAGATATCTCCTGCTTCCATGAAAATCTGTCCGCGCAGCGCTGGCCAAGCCGCTTCTTCAATTGAATTCCGAGGGATAATTCCGTATGGTCGAGCCATGAATTCAAATCTCCCTGCTGAAAACCCAACATGGAGTTTACGATTCTCATCCGGATTGAGTCCATGTAATTGAAGTGTATTGGCGATTCGTTCGGCTTGAGCAATCGGCCCACCAGAGGCTAATATGGAGACTACTGCACTTCCAATCTCAATAGATTGTGTTCTTCGAAATGATTCCATTGCCAATTGCGGAAAGTCAGTGCAAAGCCCAACTTCACCCAACCAATGTGGGACTACTGGTTTTGAATTTGATTTTTGAATCTCAGTCGATAAATGGGCTTGAGCAAGCCATCCTACACCAAACCCGAGTTTGTCTGCACACTCGAGTTGCTGAAAATAATTTGCAAACATTTCTTGCTCGTTGGGAATCAAACCCGTTGAATCCGGAGTTTGACTAATTGAGAAGAAAATGTCATGCTCCATGGGTGGCACCAATCCTTCCAGTCGAAACCACATCATAACGAGTGTGGCGATTTGGGTTGGTCACTGCTAAGTTTTTTGCCGCTTATTAGTGGTGTTGAAATCAGCGAGGTCTTCGATACGCTGACGAACGGCTAATGGCGTCGGCAAGCCTACATGAAGGAAGGAGTGAAGGCAATCTGAAAGATGCAACATCGCCGTTTCATAATCTTCGGTGATTTCTGCGATATCTGCAAGTCCCCAACGTGCGACCAGTTGTCCAGATAAGTCTTCAAGTTCGACTGAAAGATTGAGTGATTGCTCATACATATCTTTAGCAGCAGCAAAATTACCAATCGTTGCTTGGGTATGGGCCAAATCTGCCAAAGCCTCAACTTGTGCTTCTTCATCTTTCATTTGCATGGCAAGTTCAATGCGTCTGGTGCCATGAACCAATGCATTATCATGGTCGTTTAATTTCTTTGAACAAGTTTCAAGAACAGCAAGGCCATATGAAATCCCATTCAAATCGTCGATGCTTTCTCGAAGGCGTAGTGAGCGTGCGGCAAATGTCTGTGCTTCTTCAAACTCGTCTTTACTCAAATGCATCAAAGCGACATGGTGAGAAATCGCTGCGGCCAACGGAATACCCCCCTCCAACTCTTCAGATTTCGCACCTAATTCTGCAAAAACATCAACGCTACTTCCAACATGTTTGAAATCTTCAAAATCGGCCCAACCACGCTCTAAGTCGTCTGTTGCGTTGGCTTTGGCATGTTGGAGTAAGCGTTCAGCAAGATCTGAGTCTTTCAACTCCAATGCCAAGGGCATCAATCGAAGAGCAAGTGCTGTATTGATGTCATCCATCGCTCCACCAGATGTTAGCATGTCGAGAATTCGGCGAGCTTGTTCAGCATCCACTTCTCCGTCCATATCTGTGCGCTACCTCTTCGCGTCAAGAACCTATGTGTTTACTTTGCTCAAAGTTAAAATTTGATAACCCGAACAGTATACCATTCATTATGGGAGACTACAATGGATATTTGCAAGGATTGAGTCTTGCAGCAATTCTAATCCTTGCACCCATTGCATTCCAATCACTTTTGACCGACGATACTGAAGTCGTCTTTGTCTTCGTTCCGGGTGATAATGAAACTACAACGGTATACATCGAGAATAATACGACGAGTGATGATGCACGGAACACGGAATTAGACCGTTCCGAAGTGGCCCGTATTGCCACCTTTAACATCAAGGTATTCGGTGAAACTAAAATGAGTAAACCCGCAATTATCGATGTTCTTGTGGACACTGTTCTACAGTATGATTTAGTTGCTGTACAAGAGATAAAAGACATCGACCAGACAGTACCTCATGATTTTCTTGATGCGTTGAATAACAAATCATTTTCCCCATGGGACATGGTTCTTAGCCCTCGTAGCGGATTACAAGAAGATGACCAATCTTCTCAAGAACAGTACGCTTTTTACTACAATACTTCGGTTTTCCGTTCAATGGGGAATGGAACTTTGCACGATGACAGCGTTGATGATTCATTCCAAAGAGAACCATTCATCGCCCAATTTGAATTACTTGACCAGAATGGAACAGGTACTGGTTTTGATTTGAGTCTCGTTACCATTCACACCAAACCCGCAGCAGCGTTGAGCGAAATCAATGCATTGCCTCAAGTCGTCGATACTTATCTTGAACAACATCCCAATGAATCGGAAATAGTGATACTTGGTGATTTCAATGCGGCTTGTTCCTATGTCTCCTCAAATGAGTTATCGAATTCACCATTGGCACATTCCAATTACACATGGCTGATAGAAAATAATGTAGATACAACGGTTTCGGACAGTTATTGTGCCTACGACCGAATTGTGACAAACGGTGACCTTGATGGTCGATTGGTCGGAACTTGGGGCGTAGATACTTCTTTTTCAGACAGTGATGTTTCGGACCACTATCCGGTGTGGTTTGATATCAAAAAGTAATCAGATACCTCGCAATCGACCACCGTCGACAGCAAGACTGACACCTCGAATACCACTTGATGCAGGGAGTGCGAGGAAGGTAATGGCTGATGCAGTTTCTAGTGGTTCAATCAATCGTTCAATTGGAACTTGACTCATCCATCCGTGATGCACATCTTCGATACTTTTTCCAGTCCTCTGATTGATAGAGGATGCAAGAGAGCCCAACCGTTCAGTGTTGGTGAAACCCGGCAAGACATTGTTGATGGTAATACAAGGTGGAAGTTCACGGGACAAACTCTTGGCCCACGATGCCATTGCTCCACGAAGTGTATTGGAAAGACCAATGTTTGGAATTGGTTCCTTGACCGAAGTGGAAATAATTTGGATGATACGCCCATATCCTTCTTCTTCCATTGAGGGGACAAGTAATTGCGTCAAGGTATGGGCTGCATGGAGATGACGTTTGAAAGGGGCTTCAAAATCTTCGATAGAATTACCGAGTAAGGGGCCACCAGGAGGTCCACCTGCGTTATTGATCAACACATGAACCGGTCCACGTTGTTGAAGTAATTTTGTTATTGCCGGTTCAAGTCCAGCCGTGTCTTCAAGGTCGAGAGCGAGTGATGCATGCTCACCATCTCCAAGTCCGGCTAATTCATTGCAAAGAATTGCCAAAGCATCACCGCTTCGAGCACAAACGGTAACGTTTGCACCTGCTTTTGCCAGCATTTTTGCTGTAGCAGCACCAATTCCCTTACTTGCTCCACATACCAATGCATGCTTACCAACAAGGGCGTTGGTCGAATACGGATAGTCGCTACCGAGGAGGTCCATGTATGGGGCAGAAGGTACCCCCTCAAAGGCTCTTCCGTTCTTCAAAGCCAGTCAAGAATCGCATCCAATTCGACTAACCAATCATCAGATGCAACATCTATAATCGAGTAATGGTCTCCGGGAAGCCATAGCTTTTGCACATCGATGTCTTTTGCGGACATTATACGAGCATAAGTTTCGGATTGCTCCTTTGGAACATCTGTATCACTTTCTCCATGGATGAGTAAAACTGGTACGAGCGGTGGATGGTCGATTGGATTCAATTGACTCCACAGTGTAGAATTATCTTCGGGACTGCATCCAATCCATCGTCGAACAGCATCTCCTTCATCAGAAAGTTTCGAATGGTCAGCGCCGATTAAATCTGTGATTGGGGCTTGAGCGATGACCAACCAAGGCTTTCGCTCAGCTTTCGCTGCCAACAGAAGTGCGAGATGCCCTCCGGCTGAATGTCCCATTACCATTGAGCGTGTGATGTCAATACCGGGCAGAATAGCAAGTTGACCCCAGGCGCGCAAGACATCTGAAATCGTATCCATCCAAACACCCTCATCGCCATCACTCCAACCTTTGAATTCGATATTCCAAGCAGCAACACCTGCTTCAGCAAGATCTTGAGCAATTGGCTTCATCAGTTCACTGGTCCATGATTTATTCCAAAAGCCACCATGGATAAGCATGACGCATGGAATTCCTACATCATTCTGGTAAGGCGATGGGTCATCAGGCATATACAAGTCTGCAAATTGCCATTCTTCCGCTCCCCATTGCATGCGGTCGACTGCCATATTCAAATGGTACAGGACACCATCTATCACCCTTACTCCTTCTTTGATGAATACAACAATTGAAGTGGGGATGCTGAGTGAGTAAATTATGGGCAATCCATTAGATATTGAATTTGAAGATATGAACGGCGAACTGACCACTTTACGTGCCCTTGGCGATTCAAGTAATGAGCAATGGATTGTCGTGAATGTCGCAAGTGCTTGTGGATTTACCAAACAATATACGCAGTTACAAGAAACTTCAGTTTTGGATGGAATCACTGTTGTAGGTTTCCCCTGCAATCAATTTGGAGCCCAAGAGCCAGGAACTCATCAAGAAATATGTGACTTCACCTCTGCGGAATACAATGTGACCTTTCCATTGATGGCAAAACTCGAGGTAAAAGGTGAGAATCAGCATCCACTCTTCACCGAACTCAGCCAATCGACAGGTTCTGACGAACACACTGGAGATATCCGATGGAATTTTGAAAAGTTCCTCGTCTCAAAAGACGGTACAATTGCTCGTTTCTCATCGCGAGATTTACCTTCAGATATGCTGTGAAGTTCCTACATCGCTAAAGGCGTCCGGAAGGAATACCCATCGGGATTCATCTGTGTTTTCGTAGTAGTTTTTGACCAGTGGTTCGTTCGACATTTTTTCATGAAACGCCAAGAGTGATGGATAATTTGCGAGCATGTCGGCAGTTATTCCGTCAAATTGACCTGAGAACATCATGAAGGTATCCATGAAGCCTTTGACATCAGCGATACTCATCGATTCCGTGTTTGCCAACCAACCGGTTGATGATTGTTCAAATACTTTGGATATGGCTTTTAATGCGCGGTCCATTTTCCCATCTTCCGCAAATAAGGCTTGGCGTGCTGCAATCTTTTCATCGAGGTCTTCGATGGAAAAAGTCGGTGTGAAGGATGCTTTCCATCCATTGATCACTTCGACAAGTTCATCCACCTTTGCTCGTGTATAGAGGTCTTCAGGTTCAAGTCCAGCTAAGGCGCCAGTGTAGCGTAGCAGTGCATTTGATTCAGCAATTGTCCCCTCGGGTGTGCGGATGATTGGCAATAACCCCCAAGGTAATTCACCTTGGCTTTTGAGTTCAAGATATCCATCCCAATCGACAACAGTGTTCTTCCATTCAAGCCCGGAGATACCAAGACAGAATCGAGATACTTCGGCAAAACCAGGCGTGTCAAAATAAATAACTTCATGCATAACTTTGACCCTCATCTCGGTCTATATGAACCTTGACCCAGTGAACCTTGACCCAGAAATCAAGGGCTGACTCGGCGGCGGTCACGTGGGAATAATACGGTCTCACGGACATTCTTTGAACCGGTGAGTTTCATTAGAATTCGTTCAACACCAAGTCCCCAGCCTGCATGAGGTGGCACGCCATGACGGAAACCAGCCACGTAGAATTCAAATTCTTCTGGGTCCAAATCCATTGCTTTTAGGTTCTCAATCAGGACATCTATTCGGTGTTCACGTTGTCCGCCAGAGGTTAATTCGTCTCTGCCAAAGTTGAGGTCAAATCCTCTGCTTAATTGTCGACCAGTGCTTCCGTCCTCCCCTTCTACATGATGAATGTAGAACGGTTTGAGTTCCATTGGCCAGCGTGGTAGGAAGTAGAATTGTGGAAGGTCTTCGGCTAATAGGTCCGAATTTTCAGCGTCGATATCGTCGCCCCATTCGATTTTTCCACCTTTCCGTTGAATGGTTGCAATCGCATCACAATACGATAACCGAGGGAACGGTAATTCAGGGACAATGACTTCGATTGCTTCCTCTTCCTGTGTCGCTCGATAAGCATTAATTATGTTGATGTAGTTCTGGGATTCAGGGTCTTCAGCAACCGATTTCCACATGTGGTGAATCATCCGTTCAAGAACACCCATTACATCTTCATCGTTTGCCCAAGAGCATTCCATATCAAAGGAGATGAACTCATTCAGATGCCGGTATGTATCGTGCTTTTCAGCACGGAATGCAGGCCCGATTTCGAATACACGTTCAAGTCCGCCTGACATACATAATTGCTTGAAGAGTTGAGGGGATTGATTCAGGAAAGCAGGAGTGTCAAAATACATCATTGGAAATAAATCCGTTCCACCTTCGGTTGCCGTTGCAACAATCTTTGGCGTATGAGTCTCAAAAAACCCTTCACTGATCAGCGCTTCTCGACCATATTGCAACACCTTTCCACGTAAATGGAACATAGCGTTGACATGTGAACGGCGCAAGTCAAGGAAACGGTTGTCGAGTCGTGTGTCGAGTGCGACATGTACCGTGTCGGTGACGCCGAGAGGGAGAGGAGCAACGGCTCGAGCAATGAGATTGACCGATGTTGCGATTACTTCGTAGGCAGGAGGTGGCACAGGTTCGCCTTCTTTCGCCTTCGGAGGTCTCTTTTCAGAAACTGTCCCAGTAAATTGGAGGGTTGACTCGCGGGTCATTCGTTGAACCATGTCCAACGCTTCGTCGCCAACATTGTCGCCTTTAAGGAAGATTTGAGTGGTTCCAGTTCCATCTCTTAGGTCAACAAAACAGATTGCTCCTTTGCCTCGATTCGCCTCCATGAATCCAGAAACAGTAACTTCTTGGCCAATTAAATCAGCGCCTATACTTTGAATTTCACCTAATGTGTGAGTGCGGTATGCAGTCGGTACCCAAGTGCTCATGTTGCGGGGGGTACAGGCTGAGAACATCAAGCATTCGTTCGAACAGCGTCAATTAAAATCATGTCAGCGGGTCATTTTATGCCTTTTTATTCCTTTCGAGAATAATTGCGTCTAGGAATAAGCGGTTTATTCATATAGGCGGGGATTGGCGCCAAAGTCATGACTGGTGACTTGTTCTCATCCGAATCCGTAACTCGCGGCCATCCTGACAAATTGTGCGATGCTATTTCAGATGCCATTGTGGATGCCTGTCTTGCAGTTGATTCCAATGCTCGTGTTGCTGTGGAAACATGTGTAAAGGGCAAAGAAGACATGGGTCTTATCGTCCTTGCAGGTGAAGTTTCCCTGAGTGGTTCACCTCCAGATTACGAATCTGTGGCTCGCGAAGCAGCAGCGGCAGTTGGCTATACCTCTCATTCCATCGGCATGGATGCGACTTCATCAGAGCACACAGAAGTTCAAGTTCACATCACGACTCAATCGTCGTACATTGCTCAAGGTGTAAACAAAGATATCTTGTCGCAAGGAGCGGGAGATCAGGGTCTCATGTTTGGTTATGCGTGCACGGAAACTGAAGATTACTCTGAACTTGAAGGTCGATTTTTCCCCCTTGCAGCCGCCCTTTCTCAGCGACTCACACGTCGATTAACCGCAGTACGTGAACAAGGGATTTTACCATGGGCTCGTCCAGATGGCAAATCTCAAGTGACTGTTGAATATGATGAAAATGGTTCGGTTTCAAATGTTCACACAGTTATCATCGCCATCCAACACGACAAGAATCTCAAAGAACAGTTCGGTGGTTCCGAAGAAGCAGAACTGGAATATATCAATCAACAAATTAAGCAACACGTGGTTGAACATGTGATTCCAGCAGATTTGCGTAAGGGTGATTACACACTTGTCGTTAACGGAACTGGACGATTTGCAGACCCTGGTGGCCCATATGCTGACGCAGGATTGACTGGACGGAAAATCATTGTTGATACCTATGGAGGCATGGGTCGACACGGTGGTGGAGCATTCTCTGGAAAAGACCCTTCGAAAGTCGACCGTTCAGCTGCCTATGCTTCACGCTGGGCCGCTAAGCACGTCGTCGCTGCAGGTCTTGCAAGCCGTTGTGAAATTCAACTGGCCTATGTAATTGGTATCGCCCAACCAGTGAGCGTCCGAGTTGAAACATTCGGAACTTCCGAACTCTCTGACCGCGAATTGTCACAACGTGTGAAATCTACTTTCGATTTCCGACCCGGTGCAATCGCACGTGATTTGAATTTGCTCAAACCAATCTACTCAGTCACTGCTTCGGGCGGTCACTTCGGTAGAACTCCTGGCGAGAATGGAACATTCCCTTGGGAGAGAATCGAACAAGAACGAATTGCTTCGCTCCGTAACTGAAAGGACTCTCTCCACAACGGCCCTTAGGGCCGATTCACTCAAGAGGTATGCACGGGTGGCTTGACTTGGTCTTATGTCGTCTCGTCCAGTTCGTGCCGTCGCCTTTGTACTCGTATTGTTGTTTGCAAGCATGTCACCATTGGCGTTTCATGCTCGTGCACATCAAAGTATTCTTTTGTCCGCAGATACCACGCACCTCATGCTCATGGACGGCGATTCAGGCAATGTTACATTGAACATCGAAAATAATGCTTCAGCCATTGAAACATTCAATATTTCTGTCGATGTATCAGGCCTATCTTCTGTTTGGGACATTATTCCAAGCGAGGCAACAGTAGACAATGTGTTCCCTACCTGGTCGAAAAACACGACTATCGTCGTCCGACTTGATCAAGGCGCAATACCTTCAGACAGTGGTTCATTTGAAATCATTGTTACTGAACCAGACCAAAACGTCAGCAGTTCAATTACCATCTATGTCTCTGTATCACCCTCCTATCATCCATCGCTCAATCTTTCGCCAATGGGTGGTGCATTGACAACAATGGATTCTGGAACTAATGCTACTTTTACTATTGATGTTGAAAATTTGGGTTCTGTTGAAGACACCCTCCTCTTGGATGTCGAATATGAACCTGATTTGGCGGCATGGTGGACTAATTATACCAACGGGTCAGGCAATAACAGCGGAAACAACTCCGGCAACAACACCGGCAACAATACCGGTAACAATACGGGTAATACTTCCAATACATTGACTGTAAATAATACCCTGATGTATGGTAATAGTTACACTTCGTACAATTCATTGCATACTATTCTAGAAAATATTGGGGTCACGAATGCTGACGCAGTGACCGGTGGTGGAAAGAAATTATCGGCTCATTGGAATGAAGTAAATACCTCTGGTCATTCCTCAAATACTACTTTGCGTAATTCGAATATAGATTGGGATTATGTTGTTCTTCAAGACCAGAGCCAAGTCCCTGGATTCCCTCGAACCAACAGCGAATGGATAGCCAGCATGAACGGTGCAGTTGGATTATCAGGTGCAATTGAAGATGAAGGTTCGGAATCAATCTTGCTGATGACTTGGGGCCGTCGAAACGGTGATGCAACAAATCCATTGTTGTACAATAATTTCACTGTTATGCAAGAACGTTTAGAATCGGGTTACATCGATTACCATGACAACATGACTGCAGCAGGCAATACTGTTTGGATTGCCCCAGTTGGTCTTGCTTTTGCTCTCATCCACGACAGTGTTGAGGCATCAGGAACAAATCCAGCCTTATCCGGAAATACATTCTATGACTTATACGACACCGATGGTAGTCACCCATCTTTGGCGGGAAGTTATCTTGCTGCATGTGTTCTGTATGCTACAATGACTGGAGATTCACCAGTAGGTTCAAACGACACAGTCTCACTGAACTCGACTCTCAAATTGGAATTGCAACAGGCCGCTGCTGCAACGGTATTCAATGAAACTTCACACTTGTCTTATCCTTGGGAATCGACAAGCACAACATCGAGTATGTCGATGCAATCCTCGAAAGGATTGGGTGGAGGTATTCCAGCTGGTTGGAATGTTCAATGGGTCGATGATGAATTTACAAACATGCCTGCTGGCTCATCTCAATCTGCCAGTTTACATGTCAGTGTCCCGAGTAACGCCGCTCCTGATTATTACGGATTTAGATTGTTTAGCGCTTCGACAGGAGGCAATGTATCAACCTCAACCATGCTCGTCGTACATGTTGATGAAGAACACAACCTCAGTGTGTCTTTCCTCGAGCAAAGTGCTTTGTTCATTCCGGGGCAATCGACTAATACATCTCTTCAACTCACAAATTCCGGAAACGCCGTTGTCGATTATGATTGGTCACTCGATGTCCTCGATGGCCCTTGCAATGCTGCTCTAGTTATGGCGACTACTCCTTCATTTGGTCCAGATGATGTCATTGATTTGGAGTTACAAATCTCTGTACATAGTGAAGCAACAAAATCAGATGCCTGTGACCTTCAACTGAACGGCATTGGAACTTCTTTCTCGGAACAGCACTCGATCACGCCATTCGATTTCACCGTCGATGTCGATGAACTAGTGTCGTATACCCTTCTTGCCCCTCTTGGAAATATTCAACTCACACCAGGCACCCCTGTTTCGTATGAGATGAGAGTTCAAAATAACGGTAGTGAAACGGTGACATTCTATCTTGACCTCAATTCGACAAATGGATTGACAACTTCGCTTCAATCCTCTTCAAGCGTTACAGTTTTGGCTGGGGAAGCAGGAATATGGTCGCTCTCAACAGATGCAGATATGGGGCAATCAGGTTTCATATCGCAAGCGTTTTCGGTCTCATATGGTGGTTATTCAGTAGAAACATTCGTGGATATTGAAGTTCTTGGAGTTAGTGCAGCCTCACTTTCAGGGCCATTAGACGGGCGAATACTTGTCCGACCTGGCGAAACTGTCTTGACCTCTTTTACTCTAGAGAACACAGGTACTTCGAACCTCTCATTGGTTGCAAGTCTTCTTGGATTACCAGTTGAAGCAGAAGCCACTTTGAGCCACACTTCGGTCAATCTTGATGTTGGTGAAAGTCTTACGCTCAATCTCTCGTTGACGATTGCTACCTCGTCTTCGGCGGAAACTCATGACATCACATTCGCTTACGGAAGTTCCGAGGTCTCTGTTGAACTATCACTTTCGTTACAAATCCAAGAACGCATTGCACTCTTAATGAGTTCAACAGGAAGTCGAATTGTAGCAGGGCCAAGTTCCAACACAGTACATTCATTCGAAGTGACCAATTTGGGTACTGCTTCTGACACGCTTCATCTCAGCCTCTTGGACAACGGGGCCTCGGCTTGGTTTGATTTTGAATTGTCGCAAACCTCTCTTCTCCTCACTTCTGGACAATCATCAACGGTGACAGTGAGTGTTCGAGAAACATCCCAAGGCGCTCCAAGCAGCGGTGTTGAGTTCACTCTTGTCTCAAGTTCATCAAGTGATGATTCGATTACTTCTCACCTCAATCTCTCGGTGGAATCATTGGTTGCAGGTGCGGAAATACTCGTTCTTTCCGATGATGATTCTGCAGAGCCGTCACAAACGATTTATGGAACTGTAGTGGTGACCAATACAGGGACTGGGGCCGATCAGTTACTCTTGAGCACCGTTGGTCTCGATTGCGGAGTCTCTACTGTCCTATCTCTCGAAGCCGGTGAATCATCATCGGCTCTTCCATGGTCTTGCATTTTGGCAGAAGATGCTGAAGCAGGATTATCGGAATTGAAATTCCGTGTAACAAGTTCGTCTCGAACTTCCTTCTCAACCTCAAGCAGTGAGTTCTATACAATAGAACCAGTTTGGGGAAGTTCAGGTGTTTTGGAAATCACTTTTTCGGAACCATCTCTTTCACTTCCTTCATCTGGTGGCTCAACGGTCATGGTTACCGTGAAGAACTTGGCTAATGCACAAGTGACTGGCCTTCTGTCAATCGAAGGTTTTGGTGATGGTTTGTTAGCAACCGAATGGCTACGTATCTCCGATAATACCTCCAGCAATGAATTGATTCTCAGTCCTGGTTCATCAGTCGAATATTCCCTTACACTCACCTCTTTGGTTTCGACCTCACAATCTGCAACATTAAGAATTCGTGGTGCCTATCAAATCGGAGAAAGTACTTCTTCCGATGTTTCAAATGATTTCGAAGTTAAAATTGAAGGTCCTGCAGTCCCTCCTAACGGCGTCCGGTTGCCATTTGGAATGGAACTAAGTCAATCGGATTCATTGAATGCATTGTTCGGAGGTTGGGGATTCTCACTCCTCCTTCTTGCAGTCTTGTACTTGATTCGAAGAAAGAAGCAGGATGCCACATTAGAAGAAGAGGAAGAAGAGGATGATGAGGAAGAAAATGAAACCCCACTCGGTTTTAATGAATGTAGAATGGAAGATGGTAAAGTCTCCTGTTCTTCGTGTGACGCTCGATTAGGCGTCCCACGCGGAAGCGAGCCTCCGTTCAGGTTCACTTGTCCGAAATGTTCAACAATGATTCGAGTTGTTGAATGATTTAATTTCTTCGATAGGCGACAAGCAAGAATGCAGTGTGTCCGAATGGCCCATTCACAGGCCGTACACCGCCCTTAGATGCCTTGCCCCACTGACGTTCAATGAGTTCCCCTGCCCATTCGATTTCAAATCCTGCTTCTTCGCATGCTATCCAAGCGTCTTCAAGTTGACTTGTGACGGGGCAGTAACATGCGATCCTTCCACCAATGCTGAGTAGCGGAGCAACTGCCTTGATGGCACTTGTATGCTCAGGCAAATCAAGAATAATCCCATCATATTCCGAGGATATGTCTTGAATTTGTTCAACGACCTCTTCAATGGCACCTTCAATATGGTGATGAGTTGGAAATTCGGTCCATCCTTCTCGAGCACGTCTAAGATTTTCAAGTGCTACTTCCGCATGTTCATTTCGAGGCTCGACGGTGACATGAACACCCGAATTACCCAAGACACGAGCGATATACATCGAGAGTCCTCCACTTCCAATTCCTGCCTCCAAAATACGATCTTCTGGACCAATTCCTAGGCGTGAGGTCATGAATCCAGCGTCTTTTGCACTGATTGTTTGAGCTCGACGAAGCATTCCCTTGCTTAATTCGGGTAATCGTAATGGAACGCGAGTCAAAATTTTCTGCCCAACTAAAACTTCTTCTCCAAATTTTATGCTGGAAAATGTTTCAAAAGCATCCAAAACACCTAATCCCTTTATCTTTCGAACTCCGGATATGAGTTCAATAATGTGGACTTTCCCCTCTCCTTCAATGAAAACGGACCACTGCGATTGGTTCATGCTTCGGGCACTCACTAGACGGCCTAAACTTTACCGTTGAAATGTAATATTTACAATCTTAACCTTTCATATTCAAAATATGTCGCCCTCTAACCGGAATAGGAGGGTTTCATATACTGTCTTGAGCGTGGACGAGGTATGAAGATGCCCATTCGCCTTCTTGCCCCTGCCCTTGTACTACTATTTTTGAGTAGTCTTATGATTGGATTAACCAGTGAAATGAATGCTGAAGAAGAGTCCTCTCCTATGGAAGAGTTACTCATTCAAAATGCCCCAAGCGACCCTGGTCACACTGTTTTCGCACAGTATATCACATCAGATAACTGTAGTTTCTGTTATGCTTACGGAAGCCCTGCGCACAACCAGGTAAAGACATCCTTGCCTGACCGGTACGTCTACATCTCATACCACAGCGCTTCGTTTTCAGGCAGCCCCGGCACTGCAGATGCTGAATCGGGCAACATTGCCCCAATTTATGGAGTAAATCACCTTCAAGAATCTGGTGGTGCTCCAAAGACCTCTTTTGGTGATGCTACATTGAATGTTGGATGTGGCTCAAACACATGCTGGGACTCATTTGTCTCAAGCGGTGGGAACATGCACAGCACCTCTTCTGATTATTCTATATTGGTTACCCAGGTGGACAACGGAGATGGGACAGTAGATGTTTCAGTCTCTGCCAGTTATGTCGGTTCAGGGACAGCACCTTCGAGTATTACTCTCTACGCTGCAGTCACCGAAAAAGTCTGTAATTCACACGTTTATGCTGATAACACAAAAGGTCACAATTGCTGGGAAGCATGGCTTCTCAACAATGGTGGTTACGCACATAACGGCGGTAATGTCGGAAGTGGAACCGGCTTCGAAACTGTAAACCTCAATTCTGGCCAAGCAGTCAAGACCTGGACCGTCCCAAGCAATTTGGTAAACGGTGGAGCAAGTAACATGAACGCCGTTGCAGCACTCTTCTCCACTTGGAGTACAACTTCATTTAACGCTGATGTTTATGCAGCAGCAGACTCAACCATGGCTCCAAAATTGGACCTTGGCATCACCAATGTAGCCGTTTCTAATCCCTCCACATCCAATGGCGGTTTTATGATTGGTGACACCATTACTATCGATGTAACAGCGGCCAACGTCGGAGACCTCGACTATGCCGATGGTGGTACCATTCAATTCTTCTACAAAGACGGAGTGAATGAAGTTCCTATTAGTTCGACTTCATTGAACAACTTGAATTCTCCTTCAACTCAAAGCGTTCAAACAACATTTGACACATCTTCCCTCTCCAGTAGTTGGAAGAACAAGTTTGGTGCTCGTTTGACCGGATTAATCGGTGATCAAAACGGCGCCAATAACGTAGCTTTGCAAGAAGTTGAACAAGACCGACCACCAATTTCAAAGAATCCACAAATTTCGGGAGATCAATCGATTGAACGTGGTTCACATGCACTCATCTTAGCAAAGGCCGACGCAGATGATAATCTTGACACCGCAGCAACAATTACTTTCAATGTCGAAGTGTCACCTACAGGTCTCGATCAATGGTCCAGCAGTGCAGTTTCTGGTGGCCAAAACGTAGTTTTCGCGGGAACCTCAAATGAAGGTCGTGAATATGTTGTAAATCCGACAAGCGTAATGCCTTCTGGATGGTATGACATCCGGGCACAAGCGATTGATTCACGTGGACAGACCGGTACATGGATGGTCACCACCGGAAGTTCTGGATTTGAACTCCAAAACGGTGTCCCTACTATTGTCACTGATCCTATTCCGTCTGTCATGTGCGATACATCAACCAAGGTTTCTGTGATCGACCACATCAGTGACCCTGAAACGCCCCTAGAGAACCTTATTATCACATCTAATGATGACTCGTTTGTCGCATGGTATCCAAGTACAAAAGAAATTGAAGTCAATTTCCAATGGAATGAACTCAGTGGTTGCCCACTCGGCCAACAAGGCATAGAACTCCAACTCGATGATGGTGAAGATTACTCGGAAGCGGGTGAACTTCCATACGGGACTTTGTTATTCAACGTCCTTGAAAATGGACAGCCACGATGGATAGGTTTGCCATCACAGTCAATCCTTGAAGGTGGAAATAGCCAGTTTTCACTTCTGAACTATCTCACCGATACTGATGATTCAGGCCAATCTGTTGATGCCACAAGTTTGACTCTTGAACTGATTAATAATTCCAATGAGGAGGCGATTACGGCTTCACTCAATGGCAAAAACCTTGCTTTTGAAACAACAGATGATGATGTAAACGGCCAAGCAATCCTTACTATTCGTGCAAGTGATGGCGTAAAGACTTCTGATACCACACTCACCATCAACATTCAACCTAAGAACGATGCACCTCGTATTACTCCTTTCGATGACCTTGAATCTATTTCTTTGAAGCGAAATGACCAACATGTTACGATCCTTACCAGTCGAGTTATCGATGTTGATGACCCTGCTTCTGAGGCATTCATTACCGTCTCATCCTCAGAACCTGGGGCTGCACGTTACAGTTTCCTTGATGGAACCCTTACTCTGTTGTTCGAGGAAACAGGTATGCAAACGGTTACTATTTCAGTTGCCGATAAGTATGATTCCAATGTCTATGTGATGAATGTGGAGGTCTACGACGCTTTGCCATTCCTTCTCGCTCTCGATGATGATGGAAGTGGATACATGTATGTGAGCCTCGAGGACTTGTATATTGGTCAAACACCAACAGTTACAATGGAGCTTACTCCATCTGCACCTATATTTACATCCATCGCGATGACATGGAATGTTTGCAGTATGCTGACCGGAACCTGCGATGGTCTCTTACAAGAAAACTTGGATGTTTCACAATCCGCCAGCAGTTGGAAGACAGAATTACTTATTCCTTCTGCCATTAGTGAAGGGCTTGCCCGTGAAGATGGTTCACGATTCAATGATTATTACCAATTGTCGATTGTAGCATCAGATGGTGATAATGATTACAAAACTATGTCCAGCGTAAAGTGGGATATCACTGAAAGTATGCCTACTATTGAAGAAATGGATGATGAAATGTTCACCGATTATCTTGAAGATTTGACTGCAAAGAAGGATGGACTCAAGAACCAGATTGAATCTGCAGCTGTTGAAGATGATACTTCAGTCCTTGAAATGAAACTCACTGTAGTTGAAGAAGAACTTGACACAGCATGTAGTGATTCACGTGCTAATTGTATTGATGATATGCAATCGGGCTCAGATACAAGTTCTGATGTGGCAGAAATTGACATGAAGTGGGTCGGAATTATTGCTGGAGTTATTCTTCTCGGTCTTTTACTTACATTGATGATTACTCGACGTGGTCGAGGTGCTACCAATGTTGATGAATGGAATGATACAGCATGGAATCCAAACATGGTCCCTGCTCATGACTCAGTCGCAAATTCGATGTATGGTGGTGCTGAAAGTATTTTTGAGCAACCTGTTGCAATTCCTGCAGCACCACAACTTGCTGGCCCACCTTTGCCTCCAGGCGGCCTTCCTGCGGGATGGACTGCTGAGCAATGGTCCTACTATGGCCAACAATACCTTGACGGTACACTTTGATTTTCTCATGGGTGAATTTGACTCATGTTCAAACATAGTCGAATTGTAAACCCATAAAGGGGAGTAACGCAGAGGGTTATCTATGAGCGACACTGATGTGACTGAAGATACGCTTTCCCCCGAGGTGGAAAAAGCGCTCATCGATGATGGTTCAATCGTCATCGAAGATGCCATTGATGAAGTCACAATTTGGGCACCAGAGCCAGGTCCTGATATGGATGATATTGTTTCTTTGAGCGTTGAAGAATGGATACAGTCCGTTGATTTTACTTCAACTGAGGATGTCCCCATACCGAATCGTCTGGTCGATCAAGTCATTGGACAAGAAGCGGGCTCTGTTGTCATCAAAAAAGCCGCTGAACAACGTCGTCACATGCTCATGATTGGAGACCCAGGCACTGGTAAATCCATGCTTGCTCGTTCAATGACGGACCTTCTCCCAAAAGAATCTCTTGAAGATATCCTCGTTTACCCGAATGAAGACGATGAGAATGAACCTCGTGTTCGTTCGGTCCCTGCTGGCCGTGGAGAACGTATTGTGAAGTTACAGAAAGAATCTATGCGCACGCAAAGAGAACGTTCGCAAAAAATGCTCCTTATCGCGTTTGCAGCAGTCGGCTTCCTTCTTGTAATCGCAACCATTCAGAGCGGAGATATACTCACTTTGTTGTTTGGAGGATTCCTTCTCATGTTCGGCTATATGTTTATTCGAGGCCGTTTAAGTTCTGGTGATGAAAGTCGAATTCCTAAAGTTTTGGTGAAACACGACAGCAAAGCATTGCCACCATTTGTCGATGCAACTGCTACACTTGCTGGTTCACTTCTCGGAGATGTCCGTCACGACCCGTTTCAATCAGGTGGTATGGAAACTCCAGCCCATGATCGTGTCGAACCTGGTGCAATTCATCGCGCCCACAAAGGTGTGCTCTACATCGATGAAGTTAATTTGTTGCGACTTGAAGAGCAACAAGCCTTGCTTACAGCCATGCAAGAACGAGCATTCCCTATTTCTGGCCGTTCAGAGCGTTCATCGGGTGCACTGACAAAGACCGAACCAGTTCCCTGTGATTTCATATTGATTGCATCAGGCAACCTCGATGCGATTCAAGGTATGCATCCTGCTCTACGTAGTCGTATTCGTGGCTATGGTTATGAGGTATATGTGAATTCAGAAATGCCGGACACTGCTCGTAATCGCCGGCGCCTCATTCGATTTATTGCGCAAGAAGTCCGTCGAGATATTGGTACTTCCCGTGAGATTCCACATTTCGAAAAATCAGCCGTCGGTATTATTCTACGCGAGGCTCAACGCCGAGCTGGTCGTCGAGGGAAACTTTCACTTCGATTGCGTGAACTCGGTGGCTTGGTTCGAATCGCTGGTGACTTGGCCGTAGAAGAAGGTGCCACTATCGTTACTGCAGACCATGTTCTCGGCGCACGTAATATCGCTAAACCTCTCGAACAACAAGTTGCTGACCGAATGATAGAACGCCGTCAAGACTACGCAATGGTTGTTAATTCTGGAGAACGGGTTGGTCGAGTGAACGGACTTGCTGTTCTTGGGGCGAATTCTGGTCTTTCAGATTTCAGTGGAATTATGCTTCCAGTTGAAGCACTCGTCACTCCATCCTTGGGTGGAGGTGGAAAAATCCATGCTACTGGAGGTCTCTCGGATCTTGCAAAAGAAAGCGTGACGAATGTTAGTGCAGTCATTAAAAAATTAACTGGAAAGAATATCTCGGATTATGATATCCACATTCAGTTTGTCGATACGCATGGAGTGGATGGAGATTCAGCCTCGATTACGATTGCGACTGCAATCATCTCTGCTCTTGAGAATATCCCAATCCATCAAGACTTGGCAATGACTGGTTCTCTTTCGGTTCGCGGTGAAGTTTTGCCAATTGGTGGAGTTACAGCCAAGATTGAGGCTGCTGCACGTTCTGGAATCAAAACAGTTGTCATTCCTCGAGCAAATATGCAAGATGTTCTCTTGGATGAGGAATTCGAGAATATGATTACAGTTGTGCCAGTCGATTCATTAGATGAAGTAATGGAATTCGCCCTCATCAAGCATGCTGAAAAAGCGGGCTTAGTTGAGCGTCTAGGTTTGGTTATCGACCGTTTGACGCCTATTCCAAGTAAAACTACTTCTGCTTGAACACATATTCTTTGGACAGAATACTGTTCAATTACTTTCATAGTTAACATTGGATACTAAAAGAAAGTGGTTGTGGGCAAAACATGGAAGGAACTTCAATGGAATCTTCTAAGGTTCGGGATGCAGGAAAGGGTGCTCTGCTGGTCTTGTTCCTAGTTACCATGATCGACATGATTGGGTTCGGAATTGTTATTCCATTCTTGACTTACTTGGTTGAAGATTTGACTCCTG
>Ga0302127_10000465_pt1 | contig 22405 bp, 24 predicted proteins | sample CB4_SCM_MG_FD_204452 | JGI IMG/M metagenome (GOLD analysis project Ga0302127, IMG submission 204452) | Marine microbial communities from Western Arctic Ocean, Canada - CB4_SCM | ecosystem: Environmental > Aquatic > Marine > Oceanic | place: Canada: Western Arctic Ocean | collected 2017-09-24
ATGGCCGTCGCCGGCCCCAGCTCGAGCGACTCGATGGCCGAGATCGCAGCGGCATGGTTGGTGCTGGGTTGCACTCGGATGGTGGCCACACCGTTGAAGCTGATCAGTCCCAAGTTGAGGTCCTCGGGGAGATCGGAGATGAAACCAATGGCGGCTTCTTTGGCGCCGTCGAGCCGGCTTGGCCTGACATCATCTGCCTGCATCGACAACGAGGTGTCGATGGCCATGATGATGGTCGCCTGCTCGCGAGGGACTTCGGTGTCTTGTGACGGACGAGCGAACGCCAGCACGAGCGCAGTGACCGCCAACAAGAACGCAGCTGCGGGAAGGTGGCGACGCCAACCCGGCCGCGCAGGCGCCACCTTGTCCAGCAGCTCCAGATTGGTGAAGCGCACGGCGTAGTTGCGGCGTTGGAGCTGCATCACCAAGTAGAGGGCAGCCAGCGCACCGATGGCCGCCATCAACCACAGCCGAGTACCGGCAAGAAATGAGTCGGGAATGAGCTGGATGTCCACGTCAGGGCCTTACCGAGTCCGCTTTACGACGTCATTGCGTTTCCGGCGCTGAATGACGAATTTTGCCAGATCGAGAATCCAGTCCCGGTCGGTGCGGAGTTGGAGGTGCCCCGCTCCAGCGGTGGTGAGATCGCTCGCTATCTGCATACGTTGGGCTGCTGCCGCCTCGGCGTAGTGGCGCCGGACGGAGGCCTTGTGGGTGGCCACCTCGCGTTGCGCTCCAGTTTCGGGGTCGGTCATCGTCACCAGGCCAACATTGGGCAGCTCGAGCTCTCGAGGGTCGAGAATCTCGACCGCCAAGAGGTCGTGGCGAGCGCCGAGGCGTGCCATCGGCCGCTGCCAGCCGTCGGGAGTAATAAAGTCCGAAACCACGACGACGAGGCCGCGGCGACGCGCATGACCGGCAAGTCGGTGAAGCGCTTCGCCGAGGTCGGCGGACCCGCCGGCTGCACGGGGAGCTGTGGCGACCCGATGCAAGATGCCCATCAGGTGGGGTCGACCCTGAGCGGCCGGGACCGACATGACGCCGTCAGGAGACAATATCATGGCCCCGAACCGGTTTCCTACCCGACCAGTCAACATGCCGATCGCGCCGACAATGCTGAGTACGAGGTCCCGTTTTTCTTGGTGTGTCGTCCCGAAGTCGAGGCTCGGCGAGAGATCCACCACGATGTGGGTCTCGAGTTCGCGGTCCGCGACTGTCTCGCGAACATGGGTTTCTTGGAGACGGGCGGTGACGTTCCAATCGATGCGCCTGACGTCGTCGCCGGGGAGATAGCTCCGGGTTTCGCCAAGGTCGGAGCCGTGCCCCGGGATGAGCCCGCGATAGTCACCGTGCAGGAGGCCGTCGAGTTTCATCCGAACGTCCAAGTCGAGCCTGCGGAGGAGCTCGCGCGTCGCCGGCGTTTGGCCGATAGCTGGCGGGCTGAGGTCGGGGGCCACTGCGGTCCTGTCAGGCGCTTCGAGCTGGTGCAGTTGGATCTTGGCTGGGCGCGATGCGTGGGGCCGGCACCGTCCCCAAGATCCGATTGATGATCATGTCGGTGGTGAGGTCCTGAGCCAGCGCCTCATAACTGAGCACGATGCGGTGTCGCAGGATCTCGGGTGCCACGTCGAAGACGTCCTGGGGGAGCACGTAGCGCCGCCCACGCATGAGCGCCAGCGCCCGACCGCCGGCGACGAGTCCCAGGCTGGCACGAGGGCTGGCACCATAGGAAATGAACTCGGCGATGTCGGGCAGTTGATAGGCCGCCGGCTCGCGCGTTGCAATGGTGAGGCTGACCGCGTAGTCGATGACACCACGATCGACGTAGACCTGCCGCGTCGCGTGCTGGAGTTGGCGAAGCTCTTCGAGGTCGAGAATTTGGGTCGGTACCGGGGGTTCGACCCCCATGCGTTGGACGATCTCGACTTCTTCGGCCGGATTGGGATAGTCAACGACAACCTTCATCAGGAATCGATCACGTTGCGCTTCGGGGAGCGGGTAGACCCCCTCCGACTCGATGGGGTTCTGGGTCGCCATGACCAAGAACGGGTCCGGGGCTGGGTGGGTCTCGCCGGCAATCGAGACCTGGCGCTCGGCCATGACTTCAAGCATGGCCGACTGCACCTTGGCCGGAGCACGGTTGATTTCGTCGGCGAGGACGAAGTTGACCATCACCGGACCCAACTCGACGTCGAATGTCTCCGTCGATGCACGGTAGATACGGGTTCCGACGATGTCGGCGGGCAACAGGTCTGGCGTGAACTGCAACCTGGCAAACGAACCGCCGGTGACTGCGGCCAATGTCTCGACCGCAAGCGTCTTGGCGAGGCCGGGGGCACCCTCGAGGAGACAGTGGCCACGCGCCAACAGACACACCATCATCCGCTCGATCACGCGATCTTGGCCGACGATGACTCGCTTGACTTCGAACATCGTCTGTTCGAGCGGTCGGGCGCTGTCGGCGGTGGTGTTGTTCTCCATCGGGGTTGCGCGCTCCTTCGTCACGGCCGGTGGCCACCAGTAGTGAAGCAGTTCCGGCGAAGGACAAGGTAAAGGATCAGGTCCCTCTTTATCGGGCTTTGCGCTCAGGACCGCTACGACAAGAACACAGCACCAGGGAGACCCATGGTGCAAGGGCGGGTCGAATACCCTTCTGTCCACGACCAGGTGTGGCCCAAGGCACCTGCCAGACGATCGAGAGAGCTATGCGCCTGTTGGTGGTCGATGACGAAGTGGACCTGGCCGATGCGATCGCTCGAGGGCTGCGTCGCGAAGGCTATGCGGTGGATGTTGCCCATGATGGCGAAACGGCCCTGGAGAAAGCGCGGATCAGTACCTACGATCTCATTTGCCTCGACATCACCATGCCGCGCATGGATGGGCGCGAGGTTGCCAGACGCCTTCGGGAGGATCCCCCCGATGACCCACCGCGCATTCTGATGCTCACGGCGCGCGATTCGATCGAGGAACGCGTAGCTGGTCTCGATGACGGAGCTGACGATTATCTGCTCAAGCCGTTCGCGTTTCCCGAGCTGAGCGCGCGCATCCGGACGTTGCTGCGGCGCCAGGCCAGTGTCGGAACAGCAGCGATGATGGTGGGCGAGCTGAGCCTCGACACGAAACGCCACCACGTCACATTCGCAGGCGAGCCCGTGTCGCTCACGGCAAAGGAGTTTGCGCTGCTCAGGTATTTCATGAGTCGGGCCGGTGACGTGATCAGCCAGGAAGAACTCCTCGAGCATGTCTGGGATGAGAACGCCGACCCCTTCACCAACACGGTTCGAGTCACCGTGGGCACATTGCGCAGAAAGCTTGACGCTGTTGGACGGGGAGCGCTCATCGAGACTGTGGTTGGTCGCGGCTACCGACTCCTTGACGCTCCGAGTGACCACCAGTGAAGCGACGCCTGCCCGCGTGGGCCCGTTCGGTCCGGGTTCGACTGACGGTGATGTACTCATCGGCGCTCTTCGTCATCGGCGCACTGTTGTTGGGCGGCATTTACGTCGGCCTCTCCAATGCGCTCGACGACGACGCCATCACGCGTACCGTCATCACTCGAGGGTTCATCCCACGATCTGATGGCGGAGAGACGTTCATCCAGGCAGAGTTCGAGGGCCAGTTTCGGACGTTTGAATCACTCGCAAACGAGCGCGCCCTTGAGCAGCTGCGAACCTGGTCGCTCAGTGCACTCGGTGCCATGTTCGTGCTCAGCCTGGTCGTTGGGTGGTTTGTAGCCGGCCGTGTCGTCCGCCCCATCGCACGGATCTCCGACGTCGCCCGCGACATCCAGGCCACCGACCTGTCGCGCCGGATCGACCTGGCGGGCCCCGATGACGAGCTGACCCGCCTCGCCGAAACATTCGACGAAATGTTGGCCCGTTTGGACCGAGCTTTCGAAGCGCAACGCCGGTTCGTGCACGAGGCATCGCATGAGTTACGCAATCCACTCGCGACGATTCGGACCAACATCGAGGTCGCACTGGCCGACCCCGGGGCTACAGCCGAAGACCTGCGCCAGACCGCCGAAGTTGTCGACCGGACAACCGAGCGGATGGGCGCGGTGGTCGACGATCTGATTTCGTTCGCTCGCAGCGAGATGCCCGAGCGGGAGTTCACGCTGATTGACGTGGGTGAAATGGTCGAGGACGTGTGCGAGGAGTTCGCTGGGTCGGCCGAGGCCAACGTCGTGGAGCTTCTTGTCGCCGGCACAAGCGCCCAGCTTGTGCGGGGCGATCCGTCCGAGCTCCGTCGGGTGCTCGCCAACTTGGTGGCCAACGCGGTCGAGCACTCTCCGTCGGGCTCGACAGTGCGCGTCGGTGTGCGTGACAAGAGCGGGGGCGTGCGTATCGACATTGCTGATGAAGGCGTCGGTGTCAGCCATGAGGAGCGGGACCTCGTCTTCCGGCGTGGTTGGCGCGGAGATCGTTCGCGCGATGTGCGGCCGAGCGGGAGCGGTCTTGGGCTCGCGATCGCTCGCCAGCTCGTCGAGGGCCACGGCGGCTCAATCTGGGTCGAGACGCCGACTTCAAGTGGCGCGCGTTTCGTGGTTGAGCTCCCCGCCGTTGCTGCAGATCAGGCCGGGGACCGTACGCCCTGAGCCGTCAGAATCATCCTTGGCATCGCCGGGGACAATGTGCTCAACCTTGGGGTGGGTCGCGACGAGAGTCTTGTCGTGGACGCCAAGGGGAAGACAACGGAAGCCGAATCGCCAGACGAATTGACCGCTCCAAGCACACGACGAACGTTGCTTGCTGCGGGGACCGTATTCGCTCTGGCTGCAGCCTGTAAGGCGCATGACGACACGGCCGTAGTTGGTCTTGGAGAAGCGCCGGAGATCCTGCCCTTCTCCGAGGGCTCCGAGGTCGAGTTGCCAGAACTCCAACCACGGTCTGATGACGCGTGGTCCGGCGAGAAGGACGATTCGTTACACACGCTCCCTCCCGGATGGGATCCTTTCAAGAGCCAAAGAGAGGCGAACGCTCTCACTCAGGCTCCGACCCCAAAGCCAACGCCGCGAGACTCGCCGGCGCTGTCGGGCGCGGACCCAGACGCAGTCCCGTCGCCCTTCCCACAGGCGACAGCGCCTCCGCATCCAACAGCTGCGCCGACAGCGACCGTGGCACCGACGGCTCAACCAACGGCCACCGCCGTTGTGTCGACCGCCACGTTGACACCGACCAGTGCCCCGGCGCCGACTGCGACGGCCAGCGCTCCTCCCACCGCAACCAGTGAGCCGACGGTCACGCCAACCGTCGACCCTGCGGCTACTCCGACCGTGGCGCCGACAGCAACACCGACGACGGCGGCCACGGCCATTCCGACAGCTACTGCTACGCCCACACCAACCGCGACGGCCACACCCACGCCGACTGCGACAAGCACACCGACACCCGCAGCGACGCCCACACCGGCGCCGCCCGTGCCGCCGAGTGCGCCGACTCCATTTGGTCAGCTGGTCGCACAGAAAGTGACCTTTGGTCCCACGGCTGCACTGACTGCGGAGATTGCAGGCACCGCGCCTGAGACATGGATCGATGCTCAGCTCGATCACATCAACCTCGACGACAGCGTGATCGAAGGCATCCTTGCCGGCTACCCGACGTTGACCAACACGAACGCTCAGAACTGGGCCGTGTTGCAACAAGACGGTGGGCAGACCCAAGTCCTCGGCGAGGTCATGCACGCCACGTTCCTGCGGGCGGTCTATTCGCCCAAGCAGGTCTATGAGATGATGTGCGACTTCTTCTTCAACCATCTCAACGTCAGCCTGTTCGGCAACTACTCGTTTCGGCACCTGACTTCGCAGTACCTGCGTGACGTCGTCCGGCCTCATGCCCTCGGACGATTTAGCGACATGCTGCAGGCCAGTGCGGTAAGCCCGCCGATGTTGGGGTACCTCGACAACTGGCGTAGCAATGCGAACAGCTCTGCAGGAGTGAACGAGAACTACGGCCGTGAGCTACTCGAGTTGCACACCTTGGGGATCCGCGAAGGCCCAAGTCTACACCGAGGTCGACGTTCGCGAAGCGTCCTATGTGATGAGTGGTTGGTCGATCGACACGTCGAACGACCAGGACATTTACTGGTTCCGCCAGAACTACCACTGGCGAGGAGCGGTCTCGATTCTCAACGGTGAGTGGACCCGACCGAACTGGCGCCGCCGACGCAACACTGATCGCCGACGGCGTCAGCCTCTTGAACTTCTTGGCGAACCACCGCAGTACGGCCGAATACATCTGCTGGAAGCTGGCGACTCGCTTCGTCAGTGACAACCCGTCCGAAGCACTCGTGCAACAGCTGGCTAACACCTACCAGGTCAACGGAACCGACATGGCCGAGGTCATGAGGGCGCTGCTGAACAGTGACGAGTTCAAGGCATCGGCCGGGCTCAAGGTGCGCCGTGGCTTCGAGACAGTGGCCTCGTACTTCCGGTCGCTCGAAGCAAGCGTCGACACCAATCCCGTCGGCGAGGCGTCCGAGTCCATCAACAGCCTCAGCTGGTACGAGGGCGTCCTCGAGCGCCACGGGCAGCGCTTGTTTAGCAAAGCGACTCCTGATGGCTATCCCGACACCGGCCCCGAATGGGTCAGCTCCGACGGGATGCTCAGACGTTGGAGACAGCCGGGTTGTTGGCGCACAACGACCTCGCCGATGGGGTTACGGCCGACCTCACGGTGCAGATCCCGAACCCGCTACCGGCGACCATGGGTGAGATCATCGACGCGGTGGTCTTACGTATCACGGGAAGCCCGGTCAACGCCATCGAGCGGGCCGCATATGCCAGCTTTCTCGGTGTGAGCGAGGCCGAAACATCGGCCAACAGCCCGCTTGGCGATGCAGCGCTACTCGGCGACTTCGTCGGCCTGACCTTGTCCCGCCCCACGTTCCAATACCGGTGACCCCCATGACTTCACAGATAATCAAAACCGCACCGCCCGCTGCTCGTTCCAACAACGGTGGATCCTCTCGGGGTTTCAGTCGCCGCGGCTTCTTGTCCGGCGCAGTCGCTGCCGGCGGGCTTGTCGTGTTGCCGAGCGGAACAAAGCTCGCCTTTGCTGGACCGGGCGACCCGGCAAAAGGCGACGTCCTGGTGTACCTGTTCATGCGCGGTGGAGCCGATGGGCTCAGCATCGTGCCGCCAGTTGGTCTGCAGTCGTGCTACGACCTTCGCATCGACGGTGGCTTCGACATCACGGTGTCCCAGGCACAGGCACTCGACCTGGGAGCCAGCCATTGGAGGTGCGCAGCCAAACCTGGCACTGCACCCCGCCATGGCGCCCCTGATGCCTTGGTGGAATGCGCAACAGATGGCCATCGTTCACGCGGTTGGATCGCCTTCGTGCTTGTCGGGAACCAGGTCGCATTTCCAGGAAGAAGAAGAAGAGGTCTGGGAACGTTGCGGGACTCAAGAAACCACACCAACGGGATGGATAGGGCGCCATCTCGCGACATCCACCGATTCATCGGGCAACTTGGCCGGGATTTCCCACGAACAGCGCATCTGGTCGGCGATGCCGGGGTATTCGAAGTCGCTCGCGATTTCCAACGTCAACAACTTCGATGTCTTCGGCTACTCGGACCGCTCCGCTGCACGGTCAGTTCTCAACGCAATAAGCGCCGGCAGTGGCGTGGTGCAAAACGAGGGTCAGGACACCCTCAACGCGGTCAACACCATCAACGGCATCGACTTCGGATCGCTCAACCTAGAGAATGGCGCGGTCTACCCCAACAACAACAGTTTGGCCCGCGAGTTCGAGCAGATCTCGCAGCTGATCCGAGCCAACGTTGGACTGCGCTCGGTCGCCGTCGACATCGGCGGGTGAGACACGCACAACGACATGGGGGCACCCGTGCCTGGCGACTTGATGTTTGATCGCATTGACCGACTGGCGCGTGGCCTCGAGCCGTTCCTGATTGACATGGGCAACGACCTCAATGAGGTGACGGTCTTGGTGACGTCGGAGTTCGGTCGAACGATCAACGTCAACGGCAACGGCGGAACCGATCACGGCCGCGGGGGAGCGATGTTCGTCATCGGTGGCGGGATCAACGGTGGCATTTACGGGCAGTTCCCTACGGTCATCGAAGATGGCCCTGAGGGGGACCTGACGGTCATGAACGACTTCCGGCAGGTCTACGCGGAGATCATTGATCGTCGTCTGGGCAATGGGGCCAACCTGCCCTTCGTGCTCAACGGCTATGACGCCGGCGGGTCCTACCTCGGCCTCGCTCAGCCCTCGTAGCGAGACGTTCGCGCCCAGAGCCTGACATTGGTCCATCCCCACGAACGTTCGGCGACTGGGCACTAGCGTCACGGCCATGACGCCCTCCAAGATCAGCCTGGCGCTAAAACCGACGCCGCTGGAGTTTCTTCCGCACCTGACGTTGGCCTGGCAAGGCCCCCGCCTTTGGGTGAAGCGTGACGACCTGACGGGTTTCGAACTGTCGGGCAACAAGGTTCGCAAACTCGAATACCACTTAGCGGCCGCCATCGCCGAGGGTGCCGACACCGTGATCACCGCTGGAGCAGTGCAGTCGAACCACTGCCGGGCCACCGCTCTGTCGGCGGCACGACTCGGTCTGGCCTGCATTCTTGTGATCCGTACCAGCGACGGTCAGCCACCGGCCTTGGTGACGGGTAACCATCGGCTTCACCAGCTTGCCGGTGCCCGGATCGTGTACGTCGACCCTGATCGGTATCGCGGCCGCGACAATCACATGGCCGATCTCGCGGCCGGTGTCGCGGAGGCCGGTGGCGTCGCGTGGGTGATTCCGGAGGGCGCGTCCGATGCGCTCGGCATGTTGGGTATGGCTGATGCGTATGAGGAGCTCCATCGGCAGCTGGCGCAGAACGACTTAGAACCGGCCGCGGTTTGGCACGCATCGTCGTCGGCTGGGACGACCGCGGGATTCGGTTGGGGGCGCCAACGCATTGGATCAACGGCGCCGATAATCGCGGTATCGGTGGGCGACCCTGCGCCGGTTCTGTCGGCTCATGTCGAGCGTCTTTGGACCAAAGCCGTGGCGCTGTTCGGGGGCGAGTTCCCGACGGCGGCGATCGAATACCGAGACGACTTCGTTGCCGGCGGCTACGCCATGATCGACCCAGCCCAGCCGGCCATCGAAGCCGCGGCGACCGCCGCCACTGGGTTGCTGTTCGACCCCACCTACACCGGCAAGGCCTTGTTCGCGTTGCACGAAGAAATCCGGTCGGGCCGCTTCGACCGAGACGACGACGTCGTGTTTTGGCACACCGGCGGAGGCTTCGCCGCCCTTGCCTAACCCATCGCGCTGATGGCGTTGGGTGGCGGAGGGCCTCCGTGGCGAGCGGCCTGAGCGGAGCGGATGGTGCCGTGCCTCCGTGGCGAGTGGCCTGAGCGGAGGTCAGGGAAGCAGAACACTCGCTGCCGGGTTCGGTACTTACATCCTCTTTCAGGATTGGTTCCTAAGATGTGGTCAACGTCGAAGGGATAGCAGACATGAGCGAGTGGACCGACAACACTCCCGGCAGTGCCCCACCCCCGGGTTGGAGCAATCCTGACGATGCGCCTCTCCCGCCGTCGTCAGCGCCCTCGCCATTTGTGACATCACAACAGCCCCGGGTTGACCCAACCTGGGACGATGTCGCCCGTCTGGATCCCCTCGAACCGGTGGTCGTGAGCCCCCCGAACGACCCACCGGGTGCCGGCCCGAGCTCGGACGCTCAACGTCCGAAGCGGGCCGGCAAGTTTGTTGCCGCTGTGGTTGCCGCAGCGGTCTTGGTCGGTGGCGGTGTCGCTGTTGGCACCCAGTTCGGCAGCGATGACGCCCCCGTTATCCTGCCGGAGCCGATCGCGGTGGCCGTCGACCAGCCTGTCGTCGAGGCTCCCGTGCCCGCAGCGGCCGAGCCGGCCCCACCCATCGTCGACACCCCCGGTCCCATCGAAGTCGGCTCTGGCGAGCCAGTGGTCGATGTTGCCCGGGCGGTGGCACCTGCGGTGGTGCGTATTGACACCGGCGGCGGAACCGGTAGCGGCATCATCTACGACGATTCTGGGCTCATCGTGACCAACGCACACGTGGTCGGAGACTTCAGCGACGTGTCCGTCCAACTCGCTGATGGGCGGCGCGTTGACGGCACGGTCCTCGGCGCCGACCCGAAGGTTGACATCGCTGTTGTGCAGATTGATGCCAGTCTCGATTTCGAGGTCGCGGTGTTCGCTCCAACGAAGACCGTCGAAGTGGGCCAACTCGCGGTCGCCATTGGCAGCCCGTTTGGTCTCGAACAGTCCGTCACGGCGGGCATCATCTCGGCGGTGAACCGAGCCATTACAAGCACCAATCCCGATGACTACTCCATGACTACCGTCGAAATGCTCCAGACCGATGCTCCGATCAACCCGGGCAACTCTGGTGGCGCGCTGGCAGATCGCGAAGGCCGGGTTGTCGGTATCAATACTTCGATCCGCACCGATGGCACGAGCAACGGCAACCTCGGTGTCGGGTTTGCCGTGCCGAGCGACACGGCGATCTTGATCGCCAACCGGATCGTCGCAGGTGAATCGCTCGACAGCGGGTTTCTGGGTGTCTCAGGTCAAGACCCCGCAACGGGTGACCCTGGTGCTCTCGTCACCCAGGTTGTGGCTGGTAGCCCAGCCGATGACGGAGGCCTCGAGGTCGGCGACCTGATCACGGGCGTCAACGGCGAGGTCGTCCCTGGGATGACCGAGTTGGCGGCACGGATTCGACTGTCGTCGCCGGGAACCATTGTTGAGCTCGAAGTTGTGCGTGCCGGCGAGATCGTAGGCCTCGAAGTCACACTGGGCATCTTGGGCGGCTGAGGTCTGCGGCCGAACGCCTCGTTGTCGGTCCTTGCCGGGGCTTGTGCGGCCCATTGTGACATGCCGCGAGATTGATCCAGCGACGTGGCACCCTGAGGCCATGCGTGTCCCGCTGTGCTTCCTGGTTCGGCGTTGCCTGGTTCCAAGATGACCATCAGGATCCTGGCCGTCTGCACAGGCAACATCTGCCGCTCGCCCATGGCCGAAGCGCTCTTGCGTGCTGGCGCCGCGGTGGTGGGACTCGATGCCCAGATCGCATCAGTTGGGAGCTGGGAGTCGGGGGTTGCCGCCGATCCGCACGCGATCTCGGTGATGTCCGATCGTGGCCTTGACATCACGGGTCACCTGTCGCACAAGGCCGCAGTAGTGGACATCGAGGCAGCTGACCTGATCCTGACGATGGCGGTGGAGCACATCGTCGATGTTGCGGGCCAGGTTCCCGAGGCGTTTACCCACGCGTTCACCCTCAAGGAGTTCGTGGCTCGGGCACGCGAGCTCGGCCCGAAGGACCAATCGTTGACACTCGACACCTATCTCGGGCTGTTGGGTGATGGACGGTCACGTACCGAGATGTTGCGCGCCGACGAGCGTTATGACATCGGCGACCCCTTGGGCCAGGGCCGACGAGCATTTGAGCGAACTGCGACCGAACTCGAGGTCCTCGTGTGGGCCGCTGTCGATCTCTTGGTCGGCTATCCCGCTCGCTCGTGATACGACCGATCCCGAGCTGGTACTCGCGTTGACGCCCCCGGTCTCCAGTAGGATCAGTCGGCCATGGAAGTAGTAATTCTCATCATCGTGCTGGCCATCGTCCTCCTCGGGGGCGGTGCGGCAGCGTTCATGCACAGTCGCCGGGGCTCGACCGTTGAAGCCCCACAACGGCCTCGTCCGGTCGCCAAGGCGCCAACTGTCGATACGCGGGACATCCCGCCGGACGATCCCGCTCCGGAGCCAGAGCCCGAACCAGAGCCCGAACCCGAACCCGAACCCGCAACATTTCGGGAGCGTCTAACACGGGCGCGCGGTGCGCTCGCTGGCATGTTCGGCTCGATCCTCAGCCGAAGCGTGGATGCCGAAACCTTCGATGAGCTGGAAGAGCTGCTGATCAAGGCCGATGTCGGTGTTCCGACCACGATGGCTGTCCTCGATGAGCTCCGGGCGGAAGCCCTGACCGACAAGATCACCGACTCGAGCGAGTTGATCGAACGTCTCAAGTCGAAGCTGAAGACTCGCCTCGGCGGCCACGACATTTCGCTCTCCACCGCGGGCGACCCGAGCGTCTGGCTTTTTGTGGGTGTCAATGGCGTTGGGAAGACCACCACCATTGGCAAGCTGGGCAAACGCGAGGTCTCCAATGGCAGCCATGTCGTCATGGCGGCAGGAGACACCTTCCGTGCGGCAGCGGCCGAGCAGCTCGAGTTGTGGGCTGAACGGGCTGGCGCAGAGATCGTCCGGGCGAAAGAGGGCGCAGATCCCAGCTCGGTAATTTTCGACGGCGTCGAACACGCTGCCGCAGTCAGCGCAGACATCGTCCTCGCCGACACCGCAGGCCGGCTCCACAACAAGACCAACTTGATGGAGGAGCTCCGCAAGGTGCGTCGTGTTGCTGACAAGGGCGCAGGGACTGTCACCGAGGTTCTCTTGGTCATCGATGCCACAACGGGGCAGAACGGTCTCACCCAGGCCCGCCAATTCACCGAGGCGGTTGAGGTCACCGGTGTTGTGCTCACCAAACTCGATGGCAGCGCCCGAGGCGGGATCGTGCTGGCCATCCAGTCCGAACTCGATATCCCTGTCAAACTCGTGGGTCTTGGTGAAGGCACCGAGGATCTGATCGAGTTTGATGCCGATGAATTCATCGAAGCGCTCTTCGCGGCCTAACGGCCGCAGGAGTCTCACGCAACGGAGATGCTGATGGGTTATGACCCGCCTGGACTGGAATCGAGACCCGACGACACGTTGTTGGCCGGCTTCTCTTCGCTGATGCCGCAGACCCCCAAGAAGCCAAGCCTGGTGGGCAGAGCCTTCAGGTTGCCCTTCAAGATCCTGGGCCTGCCCATCAAGGCAGTCAGAGCCGTCGTACGGGCCCCAGCGCGGCTCCTCGGCTTCCGGCGCGCCTGAACCAGCACGTCGACTGGTCCGGGCGGGGCCCCGGCGCCTCTGCGCGCCGGTAAACTCCCCCCTCCAATCCCCGACGCGAGGACAACTGATGTTCGACGCACTATCTGATCGCTTCGATGGCATCTTCGGCCGCCTCCGCGGCAAAGGCCGTCTTAGCGAAGGCGATATCGACGATGTCCTGCGCGAGATCCGCATCGCCCTGCTCGAAGCCGACGTCAACTTCGAGGTCGTCAAGGGATTCCAGGCGCGGATCAAAGAACGTTGCATGGGCGCCGATATTCATTTGGCGCTCAACCCTGCTCAACAGGTCATCAAGTTTGTCAGCGACGAGCTCGTCGAGGCCCTTGGTGGTGAGACCATGCAGGTTGGCTTCGCGTCCAAGCCGCCAACGGTGATCTTGTTGGCCGGCCTGCAGGGCGCCGGCAAGACCACCAACGCAGCCAAGCTCGCCCGGTGGGTCAAGGCGCAGGGTCGCAACCCGTTGCTGGTGGGTGCAGATCTCCAGCGTCCAGCGGCCGTCGAGCAGCTGCGCACGCTGGGCCGCCAGATCGACGTCCCGGTCTACAGCGAGGCCAGTGATCCCGTCGATGTGGCACGTCAGAGCCTCGCCGAGGCAGAACGCCTCGGCCGCGACGTCATCATCTGTGACACGGCAGGTCGGCTGGCCATCGACGAAGAGCTGATGCAACAGGTTCGCGACATCAGCGATGCCATCGAACCGCATTACACGTTCCTGGTGATCGATGCCATGACCGGCCAAGACGCAGTGGGCGTGGCCGAATCGTTCCACGAACGCCTCGAACTCGACGGCGTGATCATGACCAAGCTCGACGGTGACGCTCGTGGCGGCGCCGCCTTGTCGGTCAAAGAAGTGGTGGGGCGCCCCATTGCGTTCGCGTCGACCGGCGAGAAGATCGAAGACTTCGAGCAGTTCCATCCAGATCGCCTCGCCAGCCGGATCCTGGGCATGGGCGATGTCCTCACCCTTATCGAGAAGGCCGAAGAGGCTTACGACGAGGGCGAGGCCGAAGAGGCAGCTGCCAAGTTCCTCGAGGGGCAGTTCACGCTGGAGGACTTCTTGGTCCAGATGCAACAGCTCAAGAAGATGGGCCCGCTGCAGAACCTCATGGGAATGATGCCGGGTATGCCCAAAGAGGTGAAGGACGCCGAAATCGATGATCGGCATCTCGGGCGAGTCGAGGCGATGATAACATCGATGACTATGGCCGAGCGCACTAATCCGGTGATCATTGATGGCTCGCGCCGTAACCGCATCGCGACCGGAAGTGGGACGAGCCCCAACGAGGTCAGTCAGCTGCTCAAGCAGTTCAAAGAGGTCCAGAAACTCATGAAGAACATGGGTGGTCTTGGTACCAAGCGCATCAAGAAGAAGACGAAGAAAGCCAAGAAAGGCCAGAAGGGCGGCGGGCGTGTGACCGACTCGAAGAAGGCAACATCGAGGGTCCCAACTAAGTTGGAACTGCCCGAGCTCGACGAGAACGGCGAGCTGGATCTGTCAGCCTTCGGCGGCATGAAGCGCTGATTAGTCGACTCAGAGTGTGTGAACTCACCTGAAACCCGGCAGACTATGGGCTGGTCAAAATTCGGCATGCGCCCTACCTTGCGCAGTGCCGGTCCATCCGCTGAAAGCACCAAGGAACAACATCGTGGCAGTCAAACTCCGCCTTATGCGGATGGGGAAAAAGAAGCAGCCGACGTATCGTGTCGTCGCCGCAGATGCTCGCTCCCCTCGGAATGGTCGATTCATCGAGATCGTGGGTACGTACGAGCCCCGCAAGGATCCATCGGTCATCAAAATCGACAACGACCGGGCGCTTCATTGGCTCCGTCATGGGGCGCAGCCGACCGAACGGGTCGCGAAGCTCCTGAAGATCAGCGGTGCCTGGGAGGCTTTCACCGGTGAGACCGGGCCGCCCATGATCACAAAGGCTGCAAGCGCCGCCGCCGAGCCCGCAGCGGGCGAGGCTCCAAGCCACGAAGAGGCAGCTGAAGAAGCTGCCGCCGAAGAGGCAGCTCCAGAAGCGCCTGCTGCCGTAGAGGAACCAGTGGCAGAAGCTGCGACCGACGAGGTCGAAGCCGAAGCCGCTGCCAGCGACGAGGACCAATCATGAGCGACGACTCTCCCGACTCCGTGGATTCTGTCGACTCCGTCGATTCTCCCGATGAAGCCGAAACCGAGACGCAGGCCGGTGGCGGCAACGCCGACCATGCCACAGCAGTCCTCACCCACGTTGTGAAGTCCGTCGTGGGTGACCCCGACGCCGTGGTAGTGAAGACCGATGCCAGTGGCGAGACCGTTGCGCTGACCGTCGAGGTTGGTCCTGGCGACATGGGTCGTGTCATTGGACGTCGGGGACGGATCGCAAACGCAATCCGTACCGTCGTGCGAGCAGCTGGCGTTCGCGACGGCGTGAGCGTCGACGTCGAATTCCTCGACTGACCACTTGCCCCGCCGCACCCCCAACGAGCGACTTCAAGTCGGCTACGTCGGGAAGGCGCACGGGCTTCGTGGCGAACTCAACATCCGCTTGATCACGGACCGGTCCGAGCGGGCCGACGTGGGCAATGTCTTGTATGCGGGCGATAGAGCGCTGCTTGTAGTTGCGTCCAAGCCCCACCAAAAAGGCTATATCGTCGCGTTCGACGGTGTTGATGATCGCAACGCCGCCGAAGAACTACGGGGGTCCGAGCTTTGCGCCGACCGCATCGAAGACGACGATGCGCTGTGGGTGCATGAGCTCATCGGGGCGACCGTCGAGGAGCTTGACGGGACGGAGCGTGGCACCGTCGAATCGGTCCAGGAGAACCCCGCTAGCGACCTGTTGGTAACCAACGACGGTGCGCTCGTGCCGCTGACGTTTCTTGTCGAACGACGGGGCGACGTCCTTGTAGTCGACGTTCCCGCGGGGCTCTTCGAAATCAATCAACCTGCCGAGCCTGACAGCAGCGAACCTGATCCGACATGAGCATGCGTATCGACGTGTTCTCGGTCTTCCCCGAGGTCGTTGACGGTTTCACCTCAGCTTCGGTGGTCGGGCGCGCTCGCCGTAACGATCTCATCGATCTTCGGATGCATGACCTTCGCGATGCGACCGACGATGTCCACCGCACCGTCGACGACAGCCCGTTTGGTGGGGGAGCAGGCATGGTCCTCAAGCCCGGACCCGTGTTCGAGGCGGTGGAGGCGGCTCAGCCACCTCGCCCGTTGTTGCTGATGAGTCCGTCGGGCCGGACCTTTGATCAGGCCTACGCACGTGAGCTTGCCGAGACCAGCGGATTCTCGTTGCTGTGTGGTCGCTATGAGGGCGTTGACCAACGGGTTCGTGACCACCTCGTCGACGGGGAATTGTCGATTGGCGATTACGTGCTTTCGGGGGGCGAAGTGGCAGCTATTGCCGTCATCGAAGCCGTTGGCCGCCTGATCCCAGGTGTGATGGGCAACGACACATCGGCCGATGAGGAGTCATTTGCCGACGGGCTACTCGAGTACCCCCACTACACGCGCCCTTGGGAGTACCGCGGTTGGCAGGCACCCGAAGTCCTGCGATCGGGCGATCACGCCCGAGTAGAGCGATGGCGGCGTGCCCAGGCGCTGCGGCTGACGTCGCGGCGGCGTCCTGACCTGATCGAGCTTCGAGGCGGTCTCACCGCCGAAGATCAGGCCGTGCTCGACGAGTTCCCGGGTGACTGATTGGCCCCGCGTCGTCGTCGTCGCTGATACTTGTGGGCAAGGAGTCGGCCTGGCGCGTTGGAGCGCGGTGTGCGGGGCCGTATCCTGGCTTGGTCCTGAGCGGCCCTTTCTGAGGGCCGCCACAAGGTCATCTACATCTCTTTCATCTACATCTGTTACTTCGAGGAGCCCGGCATGAACCCCACCGATCTGGTTGACAAGGCCAGCTTGCGTGACGACATCCCAGACTTTGCTTCGGGCGACACCGTCAAGGTGCATGTCCGTGTCGTCGAGGGCACCCGCGAACGTGTCCAGGTGTTTGAAGGCGCGGTCATTGGCCGCCAGGGCAGCGGTATCCGTGAGACCTTCACGGTCCGCAAGGTGAGCTTTGGTGTGGGCGTGGAGCGCACGTTCCCGGTTCACACGCCGATCCTCGACAAGATCGAGGTCATGACCCGCGGCGACGTCCGCCGAGCCAAGCTGTACTACCAGCGTGAGCGCATCGGCAAGCGCGCCAAGATCAAGGAAAAGCGCGACTAACCATCGCCAAACGCGGGCCGACACGCCCACGTTCTTCCATTTCTGACGCCTTCGCGCGGCCACCGGATTGACTCCTGTCTCCGCGTGGGCCCCATGCCCCAGTGCCCATTTTGTGGCGAATGGCTCAACCGGGTTTTCCCGCGCGACGAAGCCACGGGTGGAGACAACACACGGCACTGGGGAGCGCATCGTGGGCATTCTGTTTGGAAGGACCCTTCGGGCTGACGACCGGGGAGCGGCGGCACTGATCACTGGTATGTCGGTGGTCTTCCTGTTTGGCATGGTGGCGCTGGTCGTCGATGTCGGGGAGCTCTACCCGACCCGGTCGGAGCTCCAGAACGCAGCCGATGCTGCGGCGCTGGCAGCTGCCGAAGACATCGACAACCCAACGCAGGCGATCGCTGCGGCGCAGCAACGGGCCAACGAGAACCACACCGAGGGGGGGGCGGCCTGGTGGTCATGCCCAGCGATGTCGTGTTCGGCCAGTGGGACACGACGAACCAAGTCTTTATTCCGTACGCGAATCGCGTTGATGCGGTGCAGGTCACCGCGCGGCACACTGACGACCGGGGTAATCCCGTCGAGCACGCGTTCGCCGGTGTCATCGGGACCCCGAAGTCCGACGTCGTGGCCACCGCTATCGCGAAGGCGCGGTTCACGGTTATCGATTTCGAGGACAGCTTCGCATCGGGCGACGAGCCCACCGAGCTGAGCTACGGCAACGGAATCTCGGGTGACCAGGTCGAAGGCACCGTGACGTTGTCGGGCTATGACTTTACGGCGAGCCAGGGTGATGGCGGCAACGAACCCATGATCTTCGATGGCACCTGCAACTTTCAGCCCAACAACTGCACAGGTGGCGACAACGATCTGTACCAACCGGGACAGGGCAACATCTTGATCCTGTCCGAAGACGGCGATCAGAACGATCCCGACGATGAGGCCCATGGCGGTGTTATCGAATTCGATTTCTCGAACCTCGGCGACGGCTACGTCACCATTGGTTCGCTGGTCGTGATCGACTCGGAAGCGGACTCGGTCGTGGAGATCAAATTGTTTCGCGATGGTGTCCTGATTGCTGTCGAGAACGTAGCCGGTGCCGGTGATGGTCAGCTTGAAACACGGTTCCCGACCCCAGTGCCGAAGATCGACTACATGATCGTGACGATGGAGGACTCCGGAGCCATCGACGACGTCGGATATAGCTACGGCGTGAGTCTGGTGCAGTGAGATGACGTTCACCGAGTAACGCCGGCTCCCGGCGAGTCGACGCGTCGACAGCGAGAGCGGCGTCACGGCCGTCGAGTTCGCGATCATTTTGCCGTTGTTGATGATGATCTTCGGAATCGTCGAGTTCGGCAGCGCCTACCAGGCTCGGCTAACCGTCACCCACGCGGCCCGCGAAGGTGTTCGAGTCCTGGCGGTCACCGAGGATCAGCCCGCCGACGAGGCCGCGGCTCTGGCCGCTGCGACTGGACTCGACCCGACCAATGTGACGGTCACCGCGATGCCCTGCGTCGGCGGCTTGGCGGCGGTGGTGGAAGTGTCGTATCCGGTGATAATCGACATTCCCGGCACGGGCACCCATTCATTCACGATGGTGGGAAAAGCAATCATTACCTGCCTCGATTGACCTGCAGCCGGGATCGACCCGAGACTGTCACTGAGCGTCGGTAACGTCGCCGCCATGGCAATTTCGAGAGAACCCGATGCGGTCCCGACACCAACTGCTGGCGCCCAAGCCCGGCCGGCTACTATGACCCGATCAACCAGTGCTCATCGAAACAAGCGCCAACTGCTGGGCGAACGAGGCGAGCAACTGACCGCTGACTGGTATCGGCGGCGGGGGGTACCAAGTTGTGGATCGCAACTGGCGATCACGCAATGGCGAGCTGGACCTTGTGCTGCGTCGTCGGGGCGAGCTCGTCTTTTGCGAGGTGAAGACGCGCTCCAGTCGCGTGTTCGGACATCCCGTGGAAGCGGTTACCTTGGCCAAGCAACAACGGATTCGGCGCCTCGCCCTGCAGTGGATGGCAACGACAGGGTCCCGGACGCGTCACCTGCGATTCGACGTTGCTGCCGTCGAGAACGGTCGCGTTGAGGTGTGGAAAGCAGCGTTCTGAGGGACCGCGTCAGCCTCGCGGACGGCGCCGGGCCCGGGCGTCCCAGCATCCACGGTGCCAGTGCCGACGCAGATCGGCGGCTTCGTGGGGCACGGCCACAACATGCATCGTGCGTTCGGGGATGTCACGGTTGCAGCCCGGACACAGGTAGGTCTTGTGCGCCTGGTAAGGCTGGACGAAGCGCACCTCGACGTTCTCGTCATCCCACATCGATGCCATATCAGCCCAGAAGTGCCCACAGCACCAGGCCGAGAGCGACCAAGACGGCGGCGGCGACATAGACGTAGTCGAACGAAGATTTCCGGCGCGGGCGGCTTGGATTAAAACCCATAGGCCGCCAAACTATCGGGCCGTACTCCGCTCGAGTCCCTTCGGCCGGGTTGTTCGCCCTTGGCCATTGAGGCCTCGGCCGCTCACGCAAGCCTCCCAAGTATCGTCGAGGTATGGATGAAGTACAGGTCGTAGAAGACGGTGCCGTCGCAACCGTTACCCTCAATCGCCCCCACGTGAAGAACGCTGTGTCCACAGAGATGTGGAGTGAGTTGCGCACCGTGTTTCGCGAGCTTGGATACCGAGACGACATTCGGTGTGTTGTCGTCACGGGGGCAGGGACCGATTTTTGTTCCGGCGCGGATGTCAGCGGCATGTCCGACCGTACGTCGGGCGCCAGAATGCATCAGCTGCAATCGATGCGCGAGGTCGGCGAGGTCTGCCAGCAATTGTTCGACATGCCGAAGGTCACCATTGCCCGGGTCGACGGGATTGCCGCGGGTGCTGGGCTCAACCTGGCCTTGTGTTGTGACCTCGTTCTCGCGTCAGAGCGTTCGCGGTTCAGCGAGATCTTTGCCAAGCGAGGACTTAATGTCGACTTCGGCGGATCCTTTTTGCTGCCACGCATCGTGGGCATGCAACGCGCCAAGGAGATGATCCTGCTGGCCGACATCTATAGCGCCGCCGATGCGGCTGAAATGGGGCTCGTGAATCGGGTCGTCCCTGCTGATCAGCTCGATGGTCTCGTCGCCGAATGGACCGCGAAGGCTGCCTCGGGCCCGCCGCGTGCGTTGGCGGTCTCCAAGGCGTTGCTGAACAAATCCTTCACGTCCACGCTGGCCGAGGCCCTTGACGGCGAGGGTTTGGGCCAGACGTTCCAATTCTCCACCAAGGACGTTTCCGAGGCTATGAACGCTTGGCAAGAGAAGCGCGACCCCGAGTTCACAGGCTGGTGATACGTCGTTTCGGATTGGCGGGGGGCCGGCACCAACTCCTCTCCGGGTTGGTTCGGCGCGCACTCCCCGCGGTGATCTTCGCCGCGTTGATCGTCGCTGCATGCGGCGCACCCGCTCCCGAGGTACCGCTGGGCCCGGACGGCCAGGCCGATACCGAACTCGGACTCGGTCGAACCGTGTACGGCCAGACCTGCTCGACCTGTCATGGCAACAGCGGCCAGGGCGGTCGGGGGAAACGGCTGAACGGCGGTCGGGCCGAGGAGCTCTATCCGAACATCGACGAGATGATCGCGGTGATCACTGATGGGAAAGGCTCTGGAATGCCTTCGTTCTCCGAGAAGTTGACTGCCGCCGAGCGGCGGGCCGTCGCTCGCTACGTGCGTGAGGTTCTCGACTGAACGTCGTTGAATGTCACTGGCTGCACCTATGGTGACAACAACGTTTGCTAGCCGACGTCAACGGCTCGCCTCCTGACTCACTTTGTAGGAGGTCGCCATGTTGGCCACCGTTTCTTCGGCATCGCTCCAGGGCATTCGGGGCTGTGCCATCACCGTCGAGGTTCACGTCTCGGCTGGCCTTCCCGGGTTCACCGTTGTCGGGTTGCCTGACACGTCGTGTCGTGAGGCACGAGATCGGGTCCGCGCGGCGGTTCAGACCAGTGGTCTTGATTGGCCGATGCAACGTGTCACGGTCAACCTCGCGCCTTCCGGCGTACCCAAGAGCGGGGCCGGTCTTGACTTGGCTATTGCCGTGGGTGTTCTGGTGGCGACCCATCAGCTCACGCCGGAAGCGGTGGCAGGGTTGTCATTCATCGCCGAACTCGGACTCGATGGCTCGTTGCGTGCGGTGCCAGGGGCACTCCCGTTAACTGCTGCGGTAGCGGCGTCATCCACCGTGATCGCGCCGGCCAATCTGGCGGAAGCATCACTGGTAACCGGTCGCACGGTCCGTTGTGTCACATGCCTCGCCGATTTGGTCAAGGTCCTACGGGGCCAGGAACTCTGGCCCGAACCTGCCGAAGTCGGGCCAAGCGCGACGCCGGTACCCCAGGTCGATCTGGCGACCGTCCAAGGGCAAGGTGTTGCCAGGATGGCGGCCGAAGTTGCCGCTGCTGGTGGGCATCACATCTTGCTCATCGGGCCGCCGGGCGCCGGCAAGACCATGATCGCGAAGGCGCTGCCGGGTCTTTTGCCACCGCTCGACACCGAGGACGCGTTGGAGGTCACCACTGTTCACTCGGCCGCGGGCCTCGAGCTGCCACCGGGCGGCCTGGTACAGAACCCGCCCTTCCGGGCCCCGCACCACACCAGCTCCATGGTGTCGTTGATTGGGGGCGGCACGCGCCAGATGCGTCCCGGAGAAATCAGCTGTGCACATGCAGGAGTCTTGTTTCTCGATGAGCTCGGCGAGTTCCCGGCGCACGTGCTTGATGCGCTCCGTCAGCCACTCGAGGAAGGCGTCGTTCGTGTGGCTCGGGCCTACGGGTCGGTGACATTCCCCGCGAGGCTGGTGTTGGTCGGGGCGACGAACCCGTGCCCATGTGGCGAGTCAAGCGCCGTCCGCCTCTCACCGTGTCGGTGCACCGACGGGGCCCGTGCCCGCTATGTCCGCAGGCTTTCGGGGCCCCTCCTGGACCGCTTCGACATGCGGGTCCACGTTGACCGACCAACAGCAGCCGAGCTCTTCGCCGAGACGGTAGCTGAGTCAACGGCGGTTGTGGCCGAGCGGGTGTCGTCAGCGCGGGCCATGGCTCGCGAACGTGGTGTCGAGCGCAACGTCTTGATCTCGGCAGCCAATGCCGATCAGCTCGCAACCCTTGATCGCACGGCGAAGGCAGTGTTGATTCGGGCCGTGGACGATGGCCGCCTCAGTGCCCGAGGTGTC
>Ga0302127_10000466_pt1 | contig 22383 bp, 20 predicted proteins | sample CB4_SCM_MG_FD_204452 | JGI IMG/M metagenome (GOLD analysis project Ga0302127, IMG submission 204452) | Marine microbial communities from Western Arctic Ocean, Canada - CB4_SCM | ecosystem: Environmental > Aquatic > Marine > Oceanic | place: Canada: Western Arctic Ocean | collected 2017-09-24
TCGGGTTTGAGCCAATCACCCTGTACACCGCGTGCTTACGGCCCGACGCGGTGTAGATAGTCGCGGTGTCTTGCGGGGGGGGTATGGGAGACACAGACCCACCCCAGAGACAACAAACCTACCCGGCCCGACCAACCCACCCTGAGGCACTCGAAGGGCGGTCAGTTCAGCGGCACGCCGATTCAGAGCACCAACCAACTAATTGTCATCCCCGATCAACAGCGTCGCCCTAAAACGGGCGAAAGAAGCCCCTCCACTACATCGGGTAGTGCCCGAGAACAAGATTGGGCAGCACCCCAGGCAGCTCTACGCCCGGGCGGCCAGTCGTTGCCTGTGGAACAAGTACTGCTGGGCGTATGCGGCGTCTTCGCCGAACTTCTCACGGGCCATCTTGCCGATACCGTCGTTAGACATCTTCTCCGTAGCCCCGTACCACTCCTCCATCGCGCGCCTCACCCATCGGTCCACCGGAAACGCCTCGCCTTTGCGCAAAGAGAACGCCAGCACACAGTCCGCTATTTTCGGACCGACACCGTCAAGCGAAACCAGAGCGTCTCGGGCCTCTTCGTATGACATATCCAACAGTGGTTCCAGAGCAAATTTTCCTGATGCCACGGCAACAGCCGCACCCTCCAGATACCGCGCCCTGAATCCCCATGCCAGATCACGCGCCGCCTGCTCCCCTGCTGCCGCTACCGCTTCCGGGCCGGGGAACGCAAAATCGCCCGGACCGGGACCGATACGTTCACCCTGGGTCGACGCCAACCCTGCCATATTCAACTTTATTCGGGGAATGTTGGAAGTGGCCGAGCAAATGAACCCGCACAAGCACTCCCACGGATCCTGCCGTAGCAGTCGCAATCCAAGGTAGTCAGATAGAGCGGGGCCGAGGCCGAGGTCGTCTGCGTACTTTGACCGCAGCCCTTCTAAATCATCATCGAGCCCCAGATAGGCGCGGACGTGGTCGATATCGGCAGGGTCGCCCGATACGGTCTGTACCGATAGCCCACTTAAAACTGACCTGACCTCAAGTACAGATCGTCCCACCACGCCTCTATAGCCAGACTCGTCTTCGAGAGCGTTCCACCGGAACGACTGACCGCCATCGATGGTTCCCGATAAATCAAACTCGGAGACGGGGTAGAAAGTGGCTCCGCCAGAATCCAGTCCGGAGATTAGTCCGCTCAACTTTGAGCCTCGTCGCTGACTTTCTGATGCCAGCGACTCACGCGTGCGGCCAACTCGGAAGCGCGGACGATCTCGATATCACAACCGGGTAACGCGTCACGGAACGCAGCCCCGTATCCGCGAGTGGCCATCCGAGAGTCCAGAACGATAAACACGCCGCGGTCGGACCTACTGCGGATCAGTCGACCGAATCCCTGCCGAAACCGGAGAACGGCCGACGGCACTGCGTAGTCGCCAAATCCGTCGTCGTACAACTCAGATCGTGCCGAAAATATGGGATCGCTTGGGACGGGGAACGGCAATCGAGCGACAATGAGTGCGCCAATGGACGACTCTTCCAGGTCGACACCCTCCCACAGGCTCGCAGCCCCGAGTGCGACCGTTTCTTTATTGGCGTCCAGCGCGCGCATCACCCTGTGCGGCGGTCCATCAATCCCCTGCGCCACCAGTTTGATGTTCTCCGCCTCAAGACCCGGCCTGATCGCGCTCCGGGTGGCGTTCAGCGCCGAGTTGGAGGTAAACAGGACCAGTGTCCGGTCCCTGAGTTCCATCGCCACGTCTTTGATGGCCTGCGCCACGGCTTCGTTGAAACCGGGACGGTTAGGTTCCGGGATGTCGCCGGGGACCAACACAAGGGCCGCTTTTTTGAAATCAAACGGCGATCCCAGGGCGATCTCGTTCCCGCTGTCCACACCCAGAGTCTCTCGTATCCTGTCGAATCGCCCTTCATCGGCGAGTGTTCCGCTGGTCAGGATGACGCATCGCTCGCGCTCAAACAACGTGTCCCGCAACGCCGGTCCTACGGCTAGGGGTGCACCGCTGACTGCTATCGGGCCGTTGGGTGGGCGGGCGGAAAGCCAGCACACCATGCCCTCATCGGGTTCGGGAATTCCCGCACGAAGACCTTTTCGGAACTCTTCGATCGACTCCTGCGCCGCCGTTACGTTCAATCGCACGGCCTGGAGGTTACGGGTCTCCAGGGAGTTGGGCGCTCGATCTATCGCTACACCGATGTCGCGTAGACCCAGCGACACCGTAGACGCCGACAGGTCAAAGTTGTCCCAGACGATCTCAAGGTCTGACCACGCCGGTTGCTGGCGAGTTCCCTCGGTGATCCTCATGTCGTTCCCAGAGAAACCACGCCCCGGCGTAAGAGTCGTCATGGTTTCTTTTAGCGTCTTGAACAGATCGGTCGCGGCAGATCGAGCCCTGCCGACCGCCTCAAGTAATCCCGCCGCCAGCGTCTCGGCAGCCGGGTCCGCCTGCGCTGCCGCCCGTAACGCCCGTATTGCATCGCTCACGATGCCACGGTCGCCCGACAGGCTGGACAGATCAGTTTCGATCTGGCGTTGATCTACTCGGAATCCTAAGTTGTTTGTGGCGACCGATTCCAGATGATGTGCCTCGTCGATAACCAGGGCGTCGTGCTCGGGAAGCAGCCCTCCGCCCATGACAAGATCGGCGAGCAGTAGCGAATGATTGATGACAACGATGTCTGCGCCGTGTGCCCTGCCGCGTGCGGCGCGCAAAAAGCATGGACCGTCGGGCGCAGGACACCCGCGTGCACCCTGCGCCGAGATCTTCGTAAAGGCGGCCTGGTCCTCCCGGTTAAGCCGTAACTCACCGCGATCGCCGGTCGACGTAGACTCCATCCAGACCATCGTCTTGGCGAGTAACCGAGCCTCTGGGACCGTCATATCGCCGGATGATTTTGAGTGGGTCCATCGCCGGTAGCATAGGTAGTTGGATCGGCCTTTTAACTGGGCCGTGGAGAGCGAGCCTTCGGGATATCCGATGGCTTGAAGGACTGATTGCGCCGCCGGGATGTCTTTCGCCATCAACTGTTCTTGCAGGTTGATGGTGTTGGTCGACACTATGACCGTACGACCGCCTCCCAGGGTGTGAAGCGCGGCGGGCACCAGGTACGCAAGCGATTTCCCCACACCCGTCCCTGCCTCGATGATCAGATTCTCGCCGGTTTCTATTGCCGCAGCGACCGACTCAGCCATCCGCTCCTGTTGCGACCGGTGCTCGAAACCCACCAGTTCACGAGACAGGTGTCCGTCTGCCCCGAACACGTCGGAGACGTCCCCTTCCGGGGTAATCGTTTCAGGGCTCTCGGTTTGCTCTGGCTCCCCAGGTCCTCCGAGTGACGGTAGTTCATCTGTAGGCAGGTCTGCCCGGCTCGAACGCAACACGCGTAACCGACTGCCGAGTTCGCGAGGGTCCGGACGGACCTCTCCCGCAGCCTGCAAGGCCGCCGCCGAGTCCATGTGGTCGAGGATCCGACCGGCCAGAATCCCGGTGGTCCACCCGGAAGCGGCCGAAAGTCGACTGAACTCCGACAACACGCCCGGAGGAAGTGCGGCCAGCTTGTCCAACATCAACAGAAAGAGGTCTCTCGTGACCACCGCGTCAGAGAGCGCCCGGTGCGGACTTTCGTGAATCAGCCCCATTGCTATCCCGAGTCCGCCGAGGTTGTACTCGGTGGCGCCCGGCAAAAGCGCGTATGTCAGGTCGTACGTATCAAAAGTCTGTGTTCGAACAGGTACGCCGTTCCGGGCAAGGAACCCGGCGTCGAACGCCACGTTGTGGCCGATCATCGGGTAGTCGCCCAGGAACTCTATGAGGCCCGGAAGAACGTCCCCTATCGATGGAGCATCTGCAACGTCCTGGTTGGATATGCCGGTCAGTTCCGTGATGAAGGGAGGGATATCACGGCCCGGGTTGATGAGCGTGCTGTACTGCTCGATCTCCTGGTGGCCTCGGAACTTCACCGCGCCGATCTCGATGATCCTATCAGTGCGTTGATCCAGTCCGGTGGATTCAATATCCAACGAGACCATGATCGTCTGATCCAACGATTCGCTCAGGCTCGGCTGCCATCCCTTGGATTGCGTCACGACCGCGCCTCACCCGGGTTGTTTTTCGGATTGCTCTCTGGGGGTTTTTGGGTCGTCAAATAACGAAGGCGGCCGACATGCAGGTCAACTCCGGCCTTCACTCCCCCGGCCCGGATAATCTCCGCCAGTTCCGCCGAATTACGTGGGTCTCCATCGATCTCGGTAACGCCGGACGCAAGTCCGTGTTTGGAGTGCGCGTCTGATCCGCCCGTGGATGGGTAGCCCAGCATCGTTGCCACCTCCAACGCAAAGTTATTGTCGGTCTCCGGCGTCGCACCGTTCACTACTTCGAGGGCGTGGGCGTGCTTCAGAAGCGGAATCTCGGACGCACCGTTTACGTCGCCCGGCTCGACACCGGCCTCACGGGTCAGGATGCATCTCTGTGGCCCTGGCGCGTGTAGATGTCGGAACGGGTGCGCGAGGACGACAGCAGCTCCAGATTTATTTGCCCGTTCTCCCAGGAGAGGAAGCTTACGCATGTCCGAGTGGTATCCGTTCTCGCCTATAACAAGGGCATGCCCGGCGTCGGTCTCCACCTCAAGCGCCCGGAACAATCGAATTCCGGTCTCGCCTTGAACGTGGTCAATCTCCTCATCCGTCCAGGAATGCGTGTGCTCCGTCAGGCAAACGCCGTCCAGCCCAAGGCGTATCGCCTCTTCCATGAGCTCTTCCGGTCTGAGGCTACTGTCCCCGCTGCCGCGGGTCGTGTGTACGTGAAGGTCTAGCAGCAAGAGCGGACTAAAGCCCCGCCTTCCGGAGTGTGAGTTCGATATTTTCAGGAGACGGGTCCAGCTGTTTGGCGTCGATCGCCGCCATCACCTCGATAACGGCGTCGGTCACGGGAGTCTCTACACCCGCTTTTCTGCCGGTCTCCGCTACGAACCCGTTCATGAAACCTGTCTCAGACCGTCGGCCCTTGGTTATGTCCTGGGCCATCGACGACTTCCAGTTCACGCCTCCTGATCCACTCGGAACGAGCATGTTGTCCAGCTCTTCGTAAACATCGCCCTGATCTGCGCTGGCCCATTTTTCGCCCGATACGCCACGTATGTTCGCCAGATTGAACCCTGCGGCCAATCCCACCGTGGCGCACTCCTTCAGGAGCATGATCGTTATCTGGCGGCCACGCGCCGTGGAAACGACATCGATACCGCCCTGTAACGTCATCGCCTGAATCGGGTTTCCTGAGGCGTTCTGGCAGAGCTTGGTCCAACGCTCGCCAAATAGATTGTCCGTGGCAAAAGAACCATCGACCACCGACATGATCTCGGCCAGCTCTTCTGTTCGGGGGGTAATAGAACCGTCGTGCTCACCGGCGCGGAATACGTCATGTCCCAACTCGCGGCCGGTCTTTTCTGCGCCGCGTATGACTTTTCCCGGTTCCCAGACCGCTACCGAAATCCCGGACATGATCAGTCCAACGGCCCGGCCATCGCCAACCGCCTCAGCCAGTGCGCCGTCCGTCCAGCAGTTCTGGGAAGCTACGATGTAGCCCTCAGGCTTGACGAGCCGATCTATAAACGCCCCGGCCCATTTTGTGTCGTACGCCTTCATAGCGACGAAACCGATATCGAACTCGTTTCCCGGTGCAAGTGACTGCGCTTCTTCGATGTGCAGCGCCCTGATCTTCTGGGTAAACGGCTTGTGCGGCCCGGTGGCCGAGATGCCATCCGACTTGAGCTTTTCGATCTGCTCTGGCCAGCCGTCGATCAACGTTACGTCGTGGCCGTCTCTGGCGAGGAACGCTCCAATATAGGAAGCAATTGCGCCGGATCCGATGAAGCCTATTTTCTTTTTGGCTGCTGCCAATGGAGCCTCCTCAAAAGGGGGATAAAGTGATCTCACGGGCTATCGGCATAACCGCTCAGTAGATGCTTTCAAAGCGCAGCCGGAATCCGGTTGCCGAGTATACAGCCGGGTCGTGTTCGGGGAGCGTTTGCCAAAATGTTTGCCAAAGCATTTTGAGGACGTTTCTAGGCGTTATTCCGTCAGCTGGAGTCGGTCGTTTCACGATCCCGATCACGGAGTTGCGCCGGATCGCCGCGTCTAAGGCGCGCAGGGGTGATCGGGCGGTGTATCATCCCGCTCGGCCCGTACTGAGATATCCAACGGGACAGATAAGAAATTTAACCGCACGCGCTAGACAGCGCCGACGATAATCCTGATCGCTGGAGTGAATATGAAAGCCGCACGACTCACCTCCCCGCAAACCTTTGAGATGGTGGATATCGATACTCCATCGTGTGAAGAAGGTCAGGTGCTAATTAAGGTCCAGGCATCCTCTGTTTGTGGCAGCGACATCCACAGCAGCTACCACGGCATGGCGAAGGAAGAAGACTACCCGCTTCCCCCTGGACGGCCCTGTCACGAGATCGGCGGAGTGGTCGTCGAGAGCAAGACAGATGAGATCAACGTCGGCCAGCGGGTAGTGGTCCTTGCGGGACCGACCTTCGGCGGACTTCAGGAATATGTCGCTCAGACCCCGGACAAAGTCCTTCCCGTCCCGGACGGCGGCGGTTCTATCGAAGAGTGGGTCATGTGCCAGCACTCAGGAACGGTGCTTTTCTCGGCCGGTTATTGGAACAACCCGGCCGGCAAGACCATCGGCGTACTCGGCCAGGGCGGCATCGGTCTCTCCTTCACCATGCTTGCGGCCGCACAGGGCGCAGAGCAGGTGATCGGCATCGACCTCGTCGAGGCCCGGCTGAAGAAGTCCACCGAGATGGGCGCTTCGTCTACTCTCAACCCGGACGACGTCAACCTTGTCGAGGCCATCGACGACCTTACGGACGGCCAAGGTCTTGACTATGTCATCGACGCCAGCGGTGCGGCTGAAGGTCTGAACACTGTCGTCTCCATCGTGAAGCGACACGGCACGATCATCAACTTCAGCCTGCTTGGCGGCCGATCGACCGATTTCAACCACTCAGCATGGATGCGCAAAGCGGCGACGATCATCCCAACGCAGGTCGCAGGCACGGACCGCCCGACCGACACGATTCGCCAGATGATCCGCATGAAGGAAGTTGGCTACGTAGACCCGGGCAAGCTGATCTCCCACACGGTCGGATTCGGCGTGGATGACATCCAGGGCGCGTACGACATGTACTCAGACCACAGCGACGGCGTGATCAAAGTCGTCATGAAACAGGACTAACAACCCCGATGTCCCCGGAGATCCTCCGGGGACCCAAGGCGGCAAACAGGCGCATCGCTCTGCGGTGCGCGAAAGGAACTTCAAAACCCAATGAAAGCGGTACAGCTCACAGGACCCCGAAAGCTTGAGTACATCGAGGCGCCAGACCCGGTCGTCGCAGACGGCCAGGTCCTCCTCAAAATCGAGCAGACATCCGTATGCGGTAGTGACACCCACCTCTCCTACGAGCCGACACTGCCGGAAGAGCGATACCCGTCCGTGCCGGGCGCACCGTGCCACGAGATCGCCGGCACGATCGTGGAGTCCCGAAACCCGGATTACCAGGTCGGTCAGCGCGCCATCGTGCTGCCGGATTACAACCCGGACACCGGCCCGTCCGGTGGTGGACTGGCCGAGTACATCGCCAGCAGCCGTATTATCGCCCTTCCGGACCACGGCGACCTTGGTGACTGGGTAATGTGCCAGCCGTCCGGAACGGTCCTTTACTCGGCACGCCAGTGGGGTAACGCCTCCGACAAGCGCATCGCCATCCTTGGCCAGGGCGCAATTGGCCTGTCGTTCACGATGATCGCCGCAGCGCAGGGCGCACGGCAGGTGATCGCGATTGACCTTGAGGACTACCGGCTTGAAAAGGCCACCGAGATGGGCGCTACCGACACCATCAATGCCGACAATGAGAACGTCGCCGAGGCCATCCAGGAGATGACCAAGGGCGAAGGAGTTGACGTGGTAGCTGACGCTTCCGGTGACCCTGAAGGCTTGAACCAGGCCGTTAGCCTGGTCAATCGTTTTGGTCTGATCGTCGGTTTCAGCCTCGTATCAGCGACCGAGCCCGTTGTGTTCAACCACCAGGCATGGATGCGCAAGGCCGCCCGCCTCGCACCGACCGTATCTGGTGCGTCCCCGACGCCGACAGAGGCCATCGAGAAGATGGTGGCTCTTCGTGAGCGCGGCTGGGCCGACCCCGCGAAGCTAATCACGCACAGGGTTGGCTGGGACGGCATTCCGGATGCTTACGAGATGTATGCAAACCGGTCCGACAAGGTCATCAAGGTTGTGATGGACATCAACGCCTAGAGATTTCGGAGACCGGGATGAAGGCCTACCAACTGACCGGGCCGCGCCGTCTGGACCTTGTCCAGGCGGACGACCCGACGCCGGAGGACGGAGAAGTCGTCCTCAAGGTGCAGCACAGTTCTATCTGTGGCAGCGACGTCCATCTGAACTACGAGCCAACGCTCCCGGAAGAGCGTTACCCGATGTTTCACGGATCGCCCTGCCACGAGATAGCGGGAACCATCGTCGAATCGCGAAATCCGCGGTTTGAGGTAGGAACTCGCGCCATCGTCCTTCCAGAATCAGCGGTGTCCGCAGGTGGACACCGCGGCGGCGGGCTTGCGGACTACATTGCCAGCTCAAAGGTCATCCCGCTGCCGGACTACGGCAGCACGGCTGACTGGGTCATGTGCCAGCCCGCGGGAACAGCTCTTTACTCAGCTCGACGCTGGGGATCTACCGACGATAAGCGCATCGCAATCATGGGTCAGGGCGCCATAGGCCTGTCGTTCACCAACATAGCCGCAAACCAGGGTGCACAGCAGGTGATCGCTATCGATCTGATTGACTACCGCCTTGATGCAGCGAACAAGTTCGGTGCGACGGACACGATCAACCCTGATCGCGACAACGTGATCGAGGCGATTGAAGAGATGACTAACGGCGAGGGCGTAGACGTTGTGGTCGACGCATCGGCCGACCCTGACGGCATCAACCAGGCCATCCAGATGGTCAACCCACGCGGCCTGATCATCGGCTTCTCGCTTGTTCCTATAGAGGATCAGGTGGTTCTGAATCACCAGGCATGGATGCGGAAAGAAGTCTTCATCCATCCCACCAGCTCCGGCGGTGATCCCAACCCGACGGAGTCCATCGCCGCAATGGTGGACCTCAGAGACAGAGGCTGGATGGATCCGGCGCTTTTCACCACACATCGCATTGCCTGGGAAGATATCCCGGACGCATACGAGATGTATTCACACAGGCGAGACAACGTCATCAAGGTTGTCATGGAGATCAATGCTGAGTAACGGCACGGTGGTAGCGTCCGTATGAGGGCGTACCAGCAAACAGGACCACGTCGACTTGAACAGGTAGACGTAGATAACCCAAAACCGGCGGACGGTCAGGTCGTCGTGAAGATCGAGTGTGGCTCGGTCTGCGGTAGCGACACGCATGTCCGGTACCAGCCCGTGCTCCCGGAGGAGCAGTACCCGCTACCTGCGGGCGCTCCATGTCATGAGATCGCCGGGACTATTGTCGAAAGCCGAAATCCTGAGCACCCTGTCGGAGAGCGCGTGATCGTTCTTCCGGACCCGTCATCTCCCGGAGGGCCCGGTGGCGGACTTGCGGAATATATCGCCAGCGGCCTCTTGATCAGCCTCCCCGAATCCGGCACCACGGAGGACTGGCTAATGTGCCAGCCCACCGGGACCGTCCTGTACTCAGCACGTCGCTGGGGTCAGTCCACCGACAAGCGCATCGCCGTGATCGGCCAGGGAGCCATCGGGCTGTCGTTCACGATGATCGCCGAGCGAACCGGTGCGAAGCAGGTCATCGGCATTGATCTCCTGGACTACCGGCTGGACAAGGCCCGTGAACTGGGCGCAACCGACACCATCAACGCCAACTCTGAGAATGTTGTCGAGGCGCTTGCCGAAGTAACAAACGGTGAAGGCGTCGATGTGGTCGTAGACGCATCCGCAGACCCGGACGGACTCAACCAAGCCGTGAGCCTTGTCAATATGTACGGCACGATCATCGGCTTCAGCCAGATACCGCGAGATCAACTTCCGACCTTCCGTCACCCTGACTGGATGATGAAGGAAGCCCAGATTATTGCCACCGGATCATCCCTCTCCCAGACACCCACGGAGGCGATACAGACCATGGTCGGTCTACGCGATCGTGGTTGGCTTGACCCGTCTGTTTTGATCACCCATCACTCGTCCTGGGACGACATCCCGGACGCGTACGAGATGTACGCCGGGTATAAAGACGGGGTCATCAAAAACGTCCTCGACATTGCAGGCGCAAGTAATTCAGGAGTCGTGGCATGAAGGCCTACCAACTGACGGGTCCACAAACCCTAGAACAGGTGACTGCACCCGATCCTGAGCCCGAGGACGGGCAGGTCCTGCTCAAGATCGAACACGTATCGATCTGCGGCAGCGACACCCACATGAACTTCCACCCGACTCTTCCAGAAGAGCAATACCCGTTCGCCCCCGGCCTCCCCTGCCACGAGATCGCAGGAACGATTGTCGAGAGTAAGAATCCCGAGCACGCCGTCGGGCAACGGGCGATCATTCTGCCGACGTTCAACCCGGGTGTTGGCATGACCAATGGCGGTCTTGCGGAGTACATCGCCAGCGAAAAGGTGATTCCCCTTCCGGACTACGGTGACACATCTGACTGGGTGATGTGCCAGCCTGCTGGTACGGCAATTCAGGCGAGTCGCGAGTGGGGAACCACTGACGACAAAACTTTCCTTATCATGGGCCAGGGAGCGATCGGCCTTTCGACCACTGCCGTGGCATCCCGCATGGGTGCAATGAAAGTGATCGGCGTTGATCTTGACGATTACCGCCTGGACAAAGCCGCCGAACTGGGAGCAGATGCCACTCTGAATCCAGATCGTGACGATCTTCTTGAAGCCGTAATGGATCTGACTGACGGCAAGGGCGTCGACGTCGTGGTTGAGGCCACCGGCGACACCAACGGCCTAAACGTCGCAATTGAACTTGTTCGACACCAGGGCACCATTGTGGGCTTCACCCTTCTGGCAGACGGTGAACCCAGCATGCTCAGACACATGGAATGGATGCGGAAGGAAGTTCGCATTCTCCCAACCAACGCTGCGGGCGCTCTAGACCCGATCGCTCCGATCGCCGACATGGTCAGATTGAGGGATCGCGGTTGGTGGGACCCTGCCGAGTTAATTACGCATCGCGTTGGATGGGACCAGATCCCGGATGCGTACGAAATGTATTCAGATCGCTCCGACGGTGTAATCAAGGTAGCGATATCCATCGAGTGATAAACAGTGATCGCGGCGTGGCCGACTTTCGGTCCGCTGCCCGGCCCCAAATCAGAAAACTAGATCAGAAAATTGTTTCAGAAGGGAACGCTCTCCAGATGAAGACCTACCAGCTCACAGGACCCCGGAAGCTAGAAGCAGCCGAAGCCCCGGACCCGGATGTCGCAGACGGACAGGTCCTGCTTGAGATCGAGCACGTATCGATCTGCGGCAGTGACACCCACCTGCGTTACGAGCCTGTCTTCGCAGAAGAGCAGTACCCGTTCACGCCCGGCATGCCCTGCCACGAGATCGCAGGGACCATTGTCGAGTCGAAGAACCCGGCGTACGCCGTTGGCCAGCGAGCCATCGTCCTCACCGACCGTGGTGAGGGTGGAGAAATCTCTTCGGGTGGACTTGCTGAGTACATCTCAACCAGTCGTGTGATCCCATTGCCGGACTACGGAGGCACGGATGAGTGGCTCATGTGCCAGCCCTCCGGAACCGTTCTCTACTCAGCAAGGCGCTGGGGAACGACCGACGACAAGCGGATCGCCGTCCTGGGTCAGGGCGCTATCGGACTGTCCTTCACGATGATCGCAGCCAACCAGGGTGCACAGGAAATCATCGGCATCGATCTTGAGGACTACCGACTTGAGAAGTCTTCCGAGTTCGGCGCCACCGCCACGATCAACGCCGACAAGGAAGACGTTGTGGCCGCGATTGCGGAAGCCACAGGCGGCAAGGGTGTTGACGTGGTAGTCGACGCATCCGGTGACGCCGACGGCATCAACCAGGCCGTAAACCTGGTCAACGCACAGGGGCTCGTGATCGGCTTCAGTCTTGTCGAGACTGGGACCAACCCGACCGTGTTCCGACACCAGGAATGGATGCGCAAAGAGGTCCAGGTGATCCCGACCGGTTCCGCCGGTTCAGAGGACGCTACCTCCTGCATCGCAGACATGGTCGCCCTCAGGGACCGTGGTTGGATGGACCCGTCACGTTTGACCACCCACACGCACAGCTGGGATCAGATTCCGGAGGCGTACGACATGTACGCAGACCGGGCCGACGGCATCATAAAGACTGTCATCTCGATCAAAGGCTAGTTAAGGGTCGGCGAGCGGACAGTTGCCCGTTCGCCAGGCAACGCAGCCCAGAACAACGCATTCCCGAACAGTAGCCAGGACACCGGAATAGAGGATTGAAATCAATGCGAGCAGCGCGACTATCGGCGCCCCACACCTTCGAATTTTTCGAGATGGACGCTCCTAAACCTGCAGAGGGAGAGATTCTTCTGAAGGTCCAGCAGGTGTCCGTCTGCGGTAGCGATACCCACATGTTCTACGACCAGGTGTTACCGGAGGAGATGTACCCCAGCAGGCCCGGATCCCCATGCCACGAGATATCCGGAACGGTGGTCGAGTCACGGTCCGAAAAGATTAACGTCGGGCAGCGAGCGATCGTCCTTTCCAGCTTCCGGAACCCTGACGCGCTGGGCGGGCTGGTCGAGTACATCAACATCCCTGAAGATATGGTCATGCCGGTCCCGGACGACCGTGGCCTGGATGAGTGGTTAATGTGCCAGCCGATGGGTACCGTGCTTTTCGCAACCAAGCTCTGGGGGGCAACCGCTGGCCTGCGGATTGGTGTGGTCGGTCAGGGCGCTATCGGTCTGTCATTCACCAACCTGGCGGCGGCGCAGGGCGCGAGGCAGGTGATCGGAATAGACCTCCTCGACTACCGACTTGAAAAGTCTTTGGAGATGGGTGCTTCGGCCACCATCAACCCGGACAACGTCGATCCCCTTGAGGCAATCGCCGAGCTAACCGACGGCCACGGACTTGATGTGGTGGTCGACGCTTCTGGAGATCCTGAGGGACTGAACCAGGCGATCTCTTACGTCAACCAGTACGGCAAGGTGCTTGGGTTCAGCCTGATCAGCATGAACTCCGTAATTCCGTTCAAGCACATGGCGTGGATGGGCAAAGTCGCCACGCTGATCCCATGTTCATCGATCAATTCACCGGACCCGACTGGCGACATCAACGAGGTTATTGCGTTGATGGACAAGGGTTGGATAGACCCGTCCAAGTTGATTACGCACCACATGGACTTTGAAGATGTTCCCAAGGCTTTTGAGATGTACTCAAAGCAGCAGGATGGCATCATCAAGGCCGTAATGGCGGTCAACGGGGGCAACTAGCTCACATCGACGGCGTGAACATGCAATAATCGCCGCCTCAAACGATTCAGAACAATAAACGCGATAAACGTGTAACAAATAACAGGAGACGAGTATGCCGCTCGAAGTTGGATCAAAAGCGCCCGCTTTCGCTTTGAAAGACAGTGACCGAGAAGACGTCAGCCTGAGCGACTACGCCGGCAAGACGGTCGTTCTATCGTTCTACCCGGCAGCGTTCTCTGGCGTGTGCGACACCGAGATGTGCACATTCAGGGACTCCCTCTCGGAGTTGAACAGCGCTGGCGCAGACGTTGTCGGCATCGCCGTAGACAACTTCTTCGTTGCCAAAGAGTTCAAGACCAAGCACAGCCTGAACTTCCCGATCCTCGTCGACAACACGGCAGCAACGGCGCGTGCCTACGACACCGTGCTTGAGAACTTCGCCGGCATGGACGGCTACACGGCCGCCAACCGCACGGTTTACGTTGTGGACGGCTCCGGCACGATCCAGTTTGTATGGCGGGGCGAGAACCCCGGCATCGAGCCGGACTACGACGCCGTCAAAGCGGCTGTCGCAGGACTTAAGTAGTCCAACGCACCCGAGATTACCGGGCTTAAGTGAAAAGGCCCCGGCGAATGCCGGGGCCTTTTCGCGTTCCGTATTACTCACGTTGTCAGGTCACACCTGTGAAACAAGTACCGGAATGACAACTCCGAAGATGATGAAGAACGCCGCGAACTCAGCGGCGAGGTGAAGTCGCCGGCCTTTCATGAGAAGGATCAGCACTGGCGCCATCAGCAACTCCACCACCAACACCCCGGCCACGAATATCTCGTCGGCGACCTCGTCGCGGACGGCGTCGTACGCCACCGCAGTTATCACGCCGATGATCGGCCAGATCAACAGCGCAGCCCCGTGCATCATGAGGATCGCACGCGCAAGGTTGCTATCTTCCGAGTCTGCGTTCCTGACGAAGCTCGGCGGGTTGTATACAAACATTAGCGACAGGTGGGCGACGAAGGTGAGCGCCATTAGAACGCCCGCCAGTAGTCCGGCGATGATGATCATGTAGCAGTGTCCCGACTCACGTGTGCCCTCTTTGTCGACTTTCGTACCTCGCCCGGTGGGTCCCAGCGCTGCACAAGAAATGAGCGATAACCGTGCTGCATTTGAAGCATCAGTTGCCACGCAACGCCGACCTCACGGCTGGGAGCAAGCGCAAACATGGATGGGCCTGCGCCGGACATCAGAATTCCCATCGCACCCAGTCCTCTAAATGTGTCGCGAATTGCCGGGTATTCAGGGAATATTTTTCCGGCGTAAGACTCAAATACGTTAAAGAAGAACTGTGCAGGGGCATCTCCGCCGCCTCTAATGCGCCCGGCCAATTTGTGCGTAAGGACGCCCCGCGTATGGTCGGAGCCGACGATCTCGCCGTAGAGGCGGGCCGTCTTGTCCGGGAGATCGATCTCGGGAGATACGACGACCATCCACCGGATGTTCGCGTTGGCCAGCGGAACAACGTGCTCTCCCCTGCCCTGCACCAGCGCCGTGCCGCCGCTCAAGAAGAACGGGACGTCTGACCCTATCTCTGCGGCGATCTGTTCGAGTTCAGCCAGTTCAAGATCAAGATCCCAGAGTTGATTGAGTCCGTTCAGCACGGCCGCGGCATCGCTCGATCCGCCACCAAGCCCGGCGGAGACGGGGATCTGCTTTTCTATGTCTATCTCGACGCCGAAGTCTGTGCCCGTGGCCTCTCTCAGCTTTTGTGCAGCGATAAAAGCCAGGTTGTCTTCACCGCTCAGGGTAGGGTAATCACAGGTGAGGGAGATGTCCTCAGATGGCTTCAGTTTCACCGTGTCATGGAGATCTATCGTCTGCATGATCGACACGATGTCGTGATACCCGTCGTCACGCTTGCCGAGCACCTCCAACGTTAGATTGACCTTGGCGTGCGCCTCCAGTTCCAGGGCCGCTCGGGAAGTCATTGGGCGTCCGCCCCATCAGACTCGGCCGCTTCGGCGACTATAGCTATCCTGGCCTCATAAAGTCGGCCCCACTCATCTATAGAGAGCGTTCGGGGTCGTCGCATAGGGTCCAACTCGGCTCGGGCGATGATCTCAGACGCCTCTTCAACTTCGATGATCAATCCACGTGAAATCGAGTTGTGGAGCTGCTTGCGTGGGGCCTTGAACCCGGCCCTCACAAACTTGAAGAAAGCCGCCTCGTCGTCCACCGCTAATGCTTTATCTGCCCGCTTTACCAGCCTGATAACCGACGACACAACTTTGGGCGGAGGTATGAAAGCATCGCCCGGCACGTCAAACATGACCTCGGCGTCGGCGTAGAACCGGGTCGCTACTGACAGCATCCCCATCTTGCCAACGGGCGCGGCCATCTCCAGAGCGACTTCGCGCTGGATCATCACCACGATCTCGGTCGGCGGATTACTGGACTCCAGGAATCTGCGGATGATGTTGGCCGCGGCGTAGTACGGAAGGTTTGCGACGACCTTGTAAGGCCGTCCAACCACCTCAGGTACGTCTCCGCCTTCAAGAAAATCCAGGTCACGAGCATCGGATTCGATAACTCTGACGTTCTCGTTGTCAGCGAAGCGCTCTGTGAGCATGTCCGCAAGAGCGCCATCTAGCTCAATCAGCACCAGCTGATCGGCCTTATCGGCGAGCATCCCCGTGATCGCTCCACGTCCGGGTCCGACCTCAAGGATCGTCTCTCCGGGCTGGATACGCGCCGTTTCCACGATACGCGCGGATACAGCGGAATCTTTCAGGAAATGTTGTCCCAGAGATTTTTTCGGGGACCCGCCTGGCCGACGTTTTACGCCGGACGTTGCGGGTCCCCGATTAGCGTTCTGGGAGTGGTCGTGCACCTTCATTTCGATCGAACAACGCTGATATGCGCGTAGAAAACGACTCGAGCCAGGCCAACCTGCGTCACCCGAGGTGACTCACTTACCGCTGCTTCCTTCCGGATCTGACGGGGTTCACGAGGCCTCGCCGCGCAGGACCCAACTCTCAACACCGTATCTACGACGTAGTGACCAACGTGTCCGTCCTCCTGAAGGAATTAAGCCCTGCTGAAGCGGATTGCAGGTACAGGACACCGCTAGCTCCCCGCCTAGCACGACCACTTTCTAGTATACGTCGCCCCGTTCCAGATTTCGGCTCATATTTTCACTCATTAGACCTCATTCCATTTGGGGGTTAATCACGAAGCCTTGGTGTGTGCCTTCTGAACCGCCCTCTGGATACACTGTCTCTATGCCTCAAACAGTGCGCAAAGCCGTTATCCCCGCAGCCGGGCTCGGAACACGTTTTCTACCCGTAACCAGCGCCGTTCCAAAGCCGTTGCTTCCCGTCTTCGACAAGCCTCTAATTCATTTCGGCGTCGAAGAGCTGGCGAATGCAGGTATCCACGACATTGCGATGATACTGTCGCCCGGACTCGATGTCGTGACGGCGTACTTTCGGCCAAACGGAGCTCTTCAAGCCGCGCTGGAAGAACGTGGCGATGAAGAACGCCTGGCGCAACTGAAGTCGATCAACGAGATGGCCGACATAACGGTGATCGAGCAGACCGAAGCCCGAGGTTTAGGGCACGCAGTTCTCATGGCCCGTGATTTCATCGGCGATGAGTCGTTTGCAGTTCTCCTACCGGACGACCTAATCTGGTCCGACGATCCGGCCATCGCACAGTTGGCCCGGGTTACCAAGGCACAAGGCGGCAGCGCGATCGCTGCTAAGCGCGTGCAGCAAGAAGCTATTCCAAGCCTTGGAATTATTGATTCTGAGCAGATTGAAACAGGAGTCCACAGGGTCTCCGGGTTGGTCGAGAAGCCAACTCTTGAAGAGGCTCCAAGCGACCTTGCGATCATCGGGCGCTACATCCTCACGCCGGGCGTATTTGAACGTATCGAACAGGGATCGACCGGTGCCCTGGGTGAGATCCAGATTACCGACGGCATCGCCGCCGCTATCGGTTCAGAGCCCGTGCATGCGGTCGAGTTCGTTGGTGATCACATCGATGCCGGTACACCAATCGGAATGTTTGCGGCCAATGCTTACGAGGCGCACAGGCGGGGTCTGCTGTCCAGCGTTATCTCAACGCTTGGACCGGCCTCTGGCTGATTTGTTGTGGCCCGGTCTCAAGCGGAAGTGAGACTGGCGGAATCGACGACTGATAAATCGCATCGAATCCGTAATTGGCAACCAAACGCCCCTTACCCGGATTTACGCGGTCAATCGACCGTCTCGCCCGGCACAGACTCCACCAGAAAAGACATAGGAACCAGAAATACACATGACGCAGCTGACCGAGTTCCGGACCCAGAAAGACGCCTATTTTGGTGAGGGCCACGATTCTCCGCTCTCGCACGGGCAACGTGAAAGATTCAACGGTCTGGTTTACTTCAATGAAACCCCTGAGTTGGCGTTCCGGCTGACGCCATCTCGGGTCGAGGATTCGACCGAGATCGATATACCCCTTTCAACTGGCGGGACTACATCGACCAATCGCTGGGCGACCGTATCTCTTGAACTAGATGGAGATCAGGAGACGCTCACGGTCTTTCGCGAGCACGATGAGGGTCCGCTTTTTCTGCCGTTCCGGGACGGTACGTCGGGCAAGGAGACATACCCAGTTGGTCGTTATCTGGAGGTGCACATCCTGGAAGATGGCGACCTGTGGCTGGACTTCAACTACGCCTACAACCCGTACTGCGCCTACAACGACAACTGGGCCTGCCCGATCCCGCCGTCAGAGAATCGCCTCACAATGCCGATCCGGGCCGGTGAGCGCCTGTTCCCAGACCCGGAACACTAAGTCCTAGGCGTGAGGTGGCACTCCGCCCTTCGAGAGCCTCAGGGCACGATTGATCGGATCGGCACACGGTTGAGGGAAGCTCATGTAGGGGCGGTGCTTGCCCCGCCCGTTTTGCGAACACGTGGCTTAAGACCGTAGGGGCGTATGGCAATACGCCCTCTAAACGACTTCAAACAAACCGCCCCATCGCCTCACTGGATGGACGATAAGCCGAATACCTGCGCAGCGGAGTGCGAGCAGGGATATTCCTGAATCAAGTTCAGGATGAGGTTATTGGCGTGTCGTGTTACCAGTGACGGGCTGGGCAAGCACCGCCCCTACAGGTTCGGCCCTAGCGTGTGCCCTGGTTTCCAAAGCCTCACTTTAGGTACGAATCCGCCTAAAGCCGCTCCTTAATCGCGCTCCAGCGACAGTACCGCCATGAAGGCTTCTTGCGGGACGTCCACGCTGCCGATCTTCTTCATCCGCTTCTTCCCCTTCGCCTGCTTCTGCAGCAGCTTCTTCTTCCGTGACACGTCACCGCCGTAGCACTTCGCCAGGACGTTCTTACGCATCGCCTTCACGGTCTCCCGGGCGATCACCCGGCTGCCGATGGCCGACTGTATCGGTACCTCAAACATCTGGCGGGGGATGAGCTTCTTGAGCTTCGCGACTAGCTCACGTCCCTGAGACTCGGCGTTCCCACGGTGGAGCATCATCGAGAGTGCGTCGACCGGTGTGTAGTTCACCAGGACGTCCAGCTTCACCATGTCTCCCGGTCGCGACTCGATGATCGAGTAGTCCATCGACGCGTAACCTTGAGATCGAGATTTGAGCTGGCTATGAAAATCGACTAGCAGCTCAGACAACGGCATCTTGTACTCAAGCAACACGCGTGCATCGGCGGCGGCAGATGCGTCGGATGTTTCTGGAGTTGAATCGGTCGACTGCAAATACTCCATCCGCGTGTATTCGCCACGACGGGTTGTGACAAGTTCCATCACTGCGCCGATGAATCGGGACGGCGCAACGATGTTCAGATCCACCCATGGTTCAAAGATCTTGTCGACCTCCTGCACCGATGGCATAGCGGACGGGTTGTCCACCTCGATCTCTTCCCCGCTCGTCAAAATGACGGTGTAGCCCACGCTCGGGGCCGTCGCTATCAGGGTCAGATCGTATTCACGTTCAAGTCGTTCCTGCGTCACATCCATATGGAGCAATCCAAGGAATCCACAACGGAATCCGAATCCAAGCGCGGCAGATGATTCAGGTTCAAACGTGAGTGCGGGGTCGTTAAGGCGTAACTTTTCCAGCGCTTCACGCAGTTCCGGGAACGATTCACCGTCCGCGGGATAGAGGCCCGTATAAACCATCGGCTTTACCGACTCATAGCCCGGAAGAGGCTCGGCTTCTATCGCGCCTCCTATGGTCATCGTGTCTCCCACACGACATGCGCCGACGTCTTTAAGCCCGGTTGCGACGTACCCGACTTCCCCGGTCTCTAACGAATCAGTGCTCGTAAGCAGCGGTCCGAAGTAACCGATCTCAAGTGCATCTGCGGTCGCACCCGTGGCAATTAATCGGATGCCCTGTGCTTTATCGAGACGCCCGTCGATGGCCCGTACATAAGCAATGACGCCTTTGTACGAGTCGTATTTGCTGTCAAATATCAGGGCACGTAGTGGTGCAGATTCGCTACCTGACGGCGGCGGTACACGATCGACCACGGCCTCCAGGATTTCGACTACGCCCTCGCCAGTTTTTGCAGAGACGAATACGAACTCGTCATCGGTAAACCCGAAGGCCGATGCCATCTCACTTGCGACGCGCTCTGGTTCGGCAGCTGGCAGGTCTATCTTGTTCACCACCGGGATGATGGGAAGGTCATATTCCATCGCCAGATAGATGTTGGCCAGTGTCTGGGCCTGGATGCCCTGGGTCGCATCGACCACGAGGAGCGCACCGTCGGATGCGGCGAGGCTCCGGGACACTTCGTAGGTGAAGTCGACGTGCCCGGGAGTGTCGATCAGGTTCAGCTGATACTCAGAGTCGTCGGCCGCCGTGTATGCCAGCCTGACCGCCTGGGCCTTGATGGTGATTCCGCGCTCTCGCTCCAGGTCCATCGAATCCAAATGTTGCGCGGTCAGTTCCCGGTCCGAAACGGCGCCGGTGGTCTGCATCAGTCTGTCCGCCAGCGTGGATTTGCCGTGGTCGATGTGGGCGATGATGCAAAAATTGCGTATGTGAGAAAGAGCCATTAGGGGAATGATAGGCCGTACGGAAGCCGAACACACCCGTATAACGGCCAAACCGATCTACACCAATCGCTATTCTTTTGGCCAAGAGGCCCTGATCAAAGCTGAATTAATCCAGTGTCACGCCCACGGCGCTGCCAATCCCAAACGTCACGGCGGCGGCCACAGCTCCAACAACTAACATTCGTAAGCCGCCGCGCAGTATCGAGTTGCCCGTGAATGCGGCCATCGCACCGCCCACTATGACCAGGGCAATAGACGCGGCGATTGCGGCCATGACGGCGGCGGCGTTGCCGGTGGAGAAGATGAACGGAACGACCGGGACGATTGCGCCGACCGTAAACGCCAGGAACGAACTCCACGCCGCTCCCCATGGCGAACCAAGTTCGTCCGGATCGACTCCCAGCTTTTCACGTGAAAGCGTATCCAGGGCGGTGTCTCGATCGTTCATGATCTGGCTGGCGATCTGGTCCGCCTGTCCTCTGTCGATGCCCTTTGCCGCGTAGATATCGGCGATCTGTTCTTCAGCAAGACCCGGGTGGTTGTCGATTAGACGTTCTTCAAATCTGATCAGGTGCTCGAACATGTCGCGTTGCGACCGCATCGACACCCACTCGCCCGCAGCCATTGAGAACGCGCCGGCAAACAGTCCGGCCACGCCGGCCAGCAACACGATATTGGAGTCGTCCGTACCGCCGGCGACGCCCATCACCAGGCTGAAGTTGGACACCAGCCCGTCGTTGATACCCAGCACGGCCGCCCGAAGGCTTCCGTTTGAACTGGCACTTCGCCCAATTACGGTCCGTATTCCATCAAATGCACCTGGGCCGCCAAGTTCCGCAAGCTCTTCGGCGTGAGAACGCGCTTCGTTCTCAAGCTTTCGCAACGACGGATGAGCGGCGTACGCAGCGACTGCCCGCTCCTCGCCTCGCATTAACAGCGGCAACAACACTGCGCGCTCTGCACCGATGAGTCGCGAAGCCCACCACACAAGACGCAATTTCAAACCGAGTCCACGATGTCGGATCGAGTCTGGGTCTATGCCCAGTCTGTCGGCCCATTCATGGGCGTGTTCCAGTTCTTCCTGCGCCAGTCGAGCGTATCCGGCTGCCTTCACAGGATCCGTTTCGGCGTCCGATATTCGCCGATACAGCGCAGCCAACTCCAGTTCATGGCGGAGGTAGGCGCGAAGTTCTGCCGAGTCAGGCGTTGTTTCAGGATTGAGTACCATCTGTGTTTCGAATGTAGCAGACCTCTCACATCCATCACTTGCAGATATGCGTGAGGTTTCTGCGTTATTCCCGGCTTTGGTCAGCTTCAGAAAGAGCCGATTTCAGGACATCGTTGGCCTCTAACATTGCGTTTTCCGCGTCCGATAATTCGCCGTTTCCCCCGCCACTTGTTATCTCATCCAACACATCGCTTCCACCTGTCATAGCGCCCAGTCGTAATGACATTACCTCCCTGATCAGCGCGTGATACTCCGCTGTTTCTTCAGGAATACCGGCGTTCGAGAGGCGATCCCAGTCTGCAATATCCTTCTGTATCGCTAACGCCGTCTCACGGAATATCGTCGAAAATTCCGTTGCGGTACTAACGTCAGGGGATAGATCGAATATCGTAGGTTTCGCGGACATGGACGCCACAAGGAACATGGCCGACTCTGCGTTGGCCATGTTCCTTGTGGAATGTTGTTCAAAGATGGGGTCTGCGGCGTCGAAGTAGTCCTGAGTGGCGGATTTGCCGCATGCGGCGATGACGATCACGACGACCAACATCACAGCGATCATTCCCG
>Ga0302127_10000467_pt1 | contig 22349 bp, 13 predicted proteins | sample CB4_SCM_MG_FD_204452 | JGI IMG/M metagenome (GOLD analysis project Ga0302127, IMG submission 204452) | Marine microbial communities from Western Arctic Ocean, Canada - CB4_SCM | ecosystem: Environmental > Aquatic > Marine > Oceanic | place: Canada: Western Arctic Ocean | collected 2017-09-24
AGAGTCGAAAGTGCCTCTGAACCACTGGGAATACGTCGCTTCCGCTCGTCACTACGAACAACCCGACTGCCTAAACTACTTGCTCGAAAAAGGGTGCCCAGAACCAACGGACGAAGAATACGTTAACTTTATCGAGCACATGCGAGCGATAGAGTCTCCGGAGGAGAACATTTTCGATTGAGAAGTTCGTTTGATTGTATTACGAAGAGAGAGAGACACATTTTTCATCAACTTTGTGCACACTGTCGTTTGTAAACATTTTTTCAAGGCAATTTTTTTGGTCAATTACCACACAAGTGAAAACAGACACGCACGCGTCATCGTAAAAGAGAGAGAGTGAAGAGATCGCTCGTTGACTTCTTCTCTCTGTTGTGGCCTCCTTTGTTGTTTTTTAAAACGATGAAAAGGAGCGCTCTCAAAAGCTCTGTCGTCGCTTCTTTATTGCTCCTGTTTTGGTGTCCGTTTTTCTTGGATCGTATTCCAAGAATTGATTGCGCGATACACACGTACGAAGATTCGTACTTCTTTTCAGTGAACGACGCGTTCATATACCGAGGCGGACGAGAAGGCTTGTTCAAATCGTCTAAAGATGACGACGACAACGAGTATTATCTTTTAGATTGGGGCGTGAAAAGGCCGATGGGATTGGCCAACGGGAAGAGTTACATTCGGTTTAATAAAGTCGCCTTTCGAAGGAGTTTAGAAGACGTTTCGGAGGAAGAGGAGGATGATGAGAACGAGAATACTAATAAGAACGAGAATGACAACTTTTCGGGTGTGGTGCAAGCGGTGGTGTTCGAAGTGAACGACCGAGACTTGGTCGGGTACGTCACCGAAGACGGCGGACGGCGGTATTGCTGCGACGAAGCGTTGGCGAAAACGAGCGGGTGTTCGCCGGGGAGAGTCATCGTGAGACCGAAAAAGGAGTTGCAAGAACAAATCGATGAAGAAACGAAGGAGAAGAAAATGGTGGAGGTGGAAAACGTGGATTGGCCGTGGGTGACGGACGCGTATTTTGAAGGCAAAAATGAGTTGGAATCGAGGACGGTGGACGACGCGGTGAGCATCGAAGAGACGGGGATGTATTACTTGTGGTTTGTGATTTGCGACCCGAAGTTGGCCGGGACGACGGTGAACGGACAAACGGCGTGGAAAAATCCGAGCGGGTATTTACCCGGGATGATGGCGGCGAATTTGCCGTTTTATTTGTTCTTATCGTTGGCGTATTTAGCGCTTGGAATTTGTTGGGCGGTGAAATGCGCCGTCAAGTGGAAGTATCTGATGCAAATCCATCACTCGATGACGTTTGTCGTCTCCTTAGGGATGATTGAAACGTGCGTGTGGTATTACGATTACTCGAATTTCAACACGACTGGATTTCGTCCGTATTTCGTGACTATTTTTGCCGTCGTCGTATCCGCCGCCCGGAAAGCCGTTTCCAGAGCGTTAGTCTTAGTCGCCTCCATGGGCTACGGCGTCGTTCGACCGACTTTAGGCGGATTCGCGCCAAAAGTACTCGCGCTATCCGGGGCATATTTCATCGCCAGCGCGACTTTAGACGTCGTCGCGAACGTAGGTGCTATCGATGATTTAACGTCTGGCGCGAGAGTGTTTTTGGTTTTACCCGTGGCTGCGTTAGACGGCGCGTTCATCTTGTGGATTTTCACGAGTTTGAGTAAAACGTTGGCGCAGTTGCAACAAAGAAGGCAAATGGCCAAGTTGAGTTTGTACCGATATTTCACCAACGCGTTAGCTTTATCCGTGGTTTTATCGTTCGTGTGGGTGGTGTACGAGATGTGGTTTAAAGTCACCGACGCGTTTAACGAGAAGTGGGAAGCCGATTGGATCACCGCGGCGTTTTGGCACGTCTTGAATTTCGCCTTGACCGTGGTCATTTGCTTTTTATGGCGACCGATGGAACCGGAGAAGTTTGTAGGGAATAAAAGTGGGAGCGTGGATGCGAACGATTCTTTTTGGACGGAAGAGGAGATGAGCGCGGTGGATAACGAATTACCGGAAGCAGCCGGGCACCACGAGTTAGGCGGAGATTCGGACGACGACGAGGAAGGAGGAGGAGGAGGAGGAGGAGGAGGCAAAATGGAATGAGAAAACATATTATTTTTACTAGCTATTTTTACTACGTACTACTATTATTATTGTATTTGCTACCTTTTTGTGCGACGACTTTGGAAAAGTTCTTCTCGAGTGTTTTCGCGAGGTATTCGTCGCCGGCGCCAAAACCGAGCTTGGCGTCTTCCTTCAGTTTTGCAATTTTCGCTCTCTTCAATTCCGCGCGAAGCTTTGCAATCGCGCGTTCCTTTTCCAGCATGATGCGTCGCTGTTCTTTTTGTCGCGCTTTCGCTACCGCCGCGTCTTCTACCACGACATCTTCTGTTACTTTTTCTTCTTTAAAATCTTCTCCTTCTTTCTCTACCACTTCTACTTCTACTTCTCCTTCCTTGTACGACGGCCCCTTGTTGTAGGAAAGATGGTGACGCTGAGAACCGCCTAAACCGCGAACTTGACTCTCGTCCATCCTCAACAAACCATCTTCCATGCAACACAATCTGCACGTCGACGCTTTCACTTTCTTCCCGAATTCCGTCCTTTTCCTCTCCGCGACGATGTACCCGTACGTGCTCGCTTTCCTAATATTCAACGCCACGTGGAAACACGCGAGTTCGGAAACCGCGTAGGCTAAGATCGCGCCGACAATAACGTACGCCAACGTCCAGTTCCGCAAGGTTTCCAGCACAGAAATCACCGTTTGAATACTCACACCCATATTTTCATAATCGTCATTACCACCCGTGGTCGGATAATAGTGATCGTTCGAAAACATCTTCACCGGCGACATGAATCCGTCGTACAACTTCTCCCTCTCATCCAACCATCTCCGTCCGTCTATTTCCCCGCTCCGATCGTACCCATCCTCTCCAACTTCGTTCAAACTTTTCAAACTTTTCTCCACCCTTCTCAACTTCTCCCAAATCACGACTAATAACCAAACGCCCGCCGAAAACTGCCCCCAAATCTGCATCGAGACGCTCGCCAATAAAACCAGAAACGCTCGATAGTTCTTCTCGCCGACGCACGTGTTCAGCCACCCGCAGTGGTGGTCGAATCCATCGATGCATTTGTTGCACGCGCCGCAATGTTTTGTCGTTAAAGGGTTCTTTTGGTACTTGTGGCATATGTGACATCGCGGATGCTGCTTATAGTTATTAACCTCCATCTCGATATCGTCTTCATCGTCTTTATCCGTTTCCTTTGACATTTTCTTCGTTTCCGGTGTAGGAGGCACAAAATCCGTCTCTGGATCGCACAGCGACGCTTTCATCCCGCTCACGAAAGATATCAGCACCAAAACGCCGTACAGTACGCACAAAATCACCATCCTATTTTTGCTCCCATTCCCTTCCTTAAACGTCATCGATGGCACTTGCACGGCGTAAAATCCGAAAATCTCAAACGCGTAGAAACTCATCCCGAGGAGTTGAAGGACGTTCCCGCTGAACTTTACTCTTTTACTTTCGTTCTCATCGCTAAAATCGTTTTCATCGAAATTTGATGACGGAGCATTGAGGTACACGAAGAAACCGTTTTTCCGTTTCGGTCTTTGCGATGTGACCATGATACTGTGATGATGTTTACTCTCTTTTATGCGTGAGCACCAAAGAGGAGTAATGAGGCAAAAATGTCTTCCAATTTTCTCCATTAATTAGACGCACACTATCTTTCCTTCAACGCGTCGTAAAGAAGCGGAAAGCCTCAATTCAGAGACAAAAGCATGTCTGCTTCTGGAGGAGAACTCGTCCGAGTCGTCGATTTTGACGAGGAAACGACGATGATTAAGAGACGAATGGAAGCGGAACGATTGGAAGAGAAGTTGAAACACATCAACGACAACGTCACGTACGAATCGAAAAACGTGCAAGGCTCGACCGCCGGCGCGGGTTCCGGAGCGTTCCACGAATACAGACACTCGAGGAGACGAGAATACGAACGGCTGGAAAAAATGGACGAGGACGAGGAAGAGAGAGAAGTGAAGGTGAAGTTTGAACAGAGGAAACGAGAGAGAGAAGAGAAGGAGAGGAAAGCGGTTGAGAGGAAAAGAGAGAAGCGGAATGCGAAGAAGATGAAAAAGACGAAGATGAAGATGAAAAGAAAAGAGGAAAAGGAGGGTGGTGATGGTGGTGATGATGTTGATGATGGTGACGATGAAGAAGGCGACGTGGGAGTAAAAGCAGAAGCAGCCTTGGCGACGGCGGCGGTAAAAGTTGTAGCGACGAAAGCGGAAGGAAGAGGAGGAGGAGAAAAAGAGGATGCAGACGCCGCCGATGCGGGATTAGACTAGTTTGTGCAACGCGAGAATACTATGTATGAATAGAGGAGCGAGCGCTCCGCTTCCCCTTGCTTCCGGGTTAGATTTATTAGTGTTATTATTTAGCGCCGGTTTCGTTTTCGCTTTCGCTTTCGTTTTCGTCTCTTTGCAGCTGCTGCTGGTGTCGTGTTTCTTCCCCGCGTTCTTTCTTTGAAAGCACGACTCGGTCGAACGCGTCCGCTATTTTGGTTTCGAACTCCACCATCCCGCCTTTTTCCGCCATCGCGGTGAGCAAAGCGTCCGGATTCGCCTTCAGTAACTGCGCCGCGAAAGCGAGGACGATGGGTAAATCTGAACCCGTGAACGCTGAAATGCCCATGGCAATGAAACCGATGAGTAGCCACCACTTTCGGTTTTTCTTTTCGGTTTCTCGTTTGGTTTCGAGCTCGACGCGTTCTTCTTTGGTGAGCCGCGCTTTCCTCGTCGTTTCCTCGTCGGCGGAGATGATTTTTCTCGAAAAGACGCGCGATATGTACCGAGGCAATAAAGCCGCCGGTGCGAAATAACAGAGAAAAGCGACGCCAATTGCAAACGGACTCAACAAAACGCGCAAAGCCTTCCCACCTCCGCTCAACGCGGTTAACGATTGGTGCAACGTCGCGGATCCGGACGCGACCAAGAGCGCTAGCGCCAACGAAGCGAGGACGATTTTCGCGTATTTGTGCGCGCGTCGCAGGATCAACGCCAACGCGCTCCATCCGCGACCAACTGGCGATAAGAAGGCAAAAAATGACGACGAGGACGACGACGAGAACAACAACTGCCTCTTTGTCGTCGTAGCGTTAAAATCTTCCTTAGCACTACTCGTCACTCTCTCTTCGCGACACAAAAACCGATACAACATAAACGCCGGCGCTAAAACCAACCAATACGACGAGTGCTCCCCGGCTGAAATCCCAGCCGGCAACAAAAACGCGTAACACACGTGCACGTCCAACCATCTGCCTCGCATGGACCGCGAATACGACATCATCTTTATCGTGGGTGTTCTTCTCGCGTTATTCGCACCACCGCTGCTGCTCGTTTTATCATCGTTACTACTACCGCTACTGCTCCTACCGCTATTCCTACCGTCGTCGCCGCTCGACGCCGACAAAATCCGTCGCTCTACATCACCCTCATATCTCCACTTCCTCACCAAATACATAAGAAACAGCGTCGGTAAAACCACAAACGTTGTCCATTGCGTCGTCGTCTTCATCGTCCCTTGCGTCAACACCGCGCCTGAGAAATAGAACAAGAAACTGTTCACCGGGTTGAGGCCACCTACAAAGGCAGGGACGACATCTAACTGCGCAGGGTAAAACAAATTATTCGATTCTTCTTCTTTCTCGTCGTCCTCCGCCTTTTCCTCCTGAAAGGCGTCATCCAGGAAGCTCGCTCTTCTTCTCGTTCCTCCTTTTCTTCTTCTCGTCGTCGTCTTCGATGATGGTGTTTTTCGTATTATTGTTGTTGAATTCGAATTTCCCGACGACTTTGAAGCGCTGATGGGAAACACTTTTGACGATGATGTTTTTCTTCTCTCATACGATGAAGACGAAAAAGAGGAGGAGAAAAACGCGTTGTTCTTGTTGTTCTTCTTCGTGTTCGCCACCACCACCGCCGCCGAACAAATGATGGGAAAAGAAGAAGTCATTTTCGCGCGCGTTTAAGTGGTGTTTTAAGATACGGAAAATATCTCATCATACAGACGAAGAGTGGTGAAAGATGTGACAACAATAACAACAACGAACGAACGAACGAACGATTTAATAATAGTAATAATAATAGTAGCATAAAGAGTTAATATTAAAAGTCAAAGTTTGGTGTATCACTTCCGTCTGGAAAAATCTTGGACAAGGTGACGCCGCTCGCTTTCACCGTGGTCGCGCAAACGAATTTGGCGCCTTCGCCTTTGAAATCCTGCCCGAGAGTGCTCCCGCACGGGGTGATAATGCACGGCATTCCCGCGCCTTCAGCGGCTCGTAAACCAACGATGCTATCTTCAATCACCACGCACATATCCGCGGGTAAATCTACTTTTTCTCTCGCTAAGTTATAAATCAACGGGTCCGGTTTCTTCTTCGTCACGTCGTCGCCGGCCATGAGGACGTCCAATTTATCCAATCTCTCCTTACCGACCACGGAATTGACGACTTTCTCGAACCCGGCTTTCGTGGCCGCGGAGCAAATCCCAACCGCCACGTCCGGTCTCGCGATCGCTTCGTCCATCAACTCTAAAATCCCATCTCTGGCCTGCGCGACTTCCTCGACGATTTTCTTATAAAACTCCGTCTTCTTATCTTGCAAATCATCAATCAATTGGTCTTGGATTGATGTCTCCAAAACCTCTCCGGTTCCGTATTTATCGCTCTTCGTGACCGTCGGCCATTTATTCTCCTTGAAATGCCATCGCATCTTCGGTTTCCCGCCTCCGACGGTATTCGCCAAGATGTCGTAATACGAAGGGACCCATTCCATTTGCGTTCCGCTTTCGATTTGTAATCCAAAATGTTCGAACGATTTGTTGTACGCCAATCGGTGCAACTCTTCGGTTTCCACCAAGACGCCGTCGCAGTCGAATAAAAGGGCAAACTTTTGGTTCTTCGAGTTTCCTCCAGGTCCCGCGCGTGTGGTTACGGTGGTTTTAGCGTTCTTATTCTTGGCCGCCCTCAAATTTCGAACTTTGCCACGTAGGTGGTTTGTATGTAATCTCGCGGTCAATTTCCCCGAAGACGAAGAAGACGAAGAAGTGGCAGACGCTGCAAAAGCTTTCGCTGCGAAAGAACAAGACATTTTGATCCGTATTATGCTCGTATTCTGGTGTGCAATACTATTAAGAAGATTAAAGTGTAGATAAATGTACAAAGTGTTTTGGATACGAAAAGGCGCAAAGTTTGTCTGTTTTACGAGTGTTACAGTCTCATCTCTTACACACTCCTCTCGCGCCACACAGAAAGAGGAGGAGGAGGAAAAGGGGCAGAGGAAAAGACCAAAAGAGAGAGACAGGAGGAGAGAGAAGAGATATACTTTTTGGTTTTGAGAGATTTCCCCCCACAAAGGGAATTTTAGCCTCAAAGAGAGACAAAGAAAAAAAGGACAAAAGCTCTCCATTATCGCACACACATCAACATCAACATAATACTATAATAAAAATGGCATTCGCGACGAAGTTACAAATCAACGCTGTTTTCAAAAAAGCCGCACCGGCGAAGAAAACGGTCACTCCGGCCAAGAAGGTACGTGTATCTATTTATATCGTTCGCGAGGAGTCGGTTTTGTTCGAAATCCGAGTTCAATCATCGTCAAAATCATCACCATTTTAGGCGGAAAAAGAGGGAGAAAAAGCTGTGAAAAGTGGGAAAAAACACAACCGACATTTTACGCTTTGAATGAGAGAGAGAAAAAAACGCATAATACGCGCTCTCCCTCTCTTTTCAAACGCTTTAAAAAAAGCAAACGAGTAAAAAAGTATTCCGCGATTGCATCTATGTAATCGGATCGCGTTCGCAACGTTCGCGTCTAATGGTTTCAAGCGCGTTAAGATGATGATGAGATGATGAGTTTTTTAAGCCATCATCATCATGTCTTTTTGATATCTTTTCCGTCCAGAGATTTTGCTCAAAAAACTGACATTTTCTCCCTCTTTTCTCTCTATATTTCTAGGCACCAATCAAGAAGTCTCCGCCGGCGAAGAAGTCACCGCCGGCGAAGAAGTCACCGCCGGCGAAGAAGTCACCGCCGGCGAAGAAGCCAGTGCAGAAGAAATTCACCCCCCCATCGGGCGAACGCGATCTCTGGTACCCGAACGCGGAAGCGCCGGCGTGGTTGGACGGCTCCATGCCCGGTGACAGAGGCTTCGATCCGTTTGGATTGTCCAAACCGACCGAATATTTGCAATTCGACTTGGACAGATTGGACGGCTCGGCGGCGAAGAACCCGTCGGGGAACGTCATCGGTAAGTTGAAGAAGACGGACAACAAGCCGACGGAAAGAACTATCGTTCCGTTTAACGAAGCGTTTGACATTAACCGATTCCGCGAGTGCGAGTTGTTGCACTCCAGATGGGCGATGTTGGGCCTCGTCGGCGTGATCTTTGGCGAAGCCGGCACGGGCGTCGCCTGGCAAGACGCCGGTAAGGTTGAGTTGGAGCAAACGCAATACCTCGGCTTTAACTTGTGGGGCGAAGGGTCCAACTTGGCCGTGTTGACTGCCATCGAAGTCCTTTTGGTTGGTACTTTGGAATTTTACAGATCCGCCGAACTCGACCAAGAGAAGAGATGCTACCCGGGCGGCGCGTTTGACCCGTTGGGTTTCGCTTCGAAGAGCCCGGAAGAGACGTTCAGATTGAAAACCGCGGAATTGAAGCACGGAAGATTAGCAATGATTGCCATGTTTGGTGTCGCGCAGCAAGCGTTGAACAACGGCGAAGGGGCTTTGGAGGCTTTGACCAGCATCGGTAAATAAGTAAATGGTACCTCTGATGAAGAGTTTTTCAATCTTATCAACTTTCTTATACTCTATTATATTAAACTAAAGACATCGAATTTTACTTCTTCACTTTTTATTAGATATAAAAAACAACGCGCATAAACGACGAAAAAATGTCACCAAAACCCCCACCCTTCGTTGTTCTCGAAACGACGACTTCTTCTTTGTCTTCTTTGTCTTCTTCATCTCGTAAACGTCGAAAGGGTCTTTTTTCTTCCTCCGAACGACGACATGTACACCGAGAGAAAACGTTCAGAATTGGAAACAAGAACAAACAGTTGGAGATGAGGATGATGATTTCCGGAGGAGGAGGACGACTACTCGGACAAAGCCTAAAAAGAAAAAGAAGAACAGAGTCGCCGTTGTCGTTGTTCGCGTCGAAATCGTCGTCAGAAAGAAAGAGCGGCGATGATGATGATTCGTCGTCGTCTGATATAAAAGATCCAACAACAGATGTGCCAATAAGCAAAATCTATTCCTTGCTCTCACTCTCCGTATTCGCTCTACTCGCCGTAGACGTCGGGTTGAATTTTTTGGCGTTTGTGTTCGCATATTGGACGAAACAGGACGTCACGTTCTTTACGACGAACTTGAACGGATTCTGGACGGAGAAATTATGCATTTTAGGCTTTGTGATATTACTGTTGATGGATTTTAAAGCGGTTGCGACGAGGCAAATTAGGCGGGCAAACGCGGTGTTGAAGACTATTAAATACGCGAAAGAAACGACGGTGGAAAGCATAGAGCAGACGAGGAACGTGGAAACGTTTTTGACGAACGTGTACATGAAGTCAACGTTTGAGATTTTGGGCGCTTTGATCGCTTTGGTTGGATGTTTGAGAACCGCGTCGCCTTCGCTCGTACCCGGAAGCGGCGCTTCGTTCATCGCTTCGTTGCCGGCGTCGATCGGACCCGCGATTGCTCTCTTTTTCGGCCACGCGATGTTCATGCTCATCAACACGAACGTCGTTTCACAAAGCGCAAACATTACCACTCCGTTTCCTGCTCAAATAAGAAAAACGATAGCTACGTTTGACGCGATGTTAGCGATGTTAGCGATAAGTTGCGCGACGTTTCAAAAAGGATGGCCGGGCTTAGTCGCGTCCTCGCTCTTCCTCCTCTTTTCCATTTACTTCACCTACGAGAACGAAATCAAGAAGAAAATTAAGGAGCGAAAAAAGGCCCTCGCCGAGAAGGGAGGAAGGAGTGATTTTGGGAGCAGCAGCAGCAGATGATAGATGCGCGTACGAGCGGGAAAAAATGTTGTCGTAACGAACGTACACACAAACACTTCTTCACTCTTTTCTCTGCTGCACATTTATTTATACACTACATGCGCTCGGCGGCGAGACGGCTTTTCCGTCGGCAGGCTATTACTACTACTATTAATACTACTACTATTACTACTACTACGAGTAGCACACATCATCGGGGTTATTTACTTTCATCGTTGTTCGTGCGACACTTCATGACGGAAACGAAAGAGAATTCGAAATTCGTTTCCCCGTCGAAAATCCTGGTCAGTTACGACCCTTCGACGGCGAACGAACACCTCTCGCTTCTTTTGCGAGAAAAAGACATCACTCGAAGCGTGGAATCGAAGCATTCATTCGCCGTGATCGGGTTCGATACGGAAACTCGACCGACGTTTAGTAAAGTGGCGAAAAAGAACAAAGTTGCTTTGGTGCAATTCGCGAGTAAAAATGTGGCGTGTTTAATCCATCTGGCCTCGATGAATGGCGAAGTGCCGGAAATGATGACGAAGATACTCAGAGAGAAAGAGTACGTTTTACTCGGGTTTGGGATTAAAACCGATTTGAAAGAGCTGAAAACGGAACATTACGGAAACGACGATAAAGAGAGCGTCGACGTGAACGCTTTCATCGACTTGGCGACGATTTCGGAGGTATTTAAACACGAACGACCGGGGATGAAAGGCATGGCCAATCACTTCGGATTGGACGTGGAAAAGCCAAAAGCGGTGCAGATTTCGAATTGGGAGAATTCGCCGTTGAGAGAAGGGCAGGTGAAATATGCCGCGGAAGACGCGAGTTTAGGCGTTTGGTTAGCCGAGCGAATGTATAATAAGTACGGACGACGCAAAGATACTAAGAAGAAGAATAGCCATAGCGAGATAAAAGAAGAAGAATACGAATACGAACACGAAGAAGAAGATGACCGATACGACGGGTTTCTCCAGTGGATGCATTCGTTTAGAAACGCGGAAAACACGAAGAAATTGAACAAACGACAGTTGCCGAAAGACGCCGCCGCGTTGGTCTTAAACGCGGAGTTACAAACGGTGAACAAATACGCGACGCTTCGATTTCAAGACGCTAAGAAGCTCTTAAAGCAATATCACGACGGGAAGAAACACCCGACGGCAACGCTGTTTGAGTTTTTTAACAGTTTATCGAAAACGTTGCCGAACGAGTACACGAAAGACGGTCGAGGATTTGAATTCGTCCGATTCAACGAGTCCGTCTCGAAAGCGAAGAAAGAGGACAGCCAACCCCAAAACGTGTCTGTGTTCTCGTGCGAATACGATTGGACCGATATCGGGGAGACCGTGCGAGGGTGTTCGGGCTCAGGTAAAAGCTCGTCCAAGAAAGGTGCGAAAGCGGAAGCGTGTAAAGACGCGCTCGCGAAATGCGAAGAGTGGCTGAAATCGTTCGAAAACCAGTGGTTCTTCGAGCTCGCGTTGGAAGAGAAGCAGTCGCGCGTGTTAGGCGCTCAGTAGTAAAGAAATGTGTGATGATGATAGGTATAGAAGTTTGAAAGCACACAGCGCGTGTAGTTAGTAAAATGGTAATAAAAGGTATATATTTAAATTTATTTAAAAGAGAGAACTTTTTGCTTGTTCGTTTGTTTTGTTTTTACACCGCGTCGATATCCTCATGCGAGGCACCCGTCGGACGCTGATCTTGTCCAGATCTTTGCTGCGGATAGCCGATCACGACTTGTTGTTGTTGTTGTTGTTGTTGTTGAGGCGCTTCAGCCATCGCGCTCATCTCGTTGCTATTCGAGTTGTTGTTGTTACTATTTCTATTATTGGCAGCAAACGGATTCGCGATGAACGCGTTATTGTTCATCGCGTTGTTCGTATTGAATCCCCCCGCGTTCTTCGTTTGCTTCTTGACGACTTCATCCATGACGTCGTGAATCTCCGGTTTCGTCAACATTTGTAAATCTTTGTCGACGGCGTAACACAAGTACACCGCGTCAACGACATCCAATAAAACGGTCAGGCAAAAGTTCAGAATAGTCAGAGAAATCAAGAAGCAGAACAAACCGAGGAAGACTACCTCGACGCTTCGCGATTCGTCGTCGAAGTAATTCGAGGACGAGAGGCCAAAGACGACGCCAAAGACGACTGAGACGATAAACGCAGTCGTCCTGAGAATCATCGGAGGCAACCACCACACCGCAAAGGTTGATAACATGTTGTTTTGTAAAATCGTGGTGACTTTTCTCGCAGAGTCGCAAAAGGCGTCGCCGGAGATGGCGGCGTACACGATGGCAAACTTGGAAATAAATCCAATAATCTCGGCGAAACATTGCCACAACAAGTTCACGCAACACATCAACGCGGCCATCGCCGCGTTGTTTCTGTGTTCTCTTTGCGCTTTTTCAAACATGTTTCGAACCATATCGACGATTGACATGATCAAACCTCCAAAACAGATGGTGCCGAATTGCGATTTCAGGCCGTGTGATAACGATCGTTTCACCGTACCTTTGAACGCGGTCGTTCCAGAGGGCGCAAAGTACCACTGCGCGGTTGAACCACCAATCGTGAACAATCGTAAACACACCGCAACCGAGGACGTCCAGAGCAAGGAAAAAAACAGCAACCCGACGAACGGTTTCACCCACGAATCCGTCTGCCATTCGCAACAATTAACCTCAAAAACGTACGCACTCATATCGCCCGTCGCACCCTCATCTCTGGATGTCACGTAGTCGTCGTACGACCTTCGATCGATGCACTTCGATCCGTCGCTCGGGTGCGTCATCGCGAACCGATTCGCGCCAATCTTCCCGTGCATCCACGCGTACGACATGAAAAAGATAAATGGGATGAACACAAACATAGAAACGAACATGTTAATCCCCATCGTCGCCGTCAGCGTGTGTTTCTGATCGCTCAACGCCGTCGCCGCGGTTTGTAAAAGACGATTGACGAGCGCGATTTCCTCTCGCCAGAGATAAAAGACGCGCGCTAAAATCAAAGTTACCGCGAGAAACAAAAACCCGCCAAAGACGAATCCTTCTGCAAACATGTACAAAGAAAAGGAAAAGCTGGAAAGGATTTTAAACCCAATAATCCCCCAGGTCGCTTTATTCGCGTGGTATTGAAACACGTACAAAAACGTCACCCCGAGCGCGACCGCCGAGACGAGCGCCAACAACAGCCACGCGTGCGACGATTGCCAAAAATCATCACCATCAAATATATCGTCTAAATCGTCGTTCGTATCGTTAAACTCATCGTTTTTCGATAACAACAGCCTTGATGGTGATGATGATGATGATGCGCGATACGCTTCGCATTCGGTGCTAAACAGCACGTCTTCGCTCGTTCTCTGTGCAAAATCTTTCGCGTTCGTGTTCACGACCACGACAATGCCTAAAAGGAAACACGACGTCGTGATAAGTAAAAACACGCGGGCGAATGTGGAGTCTGTTTTCTCTCGAGGGCTGTAGTTGAACACCGCCGACGCGGCTTCGTCGTTTTGGAGATCGATCTGAAGATCTTCTTCTTCCTCTCGGGAAAAAGGTGCCGTCGGAATGGAATCCTCGTCGTCTCGCAAACGCGCGAAAGGAGGAGAGGGGGAGGATTTAAACATGATAGTAGCGTTAAAAAACAGATGCGTAATAATGCTCTCTCTCTCTTTCTCTCTTTTGTTGTTTAATCAGTGTTTACTTCTTCTTTTGTCTGTGATAAAGTGCTTTGAATTTGTGAGGATTTTGGCGTCCAATTCAAGACTTCTTTCTTTCTCCTCTAAAGCGCATAACACGTAATAGTTTCAACGATGATGACGATATGATGATTACAATAATATCATTACAAAGAGTGTTATTATTTTTGAAGCAACGGTTCTCTCTCGTCCGGAAACGACGCTTTTGTCTTTGTCGTTGTTCGTGATGATGATGATAAAGGCGGATTCTCCTCGTCGTTGCGTTCGCCGCTTTTACTACTACTACTACTACTACTACTACTCTCGCTACTACTCTCAAGCAACATTTGCGTATTCTTGACGTACGTGTACCTCCCAAACCCGGCTAAGGATAACGTGTATCCGAACGCTTGCAGAACAGTCACCACGTCGCCGTAGACTAAAATCCCGAAGAACAATAACAAGATGTTCTTTATATTGTTGATGCCTTTGAACCAGACGGCGCCGATGTTCTTCACCACGCCGAGGCCGCACGCGTTGACTAAACACCCCCAGGAGGAAGAAACGACGAATAAATACCAGTACTCTTTCGCAATGGTTGAAATTCCCGGCGCTTGCAACGAACTGCCTTCAAAATACACCACTAAAGGTATAAAAAACACCACCGTCGCCGGCGCGAAGTAATACATGCTCTCGATCACGCCAAACTTTCTATTCACTAACAACCACTGCGCGCCTACGGTTCGAATCGCCTCGGCGAAGTGCGACCCAAACATCACGCACACCCCAATCACGGTCGCTTTCCCGCTCACGTTCATGCACATCATCCCACCGATAACCATGGCGAGTAAACTCACCGTGAAATCCGAGTTGTACTTATCCGTCCCGACGAACACGTGCGTTACGTACGTGACGACGGGAACGAACGCTTTCAACATTTGTACGAACGATAACGATAAGTACACGTATACAATGTTCGCACAGGCGAGTGTTATCGATGAAAAGAAACCAACCGGAACGCACACTTTGAACCACTCTTTAAAACTCATCTTTGGTTCCGAAACTTTTACAAATCTTCCGTGGACTAACATCGTCGAGAGTACGAACGCGAACATCGTTCCGCACGAGGAGACGAATATCGGGTTCCCAAATTCTGCATCTTTGATTAAATGTTTGTTCGAAACGACCGTGATTGTGGAGAAGGTCAGGTACCCGATGGTGTACAGGAGGGCAGGGAGTCTGTTTTGCGCGGAATACTTTGATTCTAAACTTGTGTCGTTATTTTTTTCAGGAGTAGAGGAAGAACTCTTCTTCATCGAATCATCATCACCAATAATATCATCATCCCGCGGCTGCTTAGACATCTTTCCCGAGAGTGAATGAAAATCTCTCAATCTCTTCCCTTTCGTGTAGTATATATAGTTTACACTAATGAGGTGATATATAAAACAACAATAAATATACGAAACCAAACTTTCTTTCTCTGATAAAGAACAAAGCTCTTCTTCCCAACAACAACAACAACAGAAAGCTTAGCGCGCAATAAAAGTGTAAAGAGTTCAGAAGAGAGGAAAAAATCTCGGTTTTTATTTAGGGTGTCCAACCCTAATTTTGCGTTTCTCTCTCATTTTGCTTCCGAATTGCTTGACAGAGAAAGAGTGTGTCTTAGAGAGTATAGCAGAGCATTAATGAGAAGAATGATGAGCACTAGTACTTTTTCGTCTCTTTTGTGCAGCAGTAATAGTAGTAATAGTTTTGGCTTTTTTTCTGGTAATACTACTGCTGCTTTAAGGAGCAGGAGGGTGTTGTTTCCAATTGCATCCTCATCATCATCCGGCGGCGAATTTTCTTCATCATTGGTCTTGAACGGAAGACGACGATTCAGAGGACGAGAAAGAGGACGATTTGGAGGAGGAAATTGCGAAGAGAATACTCACACTACTACTAAATATAATACCACTCGTCTGCAAAAGCGCGGGTTTGTTCTTGCGAGTACGAATGGTATACAAAACAACGAGCAGTTAAAGTTGTTCTCGGTAAGTAGTTCTCTCTGACAAACATTTTAATCGAAGAAGTGCACCAATGATGGCATTAAACTGCGTTATCTTCTCGACGAGAGAGCATTTTAGAAACGATACGTTAAGGCGGAGGTAACAGACCGCTGCGTTTCGCTCTCGATATGAAGCAACAAAAATACGTGAGGTGTTCTTCTTTCTTTTCGCGCCGCTCGTACTATTCTCAACATTTTACGCTTTGACGATGACTCTCGTTTCTTCTCGTTCTTACTTCTTATTGTTGACTGACCTGAAACAAACAACAACATGAACAGGAGGAAGAAGAAGAGGTTGATAATAATAGCAATATAAGAATACATCCTCTGATTTTGAAAAACTTACGGACGCGGTTATCCATCGTAGAGCCGACGGAGTGTCAATCCGCCTCGATCCCTTTGCTTGAGGAAAACTTGGACGTCGTCATCGCCGCCGAAACCGGGAGCGGGAAGACGTATTCCTACGCCATTCCAATCGTCTCAAATATACTGAAAAGGAAAGAAATCGAACGGAGAGAGGAAGTCTCGGCGCTGATTTTGTGCCCGAACGCGCACTTGTGCGACCAGGTGAAAAAAGCCATCGATATTTTAACGCTTCCGGAAGAAGACGATTCAGACGATTCAGACGACGACAAGAAAAAGTCGATAGTGAGAACAGTTGCTTTAACTCCCGATCGAGGACTGCCTTCTTCGTTCCCGGACATCATCGTCTGCACGCCCGCGCGAGCCGAACAGGACGTCTTTGACTGGCGAGAAGGGAGCTGGAGGAAAGGCGCGTTTACGCCGTACGTGAAATTTATACGGACGGTTGTTTTAGACGAAGCAGATATGCTGTTGGGTGGAGGATACGCGAGGAAAGTGCGGAACTGTTTCGACGTTTTGTTTCGAGAGGAAAAGCTCGCCGCCACGCGAGGATTTTATAAAACGTTCGAGGACGAAAGCGAAATAATGAAAACGACGACGATTCAGACGACGACGACGGGAGAATGGAACAACGATTTAGAGAGAGATACGGAAGCGTCCATGGAGCAAAATTGGAGGAAAGATCACGATTTTGAGGAAGACGAAGAAGAAGAAGACAAAGAAGAGGACGAAGATTCAGACGACGACGATGAAAACGCACAACAACACGAATACGAGTACGAACGAAAACAGAGAGAACAGAAAAAGAAGAAGAAACCGAAAGCACGTCTCGGCGGCAAAGGCAAAATGGGCAAAGGCACCAATCGCGAGTTTCGCAGACAATACGTCTTCGCCGCGGCGACGGTCATGTCCACGGGCAAACGAACGCCTGGAGCGGTTCTAAAATTCGGTTTCCCAGACGCCGTGTGGACGAAAAGCTCGAGTTTACACAAACCGAGAGCGGAGTTGACGCAAACGTGGAGAGAGGTTTCGTTGGAGACTCGAGCGAAGGCTTTATTTGACGCGTTAGACATGGATCCGAAAACCGCGCAGGTGGAAAAGACGTTGGTATTTGTCAACAGCGGTAGCGTCTGCGAAGCAATATCCAATGAACTCGCAAACTTTGGCGCGAAAGCCGCATCATTTCACAGCGATATCGACCCGCTCGAACGCGAGTCCCGTTTACGACGCTTCGCGTCGCAAGACTCTTTTACGGAAAATTCGCGGGAAACGATCGACGTTCTCGTCGCCACGGACTCGGTCGCTCGAGGCGTCGACATACCAAACGTCAAACACGTCGTCCAAGCCGAATTCGCCCAAAACGCCACGGAATACCTCCACCGAGTCGGCCGTACCGCTCGCGCCGGTAAACTCGGGCGAGCGACGAACATTTTACTCCCGCGAGACTTCGATTTAGCCAACGCCATACGCAAAGCCGAACTGGAAAATCGATCGGTCGAGGATACGTTTTCCAGGAAAAGAAGCTTCCGAAACAAGTTTAAAAAGTACGGCGAAACAAGAAGAGCTGCTTAGGTTACTCTTTAAGCGCCGCAACGAGACTTTAGAGAGAATTTCTAATGTATTTTTAGGGTTTCAACAAGACCGCGGGCGTTGGCGGAGAAAAAAACAGACGAAATCCACACAGAACACGCGCGCAAAACACCCCCTTTCGTTCCCTTTTTCCGCTCCGAAGGAGAAGATGAGAGAGACGAGGATCAGTATGTTGTCTTCATCTTCGTCTCGGCTGCTCCGATCATCGTCATCGCACAATAATAACAACAGTGATGAAAGAGGAGGATTTGGCGCGGTGGACGTTGGAGACGACGCGGGACTCCTTTTGACGACTCCTACCGATGATGATGAGAGGAGCACTACGACTCACACTCGTAAGAAATCTTTCAACTGCTACTCAAAAAAGCTAGTGTTACTGTTCTTGTCCGTTTCTGCGCTCGTATTACTCTCGTTCAAAGCGGGATACGAAACAGAAAAGCGAGATGAATTATCTTTGCCTTTACCAAAATGGGCGGCAGATTTAGTCTCGAGCGCGAAGAAACGCGTCGGCGGTAGCGGTAGTTTTAGCAATGATAAGAAGTATAAGAAGAGAGATTTAAAGGACACGCACGGGAAGAGCGACCCTTTACAATCGTTTAACTGGAGAGAGGGATTTGAGAACAACAATTGGGATTACGACGAGCGGGTGCGAAACATGGCGCGGTGGAAGCACGCTCCGGCTAACGGAGGCGAGAAGTTTACCGTGTGTTTTAAAGAGGGGGAGAAGTTTAACTTTTTCGGAGCGTATAACTTTATAAACACCGGTCTGAAGAAACCAGGGATGTGCGTGAAAAACGTGAAATTGAACGCGAACGTGGACGATCCGTCGTGTGACGTGAGGATGTTTCGGAATCAACACGTGCCGGAGGTGAGGCCGAAGACGAACCCGAAACAGGTGGATATTTTTTTCACGCACGAAAGTCCGTCCATGTACTCGCCGGAGATGAACGATGAGAAGTTTCGAAACTCGTTCGATTACGTCGCGGATTACGAGAAAACGAGCGGGTTGTGGTTCCCGTTCGCGGTTCCAGTGTTTGAGATGAAGGAAGATTTCCCGTTGTTTACGATTCCGAGGAAAGAGAGGATCCCGGGCGTCGCCTGGTTAGCAAGAGATTGTTTAAGCAATCGAGCGGAAACGTTGAGGAAGATTAGCGACGCGTACCCGGTTTTTTCGGTTGGAAATTGCGCGAATAACGTGAATGCAAACTCGTTTCCAGAAAGCGTGATGGAAGCGCCGAGAAATCGCGAGACGAGTTTCCAAGAGCCTTTGAGTAACTTTATGTTTTATTTTGCAGTAGAAAACGTAGGGGTGTCGTGTCCAGAATACGTGACGGAGAAAATATATTACGCGTTGAGTCGAGGATCGATCCCGATTTACATCGGGTGGGAAGGCGTGAACGAGTTATTACCGGGACGAGACAGTTGGATCGATTTGAGAAACTACGCGACGCCGCAACAGTTAGCTAAAAGATTGAGAGAAATCGCCGAAAGCGACGAGGAGTGGGAGAAAATGCACAAGTGGAGATACGAAAATCCGAACGCGTGGCCGAAACTGTTCCAAAAAGCCATCAGACAGCAAACCGAGGACAGTAAGAACGCCTTGTGCGCGTTGTTGCAAAACGGCGAGAGCGGCAAGAGAAGGAAAGCGGGAAAGGAACCGAAACTGTGCGAACGACAAACGAAAATTTTCGGCCAGGATTTGAAAATTGATGGCCAAGAAGGCTTCGGGGCGTTTAAAAGAGACGATATCGACGAAGCACACTTAGGAACGACGTCTTTGACGGAGGACAAAGACGTCGGCGTTGGAGGGAAGATGCATGCGTGGGAGAAACATTTGAAGAAGACGTGCGACACCGATAACTCGTGCTTCAAGTTTATCAGTTAATATTAATATGTTAGAGAGAGAAAGAGAGAGAGGAAGTACACGCGCGTAGAAAAAGCAGCTTTGTTATTATTGTGAAACACTTTCATCATAGATTCTCGTATGTATACGAGCGTTTCATTTTTCGCGTTGTTTACTCTATCGCACCGGTGGTTGGGCGTTTAATACGTTACAATTTTTTACGAGCTATTAGTATTCTCTACTTTCTTTATTGTTTACCGAGTAAACTCGCCTTGGACGCTTCCCAGCACTGCTCGTACAAAGCCTTATTCGGCGACTCGGTGAAGAAATGCGACAACGGTAAGTTCGTCACGTGTTTCTCTCGCTTCGAGTACGACGTCAACTTCCTATCGAAGAAATTCCGCTGCACTCGATCCAACTCTCGAACTTCGTCGCACGGCGGTTTATCATTCGTTTTGTACTTTCTCGGGTGGACGTTCAAATCAAACTGACTGTTCATGAACGATTCGTGCGCGTCGGAGGACCAGTGCAAAAAGTCCGTCGCTAAGGTTTGGAAGATTCTGTCGCGTTCTTCGTGAGGTCGCCAAAAATCTTCGTAGTTGACTCGTCGCCACGAGTTGCTCGGTAAGTTTGCCAACGAGACGTCGATGTATTCCGCGAACATTTTCAGAACGTTCAAATGCTTCTCTAATCCTTGATCCCAGGTTTTGTGCGAACGCGCGGTTTCTACGATATTTCTATGCAACAAGATGAATTTCACTTGGCATCCGTTCCGTTCCGCCGCCTCGAAGTATTTCAAAATGTTAATCGGATGGCCGTGATCGAAGAGATATTTTCGATGCTCTGGGTTTTTCGGGTCCCATCGCTGCGCGTGGTTCACGTCTAAACCCGATCCAGTCGCAAACGGACCTAACTTATGCGGGAACGAAAACGACCGAGTGCTATAACACGCCGTTTTTTCGTTCCCGTTCTTTTTCGCTACTTCTTCGCATCCTTTTCGAAACGTCTTGAAAATCTCGTCGTATTTGTTCTCGAGAATCAAGTTCCAAAAATGGTCGTCGTTATCGATAAACATCCGGTCCTCCTCTCGCGCGTGCATTTCGACTATGTCTTTGTTATTATTATTATTACCGTTTGTTTTCTTCTCTTCAACGTTCCCCAAATGTGCTCTCAAAAGTGTCTTCACGAACGCGTCTTTCCCCATCTGAAACGCGTGGTGGCCGACGCCTTCCAATCCCAACGTGAACACGTTCTCGCACTTCGCGTTGTTCTCAAAGTAACTCTTTTCTTCTTTCTCCTCTTCCTCGTACTCTTTGCTTTTGAACAAATCGAACAAACTCGTCGGTATCATTCGTAAATTCGCTTCGGCTTGAGATTTATAATTCGGCACTTCCTTGTTCGTGTTTTTCGCTTTTTGTACATTCTTCTTCGTATTCGTATTCGTTTGTTGTCGTTGTCGTTGTCGTCGTTGCTCTCTCGGGGACCTTTTCTTCGCCACGTTCGAATCATCATCATCGCCATCCTCCGTAATCGAAGAAGAAGAAACCGATACAGCAGCAGCAGCGCGAGGACTACTCACGCGACGTTGTTCGTTCTCACCGACGGACTCACCGTCGACGACGATGCTCTCGTCGTCGTCCAGACCCCTCGCGGGCCCCTCCCTCGCCTCCGTCCCCGCCTTAAACGACAGCCTCTTCTTCGCGTTCTCCTCCATCACTTTCACCAAGTCTTCGTTGATTGGTCCTACTCTCTTTTCAGATGTTTCTCGTGGTTTTTCCGGTACGTGATGACCGACGAATGGAAAGCGTATTTTGAAGCCATTTTTCTCCTCCTTCGCTTTGTGTCCTCCCGCGTCCCCTAGGGAGAGGAATTTCATAAGAATCATCTTTGTCTTTGTCTCCCGGTTCTGGGTTTCATCCTCTCGCTCGTGAACTGCGCTCGATAGGAAACCAACAGTTCTCACGAGAGCGAGCGAGAGGAAGAGCGAGACGAGGAGGACTTTTACGAACCACGATCCTCTCTTCTTGTGTGATGACGATGAAATTTCCCGGGGGGGGCTGCCCGGTAAAAGGTGCTCGTTTTCTTCCATGTCTGATGCTTTCACAGCGAGAGCGCCGGCGAGACTCTTTTTCTCTCTCTCTCTCTCTCTCTCTCTCTGTGTAATAAAACGCTTTCTATTTTCTCTCTCTCTTTCTGAAAGCGTTTTAATGCGCGTAGTATTATCGCGCGGGAAATGTGAAATGGCGAATTTCGTGTAAGTGAGAGACGAGTGGTATTTAAGGTACATACGAAGCGTCGTCGAAGACGTCATCATCAAAAGCACGATTTAATAGGCAAGAAGCTACACGCCGCCGGGACATTTTCACTGAGATAATCCCCGAAACCGTTGACGTTATAAAACGCCAACCCGAATATGAGAAACACGCCGCCTTGAATCAAAACGCCGGGTACTATCGTCGGATCCGGTAAGAGTTTCGCGTACATTAAGAGTTTCCTGTTCCCTTCGGATGAATTTCGTAATAAATCCGAAAACTTTTCGCTCTCATACGGCAATTTCGCGTCGTCGATTAACCCGGGGAACCCGCCTTCGATAAATTTCACGTCCCGAAACCCCGCTTGGACGAGCTCGTAACACGCTCGCACGGCGAACGAATCCGCGCGATCAATCACGCCGCGGTTAGACGCTTCCGAACTTTGCGCTTTTTTTATCGACCCGCCTTTCAAATCGCACACGATAACTGTCGCCGA
>Ga0302127_10000469_pt1 | contig 22325 bp, 21 predicted proteins | sample CB4_SCM_MG_FD_204452 | JGI IMG/M metagenome (GOLD analysis project Ga0302127, IMG submission 204452) | Marine microbial communities from Western Arctic Ocean, Canada - CB4_SCM | ecosystem: Environmental > Aquatic > Marine > Oceanic | place: Canada: Western Arctic Ocean | collected 2017-09-24
CTTCATTGCCAGAACGTCGTTGTAATAACAATTCTGCCTCTTCACGACCATCTCTACCAAAGTACTTATGCAATAAGTAAACCATTGCCCATAAATGCCTGCCTTCTTCTACATTTACCTGAAAAACATTGCGCATGTCATAAAGTGATGGAGCGGTTTTTCCAAGGAAGCGTTGTTGTTCTACCGACGCAGGTTCGGTGTCGCCCTGAATGACAATGAGTCTTTTAAACATGGCGCGATATTCTCCAGGGACTTCCTGCCAAACGGGTTCACCCTTGTGTTGACCAAATGATATCTTTCGGCCTTCTTCTTTTGGTGATAATAAAATTCCCCAACGGTAATCAGGCATTTTTACGTATCCAAATTTTGCCCAACCTTCCGGATCTACACCAATCGCGGTACGCAAATAGACTTCTGCATCCTGAAAGCCGTTCGGTCCCATGTCCTTCCACCAATTTATAAAATTTGGATACCATTGTTCCAATGCACGTTGCAAACCGCGGTCCGATGACAAATCGACATTATTAGGAATCAATGTATCGTAATTTACCGTGTTAATTGTGCTCATGTTTATACCCTCTTGTTGTCGTATTCAGGCCGTGATCCAGTACCATATTTTTTTAATGCACCTGTTTCACTTACCGCATTGGGCCGCTGGAAAATCCAGTTCTGCCATGCAGTAAGACGTCCAAAAATCTTGGTTTCCATCGTTTCTGGTCCGGCGAAACGTAGATTAGCCTCCATGCCAGTCAATGCATCGGGTGAATAACTGGCTCGTTCTTCATCCAGTAACCGAATTTCATCCTTCCAATCAAGCTCATCTGGGATAAAAGTAACCAGTCCCAATTTCATTGCAGCTCTAGCATCCAGCGCTGTGCCGATAGTAGTTCTGGTCTTCTCAACACTTTCCGGTTCGCCTAAAAATCTGGTTTGCAGTCGCGTTATTCCATTTGACATAGGAAACGGACCAAAATTTGATTCTGTAAGACTAATGGTTGCAGCGGGGGCATCATTATTTTCAAGTTGTCCATCCAACATGTAACAACGATCCACAGCAAACAATAATTCAGCAAGAAAGCCTGTAAAGCAACTACCTTGTTCTACTAACGCAAAACCGGAGCGCGAGGTCAGATCAATTCGTTTTAGGGTACGCTTCCAGTACAGCAGTATCTCATTAATGAGCCAGTTCTCGGCATGTTTGCGCAAGAAATTGTCATAGGTTTTAACAATTTCAGAGTCACCTAAAGATTTGTAATTTATGGTACCAATAGTGGGTTCGTTGAAGCGTAGATGAAGAATTGCATCATCCAATTGCCTTACCAGGGCCAGTGGCCAGAATAAATCACCCTCTGAAATAACGTTGTCTATATTATCAGTACACATTAGCTCCGGTGTTTTAATGGTTAGGCTGACGTTATTCGTCTTACGATCAATAATTAATGAGATATATTTATAATTAATTTCATCGCTGGAAATGTCACGCTCAATTTTATTGAGACTGATGCCGTTTGAGCTATCTGGTCTTGAGGAATCCTCTGCCAGTTGATTTGCCTTTTCCATAATACGGTCTTCATATTTTGAGCGGGATACGATTTCATCTACCAGGCGCCAGTCCACTGCTCGCTGACCCTTAATTCCTTCTTCAAGTGTACAAAAAATATCGGCATAGTCACGGCGTACTTTTCGTTTGTCTACTACTCGTGTAAGGCCACCTGTGCCAGGGAGAACTGCAAGTAGTGGGACTTCCGGTAAAGATATTGCAGCATTTCCATCATCCATTAACATAATGTAATCATTGGCCAGGGCCAATTCATATCCACCGCCAGCTGCTACGCCATTAATGGCGCACAGATATCGTTGACCAGAAAAACGACTGGCATCTTCTATTGAATTCCGGGTCTCATTGGTGAATTTACAAAAGTTAACCTTATGCCCATGCGTCGCAGTGCCGAGCATACGAATATTGGCACCTGCACAAAAGATATTGTCTTTACCGGAACGTAAAACGACAGTTTTGACTTCAGGATGTTCTATACGTAGACGTTGCACAGCATCATATAGCTCAATATCAACACCAATATCGTAGGAGTTTAGTTTGAGCTCATACCCATCAAACGCGGTCTGATCCTCTGCAACATTCATGATTAACTCGGCGACCTGTCCTGAAAACTTGATAGACCAATGATGGTATTGGTCCGGGTGGGTACGAAAATCAAGTATAGAATTCTCGCTTGTGCGGGCATTAATAACTTCATTAAGCATTATATTGCATATTCCATGGTTATTATTGTAAAATAATGCATAATAATAGACAAATGAGTTCTTTAAGGCAAGCCAATCTATTGTGATACACATAGAAAATACAAAGGAAATTACGCATACCATTCCCCTTGAACTTGAGGCATTGGGTAAACGGATAAGGCAACTGCGCAACAGTAAACGTCTCTCGCGTAAGGCATTATCACAAATTGCAGACGTCTCAGAGCGACACCTGGCCCAGTTGGAAACCGGAAAAGGAAATATTTCTGTAGTGTTATTGTCGCGGATAGCTATGGCATTACAATCAAATCTTGGCGAGATATTTCGAAGCGAATACTCTGAAGGTTCGATGGAAGCGGTCATGATCAATGACCTGATACAACAAATAAATCCAGAAGACAGGCAAAAGGCATTACAGTTACTCATTGATCAATTTCTAAACAGAGATAGCCAGAAACGAAGATTGGCATTGATTGGGTTGCGCGGGGCAGGTAAATCAACATTGGGTAAAGAACTTGCCAAGCATTACGACTTACCGTTTATCCAATTGGTAAGTGAGATTGAACGTCTGGCTGGAATGAATATTTCAGAGATATTTTCACTTTCAGGGCAAGAGTATTATCGTCGTTTGGAGGAAAAGGCGTTGATGGAGACGCTCCGGCAGTATGATAATTGCATAATTGAAACTGGCGGAAGTATTGTAACGGATTTGAATTTGCTCAATCTGTTATTAAAGTCCTGTTACGTCGTATGGGTTAGCGCCCAACCAGAAGAGCATATGCAAAGAGTAATCGACCAAGGTGACTTGCGACCTATTCTTAACAATGACGATGCAATGTCAGATATGCGACAAATTATTCAACAGCGGGAGACATTATACAAACAGGCCCATGCGCATCTGAATACGTCGAATCGAACTGTTGATGAATGCATGCGCGAATTATCAAATTTATTTCCAAACTAAAGATTAAGGTCATTTAATGAAAATTATTGTTAAGAGAGTCTAGATGGGTGATAGTTTAAGAGACGAATTTCAGGCACTTATTAAACCTGTCACGGATTTTATCGGTGACAGGAACCTGGATGAATCACTGGGATTGGATTTAAATCAGATATTTCCAGCAACGAGTCTTGAGTTCAAGGCGATAGAATCCGCATGTGGTATTGCAATCAAGGATGGTTGGATGTGTAAATATGAAGCCGATGGCATTCGTTATGGACGTGTCATCAAACCATCCGATGATCTGAACGGGTATAGTGTGGATGTTGTTGATATGGAAAATACCAGGGGACCTCATCACCGTCATCCACGTGGTGAGATTGATATGGTTATGCCGAATCAGGGTGATGCATTGTTTGATGGTCAAGCTGCGGGCTGGAAAGTCTATGCAAGTGGCTCCGCTCATTACCCCACCGTTACGGGTGGCAGGGCATTGGTATTGTATTTATTACCCGCTGGAGAAATTGAATTTACTTGAAAGTAAGTGATTACTAACAAAACTAACTCATGAGATACTATCCTTTTATTATCTCCTGGTAATATAATAAAAATATCAGTAACTCTCCAGGACTATGCCCATGAGTCACTATAAACAAATCCTTGTAGCAGTTGATTTTTCTGATCCTTCCATCAGGGCATTACAGGTTGCCAGGGAGCTTGGTACACGCCTGAATGCAAAACTTATCGTTATTCATTTTGTACCCATGCGCATTATGGATATGGGTATGGAGGGAGGCGTCGATTTTATTGAAGAAATGCATCAAAGTGAGTTGGCAGAAGCCAGGATTAAACTCGAAAAATTTATTAAGGAGAACACTACCTCAGATGACGAGATCGAACATCATCTACGTTCCGGTGAACCGGCAGCCGAAATGAATTCAATGGCGGCTGAAGTATCTGCGGATATGATAATTATTGGCACACACGGCGGGTCGGGAATAAAGCATTTATTAATGGGAAGTGTGGCAGAAAGTATCTTGAGAACGGCCGATGTTCCGGTTTTAAGTGTTCGATCCTCTTAACTAATTATTCTATCTCTCAACAACTTGGTCGTTTACCTTGTGACATAGCTTGATTAAATAATCGCTGGGCATCTGGCATCGCGCTTTTCAAATCATTAATTCGAGTTTGATGTGATGGATGCGTAGATAAAAACTCTGGCGGTTGTTCCTTGTTTTCTTTACGCATGTTTTCCCATAGTAATATACTGGCACCAGGTACAAACCCTACATTTGCCATATAATTCAGTCCTAATATATCTGCCTCGCTCTCTTGTCCGCGACCATAGGGAAGGAGTATTCCCGCTTGCAAACCAACGCCAAGTAGTCCCAGTAACTGTGCCTTTTGTGGTGTAACAACTCCTGCCATTGCCTGTACCAGTTGAAAACCGGATTGTGTTGCATAAGCAGCTGATATCCTGGCGTTACCATGATCAGCACTAACATGTGCGATCTCATGACCAATGACAGAAGCAAGCTGATCTTGACCGTCAGCTACATTGAGTAAACCCGTATAAACGCCAATTTTACCACCGGGTAGGGCAAAGGCATTAACAGCTTCATCTTCAAAGACAACGACCTCCCAGCTAGTGTTACCAGGAATTTCACGGATAATAGCGTCGGCCACACACCTGACGTAGGTGTTTAGCGCCCTATTGCGATTGATGGGAGTACTACGCTTAATGTCTTCAAATGCGGTAACGCCCATTCTGGTAACTTCACTTTTTGGAACTATTTTTAACTGGCTTTGACCTGTTGGTGATGTGGCGCAGCTAGTAAGAGAAGTTACAAAAAAAGTCGAAGCTAAAAAAATAGCTGGGAGATTATTAATTTTATTTTTCATTAGTGAATTCTCTGAATCAATAATAAGTTCGTGAAAATAAATAACCGGGTTACACAATAATTGTGTAACCCGGCGGGATCAGATCATAAAACCTGTATTGGATGAGAGTAATAAAACCTGGGGGATAGGTTCAATCGTCACGTCCATAGGTTGAATGATCATGATTTTTTAAAATTTATAATTTAATTCTGAGCAATTCGCCAGGTACCATCTGGCTCTTGGCATGCCACACCGTACGCATTTTCGGTACTCCCGGCGATTGATACCGTTTGATAAAATTCCCTGCAGTAACTTCCTGATTCTAAATTTCCTTCCCGTGTAGGCGTTATGGTCCCTGAATTTCTACTTTGTGGATTATTCCAGGTAATTTTCTCACCGATGGGTGCAGCTTGTGCCTTGTTATTTGCCTCGTTTGCCTTGAGCCTATCAACCTCATCCATGGAACGACCAACTTCGCTACCAATCAGGCCGCCGATAAATACACCAGCAGCCGTGGTAGCAAGTTTGTCAGATCCTCCTCTACCACCAAACTGAGCGCCTAGTAATCCGCCCAGTGCAGCACCTGTTACAGCACCGACACCTTGTCTCTCGCTATATGAGTTAGCGGTACAACCTGCACTGGCAATAATTATTGCAATGAGACTGGTTGTAACGAATTTATTATTAAGTGTCTTCATAATTTCACCATTTTAGTTGGATTGAAATAAAGCGTCATACCTTAATTATATTTATAATCATGTATTCCACCCGTAATAAAAAAACATAAATTATTGTCTTGTAGCTAATAACGATTCAGTGCGGATCAGGTTTACAAATAAAATAAATATTTGTAGGGAACTTTAACTAAATAGTTCTATACAAAATCAAACGTCAACAGGTGATCACATATAAAAGACAGAAACTTAAGCTATACTATTCAAATTACTTATATGATTTGGAATTCAAGATGGACGATTCAAGAGATGATATTGATAAATATGATTTGATAGCAGATAAAAAGCATCAGGAAATAGAATTATCATTCCTCTTTGGAAAGGATATTGTTGAGCAAGCTCTATTAATTGATGTGGTAGATTTGAATCTGAGTGATGCTATGACACGGAGTATTTCTGAAGGGGTGACCCGGCTTAAAAAAGTACGCGATCAACCTGAAAATCAGCTAAAACTAATCAACGATATGACACCAGGTGAGCGACTGGTGATATGCATGTGGATCATGGATATGAACCTGCTTGATAAACTTCAAAGCAGGAGTTATCTGCAATCCTGATTATTCGTCTATTGATGGTATTGTCAGATAATCCCTAAAAATTAAAAATTGAATTTACCATCAACCTGTTAATATCTCCTGTTCTGCCGTCATGTACGACACGGTAGCCCCAAATATATTCAAGACCGAATTCAAGTTGTTCCATGGGCATCCAAATAATATTCATGTGACTGGAAAAAAGCTTTCTATTTGCCTCCGCATCTTCATCAGGATTAAGGTTATAAAATCCCATACCAAAATCAATATTGCTTGATATGGTATCAGTCCACATGTGTTTATACGTTACAAATCCACCATAGCCGAATTGGGAGTCCAGCTTACCTTCGGGTGTTATTGACGCGCCCTGGTCCCTTCCTCCTTCCAGGTAGCGGCCAATGCCGTCACCCAAATTTATATACCAGGTTAGTCGATCTCTATGATCTGGAAACCAGTATCTACCTGAAGTGGTTAGTCCCCATGCAGTTATATTATCTTTTGCCCCCCCCGGTATACCTTCGTTGATACCCATACGTCTCACCATCGCTCCGAAATGGTACATCCAGTCATCGGTTTCATGACGGTAGTGCATGGCAAGATCTGGATAGCCGTCATGCATATTTTCATCATCGGCATTGACAAAATCGGCGTGTGGATTCTCAACTGCAAAAGCCCATTCCCGTTCGTCATCGAAACGGTGGGTATAGCGTATTTGCCCCTGGCGGATCATAGTACGACCGGTAGGCCCTGTTGGATCTACCTTGTCACCGAAGACAGTATTGTTGAGAAATGTAGAATAGGTTTGCCCTATTAGAAAATTACCGATTTCACCATAGGCGTGGCGGAGATTGAATGCGGTACGGCTGGTTGTACCGCGGCTACCTTTATTATCCGGGTCGCCTTTGAAGTCGCCCTGGATGAAAGTACGCATGTTGCCGTAATCCGTAGGTGAAAATGTTTCGATGGCAAATCGGGCATCTTTTCCTGAGAGCCTAGTATCTCCCCTGTTCTGGTATTCCGGAGTGTTTTCAAGGATTGCGCGGTGTACAGAGGCGACATCACCACCGCTGGAAGTGGGTCTTGGAGAAAGGTCATATATCATATGAGCCCGAACAAACCCGGATATCCGCATGGAAGTGTCGGTACCAGGTATTGTCCACGAACTAGGTACCGCACCAGCTGTTACAACGTCCTTGATGGGGACGGTTTCTGTGGTTACCTGCCGTGCCTGCGCTTTATTTCTTTTCAGTTCAAGAATTTCTACCTTCTGCGCAAGGAGTTCCAGTTGTTTTTTTAAATCTGCTATCTCATTGGCTGATACGGTGTTGATGATTGTAACCATGAGTAATACGAGCGTGCCATATTGCGTAAATCGAATTAATTTATTATTGCTCTTCATCTTTATTGTCCAATTTTTTAAAATTCAAGAATATAAATGTAAATACTGATTAGAAAAAAATTCTGCTAGTAAACAGGGCGCGGTTAATATTGCCTTGTCTGCCGTCATGAACCTCGCGTTTACCCCAGGCATACTCAATGCCGAATTGCAATTTAGGATTGGGCGTCCACATCAAGTTGAGATGACCGTTGTAGAGTTCAGTATTGGCGGTATCGGCTTCTTCAGGATTTAGGTTAAAGAAACTTGTTCCAAAATCAATGCTGCTATGTATGGTATCGGTCCAAAAGTGCTTATAGGTAATAAACCCACCGTAGGAAAACTGGGTATCAAGTTTTCCCTCTGCGGTAACAGAGGTACCTTGATTTGTACCACCGTCCATATATCGTCCAATTCCATCACCGAATAAAATGTACCAGGTGATCCGATCTTTACTCCCGGGGAGTAAGAAAGAAGTAGAGTGGTTCAAGCCCCAGGCCATGGTGTTGTCTTTAGCACCATTGGCAATTCCTTCATTAATTCCCACTCGACGTAATAAGCCGCTGAATTGCATATGCCAACGGTCAGACTCATAGCGGTAATAAGAGATCAGATCGGGGTAACCATCATGCAGGTTTTCATCGTCGGCACCTTCAAAATCAGCTCTCGGGTTTTCCAGGGCAAAGGCCAGTTCTCCACCGTTCCCAAGATCATGTGTATAGCGTAACTGTCCCTGGCGGATAAAGGTCCTGCCGACCGGTCCAGTACCGTCTATTTTTGTGGGGAAGACGGACCTATCCATGAATGTTGACCAGTAGTGGCCAAAAAGCACATTGCCTAACTGACCATAGGCATGGCGTATACCAAATGCCGTGCGGCTGGTGGTGGCACGACTGCTTTTGCTGTTGGGTGGTCCGTTAAAGTCACCTTCTATAAAGGTTCGAAGTTGTCCAAATTGTGTCGGAGTAGTGGTGACGACATTAAAGCGGGAATTCCGGGCGGTTATGTGCGTGTCACCCCGGTTTTCAAATTCCGGAGTGCCTTCAAGGATAGCGCTGCGAACTGAGGCTATATCACCACCACGGGAAGGGGGCCTGGGACTGATATCATAAAGAAAAGAGGATTCAAGACGACCGCCGATGCTAAATGAGGTATTTGTTCCAGGAATTTTTATAGAGTTGCGCCGATCACCTTTCATAACAACATTTTTAATGTCAATAAGTTCAACGTCAGCCGGTTCATCTTTTTGTTGTTGCGCTTGTTCCAGCTGTGCAATCTTTCCAGCGAGTATCTCTATTTGTTTTTTTAAGTCGTCAATTTCATCTGCCGCTACTGGAAGGGGTATGAAGGCAAAAATGGGCAACAAAAGAACAAGCATCCGCATGGCCGAGAATGTATAAATTTGTATTAAAGGATTTTTCATGAATCTACCTGGTTTTTGTTACTACTTTAATAGGTTATTCGTCCATTGCACGGTGGACGTTAGAATGCGAGTAAAGTTTTCTCCTTAGCCGCATGGCTACATACCAATACACGTGTAACGGGAATCAGCTGAGTATAGCGTGGCAAGTATAGCTGAATTTTGATATCAATAAGGAAATTTCAAGGTATGCCATGGATGCTAATATGCCTCATGCTGGTATGTTTTGAAGCCTGAAGAGGTGAATAGTTATTACACAGAATAATGTTAGTAAATCAAAGGGTCTTCGTAACATTATGCGTTATTAAAAAATAGTAGAAATGTTGAGAATCACAAAATGTATTGATCAAAATAAACCTGTTAAATAATCAGGATTTAGTTAGCATTTATGATTTTATTACATCATAATTTTTTCTATAAATTTTAGTATATGTGAAGTAAATATTTCACCTTATGCACGGTGATGGACAATCGCACATTCGATAAATAAAATATAATTAATTAATATGATATTTTGTGCTTTGTAAAATTTATTCCCGGAGAAGGATATGGTACCCTTCGCAGGGCAGTAAATTCATTTTAATTTATAGGGTTTAGCGCATGGGAATTATAGAAGGAATGACGAGCGGCTTTTTTCAAGCCATCAGCTTGAGTGTACTACCGTATCTCGTTACCGGGGCATTGTTTGGATTAGTTGTCGGAGTGATACCGGGACTTAGCGGCCATTTCGCTATGGCAATGATCATACCATTTCTATATACAATGGACCCTGCCCCAGGGATTGCCTTTCTGATAGGTGCGCACTCTACAGTAGCACAGGGAGGTGGGCTTACTGCAATACTTTTCAGTATCCCTGGCACAGGATCGAACGTGGCCACCCTGCTTGACGGTCCACCCATGAGAAACAAGGGGTTTGCCGGCCTGGCGGTGGGTGCAGCCATGACAGCCTGTTTTATGGGAGCAGTATTCGGGGCATTGGCTCTAGCGGTTTTATTGCCAGTCTTACAGCAGATTGTTCTGCTATTTGGTCCACCTGAGGTATTTGTATTGGTCCTCCTGGCTTTGACATTTGTCTCTGTATTAGGTGAAGGTGAAATTACTAAAAGTATCATTGCAGCGCTATGTGGCTTGTTGCTGGCAATGGTGGGGCTGGATAACGTCACCAATCAGGAAAGATTTACCTTTGGTCTGTTGGAGCTAAGGGACGGACTGCGACTGGTACCGGTCATTCTCGGCCTGTATGCAGTGGCAGAGATGTTTGATCTATGGAACAAGGGCGGTTCATTGGTAGGGGATGAGGTAAATCCTCTCTCGGCGAAGGAGACGCAAAAGCAGATTTTTAGGGGTGTAATCTCGGCATTTAAACATTGGTGGCTGGTATTGCGCAGCAGTGCTATTGGCACCTCCATGGGACTAATTCCGGGATTGGGGGCAGCCTCTGCTGCGTTTGTATCCTATGGTCACGCCAAGCAATCATCAAAAACCAAAGAGACCTTCGGTAAGGGCAATATTGAAGGTGTCATCGCCCCTGAAGCAGGCATCAATGCTGTAGAAGGTGGTGCGTTAGCCTCGACTGTTGCCTTTGGTATCCCCGGTAGCTCCTCTATGGCTATCCTGCTCGCGGGATTATTTGTACTGGGAATGGAAACAGGTCCGGAGATGGTGACGGAACATGTTGATTTTGTATTTGTCATGATCTTTACCATTGCCTTGGGTAATTTCATCGGTACCCTTGCAGGAATGTTTCTCATCAATCCCCTGACCAGGGCCTCCGGGATCCGTGCAGCGGTTATGGTGCCAGTATTAATCGTGGTCATATTTACAGGCGCCTATGCGGTGCATTATTCCTGGTTTGATATTGGGGTCTCAATGGTCTTTGGTATTATTGGGTATATGATGCATAAGCTGGATTATTCCAGGGCTGCATTGCTAATCGGGTTTGTGCTGGGTCTGGCCATTGAGAAGAATCTGTATCTGGCGGTACAACTGGATGGCCCATATTTTATATTTGATCCTATACCATTGAGTCTGGCAATCTTTACCCTGTCATTCCTGATGTATAACATATGGAGCCTGATTCGTGAGAAGAAGAAAGATCAGGAACAGGCCGGTAGTTAAAAAAAGTTTATAAGGAACCTTTGATAACATCATAGGTTCCTTTGTTCTAAGAAAATTCACCTATGTTTTATTAACGTAGTAAAATTACGTTAGCCGTAAATATCAAATCTAGTCGGTTTCTGCTTGAGAATCACAATAAAGTGAATTATTCCTGATGGGAATAATTTGTCTCATTTGTTGTCATATAATTACCCTTCAATGATCACTAATAAAACTAAAAAGGATGAGTCGAGAATACATACTGACGCGCGAGGTGCTGGAGCAGCATCACGATCAGGCATTTAAATGGGCAATGTCTTGTTGTGATTACGATTACGAACGTGCAAGAGAGGTAATACAGATTGTATATATTGAAATACTTGAAGGAAAAGCAGTGTTCCATGGAAAATCTAGCCTGCGAACCTGGTTATTCTCCGTTATACGTCAGCTCGCCTGGCAATATACCCGGAGAATCAAATCAGGAGAAAAATTTGTCGCCAGGCTGGCACGATATATTGAATTGGATAAAAACAATCGGGATGAGAGTGATATCCAGATTCAGGATGACAGGAAGTGTCAGGTATGGAATGCAATAAAAAAATTATCAAACGGACAAAGACAGATCATTGAACTGGTTTATTACAAAAATTTTACCCTTGCAGAGACGGCAGAAATTCTGGGTGTTAGTTTGGGTTCAGTCAGTACCCAGTTTCATCGGTCAAAAAAATTATTAGCCAAGCAGCTGGTGCAGCTATAAGATTAAAGGATATAGGTATCGATGCAAACGAATGAGACAGATCAGATACTGAGTAGGCAGATTAGGCAGACATTACGTCAGGTTGATGAACTTATTGTGTCATCTGATTTTGAGCGGGATTGGGAAATTGCATCACAGCGGTTAGTAACGCGAAAAGGCTTGTCTGAAAATAGCTATGTAAGATGGTTTCATAGAATATTCCGACCCAGACTTCTACCGGCAACGCTGGCGATAGGGCTGTTAATAGGATTAGTGATTATGCTCAGTGGACAATATCCTGAACAGGAAAAATCCTATGAATTATATGCACCACGTCAGGTAAATATAATTCCATTGGACCCAAACAAACCCTGGTATGGTCCTACTGATGATTTACTACAGGTAGGTGTTCTCAAGTATGAGTATCAATGGATGACATACGCCAATTATGACCCAATAACTATGGAGATAAGATAAATGAAAAGTAAAATAATCACCTTGTTTTTTTTGATAGCAAGTGTATTGCAAATTACTGTGGCTCAGACAGTTGATTCTGATGTAACCGTTGTTAGGGGTGAAGATGTAAGTAAATCAATTGTAATAAAACGAGGTATGATTGGGAGTGACTTCGCTACCCCCGTCGATATTTTTCAAGGTCCATCGACTATGACGCTTGTCTCTTCCGGGACGACGATGGGGAGATTATTTCCGCCAGATTTAATAATGCGTAACCAGGACAAGCTGAATTTATCATCTAGACAGGTGACAACCATCAAAAACGAGATGAAGACATTTCAGAGTGGTATTGTTGATATCCAATGGGATCTGAACGAGGCGCAATCCAGACTGGAGAAGGAATTAAACACTGACAAAATCGATGTGGATCGTTCCCTGGCAACGGTCGACAGCGTGATGAAGGCAGAAAACGATTTGAAGAAATCTCACCTGGCCTTGTTAATCAAAATCAGAAACGTACTGGATGCCTCCCAGCTAGCTGAGTTGGAAAAGTCTACCGGCTTTCATGCAAGCACTATGGCAATGCCGGTGCCGTCACCGTATTCCATGATGCGATGGCAGGGGATACAGTAACCCGGTTATTGATCTTCTATCTTCATGAATTATAAGGTGGTTTAAATACCACTTGATGGGGCTTCGAATGCTGTTCTAATATCCGTTGTCCCATGTCGGACATTTCCAATAACAATCACTGGTCCCGTTTCATCGCTCTGATGGACATGAATGCGTTTTTTGCCTCGGTGGAACAACTGGACAATCCGGAACTTCGCGGTAAACCCATCGGCGTCACCAACGGCAAGACAGGGACATGTATTATTACCTGTTCCTACGAAGCCAGGGCACAGGGTGTTCATACTGTTATGAGGCTTAAAGATGCCAGGAAGATATGTCCTGATATTATTCAAGTGCCGGCCCGTCCGGAGCGTTATGCTGAGGTTTCAACCAGCATTATGGAGGCACTGCAGGACATAACCCCTGACGTAGAGGTGTTCTCTGTGGATGAGGCCTTTCTTGATGTTACCCGCTGTCAGCAGTACTGGAACAAGTCACCAGAGACCATTGGCAGGATGATCAAGGAACTGGTATGGGATGTGTCCGGTTTGCCATGTTCGGTAGGTTTGAGTGGCGATAAGACCACTGCCAAGTATGCGGCCAAGTTAATGAAACCAGATGGCCTGACTATAATCCCACCGTGGCAGGCAAGACAGCGGCTAAGTAATGTACCCGTGATGGAATTATGTGGAATTAACAAAGGTATTGGAGGTTTTCTGGCAAAGCGTGGTGTCTTTACCTGTGGCGATATGGCAAGTCTACCCATCAGTGTACTCGGTAATCGGTTTGGCAGTCCCGGCAGGCGGATCTGGAAAATGTGCCGGGGAGAAGATCCTTCTATAGTCGAAACAATTATCGAGGCCCCGAAGAGTGTGGGGCACGGTAAGGTGATGCCTCCAAATACCCGAGACAAAGATGTTATCTTCATGTATCTCATGCATATGTCAGAAAAGGTAAGTTTTCGTTTAAGAAAACACGCCTTAACGGCGCAAAAATATTTTATTGGCCTGCGTACAAAAGATGGCTGGATAGGTAGCAACAAGTTAAAGACAAAATTCCCCACCAATGACAGTCGTCCGTTAATCGAATTATGTAACGAGATTGGTTACCAGTATTGGCATGGGGAAGGTGTGCATCAGGTACAGGTGACCGCGCTTGACCCGAGACCGGGTAAGGGGCAAATGGATATGTTCGGGGAAGAGGAAAACAAATTCCATATGCTCAATCAAGTAATGGATAATATTAACAAGCGCTATGGGGAATTTACCCTAGCCAGGGCCAATCTGTTGAAACGCTCAGATATGCCCAATGTCATTGCCCCGGCCTGGAAGCCCTATGGGCACCGGCAAACCATTGTGCCCACTGTGGAACAGAAAAAAAATACTAAAGAGGTTGAATCAATTCAGGACCCTGACTCTTCGGACTATTCACCCGATTACTAATGGGGTAGGCCTGCATCATTCCTGTATAGGGTTTGAGCATTTCCTCGCCACCTTTGTCCAGCCAGGTATCATATTCATTTGAGGAAATGATGACCGGCATTCTGTCATGAACCTTTGATAAGTATTGATTTGAATTGGTGGTGATAATGGCACAAGACTCGATGGTTTTTTCCGGTGTGTCCCAACTGGACCAGACCCCCGCAAAGGAAAATAATTTAGAATCCTCCAGATGAATGAAGTAGGGCTGTTTTTTTCCGTTGGACACACTCCATTCATAGTAACCGTTAGCGGGGATTAAACATCGTCGCTTCTTGAATGAATCCCGGAAGAAAGGTTTTGTCGCCACACCATCAGACCGGGTATTAACGGGTTTGATCTTGGTGTCTTTAGCCCAATGCGGGATCAAGCCCCAATGACAGTTGGCTAATTCCTTTGAATCTTGATTACGAATTACAGCAATTTCATAAGAAGGCGTGACATTGTAGCCGGTATAATATTCCGATGTATCTTCCAGTTCGTAATGATCGAGGATATTATTTTTATCACTCCAGAATGCGAATCGTCCACACATGGGATGATCATACAACGTATAAATTGATAGTTACATATGAATGACGCTACACATTTTCAGTTACGTATCGTCTCCGGTGGACAAACGGGAGTAGACCGTGCCGCCCTGGATGTGGCATCGGAACTGGGTATCCCTGCAGGAGACTGGTGTCCTCAGGGCAGATTGGCTGAGGATGGCATCATCCCAAAAAGATATCCACTTAAGGAATTAAGCGGTGGAGGATATCCGGAACGTACGCTAAAAAATGTGGTTGATAGTGATGGGACTGTTATCATTTGTTTTGAAGCTATTTCAGGTGGAACGAAATTAACGCACAAGTATTGTGTATCTAAATCCAAACTACATCTATTAATAGATGGTACGAAAATAGATATAGCCGAGGCGGCGACACTTCTCACTGGTTTTATTCAGGAAAATAACATTGGTGTTTTAAATGTAGCAGGCCCAAGGTCCAGCAACTGCACCAAGGGATACAAATTTACTTATAATATTTTAACTAAACTAATCAAGACATAATTTTTATGAATAAATAATGTATGGATGAAGTAGGTCATGCAGGATTGTGACCCGGACCCTATGCGTTACGATGAATATAAAAATGCCAGGGAAGACACTTTCAAGGGGGGTGATAAAGGCCACCAAACCGCATCTCTAGTCTACGGTCAGATACTCAATTATATATCTTTGATTTATCAGGGGTTTTATCTACATATACTTATTTGCTGTATATGACCTTAGCTCTTATACTTTAATAGGTATATTTTTCCGATTACTAATCGTTATTTTTTCAATACTGGTGGGGGTAGCTTCAAATGTTCAGAACTGCGGTAATCTATATCGCTTCAGCTCTTATAGCGTATAGCGGGCTGTGTACCGCACAGCAAGAAAACCAAAATTCTAATTCCAGTGATGGAAAAAAATTTGGATCGGTTGTCAATCAATATTGTGTAACCTGCCATAATGATACCTTACGTACTGCCGGTTTTTCATTACAGCAAATTGATATTAATAACGTGGGTGAAGGTGCAGAAACCTGGGAGAGGGTGCTGCGTAAGCTCAAGGTCAGGACTATGCCTCCCTCTGGAATGCCTCGTCCTGATATTGCTACCTATAATGCCTTTGCGAATTATCTTGAAACTGAACTTGATAGCTATGCTGAGGCGCATCCCCATCCTGGAGTGGCGTCATTACGTCGTTTAAATCGTGCCGAATATTTTAATGCGGTACGTGATTTACTGGCAGTTAAAATCAATGACAATACCATCCTCCCGGCAGATGACACCATGTTCGGTTTTGATAATGTAGGAAATGTCCTGACCTTATCGCCACTGTTGGCGGAACAGTATATTACCGCGGCTCGTAAAATCCGACTTCAGGCCCTGGGTGATCCGAATATGTTACCCGAATTTTATTCCTACGATGTCCCCAGGTATTTGATGCAGGATGATTGGGTGAGCGAGGATTTGCCCTTTGGTTCCCGTGGTGGAATTTCTATTAGTCATCATTTTCCCATGGATGGCGAATATGTGATCCAGGTTTTGCTGCAAAGAAATTCCCGGGATTACATCCGTGGCCTGGTGCATGATGCCCATCAGATTGATGTGCGCGTTGATGATCAACAGGTAGCTGTATTAAGTATCGGTGGAGAGAAGTATGGCAATTCCTCGGGGATGTTTTCCTCCAGCGCCCAGGGAGACTTCGAGCAGGACCAATACGAACGCCATGGAGATAAAACTCTGCAGGTACGTTTCCCGGTGAAGGCAGGAACACGCAAAATTTCTGTGGCATTTCTTAAAAAGATGGGCATGCCAGAGGAGCCACTCTATAGTCAGATTTCTATCATCGATTATGCACAGCTCAAGGCTGGGCTACCCGGGGTTGGTACGGTAAGAGTAGGTGGTCCCTATAACCCTACGGTATCAGCAGACTCGGCAACCCGTAACAAGATTTATGTGTGTCAGCCAGTAGGGAAAAACGATGAACTATGCGCAAAGCGTATTATTTCCAATCTGGCAGGACAGGCTTATCGCAGACCAGTAACAGACAAAGAACTAGCCGGCTTGATGGGCTTTTATCAGCAAGGGCAAAAGCAGGGTAGTTTTGATGAGGGCATTGGCCTTGCTCTTGAACGTATTCTTGCTGGCCCAAAATTTTTATTTATCACCGAACACGTCCCCAACAAAGTTGCAGAGGGTGATGTATATCCCATCTCTGATTATGAGTTGGCGACACGGTTGTCGCTTTTTCTCTGGAGCAGTGTTCCTGATGAGGAGCTTCTCCAATTTGCAGCCTCAGGCAAGGCCAGGAACTCGGAAGAGTTGGAACATCAAATCCAGCGTATGTTGGAGGATCCTCGTTCTAAGACATTGGTGGAAAATTTTGCCTCGCAGTGGTTGACCTTGGGTAGACTCAATGCCTCGGCACCAAACAGTGAAAAATTTCCTTATTTTGATGACAATCTCAGGCAGGCATTTAGTCAGGAAACTGAACTATTTTTTGATTATGTCTTCAGGAATGATCGTCCTTTAATGGAGTTGCTGGATGCTGATTACACCTTTGTAAATGAACGTTTGGCTCAACATTATGGAATTTCTAATATCTACGGTAATCATTTTCGTAAAATTTCTTTGGCAGATGGTACTCGCGGAGGCTTACTGGGGCAGGGCAGTTTTTTAACGGTGACTTCCTATGCCAATCGTACGGCACCTACTATCCGTGGTAAATGGATACTGGAGAATATACTCGGTGCGCCGCCGCCCCCTCCCCCTGCCAATGTACCTGGGTTACGAGATAAGAATGATGAGGGTAAGGTAATGAGCATGCGTGATCAGATGGAGCAGCATCGCGCCAATCCGGTGTGTGCCAGTTGTCATAAGGTCATGGACCCTTTGGGGTTTGCCTTGGAAAACTATGATGCTATAGGCAAGTGGCGAATTGTCGATACCGATTCCAGTTCTCCAATTGATTCATCTGGCGCACTGCCCGATGGCACAGCGTTTGTAGGTCCTGCTGCGCTTAAGCAAGTTTTACTAGAGAATCGTCAGTACGATGTTGTCATGACCGTTATTGATAAGTTGCTGACTTATTCCCTTGGGCGTGGTATTGATCATACCGATGCGCCGGCTATGCGTAAGATAATGAGGGATTCGGCACCCAGTGAATTTCGATTATCATCTATAATTAAGGCAATCATTGAAAGTACACCATTCCAAATGAGGAGGGCTCCCAGCCATGTTGATCTTTAAAAAATCTATTCCCCGCCGGACCTTTTTACGCGGCGCCGGGGCAACCATCGCCCTGCCAATACTAGACGCCATGATTCCGGCCCTTGCCTCGGTAAAAAACAAAGTTGAAGTGCCAAGGCGTTTTTCCATAGTCTACACACCAAATGGTATGAATATGAGCCATTGGACACCTGCTAAAACGGGGAAGGCTTTTGAACTTTCGCAAACGCAGCAACCTCTGGCCGCTTATCGCGACAAGATGTTGGTATTGAGTGGATTGAGTAACACGCCTGGAGATGCCCTGCCAGGTGAGGGTGAGACTGCTCCCCATGAACGGGCAGGAGGTGTCTTTTTAACCGGCGTTCACCCACTACGGGAAGGTCATACTGGTATTTCTATTGATCAGATCATTGCCAGGGAACTGGGTAAAAAGACCCAGCTCGCATCATTGGAAATGGGTTTGCACAGTAAGGATGTATTAGGTAATTGTGAGAAAGGTTGGAGTTGCTCATATATGAGTACATTGTCATGGCGCACGGCAACGACACCACTCCCCATTGAGTACCGACCCCGTGCAGTATTTGAGAGGCTATTTGGTGGCAGTAATAGTACTGATAAAATGGCACGGCTTGCACGTATTGGTAAAGAAAAAAGTATCCTCGATGATATAACAGAAGAGGCCAGGCAAATGATGCAATCAGTTGGCCCGGATGATCGTGCCAGGTTGACTGAGTATCTAGATGGTATGCGTGATGTCGAACGTCGTATTCAATTGGCCGAACAACAATCTTCGCGCGAACTACCCATCATGGAACGCCCCACAGGTATACCTAATGAATTTATTGATCACCTTAAGTTAATGTTTGATCTACAGGTCTTGGCATTCCAGACAGATATGACCCGTATGATTACATTCATGACTGCCCCTGAACAAAGTAATCGGACCTATACTGAAATCGGCGTACCTGATGTGCATCATTCCATTTCACATCACCGTGATGATCCGGTGAACCTGGATAAGCTCGCTAAAATCGATCGTTATCATACGCAATTATTGACGTATTATCTGGACAAACTTAGTAATACACCAGATGTCGATGGGTCATTGTTGGACAATATGATGATAATGTACGGTGCTGGAATGAGTAATTCCAATGAACACTTACTCCATAATCTGCCGATCATGTTAGTTGGTGGTGGTTCAGGTCAACTCAAGGGTGGTCAACACCTTAAATATGAATACGATACACCTTTGACTAACCTATACATGGCTGTGTTAGATAAGCTGGATATACCTGTTGAAAAATTTGGCGACAGTACAGGTAAACTCGATCTCCTTTCTGTAAGTTAGCGTATCCTATGAAATATTTTTCAATGGGAAAAAGAGACGCATTATATATCTGGATTTCTGTAGCCTTCCTGCTTTCGTTGCCATTATGTGTTGCTGCTGAAACTGATCTACAACTGGTAGAGTTGGCAAAAAAAGGTGATGTTGAAACGATTGCAACACTGCTGCAAGGTTCTGCAGATGTCAATGTAGCCAAAGGTGACGGAACCACTGCACTGCATTGGGCAGCCCTGCGGGATAATAAGCAACTTGCCAGGATCCTTATTAACTCAGGGGCAGATGCGGATGCTGCCAATGATTATGGTGCGACACCATTATGGCTTGCCTGTACCAATAGAAGCCATGAGATGGTGGAATTGTTGCTAACGGCTGGAGCCGACCCCAATGCGGCATTATGGTCAGGAGAAACCCCATTAATGAATTGTGCTCGGACCGGTGCTACACAGGCCGCAGCGGCTTTACTTTCTGCCGGTGCCTATGTGGATGCAGCGGAATCGAATTATGGGCAGACTGCATTGATGTGGGCAGCGGCGGGTAAGCATTCTGATGTCACTCGACTGTTGATAGACAACAAGGCAGATATCTCAGCAATTACCATTGCAACCGCAGATAAATTGCCACATTCCTGTAATGTATGTTCATGGAAGCAATCTATTGGTGGCTTTACACCACTTTTATTTGCCGCTCGTTCTGGCGATATTACCTCCGTTCGCTTGTTCATGGAGGCGGGCTCAGATCCCAATGAAGGGACTGCTGAGCATGGTAATTCCCTGGTGATTGCCAGCGCTGGGGGACACGTGGATCTGGCTTTATTTTTATTGCAGATGGGAGCCGACCCAAACTCCGTGGATGACACCGGATTAACAGCACTACATCATGCGGTAGGTGGTGGTCTTTCACTTATGGATGGGGTGATTTATGACCCTGTGTATCGGTTACAACCGGCCAATAGTCTGGTGCTTGCCAAGGTATTGCTGGATGCAGGTGCGAAGGTCAACGTACAAATTGAGGAAAGTAACCTACGAGGCCCAGACGGTACTCCATTTGGTATGGTGGGTGCGACACCATTATTGTTAGCCGCGACATCTGCCGATGTTGAAATGATGAAGTTACTTGCGAAATATAAGGCAGACCCCAACATAAACACCAAAGAAGGCATCACACCGCTAATGGCAGCTGCTCAAGCAGCCTGCACAGGAACCTGTGCCTATCAAGAAGGTGGAAATGTGGCAAATAAAGACTCAGTTGAACGGGCATACAATTCAGTTCAATCAATTCTTGAAATGGAGGTTGATGTTAATGCTGCCAGTGGAGGTGGAAAAACTGCTATGCATATTGCCGCATTTACTGGTTCAGAAAGTGTAGTACAGTATCTCGCTACCCATGGTGCGAAGGTGAATGTAACAGACGGTAAAGGCGAGACGCCGTGGACTATGGCCTCCGGCATGTCAACGAGCATAGGAAACAGGGGACTCTACGGTAAGCATGAAAGTACTGCCGCGTTGCTTGTAAAACTTGGTGCCAAGACAATGAGTATGAAAGAACTTGAAGAAAATGCGGCACCTTACGCCGGTGCCGGCCTCTAATTATATCTGCCGATTCCTTTTAATCCTTGCTCCCAGCTATTTAATTGCGAGCGAAATACCTCTAGCTCAAAATGAGCAATTATCTAAAGTAGAATCGACCAATGTTGGTGCATCCCAATATGAAGTTACCTGTATTGAGTCTGCCAACTACTGTGCAGAGGAATTTAAGAGACTTTGTCCAAATAGATTCAATGTAGATGGTTACTTTAGAAACGAATATGACCATGGACAAATTACAGCAAGAATCGAATGTCAAAATGAAATTGAAAATTGATATGTTAAATTAAATATTAATAGGGAGTCTGTTTTTACCAATCTCAATATTTAAAAAATTATCAACAGTTGGCGGGTTATTGACCAGATGAGGACTATACAGTCTGTAAGCCGGTAAAAATTTTTCTGCATATTTCCGAATATCACTGGTTGACATACCAGGCAGACCCGTTGCCTTCATTCTTTCTTCCGCTTCAATTCGCCAATCTATAACTGTCACTGGATCCTTAGGATAGAGGTATACAAAGGTGTCTAGGAATTTATGCCACTTGGAATAGTTTTTAAGTAATCTATTAATTTCTAATAAATTTTCATCTGATATCAAGTCTAACGACAAGGTTTGAAATCCCAACATCCAACCTTCAAGCAAGACTATATCTACGGGTAATTGTACCTTTGGCCATTTTTCTTTTTCTGCTCTATCACCCTGACCTTGATGTTTAGATTTGTCATATCTTGGAAGTAAAATACTTTCGTTAGAATATGTAGTTTTTAATGTGGATAAGATTTCGACGCCCAACTCTATATCGTGTGTGCCTGGATAGCCTCGCTGCTGAAGATATGAATTCTCTGAATTTTCAGTTGCGATTTGTATCTGGCCTTTCCGGGTAAGATAAAAATCATCAATCGACAAGGTCACTGCATTGAGTTCACAGTATTCAAATAATTGAACCAGATAACTGGTAAGGGTGGATTTTCCTCCTCCTTGAGGAGCATTGATACCAATTACAATAGTTTTATTATCTGTAGTAGCTATCTGATCGTAAAATTTGAAAAACAAAGGTAAATAAAAATTATCAATCAAACCTTCTTGCTTGATATGTCTATCTACATTTTT
>Ga0302127_10000471_pt1 | contig 22319 bp, 22 predicted proteins | sample CB4_SCM_MG_FD_204452 | JGI IMG/M metagenome (GOLD analysis project Ga0302127, IMG submission 204452) | Marine microbial communities from Western Arctic Ocean, Canada - CB4_SCM | ecosystem: Environmental > Aquatic > Marine > Oceanic | place: Canada: Western Arctic Ocean | collected 2017-09-24
TTCGGACTTTTTCTGCGCAAAAGGTGGACCAAAGGTGGACCGTCCAACGTGGTCGGCCCGTAGCGAAAAGGGTGGCCCGCCTTCCTAATCGGGGTGTAACGGCCAATCAGGCGTGTAACGGTCGGATCTGTGGACCCACGAAAAAAGTCCGGACATGGTCCGCTTTTTCCGGACCATGTCCGGACTTTTTTATGGGGTGCCAAATGGGCCGGCGCCCGGTGTGAATGCAAGGCCGGCGCCCTGGTCGCTAGGCCCATAAAAATATTGGTTACCCCCCAGTAGTGAAGCAGAGAAGATTCTAGACTATTCTAGACTATTCTCATTATGACCTTCCGAAGCCTCAACTCCAATCTGGCATACCCTTTAGACTGCATAGACCCATGTTTGGACTCCTCAAGGGACGAGGGGGAGGAGCGTCGCGGCCCACTTCGGGGCGCGCTGCGTCTGTTTGCAAAGTCGATCGAGTCGCAGGCCTTCTGCGATCGCGCGTCTGACGCTTCCCTGGGCGCTTTTCTATCTTCTAAGCGAAGCGCGGAGCTGGGTGGCCAAGTGTTCGATTCTATCATGAGCGCCGCTGCACCAGTCAAAGCATCCGTGTGTTTGATCAGTGCTACCACCAAACTCCTCACCGCAAGCGAGGCCGACCAACTCGACGAGGAAGCGCGTGTCAAGTGCACACCAGTCGCCGGAACGGAGAGTCTGGCGCTACCTACAGATTCGGCGACTACCGCCAATCCACACGTCGCTGTCACTGTTGCCAAGGGGGTGTGTGGCGGAGCCAGGGTGCGAACAGTTGACTCGAACCCAACAAAACTGCACAAAACACAGCATGTCACTTAGGGTATGCAAAACACACACACCACATCCGTCGGCGCCCGGGACCTTTGACCCGAATATTCGTTCGAACTCTGGCCCTGTGCATTTCTGACACACCAGTACTCACCTGCGCTGGTGCGCGTTTGGCATGTTTTTGTCTACTTCTGCGTCTTCTATCCGAGCGGGATGGACGGCTAGACTTGGAGCGCATCCGAGCAGACGCAGTAAAGCTGAGCTTTGTGTCCTCCTCCGGGGCGCGGAAGTTCATGACGTCTGGAAGGATGCCAGAGGTCGTTCTCAACAAGCTGTTCGCTCCATTGGAGACCGCCTCCTCCGGACGCAAGCGGACCATGAGACAGAACGAGCTTCCGGACTACATCAAGTCGTCCATAGTCAACTTCCTCGAGACTCGGTTCAGGCTGCAGACACTCTGCACCGCCGCTGTTCCTTCACCCGGTACGCGTCCGGTGGCGCTTGACTGGTGCTACCTCAGGAACATGGACGAGTCGCAGCAGAACTGGCTTAGGATCAACTGCTCCCTACACCCCACCTCGTCTGCATGCCTTTGTGGAGCACACGGCCTTCGTTTCGACTGGAAAGGAAGCGTTGTCGTGCAGCTAGAGTGCTGCGGTAGGCGACTGCAGGAGGCATCCGAGGGGAAGCTGTACTGTCCGTGTCATCCGGCCTCGAATCACAACTCCCAAGTCGATGGGTACTGCACCATTGGTGCGTCCGTGTCTGTGACCTGCTTCCACCGCCAGGACCGGTCCGTGAAAAGGGGCATCTCGGTTTCTATGAACCTCACAGAGGCAGACCGGCTGGAGCTGTCTACAATTATGGTGGGGATGCTGGAGTTTGAAGGGCGCACAGCCAGCTTCTTCGGAAAGAGGTGGGCGACCAACCAGAAGGAAGTCGACTCGCAGGCGGCCTTCCTGGACGACAAGCTCAAGCACCGCCTGCAGACAATCCACGCCAAACAGGCGGCAGAGCACAGCACGGAAACCCACAACTTCAAGGAGCTGATCCAGCGCGACATGACCACGGTCGACCTCATGCGCGGGGGCGGCGTTTTCCGCCACTTCGTCAAGAAGGGGGACAACAAGGGGAAGCCGTACTTGGCCAGAGTCAAGCGGACGAGTGAAACAAAGCCTCTTACGGAATACGAGTCGGACCTTCTCTACACGCACGGACACCTCTTTAGGAAGGCGCTCTAGCAGCTTCCGGAAACTATGCCCTCTACAAGTCTACCGACTAAATGAATTTCGTCCGTCCACAGCGAAACGGTGGTGCGAGACCACCGTCCGCCGGCCCGAAACGAAAGTGTCCACACAGTTCAGTGTCCTCGTAAGGTACGCCCCGCTCTGAGACGGGACGGGGCTCCACAGCCCCTCGTTTGAATGGATCTGCAGGTGAAAGCCAGGATGGGCCGTACGACCCCCAAGCATTTTCGATGCCCCGCCACCTTGCGACGCCTGCCGGCAATGCGCGCTTCTATCCTCCGACACACTTCGGCGGAGGTGATGACCCCAGCCTTGAAGTCTCTGGGGGTTGTTGACTCAGTCATAGATGGTCGGACTCAAGTAGTTTTAGTCCGTGCATTTTAGAGGCTTGTGTCTTTATCCGATCGTAAGTGCGCCGGTCCAACCCTAACGCCCATGGACACTCGTGGCTATCATCAAGAGCGTCCGACTTCACCACGTAGAAAAGCTGCTGCCCGTCTTCAAGGTGCAGCTTCTTCAGAATGTATCTCTCTGTGTCGTTAGAGAAGAGGCACACGCCAGCATGCGATATTGTTTGGACACTGCACTCCTTCGTCGTTGCAGCCTCGGCAATGTGCTCGGGACCACCTACATCCCTGACAGACACGATGACTGCTAGAACATCCTCAAGTTCGTCGACTAGTTCAGCTACATTGAACGCTCGTTTGCCACCCGCCTTCTCTCTAAGCAGCCTCCTGCGAGTTGCCAGAGTGTTCTTATGCGCCGTGATTTCACAGCAATTGGCAAAGTCAGATGGAGAGTAACACTGTGCGCGTACTGTGCTGTAACCCCTGCTCCTGTTTCTGGCAGTCTTGGAAAGCCGTCTTCCGAGGCTCCTGCCGCTTCTGTCGAGCCTTCTGTCCCTCTTCTCTATGCGCGACAATACTTGCAGGTCGCCTCTCATACCTGAGCCAGCGTCGACGCCTTGCGTGCCTGGGCGCCACCTTAGCGCTATACTGTGCGATTGCAGCTGCGCACTAGCCCATGATAATGATCCCAGTATGTGTGTGGTCAGTTCCTATGTTCCTTGACATTGTTGGCTTTGATACCGTCACGCGGGTCAGGAAGCTCGTCACCTCTGCGATTGTAAGACTCCTTGGCATCTTCATGAACTGTGGAGAAGAAGAGGGCTCGAGAATGGTGGCAGAGCCCAAGGAGAAGGAACCGTTGGTATGCAAGTGCAAGATTGCATCGGATTATGTAGCTCCACCGTTTTCCGAGTTCTTTTCTGCTCCTGATGTGATAGAAAAGAGCAAGCGGACCATTATGAACATTGTGTGTTTCGTCTACCAAATGTGGGGAGGCAGCGCAGAGCATGGTCTGGAACCGGAGAACGACATCAACAGCGTCGCCTCTGCAGCCATGATCCTCTACAACCAGCTTACCAGCTTTCCCACGCTCGGAGACTGGACTGAAGACACGGCATCTCTGGACATCAGGGTCGCATTGGCGTGCTGTGTTTGCACGGCCTTCAAGTTCGAGGTGGACGAGGAGATACCAGTCATGTCGTTACAGGTGGTGTACCAGGTGATGACACCCAAGGAACAGTCAATTCCCACCAAGGACATACGACGCAGCATCAAGAAGTACGAGCTTTTTATATGTACACACTGCAGAGTGATGAACGCCGTCTACGACAACCCCGCTTCCATAGCCAGAATACATCTCTTCGACATGGAGTCCGAAGGAAGACTGCAACCGCCATCTGCGGAGCTGGCAACACGCAACGTTTTCTTCTTCTACTACAACCTCCACACAGAGATGTCCCAGTTTCTGTTCGTTTCCAACGAGCGTGACGCTGGGATGGCACTCGCGCTGGTGGTTTTGGCATGTATGAAGTCAATTGTGACCGATGTATTGCTTACAGGGGACTGCGCTACTACTGCTGACTTTAAAGCTGCAGCCGACATGGCACAAGCGACGTGGCTCAAGGGAAGCAACGCACAGGCATCCATAGGAGGAGTCTACACAAACGAAGTATCGCTGGAGTGTTTGCTCACAAAAGCAGACAACTTAGCCAAGGCGTACACGATTCTCAGAGATTTACAGTGATAACTATTCTTGACGAGCTACGCCACGAATCGGGAGTAGAAGCGCATTGCTCTCGTCTGCGTCGCCTCTGCGTCGGGCAAGGCCCTCAAACTCCTCCCTCAACTTGAGCTTCTGCGTGTTGACGCACCTAACGACCATCTGCCTGACAACTAGGCCACCAACGAAGACTCCCATTGTTCCGAGGATGGTAGCGTAGACGACTAGCATCTACAATACGTACGGTCATCCGCTAAAATGATGCGTCTTGTTTTTGCCGGGTAGCGGGGACAGCCATGAATCCGTCGGAATGCGGATGTGGACTGTCGGGGAAGGGAATTGAGTTTTTGACAGAGTTACACGACAAGATAATGGACGCGGCAGCAGAAGGCATACCGCCTTCGTTAGACGAGGAGGAGCGGGAAGACGCAATGGTACAGTTTGTGGTGCACATGCGGTATGTTTTGGAGGACATAGGCGAACTCCTGGACGGCGCGGTCATCACCTGCAATGGGTTCACCGTCGTTGGAAGAGGCTATCACCGCTTTGTCAGCGACGCTCTGGTTTACATCAGAAGTCTCGTTTCCATGCTCATTGGAGTTGAAAGCCTTCCCGACTCGGAAGTGTTTTCCTTCGTGATGGAGGCCCTGTCCTCCAAGGTGCATGGATTCTTCGGAAACGCATTGAGGTCACTTTGCGCTGCGGATAGCTTTAATGTCAGCAAGCCTGTCGGAATACAGGACGCCGCGACTTGGATGGTGTTGAAATCGGTGATGAGTGTCGACCAGGCGGCGGCTCGGGAGGCCGTTCACAGCCTGTCTACAAGGACTCCCAACACCCTGGCTGCGTGTGGGTTCCTCGCTCTGCTGGTGCGCAGTCCAGCGGCGTCTGCGTTTCTGGAAGAGGGCGTCTCCAAATCGTCTGGGTTGAGCACAGTGTTCAGCGCAATGTCCCATTCCACCGACCCGTACAAGTATCGCACTCCGCTTGACATTGTCGCATGCACACAGCACGGCAATGCCGACTTTGCAGGTCCAGGAGTTACTCAACAGTTCCACGCACTGACTCGCGCATGGATGAACAAAAGGGGGTGTGATTCGGGCAGCCAACTTTTTGTCGGCCAATCGGATCTGGATTCAAGGAAGGCGTCGTTGTATCGCCTTCCACGCTGTGAGGTTAGGATGCAGACACCAGACTGGTCTTCCATGGTGGCCGAAGTGTCGAGGAAGATGGACGCAGAGAAGGGACTCACCGAAGAGGAGTCTCGAATCTGGATTTCTGTTTGGACGAATTGTCACCACATAGTGTACATGTCTAAGCGCATCGTCGCAAGGCGTGGATGCACGTCCGCCATGGTAGCGTGGACATATTGCAAAAACAACCTCTACGCTTTCGCCAGGGGAGTGAGAACACCGACTGGGTCTATCGACTCTTGGGCCGTGAAAAGCGCCGACGAGTTCGAGCGAGATATGGCGTTCGCGTTCAAAGGGGCCTCACTAGTCCCAAGTATGCCGTTTACGCGCATTCAGAAACGCGCCGCCATAGCAATGCCTGGAGATCACGCGCGCTGGGATTGTATTCCAGTTGATAAAAGGACCACAGAACTACTAGACACTCTTAGAGCGGCACAACGGTCGGAAGATTTGTGTGTGGGTCAAGGAGCGTTTCGGAATGGTTCCGCGTTCGCATTGGTGCGGGCGTCCAGCGTGGAGGGGGACGCCGCAGTGTCCATGGACACTGCACTCGCGACGAGTAGGCTAGCGTCCCAGTTCAAGTAGCGTAGCATGATAATAAAGTATCGTTTACGTTTGTTTGTTAAAGTGACTCAAGGCTGGCATGTCCCTGCGGCCTCGGCCCGTGGCGACGCCCTCCGCCGACGGGAGCCGCTTGGCGCACGTGTTGACTACCGGAGTGAAAGGCGGTCATGGGCCACGGTCCAGGCTTGACGAGGTTCTCGAAATTGGCATGCAGTACCGTAGGGAACATCGCGGCTCTCCACGGAATGACGAGGCATACATTGACACCAGCTTTAATTTGTGGAAGCACCCATCGGTGCCTTTCTTTACGGGAGTGTATGTAATGGCAGTGGACACATTTGGCACTGTGCATTTTGGGTTTGGGAGGAAGATACCCCCTGGTCGCCGGGTACCTTATTGGTGGATGAAGGCCAACCCTTCTCAAGACCCGCAAAATGCTCCACAGTCCGTACTGGTCGGAGCAGCCGGAACGAAGGATATCTACTGGGGAAAGTGGGCAAGTCTCGGTGGTGGTGCTGACCCCAAATCGAATCACATCTTGGACGCTGCACGCATTGAAGTCAACGACGAAGCAGACATCAGGCCGAAAATTTTCCCGCAACAGATATTTGTACCCGGCGCAAACAGGCCGCCAGCGCGAGACCACCGCATCACTCTGATCCACTCGGATCAACCCACCCAGCAAAACGTGTTCATCACCGTGTTCAAGTGGGAGAACTGGAACGAATTTGTACGTCTCTTCCCGAACGTCGAAGACCAAACGGTGCGCGGAGGGTTTGAAATGGCAAAAGCCTCTCATGGAGAAATAGACTACACCGCCTCGTTCACTGTTCAACAAATATTCAATTTCAACGAGAGAGCTCTAAAAACAGGAGTGAACTTCTTCACGAGCTACACGCTTGAGTCGTTTAAGAACGTCGTTGCGCCCGGTGTATTGGGTCATGTGAAATTTTTGGCTAGGAAGCAGACAATGCAGCTTTTCGACGTGTCACTCATTGCAAGTATGAAAGTTAATCCGGATCTGGGTCGTCGATCTCCGGATCCCAAAGGATGGCGTGACCGTGATGATACTAGGTATTGGTAGAATGAGTTATGCAAGCACGTTTCGGTGATGGGTGCTACCAATCGCTCAGACGCTCTCGTAGATTCCGAACTTGGCAAGGATGTTGACCGGAACACCGGGCGGCTCCGATAACTTGTCTGGAAGGTCGATGATCCAGTCTCGGATGTGGTCAATCACCTGGTCTCTGTCATCGATCGCTTCTTCCTCTCCTTCCTCATCGTCGTCTCCTTCCTCGTCGTCGTCTCCGTCGTCTCCATCCTCCGCAGTCAGCTTGTCGAACTGCTTCTGAGTAAGATTCTCGAACAGGTCTTCCATTGTGTCTTCTTGGCCAAGATCCCACATGAACTTCTTGGCACCCGACTCCTTGAACATATGCATCAATATCGGATCCATCTTGCTTTCCGGGACTGTGTAGATGTGTGTCTCACAGTCGCCATTGTTCACGTACACAACATTGAACGCGTTCTGCCCAGGCGTCCACTCAAACTCGGCCACGCGCTGCTTCTTGCCAAGGCCTTTGCCTCCTTTTCCGCGGCCAGACATCCTGTGCAGTGCCCAGGTGGGGTCGGCGCCCTACAGGGTCGGTGCCCAGTGGGGTGGCGGAAGGCGGAACGATGGCCTAGGTTTTGAGTAGCGGGCTCGCCTTTGTGCGTTCTTGTTCTTCTTGCTTGAAGGTTGTAACGGTGTATGTATGCGTTACTTTTGTGGGCTTTTGTGCCCGGGCGCCGACCAGGGCTGGCCAGTTGCGTCGGCGCCTGGGACCAACGCCCACAACCTGCGGAAGCTCCAGGCGTGTTTCCAAAGTGGGGCTCGCTATGACTGGTCGGGGAGCAACGTTTTAAAAAGTACCATGTTATACAAACCATGAAGTGCCCAGTCTTTGAGGCTGCGGCGGTCCGCGACGATTCTATGAAGGCGGGGATGGCCCGTCGCTTCAAACACAGGTCGGAGCGTTTTCACCGACAGCCCCTCCCGCGTTCTGATGAAGACCGCGACCGAGGAGCCAAGGTCCGCGCGCTTCTGGCGGCAATTAGGGCCCACACAAACTCCGACTGCAACATGCACTCTGGTATGGACGCGGACACCCTCTACCAGAACGCACTTAGGTGCCTCGGGGAGAATGATGCGTCGGCGAATGAGTCTACAAAGATGGTCGGGGAGGCTCTTAAACTAATTAATGGCCTCAACGTGTTTCTGGATCGTTGGTGAGTGGTCCCTCCATTGAAATGTTGTGCTACAAATCCTTGCTGAACTCTTTTGTGTACCCGTACACAGCAAGAATCCGCCTCGATTTGATGACGATGAACACCCAGCGCAGAGAAAAAAGAGCGATCGCAGAGACGAGCAGCGTGTACGCGGTTCCACTGGGCTTGGGCACCGCATGGACAACCTGGGTGATCGTGTCGAGGCCTCTGACTTCCGGCACAACGCTGGCAAACGCTGATGTCATCCTCTGTGTTGCATTCTCTGGAACCAGTTCAGATACCCTCGACACGAAAGAGCTTCCCAGTGCGGACAATGTGCCGACGCTATCTTCCAAGGGGGTTGCTACCTCAACAAATCGACTCGGCATTGGAGTGCTTTCTCATATACACTCACAGGGGATAGCTGCTCGATAGCGCTAAGTCAGCCCCTCGGACACGGATTCGTGTTTGCTGTCGTCCAAGATGGTTCAGAACCTCCCGCTTGAGCTGATAGACATCATAGTGAAACTATGTGTGTCGGAATCGCTCTTTCTGTTCGCCACCAACAGGTTTTTCAGAGACAGGGACGCCCTGGTGAGGGGGGTCGGTAGGAAGAGAGTTCTGGAGCTGAAGGCTGTGTTCTACAACAACAAGATCCTCACGCACGCGCTGTGCACACCCCGGATCGTGAGACTTTCCTGCGCGCGGATCAGAGGCGACGTGGCGTGGTCCAGAGCGTCAATCAGAGCGGCTTACCAAAGCGGCGACGTGCAGGTCTTGGACCGCGTGGTGAGCAAATGGAGAGAGGACCCAAAACGCACCATGCCGATGGTTGCAAGGTTCAACCGGACGGACATCTTCTCTGGCTATGTAATGGATCTAGGAAGTGGGTGTGAAGTTTCGCACTGGATGGAGTCCGCTTTCAGGTCTCTCTCCGGGACGATACGGGGTGCTTCTTTTTGCACGATATCAACCTTCCTAGACTACTTCCTCGTCCCTGCATGCGTGGGCGGGTCCACCTCAATGCTAAAAGCCGCGGAAAAAGAAGTGAAACGGAGGATGCTGACAGAGCAGTGCGCATGGCACAGCATTTTCAGAAACAACACGTACGTCCTGCGCATGGTGTGCGCCGCGGGGTGTGCAACAAACGCGGCGGTAGTGTTGGACTTTCTGAGCACGCAGATCACCGAGTGTGGGCTCCACCGCAATGATAGGGTGTGCAGACACATGGCAAGCGCCGTGCTCATGTTTGTGCACGACGGAGCGAGCAGAAGCGCATTGGAGTGGGCCATGCAGTTTGGAGAAGATTCGAACTCGGTGCTTCATGATGTGCGGCTAGATGCACAGAAAGGGTTTGTGGTCTTTGTCGACACATGGCTGCCAATAGAGCACACCAAAATGTTCTCGACGCGCAGCCCGGAAGTCTACAGGCTGCTTCGCGACCAGTGTGGGGAAGGCGGATGGATGCACGCGTCTGCTGGTAGCACGTGCACCGCCGGGTCGATCGCATGGACTGTGCTCAAGAGGTTGAGGGATGTTACAAGGAAGGGCATTCTTACACAAACCGAGTTGGAGTTGCTGGAAGAGTGCATCGCAGACGCGAGTAGAGAATACGTCTGCTTCGGTGGGCGCTGGACTGCCTCTATAATCAACGAGCTGAAGATGCTCCTCGACATATCAGTGTCTTCGGCATACACTACGGCGAGGAGGATACACGACATCAAGGCCACCACCAAAGGATCAGAGGAACGAAAGACACTTCTTCTCAGGGGAAAGAGCTGGTGTTTTGTACACCAGCTTGTCACTCGGGCTGTGGAGTGCAAGAACTGCGACGTTCTTGACACGTGTGTACTTGACAACGCGCTGTTGGACTTCAGGTCTCTGTCGTTTTGGCAGAGGCGAAAGCTGGTGGTAAAGGCGTGTGCTTCCGACAATACGAGATGTGTCAACGCTCTCGCGCGTTCGGAATGCGAGTTTTATGTTTCCGACATTATCGATTCTATGAAGGCGGGACGCTTGCGTGCAACCTCGTGTATACTCAAGAACAGACCGACTCTTTCTACAACCGATGTGGGTAGGTGTGCTCTTCAACTAGGAGATTCCAGAGCGGTTGGAATCGCTGCCGAGAACGACTGCTTCAAAGGAGACGCTGATCTACTATCACAGGCACACGACATCGCAGACAAGCCACCCACAAAGAAGAGACGGGGTCTTCCAGTGTGCTTCACATCTGCATCTCCGCGTCTGCTGGACCCATCTTTGTTACATGGGCCTTGAACTCCGTCGGGCTGGTCACGAATGTTGGGTCGCCCGTCCAAACGTAGGTATACCCATTGAGCTCGAAGGGCTTATCCTTTTCCACAGCCCCGCCAGTGAAGATTAGGCTCATCATGTCCTCAGCTGCAAGAAGGCTCCCCCATTCGACCAGATTAGCTGCTTTTTCAGCGTACGTCATGGAATAGGTCGACTCCTCGGGACTCGCGCAATAGTACCCGTTGTACGCGACGCCATCTTCAAAATTTTCCCCGCCAAGCAAGCGCCCTAGATGCTCACCAGCCCTCTTGGAGAAATCAAGCCGGTCCTTCGTGTTGAGAATTTGGCCAACAGTCACGCGCACTGCCTTCTGGCCCTCGAATTTCGGCTGCATGCTCCCGCCTGTCAATGCAGCGACCGTGGTCTTCTCAATATGGACCGTAAAATACCCATTTTTGCCGACTTGCATGTTGGTGTTTGCCGGCTTGTGGCCCAGGGCGTGCCTTGGGTCCGCGAACCGCCCCGGCTTAAAAGTGATCGCATTTCCGGCCAAAGACCCGACCGGGGGTGAGGGCTCTTCCTTCTTGCGGGAGCGGACTGACATAGCAGTAGTGTTTCCCCCAACTTGATAGTTAGACACTTAACGGTACTTATGAGCTGGAATAATGTCAGTGGGTGGACGTCATCTGCACATGTGCCGTTCGGCTGCGAGTGCGCGGAGGGAGTAGAGAGCGTAGTGAAAGCGGAGGGACAGCGCCAATGTGCGCCTCCCACTCCCTCAGACGCCGCAACACAGACAGCCACTCCGTTACATCGATCCATTGGTCTGAGATTATGTTCAGGGAAGCAAACACGTTGGAAAAGGCGTTTGCAAGTTGTGAGACCTTCCCAAGGGATATGCGATGAGAAGGAGCCTCTGCAAACAAAAGCGGAGCGGTGAGTACGTAGGGAAGGATCACAACTGCTTGCTCGTACGAGTTGAGCCAGAGTGAGAAGATTGCAAAGCGTTGGTAAAGTCTTGTGTAGTTGGATCGAAGGTCTCTGATGATCTTTTTGAATTGAAGAATGGGAGGTCTGTTTGTTGCCTCTTCGGAGAGGGATACCTGCTGCATTTCTCCCGCGTTCGGTTTCGTTTCTTCTGCATCACAGATTGTCCGTGGGTCTTCCTCAAGCATGACGAGCTTCCGGCGAAGGTCAGCCTCCACCTTCTGGTTCTCGACCTCCAGTGCAATCAGAGACCATCCCAATGCGACGGAGCCCAGCACGCCGGTTGCAGCCACAACCACGCAGAAAAGAATCAACCACGCGTCTGGCGCTTCAAATGGCTTCATATCCGCGCCTAGCTCAAGAAGAATCGGTCCAAACACAACCAGTGTGAGCACAGCGTCCAGAATAACCACCATAAAGTTCTGAAGTCCCTTGGCAAAGCGCTGTGTGTCTTCATGCACGCGCTGGGCTCCGTTCTCAATCTTCTTGTCGTCCAGTCTCCACCGTTGCAGATAACCCTTGACGAGTCTCACCCTCCATGACAGAATCCACATGTTGGTAAAGAACCTGAACAGTGGATGAATTATGATCGCCGGAAGGCAGATGAAACCAAATTCTACGAGGAGACCTGTGATGTCTTCTCTACCGGAAGCCAGACCTTCTATGTCGCCCGACCCGACCTCAGACGCAGAGCCTCCCAGGTCCCAAAACTTCTCGTACCACTTGTTGAGCCTGTATTTTAACCAAGCTTTGAACAGTCCGTGTAGCACCACGGCGAACAGACCGCTCCACGCAAACAGCACAGACCGAGTGCTACCAGTACAAAAGAACTCTCGAATCATGGCAGGCGTGTTTACACAGTCCACTCTACTCTCCCTCGTCACGTATAGCGCGGCTAGCGCTCCTCGGCCTCCACCTCAAGCGTGAGGTCCCAGGAGGGGTCGGGGGAGCCTATGAGGGTGTGTGACACATCAAGCTCCTTGGTCTCCTTGGTGTAGCGGTTGTTGGACTTGAGGACAACGCTTCCAATCTTGAACCTCTTCTCGAAGAGCTTCTTCTTAAGAAGGAGTGGCATCAACGCCTCTCTGTACTTGTTCCGCAGGCCCATGACCATGCGATCGTTCACAGTGCGGTCGTCGTTGTCGCACACCAGGTTGAGCTCGTCCACGACTTCGTTGGACAAGGCGATTACCGTCTTGCACGACACGACGTTCGTGTGCACCACCGGAATAGGCTCCTCGCCGCTGAGGTAAAGAACGACGGTGATCTCGGGATGGGAGGTGACCTTGTGGACGGGTCTGTCTCCAAGGCCGACCTGCAGGCTGTGCCGAAGGCAGAAGTGGTTCACGTTGGATGGCTTGCTCGCAAAGTCCAGGAGCGGGATCCACTTGTCGTTCATGTCCTGAACGTTGCGCATGCGTACCTCGATGCCCTTCGCGCCGTGCTTAAGCATCTTGCTGCGCGCCTGCATGCCTCCAAGGACAGCGTCCGCTCCCTCGGCCCCAGCGCGCGACCTATCTAATCCAATCAACAGGAGCGACTTCATCTCGCGGATCACGCGCTTCGTGTTTCTTCCTTCCACCTGCGTGTCCTCCAAGTGCAGGGAAGACAGTCTGGGGAAGCTGGCCGCGATACACGGCAGCGACTCGTCCGTGACAGGGTTGTCGGAAAGCCCAAGCTTGGACACGCCATTGAGCGGACTCTCCACACCAACCACCGTACGGAAAAACGCGTCGTCGATGCCGTTCCCCCCGAGCTGAAGCTCCGAGTACAGCTCTGTGGTGGTCTTCGTGACAAGCGACACGTCCTTGCGGGGCTGTATGAAGTTGGGGAGAGCAGCCACACACCGGAACATCTGGATGGCCTGCTCCTTGCTCATGCCACACGAATTTGCGTTCAGCTTGTGCATGCTCTTCATCTCTGACATTCCCTTGATAATCTTCTGGAAGGCGTGGGCGGGGCAGTTCTGCATCGGCATCTCTCGGATCGACACGGCATACACGCTCAGAGGATCGACCGACGTGAATAAGTTGCCCACTTGGTGCCATTCCGACTCTCCGCGAGGCTTGCAGTCTGTCCCACACAGTTCCCCAGCGTGCAAATGTGGAAGGCGGAAAGTTTGGAAGAGTGAGTCGATGATCGAATCGGTGTCTGTCATTCCGCGCGCAAGTTGGCACGAGTTTATCTGTCGTGCGAGAGCGCAGTGTGACAGTCGGCGCCCGGTGCGTCGGCGCCCGTGTGAGTGCCGGGGAGGGAGACGCGGGCCGTTTCGAAAGCACACCTCGTCTGTGCGTACGTTTGGCTCCCGACTTTGTGGGTGTTGGTGTGCGATCACGCCATGACGAAACTGTTGCATTGGGCACCGACATCCCAGACAGTACGGATTTTCAGGATTGTATCCAATGTTTGCCGAGAAGAGCAACGCACCCACCAAAAGAGATAAGCCATGGGGGTGGGCGATTGATCAGATACATAACCGCAAGCTCGCTAATCCGTCTCTTAGGTGGTCCTGTGTACCCTAGCAACGACACTGTCATGAGTCTCGCGGCCGCCGTCAACCCGACGAGCGCGGGCTTCCGCGGAGGCCTCTATGCTCAGTCGACGCCCACCAACATTGGCGGCTCCGGCTTCGCCTCCCCGGGCCAGCAGGCCGCTCTCCCGCCCGGTGTCCCGAGCGGCGGGCAGATCAAGGAGGCGCGCAACAACTCGGGAACGAATGTGAGGGTGCCCTATGCACGTAAGCACGCCTACTCGAACCCACTCCCCGCACATGCACATTGGTCGGGAGGAATTGGTAGGGGTAATGCAGCTTCAGAGATCTCATCAGTCGGAATCCTCATCGGATCACGACGAGCGACACTTGGCGTAAAATTACTCCTTCTCTGCGTCGTTTGGCGTCGTTTGGGATGCGTCCTTCCCACGAAAGAGGGAAGTGGTCTACATTTGCTTCCCTGTTCACAGGCTTGGTGCCGCTCCACGCCCGCGATAAAACCCAAGCTGGCGGTGGCAAGGACCCGCGTGTCATGAAGGTGCACGGCAAGCACCAGCTCGAGTACGACGGATTGAAGGGGGGTGAGCTCGCGTGGGTGCTCGGTCGCCGCCAGAAGCCGATGGCGGACGGCGTTGCGGCCGAGCTCAACGACCCGCAGCGCTACGCCCACCAGACCTACACGGGCCTCGGCAACGGCGTGGACCGCATGCAGCGCCTCGCCTCCACCGGGTGGGTGGAGGCGATGATCGAGAGCCGCATCGGAAGTAAGACTCGTGTGAATCTGCACAATATCATGCTCGGTACCGACTTGCAGGGTGCCATGGACTCTCAGCTGGAGTTTTACAAGACGATGCTGGCGGGTTCTACCGCGCTCCATTGCGTCGATCTGTCCCGGGAGCTCCTTGCAGCAAATGGCGATGACGCCAACGTGGCAAAGACGCTCCGTTCTATGAATCAATTACCACAGGGTGTGTTTGTACTTGAGCTGGGCCCCTTCCTGCGCGGCATGACCACGGGATTCGACTCCATCAGTGTCAAGGCGATCAATGGATTTACTCCGGGAATGGACGTTCCGCGCAACCTCGGTGACAACTGCGTCTTCGCTGCGATTGAGACAGAGATCCGCCGCCACAACCTGATGGACTGGACACCTGACGGGGTGGTTCTGTCCAAGCTCGAGTCTCCCACGGACGAGCCACATAGCTCAATCGAAATGGACGCCAGGTCTGGACAGCTTTTCAACGTGGCGGTCCAGGGGCCGGCAATCTCGACCAGTTGGACCAGCGATGTCCGCGACTACAAGCTGGAGTGCCAGCCCATGGACAAGGTGTTCATTTGCTTGGTTGCCGACCTTGCATGGAATGTCGATGACAAAATGAAACAGCCAGTGCATGATCTAGTGAAAAAACGCCAAACACTGTTCGAGATCATCAAACGACTGAATAATATTGCAGCGGAAGATAAAGCTGGTATTTCAGATGCAAAGGTGCTTCTTGCAGGGATAACTAACCAACTTTCCGGACTGGGCGCGAGTGTCGCTGATGACGCCTCCAACGTGCCGGACCCACCGTTTCTCGAGGCGAAAGATGCGGTCGAGACGCTGCGCGCTCTGGTGCAAGCATCTGAAAAGAACACCACCATCAGTGAAGAAGAGCGCAAGAACATACGCGTGGAATATGACCGGGCCGTTGCCGATTTCAAGAAACTTATGAAATTCTCGGTTGAGAACAAAGACGATGAGTTGAAAGTCATGGACCAGGTCCGTAAGCTTCAGATGGCGCTTCGAAACGGGTCAGATTTTACAGCGAAGGCGGTGCTCACCAACTTTCGCCTGATGCGCTCCACTTCTTCCCACATGGCCAACTACTCCAACTTTGTGATTGGGAATAATTCTTCCAGGTGTGGTCTGAATCTGGGCCGTGGGAACTACGACACCAGCGGAGGGAAGGCGAATGGGTGTGGCGAGTACATTGTGGGAGCGTGGTGCATCGGAACTGTCATCGACTCTGCGGCCTCTAGGTCGACTGTCGGCACGTTGGTGCGCACCGCTCCCACGAGCATGGCCCTCAACCTCAACGTCAACATCGAGTGGTGGAGCGGTGACCGTCTGTACAAGTCCTACATGGACGACTCCGGCCTGACGTTGCACCGGGGCCAAAACCCGCCTGAACCCAACGCCACCTATAGCGCAGAAGTGATACTCACAGCCGGCGGCCCCTTCAAGCGCAAGCGCGCGGAAGCGGACGAGGACGACGTGAATTACAAGTGGGAATCAGACGATGAAGACGTGACATTCGACGCGGATGACTGGAGCGACTTTGACAAGTCGGCTCCCGGAGCCTCGCGCGTTCGTGGCTCCATCAGAGTTCCGCCGACGGGCAGGCCCCGTGTTGCTTAGGGCCCTGGAAGCGGACACCGACCGTAAAACTGTGTAGCTAGGTGTGGGTTCCCTGGGAGACATATGAGAAAGTCGGTCGCTAAGCGGGGTCGTGTGGGGATTCAAGTGAGTCTTGCATTTAAGATCTGTGTACTTAAAATGGGTCTCCACTCTGACAAAAACAATGGCGTGAAGGCCCAGCTCCGCACGAGATTCCCCCAGGCCTTCAAGGAGTTCGACGACTTGGTGGAGGCGAGGAACGCCTCCAGGGCCACTAGGGAGCAAGCTTACGCCTGCATAGACGGCAACGTCATCATGATGGCGGTGCCAAAGGCGGCAACGACGCTGGACTCCTACATCGCCATCGTGTTCAGCAGCCTGAAGAAGGCGATCGCTACAACCATGCTGACGGTGGTGGTGTTCGACGAGCCGGACACGCTCACGGAAGCCAAGCTCCAGGAGCAGGCCAAGCGGGACTCCCGGAGCCTGGCGACTGCGGTCAACTCAAGCCAGGATCTGCGGCCGTCTTCGCTCAGCGACGAATACGACAAGCAGTACATTTCCGGAGTGCAAGACGTGCACGAGCTTGTGTTCAGTCGCAAGAGCAGGATGCGCTTCTTCGACGAGGTGGCGGTGACCGTCATGGACAGGCTGAAGGCCCAGATAAAAAAGTGGAACGACTCTGGGCACGCGGGTGGACACGTGGTGTTCGACGGCATCGACGCCAGGGGAGCGGACAGGCCCTCTGGCGAGGCCAGGGCTCCGGGGCTGCTCTCGTCCTCCGAGGAGGCGGCGCAGCTGTTTGCCAGGGACTTTGACATCGGGGAGGGAGACCTCAAGCTGGCCTTTGTGGGGAGGACGATGCGGGGAGTGGCGACCAGGGAGGGGATCATGAAGGACGCGACGCTCGGCCTGACCTGTACGATTGACACCGACAGCTTCGCCATAGAGCTCATCGAGGAGGCCAAGCGCCACTGCCACTCGGAGACTACTCCCGTGAACACACTCCTCTGCATGCGCGAGCGGGCGAAGAGGGGACTTGCCGACGAGGACAACAAGGCCTTCTACCTTTGCTGCGACATCGCCCTGCTACACGAGCTCCTGAAGCGGCACATGTGGGGAACGTGCCGCAGCCCCACTCCTCTGGACCACCGCGCCGCGATCACACTCATGGCGGCCGGGTGGGCATTGTGCGGGTGCGACTTTGTGGAGCTCAAGGGAATGCGGTCCGACGTGGTGTTCGAGGCGATGCCGGAGCTGGTGAAGACCCGGACGGACAGCCTGGACAAGATGAAGTACGCGTGGACTGGGAAACGCGAGGACCTGCTGGAGACCCACCTTCCCATGAAGGATCTACTCGTTATGTGTGCCTCGCGCCTGATGGACATCCCGCGCATCAAAAAGGACAAGGTGCCGGGAATCCGGTCGCCTAACGAGATGGTTTTGAAGCAGACCAGCTGGCTGAGCAGCTACTGGAATGGGTGGGAACACAAGGGGAATTTGGAGGATTTCGGATACTTCCGTCCGTTTGCGTAGTGTGGGGTACTGTGTCGGCGCCCGAGAGGGTCGGTACCCAGCGGAGTCTTAGCCGACGCAAAACACATTTCTACTAAAAATCGGTGCACACACACTCGGGTCTGAAACCCCACGCTACCAATGTGCATCGTTGCACCTTCCGCCACCAACACATGGGCGCCGACCACCGGTCCCTGGGCGCCGACCACAATTGAAACAATGGCAGAGGATATCGGCAGGGTCGCCAAGGAGGTTGGGTTCGATAACCTAGAAGACATTGACAAGGAGATCACCCTCATGGGCCAACACTCCATTGGTGCCGCAAGGCCCACACGCAACATCTTTGAGGTCACTCTGGTCGACACGACATCCCGCCCTCGCAACCACCCTGTCCGCTTCAGCGACTGGTCGCAGCCCAAGAAACGACGCACCACTACGTTCAAGCGCAAAAGACATCTCACGAACAAGCAGTCATACAAGATGTTGTGGTGCACGGAGAAGCTGGCAAAGCCCACGTTCCGCCCCGCGGAGCTGCAGAAGCTCGGAGACTGCGACCACGTCTGCTTCTCTACCGCGGAGTACGACGGCATCGACTGGCTAAGCGCTAGCGACACCGACGACTTGTTAATCTCGGACCTGTACTAGGCGACTACATGCTCTCGGATCGTGATGTCGAGGAAGTCGCATCTCTCGTTGTTTTCCGGGTGGGATGCTGATGGGTTGTAAGTCCATCCGAGCGGCGTCCTGGCGCACCAAAGCTGACAGTGGTGACTGAGCACCCTGTCGCGGGACGCCGCTTGGATGTTGACAATTCCCATCGCAGCAACCACGTCTGCGATAGCCTCGCCGTGTGTGGATGCTCTGTAGTGTCGAAGCAGATTCTGGTATTGTGGTGTTTTGTAGGGCGTGTTGAGGGTGAGATGGGCAAGCTCGTGCGCGATGATGAGAAGTCCCCTTGACATCAACGACTCGTCGTCGTACTGGCTGTCCAGCCACGGTCTGTGTGCCATTCCCAAGAATAGCACGCTGCACTTGAGACTAGGAATCATGTAAGCGTTGATAGTGGTTGCGCTGTAGAGCGGAGGGTGGTCGCAAGGGTCGGCTCTCTGTAGACTAAGTCCAACTATTCGGTCGAGGAACAGCGCTCTGGATTGTTTAAGAGCCATTGTAAAAAGTCCATCGGTGCTTGCGATCTGTGGGTCCGGAACTGCGCGGGCGATGCCTCCCCACGAGCCCCTGGGGGCACCGGCGATGCGTATTCCAGCACCCTTAACATCGTCGGCCACGAGCTGTGGGTCTGTGAGCACCTCCATGATTGGCGATGCCACGACGGCTGCCGCCACACCGTTGCGTATTTTCGCGAGCAACGGCCGCATCCTCTGATACAAGCCGTCGTCGATGGTTGCGTGGAAGCGTGCTTCGTCAACGTGGTCCGGAAACATCGTGCGCATAAAGTTGAGACAGTCTGCGTCCCCGTTGCCAGTTGCGGATCCCCCGAGCTGGGATAGTGTGATAGTGCTTGCGTTGATCACAGTGGCGTTGTCCACGGTGAGCTCGTCCGTCTCAACATGCAGCCTTCCCACGGCGTCTGCCCTCGCCCTTCGCGCCTTTATGCTGTTGAGCTGCCCGTTGGCGAGTCCTCCAACGACATCAACTTGAGACATGAGCGAATAGGAACAGTAAGCGGCAACGCCGCGCAGGTAAGATCGCACATTCTCCACCGGAGCATACTCGTGGTAATACAGCAACGAATCGAGTGTGTTTGTGTAGTAGTAAGTGGAATTTAAGGAGTACCCCACACTTTGCATACCAGTCGCTCCTCCGAGAAGATGGAGCATGTCCGTAGCGTTTATCGCAGGGGTAGATAAGGACTGAACGAGCGACGTTACCTCCCGCGTTGCGGCCTCCGCCTCCACCTGCATGCTGCTGGGCTCGCCCACAATCTGAAGCGCAGACGCCAGCACCCCGGAACTGAAGGCCACTCCGTCGTAAACATCTAGTACAAACGAGCCGGAGCTTGACAAGTACGTTCCGATGGACACAGAGTTGTCGCAGTGGTAGGATGCCAGGAGACCACTCGCCCTCAGAACGTCCTCCCTTGTTACGACGTTCTCCACCTGGCTCGCAAGGCTCTGGTATGCGAGCGCGGAAGAAGCGCGGATTGCAGATGTACCAATGTCCACTGTTCGCCTGCACTCCGCCCTGAACTTGGTCATGGCGTCCTTGGCTGTGCGCGGGCTTTGTGTGCTGGAGTTCTCTGCGTTATGGAGCGCCTGCAGCCAGTGGCTGTGGTCTTCCATGCTCCTGTACACGACTGTACCAGATAAAGACGAGATTCCGCCCGCGTCGAGCCACTTCCCACATGCTTGTTGGTGGGGTGTAGAAGCCGACGAGTCCATGATGTCGGTGTTTATCGCGTTGGGGAAAGGATAGTAAGGCACACATTCCATACGCTTTGTAAGTGTTGAGTACTGCCACCTGTCGCCCGGAGAACACACGCCCTGCAGAAACCAAGTGTGTGCCACAGAGCTGATGTCGACATTGTAGACGACGTCTACAGACGCGACCACGTCGTTGGTGAACCCACAGAATGAGCTTTGCGTCGGTGTGCACTTCCCCTCAAACTCGCACGAGGTTGCAGCGTTGCAGGTTACCACACCACAGAAGACGGAACAAGCTATTCCCCCGCAAAGGATGAGGATGAGCTGGTGCGTGGCCGAAGAGTAGTATGGTTGAGCCGGTTCGAGCAACAGGGACTGCTTCCTGAGGCGCTCAAGGTCCCCGGGTGTGTCTCTCAATGACATGGCCTCTCGACACTTGCTTGCATTAAATGTGATATTCCAGCGGTTGCTATGCTAGCACCACGTCAAATCAATGCGCGCTCCCGCGTGTCCAGAGCGTGTGATCACCGTCTAATGGCCAACTAACAACCAAATTGCCGAGTCCGTAGTTCGGGTTCACAATCTTTCCTACACCAGACCCTACTCTCACAGCCTCGGACACGTGTGCTGGGAACATGCGCCGGCTCTTGTTTAGTAGCCGTGTCTGGGGGGCTAGCGGCTCAAGAAGACGCCCCAACACACCGTCAGTTTCCGAGGAGGAACACATGAATTGGTATAATGTATTGGTTGCTTTAAATGCTTACCATATTCTTCGGGAAACTACTTGTGAACAGAAGCTACGGCGTTCTTGAGTAAATCCGCACCGCTGAAATACGACACCAACAGCATGAGTACGAGGAATACGATGTTGCTGCAGACGATTACGACGGACATTATATTGAACACGAGATAGGGGAACCCCGCGAGAAACACTGCTGTGAACAACCCGTCGATATTGATCCAAGCTAGAGTTCCAACGAGGCGGCTACTGCCCTTGCCGCCAATGAGTACTTTGTGCTTGAGGAGGACGGGCATGAAGCACCCGAGCAGACAGCCGAGCACGATGGCCACCAGGTCAAGGACCCAGAAGGCCGGATCCACGTTCAAGCCGGCCTTGGCGATTTCTAGCGCAGCTGTGCCGAGAGCCACGCCTAACAGATCTGCGAGCGAGTACATGTGTGTCAATCACTCAGTCGGTCACTCAGTCGGTCACTCAGTCGGTCACTCAGTCGGTCACTCAGTCGGTCACTCAGTCGGTCACTCAGTCGGTCACTCAGTCGGTCACTCAGTCAGTAGTGTCGCGCGTGCCTGAAAATGTGTTTCCAAGGCCAGACATCATGTCGTCTGTTACAGTGTGAAGATGAAGGAGAATTTTCTTCTTTTGGGCCGCATCGGTGGTAGAGGTCATGTCGTTGTTGAACCTGCTCATCAGTCCGGCGGTAACCTTGGAGCCAAAGCTATAGAACAATGGATCGAGGGCACCCATGCCATAAAAGAGTCCAAAGTTGTCCAGGAACCCAAAGATGAGTCCAAGTACAAGACCTCCATAGAGGTTCCAGAACACTTTGGTGTCGGGATACCCAAGGAACTTGTCCATCTTAAACGTGTTCTGCGACTCAATCGAGCACGTCGTGTCTGTGTAGTTGGACACCAACTGCACACCATCGACGTATGCGGCAAGCGCCGTGATGTTCTCGGTTGCCACTCCGTGGACGTGAATGCCCCACATGGAGATGAGAACGGCAAGCGAAATGAACACAATGCTCACAAACGCGGAAAACACAAAGCACCACATCGTAGCTTTTGTCGCGCTCGGATATGTATACTCGCGAATCGCGAGATCCAGTGTGCTTTCATTATATTCTGCATCGTAAAGATCGCCTGCCGCCTTAACGAGGTCCAGGTATGCGCGCATGATCGCCTGCCCAGCGCTTCCTTTGATACTCTTATTACCCTGCAATTTCAATTGCACACGAGCAAGCGCAATACTTTCAAACTTCTCTACAAAATCGTCTTTAGAGCCATCCTTTTGCCCCACCAGTGCCATGAATGATAGACGCTGATCATATGGCTGCTTCATATTGATCTCAAATTGTCTGGCCCTCGTCGTCCACTCTTACTATGTAACACTATACCAAGCACCGTGTCATATCTTCTTACGAAACGAAAGTGCAGCTCGGTTCAGAGACTTCCGCAAAGGCGACGCAA
>Ga0302127_10000481_pt1 | contig 22158 bp, 22 predicted proteins | sample CB4_SCM_MG_FD_204452 | JGI IMG/M metagenome (GOLD analysis project Ga0302127, IMG submission 204452) | Marine microbial communities from Western Arctic Ocean, Canada - CB4_SCM | ecosystem: Environmental > Aquatic > Marine > Oceanic | place: Canada: Western Arctic Ocean | collected 2017-09-24
GACGCCCTATTGGCTGGTCTCCGTGATGACAAAAGACTCAACCGGGAATGGATCTATGTGGAAGAGAAACCCATTGTTTGGGGTAAGCGGGTGGCAACACCAGCAGAGATGCTGAAACCTTGAATGCGAATCGTTAATTGACCCATGTAATCCACGTTTTCACACAGTCTGGACAAAACGGACATTCGGCTAAGAAAAGTTTAACTGAAAGGATCTCTTAGCTTTTTAACTCATGTGGTCCACTTTTGGCTGACGGGAAACAGTTGCCAATATCCCGGTGATTTGGAGAGGTAAAACTCATCCGCAACTTGACCGATGGTTGAAAATAATAATTCCTGTTAAGGCAGGAACTTGATACTGATTTCCGGAGTGTCCTTCCTTTGCTGAATAGTGTTTTCAAGATTAAATGCACCAGGGTTATCTGCATTTTGTTCCAGGAGGCGGTTCACAATGTCTTTCTGTTCCAGGACGGTACTACTGTTTATTTTTTGAACAAAGGCCGCCCAGGGTACAAAGGTTGTTGAAGGAAATGATTGGGTTTTATGAGGAGAAATATCAATATTCAGGCCGGAGATAAACACTACCCGCTTTCCAATATATCCTCTGGAATTCAGCAATGTTCGGTAAGTGCGGTCAAATTCGGACTGTGTGTTGGCTTTTGCGGCAGTCAACAGAGGGAATTTCGAGGAAACGATCCAGGGCATCGGGGGAGTAAGATTTTCCTCAAGAAGCCCATTAGTTTCAGCATCCCCTGAAATGTGCCGTTTAAAACCAAAGAGTTCGGTCTGGCTTCCGTAAGAAAATTTGCAAAGCACTTTCTATACAAATTAGTTCTTTGTTAGAAAGAGCAGACGTTATTTCTCTTTTTTCACCAACAAAAACTTCAGCTACTTTGTATGTTTCCTCAACTGGTTCTAGCATCAAATTCTCCATTTATAGGGGTCTAGGAATATTCCTACAAATAATACACCGTACCTCTAGGGTGTATTTTTTAACACGATACATGACGTTAATTGACGAAACCTTTGACAAACCGCTCTTCTAAGTTGTTGTTTTTAAAGGTAGGTGTAAGTAGGAAAGTAGCCCCAAGGGGAATCGAACCCCTGTTTCCGGCGTGAGAGGCCAGAAACAACATCCTTAAGCATATGTTTTTTTAGGCTGTTAATAAGATTTTGATAACCGATAGGCAAAGGATAGGCAAAGGTCATTGAGAACCCCCTGCTATATTATCGAATGCCTGGAAACCTTTTTTAATGGTTTTCTTTTGGGCGTGTAAATAAACCCCAGTGATTCTACTTCCGGGGGCGTGGCCTAAAATTAAACCAATAGTTTTTTCCGGAACCCCTGCATCAAGTAAGACTGTGCCCGCATAATGCCGTAAAGATTTACTTGACCCCTGAACCCCGGTTTTCTTAAACGCTCGGTTGATTGCTGTTGCTACCGCCTTATTACTTGGAACCCGGAATATTTTTCCAGGATTTTTAAGGTCGGTAATTTTAACAGAGTTGATAACGTCCCAAGCACGACCACAAACAAAAGCTACAATGTCTTCGCCTGACTTTGCCCGCTGTTTTTGGATATAACCATCTTTTGAAATTTGGGCCCGTTCCAAGTTGATAGCGTCCGAAATCGAAAGTCCGGTCAAACTCATAAGAAGAAAAATCTTCTTGTAAGTTTCCCCAAACTCATCGGAAGAATTTAGAACCTGGGCCGATACTTCAAAAACATCAGCGTCCGTTAAAACTCCGCTTTCAGTCTTACCGCGATTCGCCCATTTTTTAAACTTGGGCATTTTGAAGGAAGGGTTGAACAACTCACAAATATCCTTAATGACCCGTAGTTCCTTGGTCACTGTAGACTTTGGCGCGTTTTGTTCTTCCCGGTCAACCTTGTAACGTTTCAGGATAGTAGGTGTCACTTCCCCAATAGCTAAATCCCCAAAGGTTGGGACAATGTATTTGATAATCCGCCCCTGGTTCTCTTTAATAGTTGCCTGGGATTTTTCCCCGTCCGTTTTTTCCCATTCTTTATAAAATGGTATCGCGTCTTTAACCTTGCGTTTTAAATCAGTTGGATTTTCCCCCCTTTCCAGACTGTCATAAAGTCTTGTTAAGTTTTTAACAGCGTCTTTCTCTTGGTGCTTGTAAGCGTTCAAGCTTTTACCTTGCCACTTTCCTTTATAAGAAAATGCAGCATACCAGCGGCCTTTTTTGAGTCTCATTTGCATTGGATTCTCCTTTTCAGAACCCAAAGACTCAGCCATTGCCAATATTTTACTCGAACGAGATTGTATCATTAATTATTATTGAAAGCGTTCATAGATGAATATTCTCCTGTAGTAAAGAAACTCGCAAAGGATATGGGCAGATATGTCATTATTGATCTAAAATGCTCCGATATATGTCGATTTGACTGATTTTAGAGCATTTTCATTGACGGGAATTCCATTCTGGCCTATTATCAAGTTTGTTTAACCGGGGTGTTAACCCCGTATAGCGGGGAGTTTCTAATAAAGTTCCCTTCACCCGACTATGATTATTTATATCGTAATGACATAAATATGTCAACATAGAATAACCGTTTTATGTCGTTTTAGGAGAGAGACATGCGAGATGTGGCTGAAATCGTTGATGTTATAAGGGATGTTTCAGGAGTTAAGTGGAACTCGGACGTTGAAGAACTACTTGGACTCCATAGTGGCGTGCTTGCCAACCTGAAAAAACACAGGCGAATGGAGAGTTTCATGACCCCGTTAATGGAGTACTGCAGCAACCGGGGATTCAATTTGCAGTGGTTTTTAACGGGAGAGGGAGACATATACGCGGAAGAAAGTAAGCAGTATGTCTGGGAACCGGAGAGGTTTGGCCCAATTCAAACTCGCCTTAGAGAACTTGAAAATTCTGAAGATAAATTCACAACGTTAGCTCATAAATTAGGATTAGATTTTAAAGCTGTTGACGATGAATTTGGAATATCCAGAGGTGATCTGGAGAAATACGCTAACAAAAAAGGGGTTCGGCTCCAGTGGATTTTAAAAGGGACTGGGGAGAAGAATTTAAAAAGGAAAATAAAATTTGCAGATAATTTGGGGAACATTCAGATAGGAAAATCCTGGCGAACAACTTCTGAAGAGGCTAACAAGAATAGAAGCACATTGCTTTTGATAAAAAAACGATATGCAGGGACACCCTTAGAACAATTTGCTGATAGAGCGCTAATAAAATTATCAAAAAATAAAAAGCCAGTATGGATGAAAGATTTAACCCAATACTGGGATTCTGGTGATGTTGACCCGCGAAAACTAATATCTTATTTTCCTTTTAAAAGATGGGAAGTTGAGGAAGACAAGCAAATTCCAATTAAGGATAAAAAGGTACATTCTCATAACACCAAAATAGAGTATTTAAAGAGAAATTCCGGCAGTGAGCCCGTTGACGATTCAGTGAAGGACGAACTGATTGCGTCAATGAAGCGGGAGCTTGAACTGCTCTGGAGAGACAACATGCGCCTGGCGTCTGAATTAGAGGAGTTTAAGGAAATAGGGGAAAAGGATCTGTAATCTACCCTACTCCAGGGAGCATGCAGCAGTACCGACTGAGGGATTGACTGAGGGCTAAGCAAGCTAATAACGCAAACGCAGTGCAGTGTTATTAGCGTTAGACCGAAGGAGAGAGCGAGGGAGAGTACGTATGCAATGCGATCAGCCTAAAACTTATTTTAAATTAATATTTAGTATGAGGTAAATTTAAAACAAAGTGTTTGGAGTTTTTTATAAGACCACTTCCGACCAAAAGAGGACATTAGTTCAAAAACGGCTCGTGAAAAATTAGTGGACTATGCTATTTGGAAAAGCCTATTTGTGGTTGATTATGACAGTATTTTGATAAGCTAAAAGGAACTAAGATTTTCCAACTCTTTATACTAACAATATGAAAAATTTAGCCCTGTTGTCAAAAGGGGCGGTATATCTCTTAGTGCTCATTTTTATTATGTTTATAAGCAATCGTTAACCATTGTAGTTTCTATAATCCATTAAATTGGGAGCATTTTTAGCAATGTGGTATCTTACAAACAGGTAAAATGTTAGTTGCCTTGATTATTTAAAATGCTTATATATATTATATATAGCCGATATAAAAATTATGAACATTCAACCACATAGAAAAAGACGCCTTCTCATAGCCATTATTATGGCGGTGATTCTTCTTGCGTCGGCATCCTATTCTGTTGCCATGCCCCTGGTAATGGCCTCGGCAGAATGCACCATGGATACTAACCCATGTGATATGTGCTGCTTGATGGACCAACCTGATGCTTTAATTCTAAATAATAAAGTATTGTTGGTTTTACTTTTGGAATCTTCTACTGTAGAAAATTCAGATTCTACCCCGCTTCCGTTTTATCATCCGCCCGGATAACTACCTCAACATCCAAAGAACGTTTTAGCTCTCGTGGTGCGCCTCATTTAGCTGAATTGTGCTAAATCCGGTTGAATTGCCCCTTGAGAAAATCAACGAACCCATTTCGGATCCACGAGGTAATCATGAAACCCATTGCAATAGTTTTATTGTGGGGATTGGTGTGTCTAGCATCCCCAGGATTAGTTAACGCCGAGGAGCATCATTTCAAAGTTGTCCTGAATAAGTTCATTGCAACAGCCTTGAAAAGTAATCCAGGCGTTTTAGAATTACAAAATCGCATAAAAGCAGCCCAAGAAGTCCCCTCCCAAGTGAGCTCATTAGCAGACCCAATCTTGCAATTGGGTCTGATGAATATGCCAATGGATACCTTTTCGTTTAATCAGGAACCTGTTACTCAGAAAATCATTAGCGTATCACAAGCTTTCCCTTTTCCCGGAAAACTAGGTCTGCGGTCTGAAATTGCTGAAAAAGACATAACGTCAAGCGAACTTGATTTAGAGGAAGTAAAGCTAAACCTTGTTAAAGGGGTTAAGCAATCTTTTTACGAATTATGCTTTGTTCTGGCCGCCATCGATATCACGAAGGAAAATAAAAAACTTTTAGAGCAGTTCGTATTGATAGCTGAAACCAAATATTCCGTTGGCAAGGGAATCCAGCAGGATGTTTTAAAAGCTCAAGTCGAACTGACTAAGGTTCTTGACCATTTGATTGTTCTTGAAAAATTTACTGAAACAGAAAAGGCAAGGCTCAACACGTTAATGAATTATTTGCCGCAAAAACCTTTGAAAATTCCACACGGAATTACGAAAACAAATTTTTCATTCTCCGTAGAGCAACTTCAAGCTCTTGCAGACTCTAATAGACCCATTCTCTCAAAAATTAATGTCTTAAGAGAAAAGTATGAGATAGCAAAGAATCTTGCTGAGAAAGATTACTATCCCAATTTCAATGTGGGTTTCAAATACGGGCAAAGACAAAATAATCGTATAGCAGATCAACCCGATTTTGTTTCCGGTTTTGTGGGCATCAATATACCCATCTGGTTTGAAAGCAAACAATCCAAAAAAGTATTAGAAACTGGATACAAGGTTGAAATGACAAAGGAGACATATAACAAGGCCAAAAACCAGATCTATTTCAACATCAAGGCACTTATAGACAAAGAAACTCAAAGCTCAAAAACTATTCAGCTGATCAATCAAGGGATTTTGCCTCAGGCAAGACAGTCTTTGGAGTCTGCTCTAGCTGGATACAGTGTAGATAAGGTCGATTTTCTAACTCTATTAAACAATCAAGTCACCTTGTTTAAGTGGGAAGTCAAATATCACCGTGAGTTGACTGAATATGAAAAAACTTTAGCAGAAATAGAAAACGTTGTTGGAAAGAGACTTTTTTAGATAATCAACTTCTATAAAATTTTATATAGGATGACAGCAATGAAGGAAATATTTGATTTAAAAGAAGATGTGCATCCCGAAGAGGACAAGCCTGATAACCCTCGAGAAGGGTTGAATAAATCGTTGTCCACGGGAAAAGAAGTAGTGGATGAAAAAGAAGTTCTCTTTCCTTTGGTAATTGTTGAAACAAGTTTGCCAAGACTTGTTGACAAGAGGTTCAGTCTGTTAAGAATTGGTTTGTTGCTTCTTTTAATTGTTGGGGTGTTTTTCCTTGGCTTTGCTACACAACCTAAAGTTTTGAAACAACTGGTGGGTGAGGGGAAAAAATGGGTCGATGTAGGAATGAAAAAAGCCAAACCTTTAGGAAACCAGATCTATGCGAAAACCGAGGAGATGGTGAATAAGATCCATAGGGAGAAGGAAGGTCAAAAAAACGACAATAGCAAATCGGGAGAAAAAAAAGGGAAATCAGAAAGAAAGATTAAATACTGGCGTGCCCCAATGAACCCCGGCTTTATTTCCGAAAAACCCGGAAAAGGTCCGATGGGGATGGACTTAATACCTGTCTATGAGGGTGAGTCAGAAGGTGAAGTTTCTATAAACCCAACCATGGCTCAAAATATTGGAGTGAAGACCAAAATTATAAAGTCTATGTCACTGAGCCGTGAAATAAGAACGGTGGGACGTCTCACCTATGATGAGCGACTGGTCCATCATATTCATACTAAATATGGAGGATGGATTGAAAAGCTTTATGTAGATTTCACAGGGCAGGAAGTGAATGAAAATGATGCCCTATTAGAAATTTATAGCCCTGAATTGGTTTCCACTCAAGAGGAACTGCTGCTGGCTTTAAAGTACCAAGAATCTCTAAAGAATAGTATTTTTCCTGAAATTGTTCGGGGAGCAAATGGTCTCGTTGACGCCACTTTAAGGCGGTTGAAATTGTTTGACGTTCCACAACATCAAATTGATGAATTAATTGAAGCAAAAAAAGTTGCTAAAACACTTCATATTCATTCTCCAGTCAAAGGATTTGTCCTGACGAAAAATGCTCGTCATGGGATGCACGTTAACCCCGGAATGAATTTGTATATGATTGCCGACCTTTCCAATATATGGATCATTGCAGACATCTACGAGTATGAAGTTCCCTGGATTAAGTTGGGGCAGGAAACTGAAATGACTCTTTCCTATTTTCCAGGGAAAAAATTTAAAGGAAAAGTAACTTTTATCGACCCGATGCTGGATCCTAAATCGCGGACCTTAAAAGTTCGGATTGAGTTTCCTAATCCAAATTGGGAGCTGAAACCAGAGATGTACGCCAATATAATTTTGAAATCAGAAGTGACTAAAAAAACAATCGCAGTCCCAGAGGAGGCAGTTATTTATTCTGGCGATAAAACCATGGCCATGATTCAAAAACCATCAGACGGTTTTGAATCCCGCGAATTGACTCTTGGTGTAAAAACACAAGGGTATGTTCAGGTGCTCAGTGGATTGAAAGCGGGCGAAAAGGTGGTCACTTCCTCCAATTTCTTAATTGATTCTGAAAGCAGGCTTAAAGAGGCTTTGGATAAAATGGAAAAGAAACCAATTTCCATGAAGCAAAAATCAGGGTCTCCCCTTAAAACCAAAACTGAATTGAAATTGCGCTTGGAAGAAGTACCCATGGAACAATCAGGACACAAAAAAAGGTGATTAATAAGAATTCTGTTAGATAGAAATTTTTTCTCGAGTTTTATAATGCTAAAAAATATTATTGGATTCTCACTAAAAAATCGGTTTCTAGTTCTCTTGGCTACTGCATTTATTTTGGTATGGGGCATTTATTCCATGAACCGCACTCCTTTGGATGCCATCCCTGATTTAAGTGATGTCCAGGTCATTATCTTTACCAAATTTCCGGGGCAAGCTCCTCAAATAGTAGAAGACCAGATCACCTATCCGCTAACCACGGCAATGCTTTCTGTCCCCTATGCCAAAGTAGTTCGAGGATATTCGTTTTTTGGACTTTCATTCGTATACATCATATTTGAGGATGATACAGATATGTATTGGGCACGAAGCCGGGTTTTGGAACAACTCAACTTTGTATCAGGAAGGTTGCCCCCAGAAATCACTCCCACCTTAGGACCAGACGCTACCGGTGTAGGCTGGGTTTATGAATATGCTTTGGTAGATAAAACAGGAACTTACGATCTTTCAGAACTCAGATCCATACAGGACTGGTATCTCCGTTATGAGCTCCAAACAGTACCTGGAGTTTCAGAAGTAGCTAGCATCGGCGGTTACGTAAAACAATACCAAGTAGAAGTTGATCCAAATAAACTGGCTGCCTACAATTTGCCGCTACATAAAATTATTAAAGCTATCAAGCGAAGCAATAATGATGTTGGAGGACGCCTTTTGGAAATGTCTGAAACGGAGTACATGGTCCGTGGTTTAGGCTATATCCAGTCCCTGGAAGATTTAAATCGCGTCCCTCTTGGCATCGATAAACAAGGCACTCCAATATTGTTAAAGGACGTTGCAAGGGTACAATTTGGACCTGAATTGCGCCGCGGCTTGGTGGATCTCAATGGAGAGGGTGAGGTCGTTGGCGGAGTGGTGATCCAGCGTTACGGTGAAAACGCATTAGAAGTAATTCAAAACGTTAAAGCAAAATTGGAATCATTGAAATCCGGCTTACCAGAAGGTGTGGAGATTATTCCAACTTATGACCGATCTGGGCTAATTGTTAAAGCCGTTGACAATTTAAAAGAAAAATTAATTGAAGAAGGTATTGCGGTCTCCATCATTTGCATTCTGTTCCTTTTGCACCTGAGATCAGCACTGGTCGCTATTGTGGTCATTCCTTTGAGCGTTCTGATTGCTTTTATCATTATGAACCTGCAGGGATTGAATGCCAACATCATGTCACTTGGTGGGATCGCCATTGCCATTGGTGCGTTAATCGATGGTGCCATCGTCATGATAGAAAATACGCACAAACATCTGGAGAGAGATAAAGGCAAGAAGAATCATTGGCAGATTATTTATGAATCTGCATCAGAAGTAGGGCCCGCTCTTTTCTTTAGTTTGCTGATCATGACGACCGCTTTTTTGCCGGTCTTTACCCTCCAAGCACAGGAGGGTCGCTTATTCTCACCCTTGGCGTATACCTGGACCTATTCACTATTTGCAGCTGCATTATTAGCAATAACTCTGGTGCCCGTGCTTATGGGTTACTTTGTACGAGGAAGAATTCTTCCAGAAAAATATAACCCGTTGAATATTGTTTTCACATGGATATTCAAACCTATAATTTGGATGGCCTTAAGAATGAAGTTGGTGGTCATTGTTGTTGCCCTAGGATTGACTTTGGCAACAGTCATTCCCTTTCAGAGGTTAGGTTCCGAATTCATGCCACCTTTGAACGAAGGTGATTTGTTGTACATGCCAACCACTTTGCCCGGCATTTCTATAACAAAAGCAAAAGAGCTGTTGCAGCAAACAGACAAAATCATTAAAACTTTTCCGGAGGTGGAGCAGGTGTTTGGGAAAATTGGACGGGCTGAGACTGCAACCGATCCTGCGCCCTTAAGCATGATGGAAACAACCATCACCCTGAAACCAAAATCCGAATGGCGTAAGGGAATGACAGCTAAAAAGCTTATTCAGGAAATGGATGCGGCTATGAATATTCCGGGTGTGACTAACGCCTGGACGATGCCCATAAAAACCAGAATCGATATGCTATCAACGGGGATAAAAACCCCGGTAGGAATTAAAATCGCTGGAAATGACTTAAATGTTTTAGAGAGATTGGGAAAAGAAGTTGAGTCCATCATAAAAAACGTTCCGGGAACCTTAAGCGTGTTTTCGGAGCGGGTGGTGGGAGGAAACTATTTTGATTTTGAAATCAATCGTGATGAAGCGGCACGATACGGTCTAACTGTTGGAGATATTCAAGATGTTATTCAAACTGCTATCGGTGGAATGAACGTTACGACAACGATTCAAGGGTTAGAGAGATACCCAGTGAATGTTCGTTACAATCGTGGCCTTCGTGATGATATTGATAAATTGCAACGGGTGTTAATACCGACTCCAAGGGGGGAACATATTCCTATGGCACAGGTTGCTAAAATCTCAATTAAAAAAGGTCCTCCGGTCATTAAGACTGAAAATGCTAGGCTCAATGCATGGATATACATTGACCTCAAAGATATTGATGTAGGCACCTATGTCGAAAATGCAAGAAGTATCATTGAGGATCAACTTACGCTTCCTACCGGATACACCTTAGCCTGGAGCGGTCAATATGAATATATGGAACGGGCCAAGGAGCGTTTAAAAGTTGTTGTTCCTTTAACCCTCCTGATAATTTTTATTTTGCTATACCTTAATTTTCAAAAACTTCCAGAAACTATTATCGTCATGTTTTCTCTTCCCCTAGCTTTGATAGGGGGCATTTGGTTTTTGTACTATTTGAAATATGAGTTGAGTGTTGCGGTGGCAGTAGGTTTTATTGCGCTGGCCGGGGTAGCAGCAGAAATTGGCGTGTTAGTAATAGTCTATTCCAACCTGGTCTATGAAAAACGGTTGGCTCAAGGAGAAATTCAAAAAAGTGGAGATATCCTAAAAGCCGTTTTAGATGGAACTTCCTCAAGAATCCGACCAATTATGATGACTGTAATTTCTACCATTGGAGGGTTAGTGCCAATAATGATAGGAACTGGAACGGGCTCTGAAGTAATGAAAAGAATTGCAGCTCCTATGTTAGGAGGAATGGTTTCCGCAACCTTACTAAATTTGATAGTTCTTCCAGCACTCTACGCAATCGTATTGGGGTTTCGTTGGAAGTCTGATCGAGTTCGATTGGATTCTGCTCTTGTGAAAAACATCTTGAATTAAATCAGTAATCTAAGAAACCTGTGAATATTTAGCCTGTATCCAGTCATTCAAGTATGTACCGTTTGAGATAAAAAGCTAAGAGATACTTTCTGTTAAACTTTCCTTAAAGGAGATTATTATGGGCAAGAAAGTATCAAGTGAATCCGTTGTTAAAGACATTCGTCGTAGAACCCGCAAGAAGTATTCCTCATTATATTCATACAGAATTAAGAGGTGGTCCCGTTTAGTTGGACCAGTTTTAGTGAAAGTTAAGCTACCGTCAGGCTGATATTATGCTGCTTGTATATTATTATCAGGGGCATGCCCCTGATAAATTTTTTCTTTATTATAAACCTCGTCAGGTGTTTGTCCATTGAAAGTGGAATGAGGCCGAGTTTGATTATAGTGCCTCAACCATGCACCTATTTGTTTGCGAGCTTGAACGCCGTGTTCAAAAGCGTTGAGATAAACACACTCGTACTTCAAACTTCGCCAAAGACGTTCGATAAACACGTTATCCATCCACCGGCCTTTTCCATCCATAGAGATTTTGATATTATTTTCTTTTAGCACAGATGTAAAATCAAAAGATGTGAACTGTGACCCTTGATCCGTATTGAAAATCTCTGGCCTGCCATATAAGTCAATAGCCTCCTCCAAAGCCTCAATACAAAAATGAGTGTCCATTGTATTTGATAACCGCCATGACAGTACTTTGCGGCTATACCAGTCCATGATAGCCACCAGATATAAAAACCCCCGCTTGATCGGGATATAAGTAATATCTGTACACCAGACTTGGTTAGGCTGTTTGACAGCCAGATTTCGCAATAGGTAAGGATAGACTTTATGATCCGGGTGCGGCTGGCTAGTGCGTGGTTCCTGATAGATAGCACGCAAACCCATGGTTCTCATAAGTCGCCGTACACGATGCCGCCCAACACAATAACCCAACCGGCGCAAGTAACGAGCCATTTGGCGACTACCATAATAAGGGGTGTCCAAAAACTACTTATCAATAAGACCCATAAGCTCTAAGCTCAAAGGGTCTGGCCCTTTAGGATCATAATACCAGCCCGATCGACTGATCGGAAGCAAACCGCACTGCACCCTAATGCTTAAATTAGTGTTTGTTGGTTCTACCATTTCCTGTCGCCTCCTAACCCCAACCGGTTGGAGGCATCGACCAAAAAATCCCGCTCTACACTCAACTGACCAATTTTGGCATGAAGTTCTTTTACCTCCGACGCATGATCATTTTTCTGGACTTCCAACTTGCCAGAAAAACCAGCCTCCATTGATGCAACTGCCTCTTTTTTCCAGCGATGAATAACCTTCGTATGAACCCCATACTTTAAAGCCAATTCTGATACAGGGATATCTTCCCGTAACGCCGATATTACTACTTTCGTTTTAAAACTTGCCGGATAATTCTTTCGTGTTTTGCTCATTCTTATGATCCTCCTTTGATCACACAACGGAGCTTAACACCTTGTCTAATTTTATGGGACCACCTCTCTTTTGAAATTAGTTGATGGTGGAGCTAATACTTGCCAGCAGGTGGAAGCGATTACTCTTCACCATATAGCAAATATTCATCAAAAGATTTTGGATTTAAAAAAGCTGGAAAAAATTCTGGCCAAGATTTCTTCGCAATGTGAGGGGGGAGTTGTGCCCGAATGTCCTATTTTGGATGCATTATTTGAACAAAATAAATAAAACTAATTGATCTAAACATATGGGACTCATGCTTGGGGGTGGGGGGTCGAGAACAACAAAAAAACACTGTGTCAGTTTTGTGTCAAAATGAAAACCAAACCACTCATATTCTTACTAGCACTTACTTAAAATATAAATTATATTTAAATAAAGAATTCCCCTTTAAATCAAAAACTAAAGCGGAGCAAGAATCATGGCCAAACATATAGTAGGGAAAACATCCGATATTGACGAAGGAACAGGCAAAACATTTACAATAGAAGGTCAAACCATAGCAGTATTTAATAAGAGCGGGGAAATTTTTGCCATTGAAGATACTTGCAAACACAAAGGAGGTTCTTTAGGCGAAGGCGAATTGGATGGAGACACAATTACCTGTCCTTTGCATGGTTGGCAATACAATATTACAAATGGTGAATGTCTTATGAATCCTCAGGTTAAAATGAAAAATTTTTCGGTTAAGGTAGAAAATGGTGAAATCAGCGTAGAAGTTTAAATTAGTTTAGTGCCTGTTTATTTAGATGTATTGTGAGCCGAATTTGCAATACTCCACTTAGATGCCATACTAGACTCTCCTCTCAATTAATATTTAATCTCTTGATCATGATATTATATATGTATTAGTTGTCTGAGAGAAAAACTTCGTGTCCCTATTAGTTCCAAGGCGCTACTTCGTTTCGTTTTTCATAGATGATACTCACTGAGAAGGAAGTTTTGTTGGTGGCTTTAGGTAAGAGGAGATAGTGATGAGTAAACAACTTAGATTTTTACTAAATTTAACAACTGATGATATTGACCTTATTTCAAGGGCTTGTTGGAACTGGATGGAAATCATTGATTCAGAACAGGCAGATGAACTTGACATCCCACTAGATAAGCTCGGAAACGCAGTTGATAAATTAACAGAGAAGGAGATTAAAGATGCGTAAATCCCACGAGAAGGAGCAATAAGCTTTTTGACAAATTAATTTACAGGGGGGTCTTGAATGAATGAAAAAGAAAAAGTAGTTCCAGAAAAAAGATATAAAGAGATGGTGATCTCTTTATAAAAGAATTGAGAGCTCTGCTTGAATGGGTTAGATGAAGGTACTGTGATGGATGTCTTTGAAGCTATTAGCGGGATTGGTTAATGATTTTTACTACCGTTTTACTACCAACGATTATGTCACTTCTTAGGCTTGTGCTCCTTCAGGAACCCTAACTTCTGCTTATTCTTGCTAATGGCTTGGTCAGCTTTAGCTTTTCCCTTTGCGTGACGATTTTTGCTACTGGCTTTCCATTCTTCCCATTCATTGACTTGTTTCTGTAAATTTTTGATTAATTCTCCCTGTACTTCTATGACCTTTAGAAGAGACTCCGTGGACGATGATATGCCCTGAGAGCTTTGAATGAACTCTGAGGCATCTGAGGAGCTTATAAGCGATTCTGAAGACACGCCTAGATAGTTCGCTACCGCAAAAAGATTGTCTCTTGACGGCTGATTTGTACCTGAAAGGTACCTACTAATCACAGAAGGCGTTATATTTGTCCCCCTAGCAACATCTATAGCCTTAAGACGTTTCTTAAACATTACCCTTCTTAAGTTTTCTGCGAAATTAGACACGGCTTTTAACGTTTCTCATAAAGAAACTTTATGCTATAATATTGCATCTGAGTAATATTCAGATTTTTAAAATTATACCATTTGGAGGCAAACAAATGAACCGAATTTTAGCTTTGCGACGAGTGTCACTAGCACAGACTGTTTAACCAAAAAAGAAATCAAGATAATTAACAAAAGGCGTAGTAAATGAGAACGATTATGAAATTATTATGTATCAGTTAGATGTAACAGATTTTACAGTCAATAATTTGAAAATAACAAACAAACAACTGACAAAAAAGAATAAATAAATTAAAAGTTTAAAGGTAAACTCAGTTAAAAAAGTGCATGACTTTAGGAGGTGTGAGAGTTGGAATAAAATCTAAAATTAAGACAAACAGGGTCACAGTATTAACTATGACCCTGTTTACAAGCTTATTTTTGATAAAGGATAAGAGACTTTGAACTTAATACTTAATCGTGCATATGTTCAGCAAGATACGGTTGTATCCCAATGTCTTTTATACGGCTAAATTGAGTTTCCAGCCAATCGCAACTTTCTTCCGTATCTTCAAATTTACTTTCGAGTACTTCCTTAGTACTATTGCTGGTTGGTAATGATTGTAGATTGCAAACCAACAAACTTCTATTTAGATAGCTTAACTTAAGGAGAAATTACATATGCAAAAGATAAATTATTTTATAGTTTTAATGGTTTTTGTTTTTGGTATTGGGTGTTCTGGAGAAAAAGATACTTCCAAGGTGCCCGATTCTAAAGAAAGTAAAGAGAGTAAAGATGTTATGGCGAGCCTTCCTGAAGGCCCTTTAACTTTGCCGGCAGATTCAGACGCGGAAGCAAACACTCATAACGATGAAGGCATTTTACATTATAAAGAAGGGCATTTTGATATAGCTCTGAAGTATTTTCGTGAAGCCGGGAAAACTCAGTCAGAAATAGGGGAGATTCACTTTAATGAGGCATTAGCATTAGATAAAGAAGGTGACCATGGAGGTGCTAGCGAACATTTTAAGATGGCCCAAGCAAATGCTAATGGGAATAAGTTGATTCTAGAGTCAAAGATTTTGTTAGCCCATATCAAGTGAAATTTTGATGCTATTTTATTAACTATGGCCGTGGCAGTCTTATTAGGAATATTTGGGTGCAGCGTTACACAACCATATGTAACAAATATTTCACCCGCAGGAGAGCAGGGGGTCTTGGTTGAGAAATGTAAGGTGCAGTTTAATTCACTCACTGCAAAAGTTTCGACAGAAGAATGTAACACCAGTTATGTTTGGTTGGGTGCTGGAGTAAAAGGAAAAGGTAGTTTTGCAGAAGGGGCTAATCCAAACAATGACGTGATCACCATTAAGTAGTATGAAATTTGGGTTAGCATTATTAATGCTGCCATAATTTAATTTATTTAATATTAAATTAACCAATTTTTAATAAAGTAATGGGAGGATATATAAAAAGGGTTAACTACTAGGCTATTTTTTTGAAGTAAGAATTAATGAAAGTTCTTAGTAGCAAGTATATAACATTGATACTATAGGAGGAATTAATGTCACGAAAAAACATCATTTTTTTGATTGCGATATTGATATTACCATTTGTAGCTTTTGTGCATAACGTGGGTGCGGTCAATTACAATTGTTCAGGAAGCATGGAGGAAGCCAAAACATGTTTGAAGCTGGTGATAAACGAGCGGGATTCTACAATCCAATCATTAATGGAAAAGAAGGAGACACTGATAAAGAAAAGTCAGAGCAAGACGCAGGACGAGTTAGCTATCAGTTTGAGGAATCTTTGCATTGATTTTCGGATAGTGCAGGATTGGATCACGAGTCGCGACACCCTACCTATTAGCTCTAATGCTGCATGGCAGCGAGTTTACAAAACTTGTGCAAACCATTAGGAGGGTTAACCACGACGCTCATCACAAATTAACGGGGTGCCAGCAACTTAAATTAACATTCACCCGTGCAGTTGGAGGCATCCAAATTGTGGCCAGTAGCAAAGTTGTAGATAAGATTTAATTAGAAGTTTAACTAAATATAAAAGCCGATTGATTCCTTCGGGAGTTCTTCGGCTTTTTTTTGTTTTAGAGACATTGGTGATTTAAGCAGTCTTCAATAACTTTTCATATTTGATAGCCCAACCGTTTGGGGGTTTTAAACAAATATTATCGGCTGTAACAAATGCACATACATTTTCCATTGAGTGCTTTGAACAGGAATTTGGATCGTTATGCCTACACCCATAGGTTTGGTGGGGTGAGTCTTGTGAGTTTAGAGGAGAATTAGTTTTAATTAGTAAGGATAAGTTCATTATACGAATTTTATCATTTATGGGCGATTTATTAAAAAACTTTTCACACTACGAATTTGAATGTTCCTGTGGATACAGTTTGACCTCCCTTTTAGTTGACCTCTTTTATCTTTATGAAAAAGATAGGGGTCTAGAAACAGCTTATCTGATCTTTTAAGTAGATTTTTTTGTGAAATGACTGTCTGTAAAGGTCTTCTGCATTGGTATAGCGGGTGAACATACAGGAGATTTTATTCACCTAGATGTTGATGCATATAAACAGCAGGACGTCATTTGGACTTATTAAAACCTCCTACACGTATTAGCGAAGTCCCCCTAATTCTAGCTATGCGAGCTAGGGCCCCTAATTCTAGTTATGAGAGCTAGTCGGAGACGGAGACTCCACCAATACGCAGATCTAGTCAATAACAATGTAACGCATATAAATTAAATGCAAATTAAGTGGCAGTTAATTATTTGTAATGAAAATTTTTTAACTTACAGGAGTAACTGATGGAATTATTAAATTAATTTCTTTGACCTCCCTTTTAGTTGACCTCTTTTATCTTTATGAAAAAGATAGGGGTCTAGAAACAGCTTATCTGATCTTTTAAGTAGGTCTTTTTGTGAAATGACTGTCTGTAGTTTGCCCGCGGGGTTATAAACCCTAACCTCATAAATTATTGACTTTAAAGTCATATTTTCAGCTTTATCAATATTGCCCTCTTGACAATAAAGGTCTTCTAAATCTTGAAATAGGGTCATATTTTTTATCCTCAATGGATATTTATGAAATCATATTAGTGTTCAAATATTAAGAAATGATTAGTAGAAAATTAATTAATATTAATGAATCTTATTAATTTATAGGAGTAACAAATGGAGTTATTAAATTCATTTTTAGGGCAGGGGGTGATCTTCCAAAAGATTGGGTAAAAGAATGGAAGACTGGTGAGCCTATGGCTCCTTGAGAAAGGAAGAGTCTAGTTAATTTTGCCCGCTTAATTTAGTAGCAGAGCCTGTGGGCCCTGTGAAAAATGGTTATTTATTTTTCACAGGTCCATGGGCTTGTGTAGTCAGTGCCATGTTGTTGTGTTAGCTCGGTGACCTGGGCTGTGTATTTGTAGTAAAGGCTGGTGCTATTAGTCTGTATATTTAACTAAAAAGAATCCTTTATTAGATGGTAGGGGGGGGTAGTAGCTTGACCTTAATGAAGCAGGTAATGTATTGCAGGCAGACGTAATTTAAAAAAATTCCTTATGGGTTCAAGTGCGTTAAATTTGCATTGTTAAATCTATAATTGAACAATGTATTCTATTGTTTGGTAATTATATCGTGTGGCGTAAATCATTTAGTTATTGCAACTCATCGATTGGCTGCAAAAAGCGACATTAAAATACTTCTTAATTAGGGGCTATATATGGCCGGCGGGACACCATACGCTTCAGTTTCCCCTACTTAGATTCATTCCGGTGTAAAACAATGTTTCCAAATATAGTCCTTAAAAGAATAGCTAAAAGTGAGTAGCAATGAGTCTGGAGTAACGGGTGATTTGGTGCCGCCTCAATAACTTGGATAAATTACCGCAAACAAGAACGCTTAGTCACATAATAAACCCGTCCATTATCGTTTCCGCATACGTCCGTTGTGTCCTTATTCCGCCTTGTTACCCACTTACGTTGTTGTTCATCGTAGTACTGTTTTTTACGCAGAGGATCTGGTAGTGGAGGCAGTTCTTTCGCGATAAATCCTTGAATATCATAGTGGGTAGGAGGCACGTTGGTATTGTTCGCAGACCTCTTCCTGGTTTTTGTGGGCTTTGTCGGCGTTAATTCGTTTAAGATCTGCTGGAGCGAATGTCCTTGACGCTTCCTTATCAGAGCATACCCAGGCTTCGCACCTTTCTTATCTGGGGTGTACTTTATTAGGGCAGTCGTTTTGTGAAAGTAAGTGGGATATTGCCTATTAATAATATTAATAGACGAAATCCCCCCTACTTTGATTATCTGTCCGAGTTCTGGGTACCTGTCTGTTACTGCTTTTATAGCGGTACGGGCTTTGTCTTTGGTGTCGAATAGATTAGGAAAAGTGCGCATCAGTTCGCCGCTCCCTAAAGGGACGATGTCATGTTTTGCCAACAGAACCTCAAGCATAGTTTGTTGAATGTCTTTCCATTTGGTAAGCGTCAAGTACTGCTCTTCAATAGGAAGAGGGACATTCGTTAGCAAAATTACATCCAGAGGTTTTTGGACTGTTCTCCTGATTGCCCTGCCTCTACCTATAGCTTGAAGGATCTGCCCTTCGTTCCAATGACGCCTGATCTCTTCAGTTAACGGGTCGGGGTGGTAATAAGCAGGAAGAGTCTGATCCTTCACGATTACCTGCCGCTGGGGATAATAGTTCTTTGCAGGCACGTCCAATGGTCTTTCGTCAAGGAGTGCAGCTTGGAGCTCTGCTTGTATTATTGGAATTTCAATTCTTCCAACAACAAGAATACATGGTACATCACTATATTTGTTGGAACCTGTAACGGCTCCATAGTGGATGGTCTCACACTTAGCGGGCAACCCAATTTGTTGCAATTTGGCTTCAACAGTTTTGCTGCAGGCCAATAGAATTTTAGTTGGGTGTGCATCGGGGATTTGTCTTGCAACTACGGAAACGATTTCCAGCACTCGGTGATAAGTGCTAGGGGTTCTGGTAAATTGCGTTTTGCTTAAAAGGCTGTCCGTTATTTGGATGTACCTAGTATGTGATGTTTGCGTGTCGATCCTATCGACCTCAAGGTTTTTGAAGAATTTCTTGTTAACCTCTACAGGCATGGTTGAATCAAGAAGTACTGTAGGGCTTTCCCACGATTTATGCGGATGTGAAAAGTGGGGTAACTCGATTATTGTCTTTCCTGAATCGGTCTTTTTGACAAGAAAGGGTGTATGGCCTATATGCATGCGGGCAAGCAGGGCAAGGGAGGACCAGAACATCGCTAAAGCGTATGACTGGCTCCCCTTATACTGATCAATAGCGATATCTATTTCTTGGTTTGTTGAACTGGGCTGTAAGTTTACACTGACCTTTGCAACTGTATCCAGGGCACTGATGAGCCTGTTATCGGCATATGCGGAGAGAGCCGATACATCAAGGTGTCCGTCCGGCATGTTCCTTATATGGTTACACACATGGTAAGCGAGGTTAAGCAGGTGCGAACCTTTACGATACCTTGTTTTGTTTTCAATCTCATCCACTTCAATGCTGAGATGAGATGAATATGCTGAACGAAAAAAGGATTCATCAATAACCTTCAAAGTAGTCGGCCCAAAGAACTCGGGAGACTTATTGAACAGCATGACATGTGTGCAGATCCAGATATCCGGTGTTTTTAGTGTTTGCTGTGAATAGGCGCATGGAGTCGCGGCGGATGCGTTTGCATGGTGTTGGCAATATCCACTCTGCTTACTACCACAAAGCGATTTAATCGGAATGCCACGGCTAACCAGGTCATCAGCCCTATGACGTCTACACATTTTGTGATTGGGAGAAGTTGGATCAGGCTGACTGATGCCCAGATAGAGCTCAATATTTAGGTGAGGGAGAGCAGCTCGGAGTTCTGCCTGTTGCTCTTTTGCCAATTTGAGATCCGCTATAAACATCACTATTGTTCCATTGCCACCTCGCTTGGCGATATCTTTTAAAATGCTACGTACAGAACGTGTTTTGCCTGCGCCGGTTGATGTGATGATGCCCTTTACTGCGTGTTTGCGCACTGTACAGGATAGATCTGTGAACGGATTGTAAGTCATAGAATGTCCACCTCATCCATTCGATCAAGATCGCAAATTATTTTCTTATTGAAGTCTTCTAGAAACTTTTCTGCATCGTCCAGTCTGGTATGTTGGATTGATGAATAAAGCTCCACAGGTTTCCCCGTGAGCTTGTAAAGGTATCCGCCATGCGCAAAAGAGTTGATTCTAATATTATGGTCATCACCGACAATTATCATGGCTTTTGAAGAGCCATCATCTGGATCAAGAGGATCTCGAAGGGACACGCCATCCCAATTCCTAGGGTTTGACCATACTTCATCAACAATGACTGTTGAGTTATCGTTAAGGGTAAGAACGAAGTCATATTCAAGCACGCTCCTATCAGCCGACTCCAGCACCTGCATGAGTCTCTTCTTGGATATTCCCAGTTCTATTGATTTTATTTCAACATACTGATTACGAAAAGTTGCCGCCTTTTCTTTGGTGTCTGATTTAAGCTGCTTTACGAGGTCAGCATAGCTACGCTCTTCCTCTGGTGTAAGGTTTTTTAGAACAACTGTATCAAGCATGCCACCTGGTCTCAGAGTAGGGTCAATGGTCTGTCTGGAAAGCCCATCGCTAATTACTGCAGGTGCTACATAGTCAAGCCGTTCAGGGCTCTTTATTGCGCCATCAATTACTGTGCGGAGCAACTGAGAACCAGACCTACTGACTTTTATGTGGCCGAATCCTTCAAGCACCAGCTTCTTGAAGAGAGTTTCAATAAACCTTGGAATGTCAGAGCTATCTTGTGCAACAAAGTAAATATGGAAGCCACAATTACTGGTCAGCAACTCATCTGTATCGGTACTCATGATCCCACTGGATGCGCTTGCCATGGCCATATATGCGGCATTAGAGATTGAAGGTAGAATGGTTTCAACAATATCAACCAGATCTGTAGGTGAATTAATTTTAGTGCTTCCATAGGAGTCATCAGCGTCAACATCAAGCAGGACTAAAGACGGTTCGCCGCTTCGGAATATAAAATTATCTTTTGTTCTGGCAATCCTGTCCTTTGTTTCTCTGCTCTTAACGGTGATCATTGCCAACGGATTTTCAGTGAGACCGTGGCATATAGCTTGATGTTCACTTAAGCTAGCGAAGTACGGAATCACCTGATCAAGTTGCATGGTCACTTGCTTTGCAAATCCGTCAGACATTATTCCGGGGTGCTTTTTTTTAAAGCACCCCATGAATATTCCGTATTGTTTTGTCAGCACTGTGTTCTTATCTGTGAGTTCAGTAAACGTGACTGTAGGAAAAGTGCCTTTGGATGAAGTCATGCCTCCTTCTCCATTTTTTTACTGATCCAAAAATCTACTATTTTTTTATCCCATGCACGTACCCCTGACGAGATCATAACCCCTGGAGGAAAGGTGCCTTCATTGATCTTTTCATAAATGTAACCGCGGGAGAGGCTTATGTAAGTAGTCAGTTGTTTTATTCTCATTAAGCGTGCTTGAGTTTCTGTTTTCATAATATTTAATCCTATTTGGTTAATGGAGAAGATGTGAACTACTGGATGACGGGGTTCATGAGGATGACCCCAATAAAAAACGGGAGCCCGCAATAAATGCGAACCCCCGTTGATTCTTGTTTCCTTAGTGAAAGGGGCAAAGGTTAGGCAAAGGTCAAAAAGCCCATTCTCAAAAAGGAATAACTCTCTTAAATTTCTAAAACTACGAGTAAAATAAAGACTTAGCTTGTCTTTGAGTAAGTAGCCCCAAGGGGAATCGAACCCCTGTTTCCGGCGTGAGAGGCCAGCGTCCTAGCCGCTAGACGATGGGGCCATTAAGAACTTTTAGAAATATATTGGTTTACTAAAATCCATCCCGCTTCATTATAGGTGGTCCACCACCACCCTTAGCTTTTCTTGCTTTTTTCTTTTCATTTCGAATTCTTTGTTCTTCTTCGAGGTCCCGCTTATTCACTTTAGAAACCAGAAAAACCATTAATGGATAGGCTGGAAGTGACATAACTGCCCAGGTAAACATGAATTTTCCTTGAGCTGAAATAGGCGCAGTTCCTTCGCTTGGTGTATTCCCCG
>Ga0302127_10000482_pt1 | contig 22146 bp, 17 predicted proteins | sample CB4_SCM_MG_FD_204452 | JGI IMG/M metagenome (GOLD analysis project Ga0302127, IMG submission 204452) | Marine microbial communities from Western Arctic Ocean, Canada - CB4_SCM | ecosystem: Environmental > Aquatic > Marine > Oceanic | place: Canada: Western Arctic Ocean | collected 2017-09-24
TGGGGCGGCGCTTATTGGAGTTGAGCTGGTGGACAATAAACCCGGAGCTGACTGGCTCCACCAGCACATCGCTGCAGGTGGGGTCGGGGTGATCGACGGTGCGACAGGGACCGAGCTTCAAGCGCGGGGCGTGCCGATGGCCGAGCGCGGCTGGTCGGCACTTGCGCAGCTCAGCCATCCGGACATCCTGCAAGAAATCCACGAGGACTACATCCGAGTGGGGGCGTCGGTAATCATCGCGAACACGTTCGCCGCCGGCCGCGCGCTCCTGGAGCCGGCTGGGTACGGGCATCTCATTGCCGAGGTGCACGGGCGCGCTGTCGAGATCGCCAAGGATGCGCGGGCCGCCGTGGGCGGTCAGGTTGCGATCGCTGGATCGATTTCGACCTGGATGGCTGACGCCAACGACGCGTACTGGTTTGACCGCGCCGAGGAGACCTACTTGGAACAGGTCGAGCTGCTCGTCGCTGCCGGTGTCGACCTGATCGCGTGCGAGATGGTGCAGCACCCTGAGCGGTCCGAGCTGGGGGTGCAGGCCGCGGTCTCCTCCGGACTGCCGGTTTGGGTCGGGCTCACCGCCAAGCGGGCGCACAACGGCACGATCGTCAACTTCGGCTATCCCGACGTCGCGCTCGAAGTCACAGCCGATCCGATTCTCGAGATGGATGTCGATGTTGTCTCGATCATGCACACGGCTGTCCAAGATGTCGGACCGGCGCTCGATTGGCTGGACGATCGGTGGGACGGGCCGGTGGGGGTGTACCCCGAAGCCGGCTACTTCACCGAGCCCGAGTGGCAGTTTGTCGATCAAATCGCACCTTCTCACTTGGCCACTGAGGCTCGCGCTTGGTTGGCTCGTGGCGTTCAAGTGATCGGCGGATGTTGCGGGCTGGGCGTGGCGCACATTGAGGCCCTGACTGACCTCACCGGTGGACTGGCGTAGCCGACGGCTTTGGTTGACACTCAGTGCATGGTCTCAACTGCCAAGGAGAACCACATGAGCGACTTCGAGAATCGTCAAGCCTGGGATCTCGGCGCATGGCCCGAAATGTTCGAGAAGGCCAAAGAGCTCTTGGCGATGATCTTCTCGGGTCCGCCCGACATCCAAACCAACAGGATGGTCTTTACCATCGCGTCGCTTACGGCTGGGTGCAGACACTGTCAGGCGCACGGTGCCTATGGGCTCGACAAGGCTGGTGTCGAACTCGCCAAGATTCAAGCTTTATGGACGTTTGAGTCGTCGGAGCTGTTTACAGACCGCGAGCGTGCAGCGTTGCGATTCGGTGTGGCGGCTGCCTCGGTTCCCAACTCGGTCACCTCTGAGCATCATCGCGATCTCCGGGCACACTTCTCAGACGTTGAGGTCCGGACGTTGATCGGGGTGGTCTCGGTGGCCGGGTTCATGAACCGCTACAACGATTCTCTGGCGACCGTCACCGGCGCCGCGTCGGCGGACTGGGCCGCCGAGCATCTCGCGAGCGTGGGATGGGACATCGGCAAGCATGTCGGTGCCCCACACGAGCAACGGGCTGACCCACCGGGAAGTTGAGCCGCTGGCCGCTCCGGCCGGGCGAGAGCCAAGCTCGCCATGACGTCACTGTCAGTGTGTCGTGTGACTTCGCACTCGTCGTGTTAGCCGGCGAGTCTCCGCAGCCGGTCTACTAACGTCGGGAACTCAGCTCTCTCAGGGGGTACCGATGTATCCAGGCGCGTACGCGACCGAGCATCCCGATCGCCCGGCTTTTGTCATGGCCGGCACGGGCGAGTCGGTGAGCTACCGCGAGTTCGAAGCTCGAACCAACCAGTTGGCGCACCTGTTGGTGGACCACGGGCTCCAGCCCACCGACCATTTCTCCATCTTCATGGAGAACAACAACCGCTATCTGGAATCGTGCGCGGCGGGCGAGCGGACTGGCGCCTATTACACCTGCATCAACTCCTACCTCACAGCTCAAGAGGTCGCCTACATCATCAACAACAGTGAGTCGCAGGTGCTGATCACCTCGCGGGCGCGGCGCGACGTGGCACTCGAAGCCCTCGCTGACTGTCCCAGTGTCACGCTCGCGGTGATCGTCGATGGCACGGGGGACGACGGCGAGATGGTTGACTTCGCTGCTGCTGTGGCCGACAAGCCGATCAGCGCTGTGGCCAACGAGCGTTTGGGGTCGGCGATGTTGTATTCGTCGGGTACCACCGGTCGTCCCAAGGGGATCATCCGGCCGCTGCCCGATCTCGCACCGGTCGAGTCGCTTGACCTGTACAAGTTTCTCAAGGTCCTCTGGCAATACCGGGAGGACATGATCTACCTCTCGCCGGCGCCGCTGTATCACTCGGCACCGCAGGCCGCAGTCAATCTCACCATTCGCATGGGAGGCACGGCGGTGATCATGGAGCGCTTCGACCCCGTCGAGTATCTCCGCCATGTCGAGCATTACCAGATCACACACAGCCAGCTGGTCCCCACGATGTTCAGCCGCATGCTGAAGTTGCCCGCAAGCGAACGGGAGCGCTTCGACTTGTCGTCGCTCGAGGTGACGATCCATGCCGCGGCGCCCTGTCCGCCGCAAGTGAAGGAACAGATGATCGACTGGTGGGGGCCGATCATCCATGAGTACTACGGCGCCACGGAAGGTCTCGGGTTCACGGCTTGCAACAGCGAGGAGTGGCTGGCGCATCGGGGCTCGGTGGGTAAGGTCATTTTTGGCGAGCTGCGTGTCCTCGATGACGACATGAATGAGTTGCCCACTGGTCAGCCGGGCACGATCTGGTTCGAGACAGCGACCCCGTTCGAGTACCACAACGATCCCGACAAGACCGCTGAGGCGACGTCGCCCGATGGCACGATGACCACCGTTGGCGATATTGGATATGTCGACGAGGACAACTTCCTATACCTGACCGATCGCAAGACGTTCATGATCATCTCGGGGGGTGTCAACATCTATCCCCAAGAGACGGAGAACCTGCTGATCATCCACCCCAAGGTGGCCGATGCGGCGGTCTTCGGGGTCCCCAACTCGGACCTGGGCGAAGAGGTGAAAGCCGTTGTCCAAGTCATGCCGGGTATTGAAGCTGACCGAGCGTTGACCGATGAGCTGCTGGCGTTCTGCCGAGACCACCTGTCTCGCCAAAAGGTGCCCCGTTCGATCGACTACGAAGCAGAACTCCCGCGGCTGCCCACCGGCAAGCTCTACAAGCGAGTCCTGCGTGACCGCTACTGGACCGACAGCCCAAACAAGATTCTGTGACCGTCACCCGGCTGTGGATAACCGAGTGACACTTGGTGCCTGGCACCGGCCGTCACCCGATTTGGCGGTCAGTCGCTCCAGCCGCCGGAGTAGCTGAAGAACTGGCCCGTTTGGAATCGGCTGGTGCCATCCAATAGGACGGCACAGAAGTTCGCGAACTCGTCCATCCCGCCCAGACGCTTCATGGGGACGGCATCTTCGACGCGCGCCCGGCGCTTGGGGTTTCCTTCGAGTCCGTTGGCCTTGATGAACTCGTCGAAATCCATGAAGTTCGTTCCGACCGAGTTGATCTGGACATTGTCGCGGGCATGCTCCGCTGCGACGTTCTTGACCAGCATTGATGCCCCCGCCCGTGTCGCGCTGTAGAGCGATGCTCCCGGAGCCGGCCGAGCCGCCGTTGCGCTGGTGATCACAACGATTTGACCATCTTGTTGGTCGACCAATGGTGGCACCACGGCCTTCAGGAAGTGATACGGCGCCTCGAGGTTGCCGCGCGTGATCGTGTGCAGATCGTCCACGGTGGTCTCGAGGAAGCGCCCCAACAGGATCGCACCACTGAACATGCACGCCGCGTTAATCCGGCCGAAGCGTTCGATGCCGGCATCCACCAACGCCTGGGAGGATGCCGGGTCGCGCAGGTCTGTCGCGCCGTCGACGGCCACGACTTCGGCACCGAGCGCGTCGAGTTCGTCCACCAGCTCAGGAGTTGGGGAGGCCAACACGAGGTCGTGTCCTCGGCCCGCTAGAACGCGGGCCAAGTCGGGCCCGACGTAGGAGCTGGACGGGGCGATGATGGCGACGCGGCGGATCATGCAGCGACCCTACTGTTGCGCTCTGCACGGCAGGAGTGAATCGTTCACTGGGCTACGGTAATCGCGCCCGCCAGGCTCCCATCACGAACGAGGCTTCCATGAAGAACGACATCACCGAGATGTTCGGGATCGATGTTCCGATCTTTGCCTTCAGTCATTGCCGAGACGTGGTGGCGGCCGTGACCAAAGCCGGCGGTCTCGGTGTTCTCGGTGCAGTTGGACACTCGCCGAAGGCTCTCGAAACCGACCTGCTGTGGATCCAAGACGAGGTCGGCGATAAGCCCTATGGCGTCGACCTGATCGTTCCCGCCAAGTATGCAGGTTCAGACGAGGGTGGGTTGACCGTCTCAGAGATCGACGAGATGATCCCGGCCACTCACCGTGAATATGTCGACGACATCCTCGAGCGGTACGACGTTCCTCCGCTGCCCGACGATGACGGACGCTCCGTTTTCCATATGCGTGACGATGCCTCGGCCCCGATGTCAGCGGGAACCGCGGCGCCAAATCTTGAGGTAGCCCTCGCGCACGAGCCGGTTCTTGTCGTCAACGCGCTCGGCCCGCCTCCCCAGTTCATGATCGACCAGTGCAAAGCGTCGGGCAGGAAGGTGGGAGCGCTCGCCGGTAAGGCCCAGCACGCTGAGCGCCATGTCAATGCCGGTGTCGACGTGATCATCGCGCAGGGCTCAGAAGCGGGCGGTCACACCGGCGAGATCGGCACGATGGTCCTGATCCCCGAGATCGTCGACGCGGTTGAAGGCACCCCGGTTCTGGGTGCAGGTGGCATTGGCCGCGGCCGTCAGATGGCTGCCGCAATGGCTCTGGGCGCGCAGGGCGTGTGGTGTGGTTCGGTCTGGCTGACCACCGAGGAAGCCGAGACCCACCCTGCGGTCAAGGAGAAGATGCTGGCCGCGACGTCCAGTGACACCATCCGCTCACGTTCGCGCACAGGCAAGCATGCCCGTCAGCTGAGATCGGCCTGGACGGACGAATGGGAGAATCCCGAGACCCCGATGCCCCTCGGCATGCCGATGCAACCCGTCCTGATCAACGAAGCCATCGCCCGCATCGATCGCGCCGCCTATCGCGAGGGTTCGGGCGCCCAGCAGCTCGCCAACTACTTCGTGGGTCAGATCGTCGGCAACATGAACAAGTCCAAGGCGACCTCACAGGTCGTCTATGACATGGTCGAGGAGTTCATCGACGCCACCCAATCGGTGGTCAGCCAGATGGAAGGCTGAGATCAGCGACCCGACCTCGTCCAATCGGGTGCCATCAGGTTGGTCTGCTCGTCCCCTGAGCGCAGGGGGAGCTGGCCAACCATCGCTGGTGGTGTTCAACACCCTCCGCTGCCGACCCCCGCGCTGGTGATCACAACAAAGCGCTCTGAATCGGTTTACGTGCGGGTGCTAGGTTCGATTGATATGAACGCGCCGAACATTCTCCTCATCGTGTCCGACCAAGAGCGCCAGCGCGATTGGCTCCCCGACGGCTTCCCGCTCCCGAACCGGTAGCGGCTGATTGACAACGGGTTGGAGTTCACCAATTACTACACGCACACGTCGCCTTGTTCGCCGTCGCGCGCCACGCTGTTCACCGGTCAGTACATGGCCGAGCACGGCGTCACCGAGAACTCGACGGGCCCGCACAATCCCAACCTTTCCTACGACACGCCGACACTTGGCCATATGTTGCGCGACCAGGGCTATTACACGGGGTTCAAAGGCAAGTGGCATCTCGAGAACGTCGCCGAGCCCAACATGGAGGCATACGGCTTCAGCGACTGGGAAGGGAATGACAAGTCCTGGTGGGGGTTGGCCAACACGGGCACGGAATACGACGGGCCGATCGCTCAGCAGAGCGCCGATTGGATCCGCGAGCGCGGCAACGACGATCAGCCGTGGTTCTTGTCGGTCGGCTTGGTCAACCCCCACGACATCATGTGGTTCCCTGTGGATCAGCCTTGGTACCAGGAGCGCGAACCCGAGTATTACGAGAAGACACGCAACCGAGTGGCCACACGCGATTGGGGCCGCGCCGACAACCTGCCGGGGTTCGAGCACGACGTCGAGCGTTGGTTCACCGAGCTACCGCCAAACTTCGACGTCGATCTTCACACCAAGCCCGAGGTCCACCGGCGCTGGATGACCCAGATGATCAACAACGGTCGACCGGGGATCATGGAGCGCGAGGACACCGACATCTGGCTCCGCCAGCTGGACTACTACGCCAAGCTGCATCAAGTCAACGACGTGTGTGTCGGGAACGTCCTGGGTGCGATGGATGACACCAACCAGTGGGACAACACCATCGTCATCTTTACCTCAGATCATGGCGACCAGTGCGGGTCGCACCGGCTGCGGTCCAAGGGCCCCTGGAACTATCAAGAGACCATGCGCATCCCGCTCTACGTGGTGGCGCCGGGGATCACCGAGGCCGGGACGAAGACCGATGCATTGTCGTGTCACCTCGACCTGGCTCGCACCATTGCCGAGTTCGGCGGCGTCGACGTGGCCAATACCCCAACGCTGGCAGGCGAATCGCTAGCGCCGGTGTTCGACGACCAGGCAGCCAAGATTCGTGACTACGTGCTGTTCTCCCAGGAGTGGCCGTGGTATGCCGGCGTCGAGCACACGCGTTATGCCAGTTCGGGCATCTTCGACGGTCAGTACAAGTACTGCCGGTACTACGGGATCGGTGGTGGCAACGATGCCAGCGGGATGCCGTTGACCGGCGACAGCATGCAGTTCGGGCGCGACGCAGCCTTTGACGACCACGACCACGAGTTCTACGATCTAGCGGAGGACCCGCACGAGATCGTCAACCTGGCAATGGACCGGTCACGGCGCGAAGACGTCCGTCGCCGTTTCGCGGAGCTCCGCTCGATCGAACACGAGGCCTACGCAAACGGTTATTGAGCCGGCATCATCGGGTCTGCCAGCGTGAAGTGTCCCTGGGGGGACAGTTCACGCTGGCAGATACCGGAGCGTGTCTGAGCCCTCGGGACATTGGCTACCGTTGACGGTCAACTTCCCCCTCCAGTCATCTGACGGCGGAGGGCTCTGTGTCAACGGACACAACCACCAGACTTCTCGAACTCGCGCGCGGCCAACATGAGGTAGTCGCCACGCACCAGGGGCGATGCTTCGGCACCACCGCCGAGTTGCGCCGGGAGTTCGAAACTCATCGTTGGAATCGTGAAGCTCGTTCCGTGTTCGGCGTCGCTGGAGCTCCACATACTGCCCTCTACATGGCCATGGCGCGCCTGTTGCGGGCGGGGCCCGGGGCGGTGATCAGTCATCAGTCGGCGCTCGTGTTGTGGGGCATCGTCGCCGCACCACTCGATCCGCTGCACGTCACACGCATGCGCGCTGCGAACGGCAGCAAGCTCCGTGGTGACGGGATCGTCCCGCATGAGACCCGCAGGATGCCACCGCACCACGTCACACGGCACTGTGACTTTCCGATCGTGACACCGTCGAGGGCGTTGTTCGATGTTGCTTCGATAACGCCGATAGGTCGCGTCGAACGCTGGCTGGATCGGGTGTGGACGATGCGTCTGGTCGACCACGGGTCGTTGCGGACGACTACGAGGACCTTGACAAGCGGGGGAGGCGGGGTGTCCGGCCCATGGGGCTGCTGCTTGGCACGCGGGGCGTGGACTACGTCGCGCCCGAGAGTGGCCTGGAAGGTCGCCTGAACCACATCTTGAGGAAGGCCGACCTTCCCAGGGTTCGTCGTCAGGTCGAGGTCGGGGGTGAGCAATGGCTCGGGCGTGTCGACTTCCGCCTTGGAGCTACGCCCCTTCTCATCGAAGTCCAGTCCGATACCTACCACTGGTCGTTGACATCGGCCCAGGACGACCTGCGGCGAGCGCAGGCGCTGGAGGCCGCTGGTTTTCGAGTCGTGCCGATCTGGGAATCGACTCTGTGGTCGGACAACCAAGGGGTCGTGGCGACGGTTGAAGCTGCCCTTCGCGAGCTTCGCCGCTGGCCCGGTGGGGTCTGCCAGCGTGAAGTGTCCCTGCGTGGACGGTTGACGCTGGCAGGCGGGATGGGTGGGCCGTGGCTCAGCTCTGCTGGGCTTCGCGCTCGTAGACCTCGAGGGCCACCGTGACCTGGGCGCGGTACGAGGCGACATTGGCCAGCTTCACCGAGTTGAACCCGCGGATCTGGTCGGCGAGGTGGAGCACCCCCCGGGCTTCGTCGGCGTTGCCGGCATCGAGGTGCGACAGGACGCGATCGACGAGCACCGGATACTCATCCACCAGCGCTCGCTCTATCCGTCGTTCATCTGTCCGGCCGAATGGGTCGAACTTGGTCCCGCGGGCACGTTTAGCTTTGACCAGACCCTTGAACATCGCCCGCGCTGCCGCCTCTGGGACAGCGCTCTTCTTTTCGCGACCCAGCTTCTTGAGGGTTGGTGGCTCGAGCATGTAGGAGAAGGCGGCGCCAGGACCGAAGCGGGTGTCGATCTCGCCGCGCAACCCTTCGCGCAGGTGAAGCCGAGCTACTTCGTACTCGTCCTTGTACGCCATGAGCTTGAAGAGCTGGAAAGCCACAACCTCAGAGATGGCGGAGTCGATTCCAACCTGGTGCTCCTTTATGCGGCAGCGCTGGATGACATCCACGTAGCGCTTTGCGTACTTGGCGTTCTGATACGCCATCAACTCGGGCACCCGCCACCGCAACATCTCCAGTAGCTCGTCGGGCCCTGCGATACTCGCCAACATTTCCGCTGCAACCCCGGTTGGTACGGGTGCGTGCTCGGGGTCGGCCGCTGAGGCCTCGACCAGGTGGGTCAGCAAGTCGGGCTCGACAGCAAGCCGTCGTCCCAGCCTGAAAGCAGCGATGTTTACCTCCACGGCTACCCCATTCTGGGCGATTGCCGACTCGATACCTTCGCTTGAGACCGGGAGTAAGCCTTGCTGGTAGGCAAGGCCGACGACGATGAGGTTCGCTGCCGGCTGGGATCCAAAGACCGCGCGGGCGATGCCCTCGGCGTCGAGCCATGTGTTGTCGTCCACGGCGGTCACATCTTCGATTGCTTTGCGGAACACCTCGAGCTCGGGGAACTCGCGTCCCAGCTCTTTGACCATGAACCCGGTGGGCAATAACGCGGTCGAGACGACGGCCGCGGTGCGACCAGGACTGGCCTTGGTCAAGATGTCGGCTGTTGTCGCGCCGACGAGGTCGAAGATCAGCAGCGCGTCTGCCTCGCCATCGCCCACCCGAGGCGCCGAATCCGATTGTGTGCGACTGATCTTGAGGTTGGAGATGACCCGGCCACCCTTTTGAGCCAGCCCGGTCTGGTCCAGACTCAGTGCCTTCTTGCCGTCGAAGAGTGCGGCAGTCGACAGCACCTGACTAACCGTGACGACTCCCGTTCCACCGATTCCGACAACAAGCAGGGTGGCCTCGTCGGGAATCGACGGTTCCGGTGGTGCGACGCCAGCGGGCACCGTGAGCGATCCGATCTGCGTGGTCGCATAATCCGGGTCGACCTCGACACTGATGAACGCTGGGCAGTTGCCTTCGACACAGCTGTAGTCAAAGTTGCACGATTCCTGATGGATCCGAGTCTTCCGTCCGAAGACCGTTTCGACAGGGTGCACGCTCATGCAGTTGGACACTCGCCCACAGTCGCCACAGCCATCACAAACGGCCTCGTTGATGAAGATGCGTTTGGTTGGCGTGGCAACGACATCGCGTTTGCGGTCTCGACGCAGTTCGGCCGCACACCGTTGGTCATAGATCAACGCCGTGACGCCAGGAACCTCGCGCAGTCTGCGCTGCACGGCGTCATAGTCATCGCGATCATGCACCGTTGCACTGCGAGCGAGTTCTGCGTCGTAGGTGTTCTCGGTGACCACAACGGTGTCGGCAACACCCTCGGCTTCGAGGAAACGAGTGAGCTGGGGGACGTCCATATTGCCGGCCGGATCCTGGCCGCCGGTCATGGCCACGGTGCCGTTGTACAGGATCTTGTAGGTGACGTTGGTTCCCGCTGCGATTGCCTGGCGAATAGCGAGCGAGCCTGAATGGAATAGCGTGCCGTCGCCAAGGTTCTGGAACCGATGCGCCGTCGCGACGAACGGCGACATCCCAGCCCATTGCGCTCCCTCGCCGCCCATCTGGGTGAGGCCTTCCATCCCCCGATCCATCCACACCGCCATGGTGTGGCAGCCAATACCGCCTCCGGCGACCGACCCCTCGGGCACGATGGTCGACCGATTGTGCGGGCAGCCCGAACAGAAGTATGGGGAGCGCCCAGCCAGGTCGGGGTTCGTGGCATCGACCAAGGTGATTCGCTCGCGGGGCTTGCGCAGGGCGACATCTGGCAGAGTCGCCTCGAGACGCCGGGCGAGCGCCGGAAGAACGGTGTCGCCAGTCAGGGCACCTTCAAGGGGGACGAGGGGTTGGCCATCAGGGGCACGCTTCCCTGTTACTCGGGGTCGGACCTCGAGGTCGAAGAGCACGTCGCGTACCTGGGTTTCGATGAAGGGGCGCTTCTCTTCGACGACGAAGATCTCGTCGAGCCCTTGAGCGAACTGGGTGATCGCGTCGCGGTCCAAGGGCCAAATCATGGCCGGGCGCAGGATCGTGATGCCGGCGTTACTCAAGGCAGCGCCGTCGGTCAGGCCTAACTCGGCAAGTGCACTGCAGACGTCGGCGTAGGCTTTTCCGGCGGCCATGATCCCGAAGGATCCACGCGTTGCGCCCGTGGTGCGGTCGAGCCGATTGTGTGCCACGAACTTTCGTGCAGCGTCGAGGCGTGGGCCGAACGTGTCGGCCTCGACCTGGAGGCTGACGGGGATGACCATGTTGGGATCGTGCGCTGGCGTCCATCCACCGAAGTCGGGACGACTGATGTCTCCCAGCCTGGACGGGTCTACGTTGACCGTCGCGTATTGGTCGGCGACTTCGGTGTGGATTTTGAGACCGACCCACGACCCGCAAGCCCGGGAAAGTTCATACGCCCATCGGCCCATGTCGAGCACGTCCTGGACCGAACCGGGATAGAGCGTTGGCATGCACAGATCTGCCAGCACACCCTCCGATGCCGAAGGGATCGTTGAAGACTTGCACGCTGGATCGTCGCCGACGGCGGCCACGACTCCTCCGAGCGGGTCGACGCCCGAGAAGTTGGCGTGTCGGAACGCGTCGAGCGATCGGTCGATGCCGGGGCCCTTCCCGTACCAAAGTCCGAACACTCCGTCGTAGCGGCAATCGGTTTCGAGATGGGCTAGCTGGCTGCCCCAGACCATCGTGGCCGCGAGATCTTCGTTGACGCCGTTCATGAAGCGGACGTCGTGTTGCTCCAGGAGCGTTCGGTTCTGCTCGTAAGCCTGCTCGACGCCACCAAGGGGTGAGCCCTGGTAGCCGGCGATGAGCCCCGAGGTTCTTGCACCTCGTTCGGCATCGGCGCGTTGTTGGTCGGCGGTGATGCGAATGAGCGCCTGGACGCCCGACATCGCAACGACGCCGTCGGTCGCTCCGAGTCGGTCGCTCAGCTCGAATTCTGTTGTGGCCATGGAGGACATCTTCTCATGGCCCCCAAGCTTGAGCCACCCGTACCCGCAGTCCTGCCAGCGTGAAGTGTCCTCCTGTGCGCGCTTTACGCTGGCAGACGGAGGGTTGGTGCCGGCCGCGGGCGACTACGACTGGGCGAGGCCGTCGACGTTGTCGCCCGCGAGCACCACGCGATGCATGAGGCGGGCCACGTCGTAGTCGGGGGTGGCGTAGTGCTGGACGACGCGGTTGTCCCAGATGGCCACATCGCCCGGCGCCCACTGGAAGCGACACTGGACCTCGGGATCTTTGAATTGGTCGCACAACATTGGGAGGAGGGTCTCGGATTCGCGCGGCGTGACTCCGTCGATCGATTGGGTGAAGAGTCGATTGACGAACAGGCAGCGCTCGTTGGTTGCTGGGTGGACCCGAACCACGGGATGAACAACGGGATCCTCGGGGATCGAAATACCGAGCTGCGCGGCAGCCCGGCCCAGCGCCTTGCCCCCGTGATGGGTAGCCATGAGTTCGTCCACGAGGCGTTGCAGGGGGCTGGACAGGTTGGTGTAGGCCGCCGATGCGCTGGCAAACAGCGTGTCGCCACCGACCGCCGGCAGCTTCACGGCCTGGAGCATCGAAGCCCGCGGCGGCCGTTCGAGCCACGTGGCATCGGTGTGCCAGGTGGAGGTGCCGCCGAAGCGGCGACCGACTGCTTCCTCAATGCGGTGGACAAGGGGCTGCGACACGTCGACCGGGGGAGCGAAGTCGAACAGCTCGGGCTCGCCGAAGATCGCAGCCGCCGCGGCTTGTTCGTCGAGGTCGAGATGCTGGTCTCGGAAGAACAAGACGCCATGGGCGTGCCAAGCGTCGACGAGTTTGGCACGCTAGTCGCCTTCGACTGAGCGCAGGTCGACTCCATCGATGTAGGCGCCGACCGAACCGCTCGCGGGTGTCATCGTGATTGGACTCATATGGCCACGATTGTCCCACGAGGCCGGTCGCGATACCACCAGCACTCGCCCGCGCCCGATTCTGCCAGCGTGAAGTGGCCCCAGGTGGACAGTTCACGCTGGCAGAAGCAGGGGTTAGCTCCGGCGTCGCTGTCTGCAGCTCGGCGTACGGCCGCGGCGGTACGGCCAGGCGGTATGGCCGGGCGGTATGGCCGGGCGGTATGGCCGGGGGGTATGGAACGTCTGGGAACGTCTAGGAGGTTGGGCGTAGGTCGGGGGCGGCGACGTTGGGGTTGCCGGACGTCCAGATCCGGCTGAGCTCGCGGTGGTCGATACGCCAGCCGTCGGCAGTCCGGACCGCGTGATCGACGTACATGCCGGCGACGACCCACTGGTCGCCACCTTCGGTGTTGTTCAACACGTGTTGCGCATGCAGGTAGCACTTGTGGGTGGCCTCATCGCCATCCAGCTCCACGAAATGGCTGCCCACCAGGTGTTGGCTCGCGTCCAGCCGCGTCAGCGCAGATGTCACCCGGTCGATGACCGCGTCGATGCCTCGGCACTCGGTTCCGCCCAGGACTGCGAACACGTCTGGGGTGAACACGTTGCGGAGGTCGTCGAAGTTGTGGCTGTCGAGTGCCCAGCAGTAGCGCGTCGCGAGCTTGATCACCGCGTGTTCGTCAACAGTTGCTTGGAGTTCAGGATCCATGGGTGTTGCCTCCTTGAGGATCGTGCCTGTTGGAATGGTGGTCAGGCCGATGCCGAGGCTGCTGCCTCGATCAGGTCGATGATCTGCGATGGCCCCATCGGGAACTCGCCGGTTAGGACTCCCAGAGGTGCGAGCGCGTCCGCAACGGCGTTGGCGACTGCAGCCGGCGCGCCGATCGTGCCGCCCTCGGACATCCCCTTGAAACCGCCCTCGGTGTCAGCAAGGGTCTCGCAGTGGCCGATCTCGATGATGGGCATCTCGGCGGCACCCGGCAACAGATAGTCGAGGAAAGTCGATGCCAGCGGGTTGCCGGCATCGTCATACGCCATGTGTTCGTAGAGCACGCCGCCGATGCCTTGCACAACGCCGCCCGAGACCTGGCCTTCCACCACCATGGGGTTGATCAGGGGCCCGCAGTCCTCGCTGACGATGTAGCGCTGCAGGTCGACCAGCCCGGTTTCGATGTCAACCTCGCACACGCACACGTGGCACGCGTTGGAGAAGGTGAACATGTTGGGTGGCTGGTATCGGTGGCTTGCTTCGAGGTCGGGTTCGGGCCCGCCCGCGAGTTGATCGGTTTGGCGGTAGGCGACGTGCGCGATCTCGGCGAAGCTCAAACCTTGAGCTGGGCTGCCGGCAACGAATGCGCGGCCGTCGAGGACTTCGATGTCAGCCGGGGCCGCCTCGAGGAGGTGCGCTGCGATGCTCGCGACCTTGTCCCGGAGTACTTTGGCGGCGCCGATTGTTGCCCCGCCGGCGATCACCGACGTACGGCTGCCGGCGGTTCCGCCTCCGAATGGGGTGGTGGCGGTGTCGCCTTGGATGAGCTCGACATCGTCGACCCCACACCCCAGATACTCGGCGACCAACTGCGACATGGTCAGCCCAACGCTTTGACCGTGCTCGCCGGACCCCAGCAGCAGACGTACTTTGCCCCCCGGGTCGATGCGCAGCACGGCTCGTTCGGCCGCAAGACTGCCCCACGATATTGCCCCGGGCTCGACGTAGGTGCTGAGCCCAAGCCCCAGGTAGCGCCCCTCTTGGAGCGCTGCAGCTTGCTGCGACCGAAATGCCTCGTAGTCCACCATCTCGATCGCTTGCTCGAGGCATCCGGTGAGCGCCATGTTGTCGTAGACCATGCCGGTGGCCGACGTGTACGGCAGTTCTTCATCGGTGATGATGTTGCGCCGCCGTAGCTCCAGCGGGTCGATACCGAGCTCGCGCGCAATATGGTCGATCATCTGCTCGCGTGCTGTTGTCTCGGAGAGCCACGGCCCTCGGTAGGCACCTCGGCCGACGGTATTTGTGTAAGCCGATCGGCTGCCCACGCCGTACAGCGGGATCCGGTACGGGCCGGGGAAGATGTTTGCCAGGTTGCCCGACGCGCTGGCGTGGCCGCCGATCGCGTAGGCGCCGACATCTTCGACGTGGCGGACGGTGCAGGCAAGAATGTTGGCGTCCTCATCGAGGGCCATCGAGACATCGAGTATTTCCGCGCGGGCTTGGTTCGCTGCGATCAAGTTCTCGCGGCGGTCCTCGATCCACTTGATAGGCATGGCGAGAGCCTTGCTGGCCAGCACGATGCAGTCCTCATCGCGGGTGACCATGACCTTTTGGCCGAAGCCGCCGCCGATGTCGCCCGTGCGGAGACGGACGTGATGGTGCGGTACGCCGAGCACCCTTGCCATATGGGCGTGGTATTCGTGGGAGTTCTGCGACGACACCCATCCCTCGAACGTCTGTGAGGAGGGGGACCACGAGGCGATCAGGCCTCGTCCCTCCATCGGAACACACGTCGCGCGCGACTGGGTGAACTGGCGACTGACGACGTGTGCGGCGCCCGCGAATGCCGCCTCGACTTCAGGAGTGTCATTGACCGGGAACGACTGGGCCAGGTTCGTGCCGCGCTCGGGATGGACAATTTGGTCTGTCTCGTCGAGCGCAAACACCGGCCCGATCACCGGTGTCTGGGGCTCGATATCGACGAAGACCAACTCGGCAGCGTCTTCGGCCAGGTAGCGGTCCCGCGCCACAACCACAGCGACCGGCTCGCCGACGTAGCGCACATCGCCATCGGCGAGCGCCCGCATGGGCGGCGCAGCAGCAGCCTCGCCAAGCAGCGTCGAGTACATGGGGCCTGACATCGCGTTCAGGTCGGCCGCGGTCAGCACTGCGATGACACCGGGGGAGGCCTCGGCCTCGGTGGTGTCGATGGAGAGGATGATGCCGCGAGCGAAGTCGCTGCGAACAAACGCGGCGTGGAGCATTCCCGCGACTGCGATGTCGTCGATGTAGTTGCCTTCGCCCGTCGTGAAGCGTCGGTCCTCGCGGCGGATGACTCGTTGTCCGACAAAGCGACCCGCAGTCATTTGCTGCCCCTCAGCTCGGCGGCGGCTTGGCGCACAGCGGCGTAGATCCCTTGATAGCCGGTGCAGCGACACAGGTTTCCGGAGAGCCCGATCCGGATCTCTTCCTCTGTGGGATCGGGGTTGTCGGCCAAGAAGGCCGTCACCGAAACCACGAAACCCGGCGTGCAGAACCCGCATTGGAGCCCGTGGCAATCCTGGAAGGCCTGTTGGACGGGGGTGAGCGTTTCGGGATCGACAGTCAACCCCTCGACGGTCACAACTTCTCGGGTTTGGCATTGCACGGCGAAGAGCAGACACGATCGGACGGCCTGTCCGTCGACCAGCACCGTGCAGGCACCACATGCGCCGTGCTCGCAGGCCAGGTGGGTTCCGGTGAGGCCGCAGTCGTCACGAAGGAAGTCGGCCAACGTCTTACGAGCCTCGACCTCGCCAGAGCGGGCGGTCCCGTTGACACGCACGCTCACCGGCACCGCTGGCGGCATCTGAACATCAGCCATCGCGGGCCTCCTCAATTGCGTCGGTCAGGGCTCGGCGAACCGTGACTGCCCCGACCCGTTTGCGATAACTCGCGCTGGCATGAAGATCGTCGAAGGGAGCGAGCTCGGTGCTGCTGATCTGGGCGATCGCGTTGAGGTCAGCATCTTGGTCGGCGCCGATGAGCGCCTGCTCGGTTGCCGTCACGCGTTGCGGAGTCGTACCAACCCCGAACATGGCAATAGCGCTCGACGTCACCGCACCTTGATTGTCGACAGCTACTCGTGCTGCCGTGCCGACCAGCGCAAAGTCACCGTGGCGTCGCGCCACCTCGTTGATGGCGAACCCCTCGCCCGGTTGGCGTGTGGGGAAGGTGATGGCGGTCAACAACTCACCCGCCTCGATGCAGGTAGAGAAGAGGCCCTCGAAGAAATTCTCAGCCGTGACGGTGCGAGTTTGGCCGGCTGAGCGAATTTCCATCTGGGCATCGAGCGCCAGCGCAACGGCCGGATACTCGGCGGCCGGGTCGGCGTGTGCCAGTGAGCCACCGACGGTGCCCTGATTGCGGATCTGGAAGTGGCCAATCCAAGGTGTGGCGCGAGCCAGCAGCGGCACGGTGGCGGCAATGGTCGGGTCGTGTTCGATGGTGCGTTGGCGAACCATCGAACCCACCGACAGACTCCCGTTCGCCGACCCAATCTCCGCCAATGCTGGGATGGTGTTCAGGTCAACGAGGTGTTCGGTGCGGCTGAGCCGCACTGCCATCAGGGGCACGAGGCTCTGTCCGCCCGCCAACACACGGGCGTCGTCGCCGTGCGCAGCAAGCAGATCGAGCGCCTCATCGATGGTGGTCGGCGCGTGATAGTCGAATGCGGCAGGCTTCACGAGTCGACTTATCGGGCCGTGTAGCCGCCGTCGACCGGCATGGTCACGCCGGTCACGAAGCTCGATGCATCGCTTGCCAAGAAGAGGGCTACTTCAGCGATCTCTTCGGGCTGGCACGGGCGGTGCATCGGAACGTCGCGTTCGAGGAAGTCCTTCATGAGTGGCTTGACGTCGGTGCCGGGGTCGCGCCCGAAGAACAGCGGCAACATGGGGGTGTCGACGGGGCCAGGACAGATGACGTTGCAGCGAACCTCCGGGGCCAGCGCCAGCGCTGCCGACTTCGCGAAGGTGACGACGGCGCCTTTGGTCAACGAATAGAGGGGCGAGAACGGCGATCCAACAATGCCGGTGACCGAGGCCGTGAAGATGACCGACGCTTTGCCCGAGGCCTTGAGCAGCGGGACGGCACGACTGAGGGTGAAGAAGGCCGACTTCATGTTGACGGCGGCTGCGAAGTCGTATTCCTCTTCGGTGACGTCGAGGCCACTGGCGCCGGGGATACCTGCGTGTGCGTAGAGCACGTCGATCCTGCCGTGATCGGCGTCGACGCTGGCCATGAGTGCGTCGATCTGGTCGACGCTGCTGACGTCGATGGTGAATGCGGAGGCCTTGCCGCCGGCCTGCTCGACGAGGTCGACCGTTTCGCGGGCTGCGTCTTCGCGAAGGTCGGCCACGACGACGAATGCGCCTTCGCCGGCCATGCGGACTGCGGATGCGCGGCCCATGCCAGAGCCAGACGCGGTGATGACCGCGACCTTGCCGTCCAGAACTCCCATTGCTTCCCCCTCGATAGCTCCTGAGCGAATCTACCGCGAGGGAGTCGACCGAGACCAATCGATTGCCCCCAATCATTACGGTGGATCACGGCCTTGCATTTCTGACGGCCCCGCGCGACGCGCGGAGCCGTCAGAAATGGTGAGGCCGATGCGGCGGCGCTTGTCCGACCCCAACGATCGTTTTGTGACACCGCACTAGGGTGTCGCAGACGCACCCGCTGACTGAGCTGAGCCAGGAGCGAGTGGCCCAGCGCGACAACGCGCATCGCCGGCACAAGGGAAGATTCAATGGAACTGCAGAACAAGAGAATCATTGTCACGGGCTGCGCCAGCGGCATGGGCGCCGCCACGGTGCGGTCATACGTCAATGCGGGGGCCCAAGTCGTCGGAATGGACATCGTCGATGACGCTGGACGCAAGGTCTGTGCCGATGCTGCTGCAAATGGCAGTGGCGACGTGACCTACGTGTCTATCGACATTGCCGACTCCGACAGTGTCACTGAGGCGTTCGCGCAGGCGTCAGAGCACCTGGGTGGGCTCGACGCGCTCGCGCACCCCGCCGCAATTCACGCATCATCCACACCCGACGACGTGACGGTCGCCGCGTGGGATCACATGTTCGCGGTGAACGTTCGCGGGACCATGCTCACCAACCAGGCCGCTTACGAGTTGCTGAAGGTCTCCGGTGGCGGAGCGATCATCAACTTTGGCTCGATGTCGGCGCAGCGGCCCGAGCCGACCGCCGCCGCGTACTCGGCAGCGAAGGGTGCGATTCACTCTTGGACCCGGACCGCCTCAGGCGCATGGGGTGCCGACGGCGTGCGCGTCAACGCCGTTCTTCCTGCCATCAAGACGCCCATGTTCCAGACAGCGTGGGATCAATCGACCGAAGAGCAGCAGACCGAGAAGTACTGGCGGAACATGCAGGGGATCGCGATGGGTCAGGACTACGGCGATCCGGATCGTGACTTGGGCCCAGTGATGGTGTTTCTGGCCTCCGATGGGTCGCGATTCATCACCGGTCAGCTCATCCCCGTCGACGGCGGCCAAGGCCACGTCCGCTGAGTGCGGCGTTCGGCCAAGAGCGGCGTAGACCGCGTTTGGGGCGGGGCCCAAGATGTGAGAGGTCAGGTTGTCGCGCTGAGCAAAGGGACCACTTCGGTCCCGAAGCGCTCTAGCTGGGCCATGGCCTTGGCGTGATCCTGGCCGGGCCATTGCGGCTTGATGATGAAGTCTGAGTGTTCGACGCGTTCGGATAGATACGCGATGCCTTCCGCGACAGTCTCGCCATCGCCCAACAAGAACCGGTTGTCGAGCCACTGGTCGCGACCCAGTCCTGAGTCGAGGTCCAGCCCCCACGCCGAGTACGTGCCATAACGCGATGATGCCCCGGCGGTCACCGCGGCCTCGGCTTCGGCGACCGTGTCGGCCAGGTAGAGCTCACGCCGAACCGGGATTGCGCGGCCTCCCGGCCTCCCCGCGATCTCACGTTCTTCGACGTACATCTCGTAGAGCTCGATGAGCTCTCTGTTGGTCGGAAACGGCGGGACGTACCAGGCATCGGCCAACCGAGCGGCTCGACGCACCGAGACCTCGGCTTGGGCGCCGATCCAGATTGGCGGGTGTGGCGACTGCACCGGCAATGTGGAGGTCGCGACCTCATCGAGGTCGAAGAACTGGCCATGATGGGTCACGGGCTCGCCGGTCCACAGGGCCCGGACCACCTCTATGGCTTCCTCGAATCGCTCGGTTCGCGAGGAGCGGTCGATCCCGAACGCATCGAACTCGGGCTGGGCGTAGCCGATACCCAGACCCATGATCGAACGACCATCGGTGATTGCATCGAGCGTGGCCATCTCCTCGGCCAGGCGCAGCGGGTGCGTGAGCGGCAGCAGGATGATCCCGGTCGCGACGCGCATTGTGGGGAACTGCGCAGCGATCGATGCCAGGTAGGGAATCGGTTGCAGATAACGCAACGTGGGCGCGGCAAAGTGCTGCCCAGCGACGACCAGGTTGAACCCGAGTTGATCAGCGGTGGCAATCAGCTCGCGGTGTTCTGCGATTTGTTGTGCCGGTGGCACAGATCGGTCGTGGACCGACGTCAGCAACAGCCCGAAGTTCATGGTGTTCACTTCTCCTCTACAGGGCCAAGCACCGCCAGCAGTTGGCGCGACTGGCACAACAGCGTGCCATCGGGTGCCCAGATATCCATGTCCCAGTCCAGGTAGCCGCCGCGCACGAGGCCGGTCCGAGACCGCACGAGCACGAGGTCGTCAGCGGCAACGGTCCGTAGGTCGGCGCGAAAGTGGACAGTGTGGTCGAGGGTGGCAGAGACGTACATCTCGTCGAGGCGCATCCACCACGGCATCATGCCGATGTCGCCCACCAGGGCGAGACCGGGGCCGTCGACTGGCCGAGGCAGCGCAAAGCCCGCCCACCCAATGCGCTCCATGGGGCCGGCAGAACCGGACAGCGCTGGCTGGCCCGTGCGTTCTTGGAGCACGATGTTGTCGCCGTAGGGGTACACGAACTCGGGGATGAACGCTTCGCTCACACGACCTGGGGTGGGCGGCTCGACCTCAGGCATCGGGAGCTCGTCGAGCTCAGGGCTTGGCCGCGAGGTTGCGAAGCTGGCGAGCGCGGTGGCGATGAGCTTGTCGTTCTGGACTGCTCGAGCGGCCACATTGATGATCGATCGGCCTGCGCGCAAGACCTCAGCCTGGACTTCGAACTCGCCCTCCGCCGGGGCTCGAAGGAGGTGCGCGGTGAACGAAAGGGGAGGGCGGTCGTCGTCCACGACGGCTATGGCGCCGGCCAGCAGCTGAGCGACCATCAGCCCGCCTGCTGTTCGGCCCGAGGCGACTGCCCACGAACGAGGCGGCGAAGCGGTGTAGCGGCCATCGCCCAGCGGGCGTAGTGCGATGGCATCATCGAAGCTGACCAGCGCCATCAGTTGACCGCCCGGGGGTATAGGTGGGGTGTCGTCCTGGCTGTCTTCGCCGTCACCGTCGCCTGCATCGGCGCCAAAGTACCGCTGATATTGTTTGCCAGGAAATCGAATCGCTCAACCCACTGGAGACGTCATGCCCCTCGACATCGAGGCCGCTGTGCTGCGCGCCGCTGGATCACCCATCGAAGTCGAGACGGTCACCCTGGATGATCCTGCCGCCGATGAGGTCCGGGTTCGGACAGTCGGATCGGGGCTGTGTCACAGCGATCTTCACGTCATCGATGGCACCCTGCCGTCGCCATTGCCTGCCGTGCTGGGCCATGAGGTGGCGGGGGTGGTTGTCGAGGTCGGCTCACAAGTTCGGGGCCTCGCTGTGGGCGACCACGTCATCAGCTGCGTTTCGACTTACTGCGGGCGCTGTCGCGCCTGTGTCGGTGGGCGGCCTTGGCTGTGTGCCCAGCGCTTCGAGCCAGGTATCCGTCGTCAAGATCAGTCCAAGCTCAGCTCGGGTGGAGCCCCGGTTGCCGGGATTGGCGGGATGAGTGGCTTCGCAGAGCAGATCGTGATGCATCAGTCCGGTGTTGTGGCAATCGATCCTGACATGCCGCTCGATCTTGCCGCGCTTATCGGTTGCGCCGTGGTGACCGGCGTGGGCACAGCGATCAACGAGGCGCGGATTCGTCCTGGCGAGACGTGTGCCGTCATCGGCTGCGGCGGTATTGGTCTCAATGTCGTCCAGGGTGCGAAGCTGGCGGGCGCTGCGCGGATCATTGCCGTGGACTTGCAGCCGGCCAAGCGCGAGCTTGCCACGCGGTTCGGCGCGACTGATGTCGTGAATCCCGGCGATGGCGACCCCATCGAAGCGGTCCGAGCGCTCACCGAAGGCCTCGGCGTGGATCATGCGTTCGAGGCCATCGGCCTGAAGGTCACAGCCGAGCAGGCGGTGGCGATGGTCGGGCCCGGGGGCGGCGCTTATCTGATCGGGGTCATGCCTGTCGGTGTCAATATCGAGATACCAGGCGTTGACCTTGTCGTATCCGGTGTGGGAATCCACGGTGTGCGCATGGGCTCGAGCAGCATTGCCGAGGACTTCCCCCGTTTCGTCGAGCTGTACCAGCAGGGTCGACTCCTGCTCGACGAACTGGTGGCAGAGCGCATCACGCTGCACGACATCAACGAAGGCTACGACAAGATGCGCGTCGGCGACCAGGGGCGCTCCGTCATCGTGTTCGAGGACGCCGCCACCGGCTGAGCCCAGTCGACGGTGCTCTGGCGGGTGGTCTACACGGCGGCGGCGGTGGCGCCGCCAAGGGCGCGCGCCTTGCGGTCGGTGAGCGGACGATTGAACGCTCACGCGGACGACAGCACCGGAGTCATGCCCTAAGGTAAAATAATTATCAGGGATGAGTTCTTGGTTCGTCACCATGGCGCGCTATGGGCTCGCCGAAAAAAGGTGGACTCC
>Ga0302127_10000483_pt1 | contig 22143 bp, 21 predicted proteins | sample CB4_SCM_MG_FD_204452 | JGI IMG/M metagenome (GOLD analysis project Ga0302127, IMG submission 204452) | Marine microbial communities from Western Arctic Ocean, Canada - CB4_SCM | ecosystem: Environmental > Aquatic > Marine > Oceanic | place: Canada: Western Arctic Ocean | collected 2017-09-24
CGGCTGGGTTCGCCATCCCTTTCCCGAGGTCGAGACCAGTGAGGTTGTGCGGCGCCTCGTGTTGGACCATGACGTCCTTGTCATCCCCGGGACCGCGTTCACCCCGACCGACGAGCAGATGCTCCGCTTGAGCTTCGCTAACCTGACCCCGGCAGAAATCGCGGAGTTGCCCGACCGACTCGAGGAGTGCCGATGAGCGTCTTTGACGATGAAACCGCTATCGAGTCGGTGGGCGATGGCCAGTGGACGGGCACGGTGCACGAGTCGTGGAACATCGGCGAGAACCCCAATGGGGGCTACCTGCTGGCGTTGGTCATGGGAGCCATGGAGACCCTCGGACCTCATCGGGATCCGCTGTCCATCACGACCCACTACCTCCGCCCCGGGACCCCGGGCGAGTGCTGTGACATCAGCGCGGAAATTGTGCGCAGTGGTCGGACACTCACCACCATGCGAGGTGGCTTGGCCCAACAAGGTAAACAGCGGATCGAAGTCCTCGCCGCGTTTGGTGACCTCTCGGCGCCATCGGAAATCGATTCCGAACTCAGTGTGTCGCCTCCAGAGGTCCCGCCGCCGGACCAGTGTCCGCAACGCTCGGGAGCTGAACAAGGAGTTGCCCTCCCGCTCTTGTCGCGGCTCGATACCCGTATCCATCCTGATTTTGCCCGCGGCGGCGCCGCTGGCAGAGCCGAGATGACGGGCTGGATCCGCTTTGGCGACGGCCGCCAACCCGATACTCGCTCGCTGGCGATGTTTGCCGACTCGTTTCCGCCTTCGCTGTTCAGTCTGCTGGGTGTTATTGGATGGGTACCGACGATCGAACTCACCGTCCACGTGAGGCGGCGCCCCGCTCCGGGCTGGATTCTCGGCCACTTCGTCACCACTGATTTACAAGACGGTCGAATGATCGAAGACGGAACGCTGTGGGATGACGCCGGCATGCTGGTGGCGCGTTCTCGTCAGATTGGGCTGTTGTTGAACTGACCAGCCCAACGGGCGGATCTGCAGTGGGAGTAGCGTCGTGACGATGGACCTCGCCGCTTACTTGGAGCGCATTGGCTACTCAGGCGAGATCGCCTTCGATGTCACCACGTTGGAGCGGTTGCAGCGGGCTCACCTCACCGCCGTGCCATTCGAGAACCTCCACGTCTTTCATCGCCTCGGCGTGCAGACCAGCACCGATTGGTCCGTGCCCAAGATTGTCGAGCAGCGGCGTGGTGGCTGGTGCTTCGAAGCAAACGGTGCATTCGGTCTGTTGCTTGAGACCCTCGGGTTCGATGTTGTTCGCCTGGGGGCGGCGGTCCTGCTTGGTGGGCCCAACGCAATCATCGACCACCTGACGTTGGAGGTGATGCTCGACGAGCCATGGCTGGTCGACGTGGGGTTCGGTGACAGCTTCATTCGGCCGTTGGCTCTCAACCGGCGAGGCGCACAAGATGGTGGCGCGGGAACGTTCGAGTTCATTCCCAGCAGCCAGGGCCTGACCCTCACTAAACACGAAGAAGGCGTCCCCGCAGCGCAGTACCGCTTCAAGCGCGTCGGTCATGAGCTCAGCGACTTCGACCCTGCATCGCGCCACCTCCAGACGGCTGAAGACCTCCACTGGGTCAACAAAGCCTTCGCAACGCGCTTGCTAGACTGTGGACCCGATCGCGTGACCCTCCTCGGCGATCGCCTCAAGGTTGCACGCGACGGCGAGGTCGTCGAGACCCCGATCGCGCCCGTTGACTGGGACGATACCCTCGAGCAGTGGTTCGCGATGCGATCGCCAGCGTAACGAATCGAGACCTGCAAGGATCGGCGAATGGCACTCGCAAATAGCAGTACGCTCCCGCCTCTTTGGGCCAAGACACGCGAGGGCGACGACATCGACATCGCCGCTCTCGCCGCTGGGACATGGAGCATCGTGCTGCTCTATCGCGGACACTGGTGACCGTATTGCCGTCAGCAGTTGGCTGACTTCGAAAGTAATGCGCTGCTGCTGAAAGAGGCCGGCATCACGGTCGTGGCTGCATCGGTCGACAGCCTCGAGGATGCCGAGAGCGTCGCGACGGGGTTGCGGGTTCGGTACGTGCACGTGCTGGCCGAGCTGGACGGGCCAGCCGTGGCCGAGGCCACTGGTGCGCGGATTCAGACGGGCGAACGAACATTTCTGCACGCCACGGGCTTCCTATTGAATCCCGCCGGTGAGATCACCGACTCGGTCTACTCGAGTGGCCCGATTGGACGCTTTGTCGCCAATGACATCCTGAAGATCGTCGCGTTCCGAAAAGGGGTCATTGCCCGACAAGGCTGAGCTGCCAGATCTTCAACACGATGTTAGGGGCGCACGCGGCCCGGCCGGAAACGGTTGCTGCGCAGCGTTGTGGGCTCGTCGTCAGCGCCCCCGCCAGCCCAAATCAAGAACCCCACAGCGATAGAGCCATAGACGACATACCCGAGCGCCATTGGGGTGACGGTGCCATCGATTCGGGCGTTGACGAGGGCGGCTAGTGCTGAGCCGCCGAGCGTCGAGACGAACCCCATGACGGCCGAAGCCGTGCCGGCCAGTTCGCCCATGGGACGCAACCCGAGTGCGTAACAGGTCGGCGTGAGCATGGTGCTGAATGCGTTGGCCACGACCACCAAGATCAGCCAGACGAAGAATCCGGGTACCCCGTCGCTGGCGAGCGCGACAACCAGCAGTGTCGTAGAGAACACGAGTCCGGCCAGGGCCACGAACATTGAAACTCGGTGGGCCCCATGGCGCTCGATGAACCGATTGACGGACACGAAGTAGATCGCCATGAACGTACCGGCCAGGCCGAACCAGAGTGTGAACTCGGATTCGCGGTCATAGATCACGTCGATGATCGGCTGGGCGCTCCCCAAGAACACGATGAAGCCACCGAAGCTGAAGGTGAGCGCCAGGGTGTATCCGAGCGTCGATCGGGTCGTGAACACCTTCCTGAACCCTGCGAGGGTCGTGGCCAGCTTGATGGGCCGCTGGTTGGACTCGTCGAGAGTCTCGCCGAAGATAAATGTCCAGACAAAGAGCGCGGCTGCAAGCACGAGAGCCGCTGCGAACACCCACTCCCATGATCCCAGCGCCAAGATCCCTTGACCTGCAGCGGGTGCAAAGATTGGGCCGATCAAGAACACGGCCATGTAGATCGAGATCACCCGCGCCATCTGGTCGCCTTCGTACAAATCGCGAGTGATCGCGGCGCGGATCATTCCTGGCGAAGCTGCGCCGAAGCCCCACACGAAACGGCTGACGAAAAGCCAGCCGATGCTGGGCGCCAGAATGGACCCAATCGCGCCCAGGCAGTAGACGCCGATACCGAGCCGCAGCGCCGGCATCCGGCCGAAGCGGTCCGCAATCGGACCATAGAAGAGCTGGCCGACGGCGGTACCCGCGAAATACCAGGTAACGATGAGCGTGATGCGGCTGGAGTCCGGTTCGAGGCCGAATGCGCCACGCAGGTCGTCAAACGCCGGCAGCGAGCTGTCGATTCCGAAGGCAAGAAGGATCCCCGTGAACGCGAGGAACGCGATGACTGAGCGATCAGAGCGCGCACCGGCTTGCAGAGAAGACACCTACGGAGGGTACCGGCACCCTTGCGGGCAGTGGTCCGGTAGGTTCGCGGTTCATACAGCCCACCTATCCCAGTGAGACGGAGAGCTACCGCGCATCGATCGCGACGTTCCTCGACACGAACCTTCCGGCCGGCTGGGCCGGCATCGGGTCGTTACCCGACGACGAACGCGACGACTTCCAGAGCGGCTGGCGAAAGACTCTGCGTTTGAACAACTTGCTCGCGCCCAACTGGCCTGCCGAATTCGGCGGCCCCGGTCTCACCCATATCGAACAGGTCATCGTCAACGAGGAGTTCGCTCGCCGTGGCGTGCCCACATCGGGCCCTAATGACGGCTTCTCGATCGGCATGGTTGGCAACACGATCCTGCACTGGGGAACCGACGAACAAAAGGCGCACTACATCCCCCGAATCCTCGATGGCGACGACATCTGGTGTCAGGGCTACAGCGAGCCTGACGCGGGCTCGGACCTGGCAAACCTTGGTTGTCGTGCTGATCTCGACGGCGACGAGTGGGTCATTAACGGCCAGAAAATCTGGACCTCGCAGGGCCACACGGCGAACATGGTCTTCGTGCTGGCGCGCACTGCGCCAGAGCTGACGAAACACGCTGGGATCTCGTTCTTGCTTGTCAGCCTGGATCAACCGGGCACCGAGATGCGGCCGATCACCAACATGGTGGGCCACGATCATTTCCACGAGGTCTTTTTCACCGACGCCCGGTGTCCCAAGGACAATGTGCTCGGCGGGCTCAACAACGGTTGGGCGGTCGGCAATACGCTGCTGGGATTCGAGCGTGGCGTGGGTGCCACCACGGCGTTCCTCATGTTTCGGGCCGAACTCGATCAGTTCATAGCCCTGGTGAGGGATCGTGGGTTGGCGTCGGATCCTTGTGTCCGCCAGAAGGTGGCGGAGTTCCACACGACGGTCGAGATCATGCGGTACCGGGGCATGCAGGCGCTCACCCGTTACCTCCGCGGCGAGAACCCGGGCCCGGAGTCATCGATGGGCAAGTTGTTGTGGAGCCACTATCACCAAGCAATCACCGAGGCGGCAATGGATGTCTTGGGCCCCGAGGCTCTCGTGGGCTTTGGCGACGAGACACGCAGCGGGCTCGGGCCACCAGCGATCGGCACGCCCAACACCGCGGCCAACTGGATGGCGTCGTTCATGATTGCTCGGCCCGGAACCATTTATGCGGGGACCAGCCAGGTGCAGCGCAACATCTTGGGCGAGCGAGTCCTGGGTCTCCCGAAAGAACTCCGGGCCGACGGCGGCCCGTGGAATGAGAGTGTCTAGCTCCAGAGGGCGGTGAGCGCTGCGTCGACCTCGTCGGTCACGCCCACACTGACCAAGTCGATGTCATCAGCTGTGGTCTGAACTGGGGTCTGTTCTTCGTCGAAGAGGTCGCGTATGGGATCGATGAAGCGACTGACCTGCGCGTAGATGTGGCGGTCGTCGCGAGCGTGGCGATGGACATGGAACCGCAGCGGGAAGTTGACCGTGAGCTCGTCTTTGGCCCGGGTGAGCGCCACGTAGGTGAGCCGGAGCTCTTCGGCAATGCCCGCTTTGTCGCCGACGGCCATGTCGGACGGGAAGTTGCCATCGGCCGTGTGAATGACATGCACCGAACTCCATTCGAGCCCCTTGGCGGAGTGGACCGTGGACAGGGTCATCCAGTCGTCGTCGAGGTGAGGCGGCCCCGCACGGTCGCTGGTCTTGCCCGGCGGGTCCAGTGTGAGCTCGACGAGAAAACGGCCGCGATCGGGGTAGGCGGCGGCCGTGCCTGCCAGCTCGTCGATGTCGGCCAGCCGAGCCGCGGCGTTGTCATAGCGGTTGGGGAAGACGAGGGCGCAGAAGGCCTTGAGTCGGTCGATTTGTTGAGCCGGAGCGGGGGCGCTGTCTGGACCGTCTCCCTGGCAGTGCGCGAGTGCTGCTCGGAGCTCGTTGGCTTGGTCGGTCGAGATCGAGGGCAAGCTGGCTGCTCCGTCGAGGAACCGCTGGAGTGCGGTGTCATTATCGGGCCCGAGCCCGAGTTCATCACACACGCGCCGCACGGTCGCGGGGCCCACGCCATCGAGTGTTGCCAGGACCCGATGCCAGGCCAACTGGTCTGCGGGATTGTCGAGGATCCGCAGGAGTGCCAGCAGATCCTTCACGTGACCGGATTCGAGATACTTGAGACCGCCGCACTTCACAAACGGGATGTCGCGTCGCATGAGTTCGATTTCGAGCCCCGCCGAATGGTGGCCGGCACGGGACAAGACGGCCTGTTCGCGCAGATCGATGCCTCGTTCGCGAGCATCCAGAACGGAGGTGGCAACCGAGTTGCTCTGGGCTGCTTCGTCGTAGTGGGTCCGCAAAAGGGGCGTGACGCCGCCACGACGATCGGACCACAAGTCCTTGCGGAAGTGTTGATCGGATTGGGCCAGGACGCCGTTGGCGACAGCCAAGATCGGCATCGTCGAGCGGTAGTTCTGGTCGAGGGTGATCTGGGTTGCGCCCGGGAAGTGATCGGAAAAATCCCACATGTTGGGCACCGTCGCGGCCCGGAAGCTGAAGATGGCTTGGGCATCGTCGCCCACCGCACAGACATCGGTGTCGGGCCGGCACATGCCGCGGATGATGTCGGCCTGGATGGTGTTGGTGTCCTGGTACTCGTCGATCAGGATGTGATCGAAGAGGGCGCGAGCGCTGTCGCCGACAGCGCTCGCGGTCAGCACGCGCCAGAACAGCAAGAGATCGTCGTAGTCCAAGACGTTGTGTGCCCGCTTGCGGGCGGTGTAGGCCCCGAAGATCGTGCTGAGCGCATCGCCATGGTCGCCGCACCATGGGTAGTCCCTCTTGAGGACGTCGTCGAGGCGGCGCTGGGTGCTGACGACGCGAGAGTAGATACCCGCCACGGTCTCGCGGCGAGGGAAGCGCTTTGCCCGTTCGCCCAAGCCTTCCTCGGTTCGAATGACGCCCATGAGGTCGGTGCTGTCGGAGTGGTCGAGCACGGTGAATTCGCCCGCCAATCCGATCGCCTGGCCGTAGGAACGCAGAAGACGACTGGCAGCCGAATGGAACGTTCCACCGAATATCTGCGTAGCGGACCGGTTGGTCGACACCGCAGCCACACGGCCGATCATCTCGGCCGCGGCGCGGCGCGCCGCGTGAACGTGAGCAGGAGGACGCGGCTCGGATCTGCGCCGTCTTCGAGGATGCGACACACCCGGGCGGCCAGCGTCTTGGTCTTGCCGGTCCCGGCCCCGGCCCCGATCAGTAGCGGGGAGCCGGTGTGGTCGACAGCGGTCTGTTGCTGCGCGTTGAGCGAGTCGAACATACGTTTGATGGTAGCCGCTGGTGCGCACCGGGTCAGGCCTTGAGTGCCTCGAGTGGCTCCACGTAGTCGAAGCCCAATGCCTGGGCGACGGCGAGCTCGGTGACCTGACCGTTCATGACGTTGAGTCCGCTGCGAACGTGTCGATCTTGGATGAGCGCTGAATGGGGGCCGTTGGCCAGCCGGATCACGAAGGGCAGGGTGGCGTTGTTGAGCGCGTACGTGGACGTACGCGGGACGCCGCCGGGCATGTTGGCGACGCAGTAGTGCACCACCTCATCCACGATGTAGGTCGGGTTCTCGTGTGTCGTGGCGTGCGAGGTTTCGAATGCTCCCCCTTGGTCGATGGCCACATCGACCAAGACCGACCCGGCTCGCATGTCTCGAACCATGTCGGCGGTGACCAGGCGCGGTGCGCGCGCACCCTTCACCAGCACCGCGCCGATGACGAGATCCGCGTGGAGAACCGAATCCTCGAGCGCATCGGCCGTTGAGTAGAGCGTGGTGACGCTGGCATCGAACCGGGAGTCGAGCTCGTTGAGGACATCGAGGTTGCGGTCGATAACCGTGACATCGGCGCCCATGCCGATGGCGATCTCGGTCGCGTGCTTGCCGACGACGCCACCCCCGATGACGACCACCCTCGCGGGGGCTACACCCGGTACGCCTCCCATCAGCAAGCCGGCCCCGCCGTGTGTTGCTTCGAGAGCGGTAGCGCCTGCTTGGATCGACATCCGACCAGCGACCTGTGACATGGGCGCGAGAAGGGGGAGTCGGCCTTGGTCATCGGTCACTGTTTCGTAGGCGATACACATGGCACCGCTCGCGACGAGGTCCGTGGTTTGGTCGGGATCGGGAGCCAGGTGGAGATAGGTGAACAAGATGTGGTCGCGTCGCATCATGGCGCGCTCTTCGGCCTGTGGCTCTTTGACTTTGACGATCATCTCGGCGTCGGTGAACACATCGGCAGCTAGGGGGGCGATTGACGCGCCGGCGTCGATGTAGGCGCGATCGCTGGCTCCTATGCTTGCGCCTGCTCCGGGCTGGACGACGACGTCGTGGCCGGCGCCGATGACCTCGCGCACGCTGGTGGGCGTGAGCCCCACACGCCGTTCGTTGTTCTTGATCTCGGTGGGAACACCTACGCGCATTGGGGTACCTCTTTGTCTTGTCCGCTCGGGTTGGGTTGCGTTTCGATCTTGCGTCCGGCCTGTGTTTCCTACCGTACGTCGAAATATCTGATGTGTCCTTGCGAGTTCATGCGGAAAAGTGGATAGATGCACAAGATTCCTTGTCTAATAGTTAAATATACACAAGAATCCACGCATGTTTAGTCTTGAAACAACCGATACCGCCATTATCGATGTGCTGCAGGTTGACGGCCGGATCACCAACGCAGAGCTCGCGGAGCGAGTCAACCTGTCGGCATCGGCGTGTCTTCGCCGTGTTCGGCGGCTCGAAGAAGATGGCGTGATCGATCGGTATGTGGCGCTCATCGGCACCGAAGCGGTGGGTCGGCCCACGTCAGTGTTCGTGGAGATCTCGCTGTCGAGTCAGCGCGAGGAGCAGCTCGACGCCTTCGAAGAAGCGATTCGGTCGACCCCTGAGGTCATGGAGTGCCACCTGATGGCGGGCGATGCCGACTACCTCGTCAAGGTTCAGTGCGCCGATGTCGCCGACTACGAACGTATCCACCGCCAGCACCTCGCCGTTCTGCCGGGAGTCACCCGCCTCCGGACAAGCTTCGCCCTGCGGACCGTCCGCGCCACCACCGCCATCGACCTCAGCTTCACCTAACCCTGTTCTGACCCCCTTCTGCCGCTACGCAGCATGGTCTGGCCCATCGCGCGGGCGTGCCTGGCACCGGCGCGCGACGGCCATCGCGCGGGCGTGCCTGGCACCGGCGCGCGATAGGTTCGCTGGCCTGAGACCTGAGGAGCTCCTGGTGACCAATCCGCTGTTCGATCTGACGGGCGATGTGGCCGTGGTGACGGGGTCGGGGAGGGGGATTGGTGAAGGGATCGCGAAGACCCTCGCAGCTGGGGGTGCTGCCGTGGTGTGCGCGGCACGGCGGGTCGATGAGATCGAACGCGTGGCCGCAGACATTCGTGCCGAAGGTGGACGAGCAATCGCGGTGGCCACCGATGTCACCGATGACGATGCTGTGGAGGCGCTTGCCCAGGCTGCCGTCGACGAGTTCGGAAAGCTCGATATCTGGGTCAACAACGCGGGTGGTTCGCCCGTCCAGTCCAAGCTCGTCAGGCTCGACCGCGATGAATGGGACGCCACCCTCCGCCTCAACCTGACCTCGGTTTGGGTGTGCACGACCATCGCGGTACGTCACATGGGCGACGGCGGGCGCATCGTCAACATTTCGTCGAAGGCCGCGGAGCAAACCGTCATCAGTAGCGGGCACTACGCAGCTGCCAAGGCGGGCGTTAACTCGCTGACCGTGACCTTCGCCAAAGAGCTAGGACCGCGAATTCGTGTGAACTGCATCATGCCCGGCGCGGTCCCGACCGAAATCATGATGAAGGCGCTCCGCCTCGAAGAAGACGACCTGCCCGGTCTCGAGGACATGCTCCGCTTGCCGGCGGGCCGCCTGGGCACCCCGACCGATCTCGGGGCGGCAACGTTGTTCCTTTGTTCACCGGGTGCGTCATGGGTAACCGGCCAAGTGATCGCGATCGACGGAGGGATGTGACCCGCTGGTCAGCCCTCAAGCGGCGTCGACCATCAGCGGGATCCCCGCGACCAACAATCCACCGGCGAGCAGCACGAGCACAGCCCCTTGGCTGAGTCGGCCGGCCAGGCGCGCACCCAACGACGAGCCGACAAATGCCCCGATCACGAGGACACCTGCTTTGGTCCATTCCACATTGCCGGCGATGGTGTGGCCAAGCGATGCGGCGGCGCTCGATGCCATGGCAGTAGCTGACGTGGTGGCGGTGGCCCGGTGCGGCCCGAGGCGCTGCATCCGCGCCAACAACGGCACGGTGATCAGACCGCCGCCAACAGCGAAGGTCCCCGATGTGATTCCCACCGCCGACCCTGCTGCTGCCAGCGCACGACGTTTGGGTGCCAGCTCGGGGCCCGATGATTGCGCCATGGCGGGGCCGAAGACGACAAACGCCGCCAGCGCCAGGAGCAACACGCCAAGGATGCCGGTGAAGGCTCGCGAGTCGATGCGATTAGCGAGGAGCCATCCCGACAACAGCGCCAACGGGACCGAGCCCAGAGTGAACCATCCGGCGACTGGTCGGGCCACCAGACCCTGACGGTTGTAGGAGAAGGCGCCGGTGATGCCGATGATCATCAGGGCCACAGCGCCGGTACCAACAGCGTTGGCGCCTTGGAGGTCGAAGATCAGCACGAGCGCTGGGATCAGGAGGAAGCCGCCGCCAGCGCCGATGATCGTGCCGTAGGTGCCGACGAGGAAGGCGAGCGCTAGAAGGCCAATGGCTGTGCCGACGTCCATGGGCGGTCAGGCCCGTGCCGGGCGTTGTCGCAGCGGTGTGGCGGTTGTCACCATTCCGTGACGATTCCGGGTGCCCGAGCCGCCGAAGCAATGGTCTCGGCAACCTTGGCCGCGTCGGAGCGCAGGGTGCCGATGCTGACGCGGATGTGGTGATCGTCTGACGGTGTGGGGTGAAATGGGGCTCCGGGAGCTACGCCGATGCCGTAGGCGGCCAGCGCAACAACGGCTCGCTGCTCGTCCGCGACAGGGACCCACACGTTGAGGCCGGCCCCGGGAACGGCGTGCACTCCGTGGGAGGCCAGCGAGGTATGGAGGGCCTCTCGCCTCTTTTGGTAGGTGGCGGCTGCGTGGGCGACGGCCGCTTCGGCTTCGGGGTCTTGGAGCATGGTCAGCAGGATCTGTTGAATGAGCCGACTGGTCCACGACGGCCCGAGCTGGCGCCGCTGGACGACTTGGCTGATGATGCGTTCGGGCCCGCCCAGGGCGGCGATGCGTAGGTCGGGGCCGTGCGACTTCGAGAAGCTGTGGATGTGCACGACCTGGTCGGGAAGGATGCGGCCGACGCTGTGGATGGGAACGCCCGTCGCTCCAGCTGAGTGGTCGTCTTCGACGACGACGGTCGCGGTGTTTGCCAAAACCGAGGCCATCTCCCGCGTCCGCTTTTTGCTGATGTGTACACCGGTCGGGTTGTGCGCGCGCGGTTGGGTGAACAGCGCGACCGGGTTTCGCTCCATCGCCGCGGTGAGGTCGTCGATACGTGGCCCTGCCTCGTCCAACCGAACGCCGATGATGCTTGCACCGGCCATCTCCAACATGTCGATCAGTGGCGGGAATGTTGGGTCTTCGACGATGACCGTGTCGCCCAGCTTGACGAGTTCGCCAACGACCCGATCGAGTGCATCCTGGGCTCCGTCGACGACGGTGATGGCCTCGACAGGGAAGGGCCAGCGGTCCCTCAGCTCTGTCTCGAGTTCGACCACGACGGGTCGATTGACATAGGACGTTGTTGCCACGTCGGCGTGGAGTCGATGGAGCACCGGGCCCAGCTGCGGGAGAAGGTCTTTGTCCGGGGTGCCTGTGCTGAGGTCGAGTTCGATCGTGCCCGGGGCCACGGGGACTTGCCAGTACCGACCGCCAATGCCCGCACGTCGATCCCGAACACTGGTACCGCGTCGCCGATCGGTACGGATGGCGCCGTGGGTCTGCAAGATGCGCCATGCATCGGACACGGTGTTGGGGCTGACACCTAGGTGACCGGCCAGGGCCCGAACAGTCGGAAGTTGGTCGCCTGGGTTGAGGGTTCCGGCGCTGATCAGCGACCCGATGGCTCTCGCGATGCCATCGGCGGTCCGATGTTCGACGGCTTCGGCAATGGTCGCTTCCACAAAAGACTTTGTATACAACAAAGTGCCTCTTGTACAGGTGTCGTCCGATCAAATATGGTCGGGCCTCGACACCAGCAGTTGGTGTCGTCATCCTCGTTGTCGAACTCCCGGAGATCACCGTGTCTGATCCCACATCGTCAGATGTTGTCAAGGCTGCAATTGTTCAGACCCAATGGACTGGCGACAAGGAGTCGATGATCCAGCTCCATGAGAAATACGTCGCCGAGGCCGCGGCCCAGGGCACCCAGGTCATGTGTTTCCAAGAGCTGTTCTACGGCCCTTACTTCTGTCAGGTCCAAGACGCCGATTACTACAGCTACGCCGAAGCCATCCCCGATGGCCCCACCACCAAGCGGTTCCAAGAGCTCGCAGCGAAGCACGGCATGGTTTTGGTGCTGCCCATGTACGAAGAAGATCAGCCCGGCATCTTGTACAACACCGCGGCGGTCATCGATGCTGACGGCACCTATCTGGGCAAGTACCGCAAGACCCACATCCCCCAGGTCAAGGGGTTCTGGGAGAAGTTCTACTTCCGGCCCGGGAACATGGGTTATCCCGTGTTCGACACTGCGGTTGGCAAGGTCGGCGTCTACATCTGCTACGACCGTCACTTCCCTGAGGGTTGGCGGGCGCTGGGGCTCAACGGCGCCCAGATCGTCTTCAACCCATCGGCTACCAGTCGTGGCCTGTCGGCCTACTTGTGGCAACTCGAACAGACCGCGTCAGCGGCCGCCAACATGTACTACGTGGCCGCCATCAACCGGGTTGGCATCGAGCCCTTGGGCGACAACGATTTCTACGGCACCTCGTACTTCGCCAACCCCCGTGGCCAGTTCGTCGATGGCACCGCCAGCGACCAGCACGCCGAGCTGTTGGTTCGAGATCTCGACCTGGCCCTTATTAACGAGACCCGAGCCCAGTGGGCGTTCTATCGGGACCGCCGTCCCGACATGTACGGCCCGCTCACCGAGGCCTGAGCGCCGTGGGTGCCAACGCCGACCTCCTGGCGCGCTACCGCGCGGTATTGCCGAGCTTTGTCTCGCCGCTCTACGACGAGCCCATCTCGATCGACCGCGGCGAGGGCAGCTACGTCTTCGATCTCGAAAACAACCGCTACCTCGACTGGTTTGGCGGGGTTCTCACCACCATGGTGGGGCACTGTGTCCCCGAAATCGTGGCCGCCGTCCAGGCCCAAGCCGCCAAGGTGATGCACACCTCGACGTTGTACCTCTCCGACCCCATGATCACGTTGGCCGAAGAGATCGCGGCGGTATCGGGGATCCCCGATGCCCAGGTCTTCTTCACGACGTCGGGGAGCGAGGCCAACGACATGGCGCTGCTGTTGGCCACGTCGTATCGCAAGTCCAACCAGGTCCTGGCGATGCGTAACAGCTACCACGGACGCAGTTTCACGACCCAGGCCGTCACGTCGCATCGGTCATGGTCGTCCACCAGCATCTCGGGTCTCGACGTTCACTTCGTCCAGGGTGGCTACCGGCTTCGCAGCCCGTTCCGTGAGCTTGACGATGATGCCTACACAGCGGCGTGTACGGCTGACCTGGTCCAGATCATCGACATGATGAGCGCCGGCGATATTGCCTGCCTGATCGCCGAGCCAATCCAGGGCGTCGGTGGTTTCGCGGTACCGCCCGACGGCATGTTTGGTGCCATGCACAAAGAACTCGAATCCAACGGGATCTTGTTCATCTCCGACGAAGTTCAGACCGGCTGGGGCCGTACCGGCGAACACTTCTGGGGCTATCAGGCCCACGGTGTTGTGCCCGACATGCTGACGTTCGCCAAGGGCGCCGGGAACGGCATCACGCTCGCCGGCATCGTCGCCCGTGCCGACATCTTCGACACCATCGATGTCCACTCCTTTTCGACCTTTGGCGGCAACCCGCTGTCGGCAGCAGGTGGGTTGGCCACGCTGCGCTACGTGCTCGACAACGATTTGCAGGGCAATGCGCTCGCCATGGGCGCACGGTTTCGGGCCAGGCTCGAGCCTCTGGTCGACCAGACCGATTGGATCGCCGAGATCCGCGGTAGGGGTCTCATGCAAGCCCTCGAACTGGTGCACCCCGGCACCATCGAGCCCGATACTGTCCGAGCCGGCCATCTTCTGGAAGGCTGTAAAGCGCGGGGCCTCCTGGTGGGCAAGGGTGGCCTCTACAACAATGCGATTCGCATCGCACCGATGCTCAACGTTTCCGAGACCGAGATCGATGAAGGCATCGACGCTCTCATCGACACCATCAATAGTCTCGACTGAGCCGAGCAACGTCCGCACGCCACGAGGGGGCCAAGACAATGACAATCCTGATAAAGGGCGGCACGGTGGTATCGACCACCGGCGCCGATCCCGCTGACGTATTGATCGACGGCGAACAGGTCGTCGCCGTCATGTCACCCGGCAGCGAGCTCGCGGCCGCGGCCGAGGAGAGCGCGCAAGTCGTCGACGCAACCGGCAAGTTGGTGGTGCCGGGCGGCGTTGACGTGCACACCCATATGGAGCTGCCGTTCGGAGGCACCGTTGCGTCAGATGATTTCGAGAGCGGCACGCGCGCCGCAGCGTGGGGTGGCACCACGACCATCCTGGACTTCGCAACCCAAAGCTTTGGGCTCAACGTGCGCCAGTGTCTCGACGACCGGATGGCACTGGCCGAGGGCAACTGCGCCATCGACTACGGCTTCCACATGATCATCGGCGACGTCAACGATGCATCACTGAAGGAGATGGACCTGCTCGTGCAGGAGGGCATCAGCTCCTTCAAGCTGTTCATGGCCTACCCCGGCGTTTTCCTCAGCGACGACGGCCAGATCCTTCGGGCCATGCAACAAGCTGCCGGCAACGGCGGCCTCATCATGATGCACGCCGAGAATGGCCTCGCCATTGATGTTCTGGCCGAGCAAGCTGTCGAACGCGGCGAGACTTCGCCCGTCAACCATGGCTATGTCCGCCGAGCCGAGTTCGAGAGCGAAGCCACGCACCGTGCTATCCAGCTGGCCAAGGTCGGGGCCGCGCCCCTCTACATTGTCCACCTGTCTGCCAAAGAGGCCCTCGAGCAGGTGTCGATCGCCCGTACCAAGGGCGCCAATGTCTTCGCCGAAACTTGCCCGCAGTACCTGCACTTCAGTGTCGAAGACCACCTCGACAAGCCTGGTTTCGACGGTGCCGCCTACGTGTGTTCCACGCCGCTGCGCTCCAAGCACGAGCATCACCAAGACGAGTTGTGGCGAGGCCTGCGCACCAACGACTTGGCCGTCGTGTCCACCGACCACTGCCCGTTCTGCATGAAAGAGCAGAAGGAGTTGGGCCTCAACGATTTCCGCGAGATCCCCAACGGCATTGGCGGTGTCGAGCATCGCATGGACATGATCTTCCAGGGTGTCGTCACCGGCGAGATCAGTCTCCCCCGTTGGGTCGAGCTCTGCTCCACAACGCCCGCTCGCATGATGGGCATGTACCCCAAGAAGGGGACGATTCAGCCCGGCGCCGACGCTGACATCGTGTTGTACGACCCCAACCGCACGTGGACCATCAGCGTCGATAACCACCACATGAACATGGACCACTCCGCCTACGAAGGCATCGACGTCACCGGTCACGTCGACACCGTGTTGTCTCGCGGCAAGATCCTGGTTAACGACGGCGAGTACCACGGCTCGAAGGGCGACGGTCAGTACCTGCGCCGTGGCCTGAGCCAGTACCTGATCTGACCTTTACCTCTCTCGCCTTTGCCTCTCCCCGGAGTGCGAACCATGAAGCAGATCCACCATCTCATTGACGGCGCCGAACATGTCGGCACCTCAGGCCGGACCCAGCCGGTCTACAACCCCGCGACCGGGGCCCAGAGCGGCGAATTGTCGTTGGCATCGGTCGACGAGGTCGATGCTGCGGTCGCCTCGGCCCAGGCGGCGTTTGGTGAATGGAGCAAGACGTCGGTTGCTCGACGCACGAAGCTTATGTTCGCGTTCCGCAACCTGGTCGTCGACAACGCCGACGAGCTGGCGCGCCGACTTACCGCCGAACACGGCAAGGTCCACAGCGACTCGATGGGCGAAGTCGCACGAGGCATCGAAAACATTGAGTACGCCTGTGACTTGGCCGAGCACCTCAAGGGCAGCCACAGCGAGATGGCCTCGACCGGCGTGGATGTCTACACGGTGCGTCGCCCCCTCGGTGTCGTTGCCGGGATCACGCCGTTCAATTTCCCGGCCATGATCCCAATGTGGATGGCACCCAACGCGGTGGCCTGCGGCAACACCTTTGTGATGAAGCCCTCCGAGCGCGACCCCTCGGCTCCGATGTTCATCGCTGAGCTGTTCCAGGAAGCCGGATTTCCCCCAGGCGTATTCAACGCCGTCAACGGTGACAAGGTCGCGGTGGATCGGCTGCTCGAACACCCAGATGTCAAGGCTGCGAGCTTTGTCGGCTCGACCCCCATCGCCAAGTACGTGTACGCCACGGGAACGTCGCACGGGAAGCGCATCCAAGCACTCGGTGGCGCCAAGAACCACATGGTGGTGCTGCCTGACGCCGACATCGATCTCGCTGCGGACTCCGCCGTCTCGGCCGCCTATGGCTCGGCGGGAGAACGCTGCATGGCCATCTCTGTCGTGGCCGCGGTCGGCGAGGTCGCCGATCCGTTGATCGACGCCATCAAGGTCCGAATGGAGAAGCTCACGATCGGGGATGGCACCGATCCATCCTCTGAGATGGGCCCGCTGATCACCCGCGAACACCGCGATCGAGTGGCGGGCTACGTCGGTTCGGCTGCCGACCAAGGCGCCACAGTCGTGGTCGATGGGCGCGATGCTGCCTTTGATGGTGACGGCTTCTTCCTGGGTGTCTCACTGCTTGATCATGTGACCACCGAGATGGATGCATACAAAGACGAGATCTTCGGGCCGGTGCTGTCGGTCGTGCGCTGCGACACTTTTGCCGAGGCCGTACAACTGATTGCTGATAACCCCTGGGGCAACGGCGCCGCGATTTTCACTCGCGACGGTGGGGCGGCCCGCCAGTTTCAAGAGGATGCTGACGCCGGAATGATCGGTATCAATGTGCCGGTGCCGGTACCGGTGGGATACCACTCCTTCGGTGGCTGGAAAGACTCGCTGTTCGGCGACACCACGATGTACGGACCCGAAGGCATCCACTTCTACACGCGACCCAAGGTCATGACGACGCGCTGGCCCGATCCGGTCAAGAGCACCGTCGACCTGGGGTTCCCGACCAACCACTAGGCCATAACCGCCGCCTCGGGCACGTTACGAGGACGAAGCTACAGAGAAACAGCGATCGATAAATCAAGAGCGGGAGTACACAGATGGCGATGGACTTCGGAGTAGTGCTCCAGAACGACCCGCCCGCGTGGCGTGTCGTCGGTTTGGCAGTGCAGGCCGAGAACCTCGGTTTTAGCCACGGCTGGACCTTTGACAGCCACGTCTTGTGGCAAGAGCCATATGTGATCTACAGCCAGATGTTGTCGGCGACCAAGCGCATGGTTGTTGGCCCCATGGTGACCAACCCCGGGACCCGAAACTGGACGGTCACCGCCAGCCACTTCGCTACCCTTAACGATATGTTCGGCAACCGGACGATCTGCGGGATAGGCCGAGGTGATTCGGCGATGCGGGTGTTGGGGCACACTCCCTCAAATCTTGCGACCCTCAGCGACGCGATGAAGGTCATCAAGGATCTGGCTGAAGGTCGCGAGACCACCTACAACGGCACCCAGCAGCAGTTCCCGTGGGCCAGCGAATCCGAACTCAAGATCCTGATGGCCGCATACGGTCCCAAGGCGCTCAACCTGTGCGGAAGCGAGACCGACGGGTTCATCTTGCAATTGGCCGACCCCGCAATCGCCGAGTGGACGATCGCCGCGGTGCGCCGGGCTGCCGAGGAGGCCGGCCGAGACCCCGATTCCCTCTACATCTGCGTCGCTGCCCCCGCCTATGTCGGCACCGACATCGAGCATCAGCGCGAGCAGTGCCGGTGGTTCGGTGGCATGGTCGGGAACCATGTGGCCGACCTGGTCGAGCGTTACGGCGACAGCGGCATGGTTCCCCAGGCGCTCACCGACTACATCAAAGGCCGCGAAGGATATGACTACAGCGGCCACGGCAAGGCCGGACACGACCACACCGACTTTGTGCCCGACGAGATCATCGACCGTTTCTGCATCCTTGGAGACGAAGCGGCCCATATCCAACGGCTGAAGGAACTCGAGGCGCTCGGCGTCGATCAGTTCGCGATCTATCTCATGCACGACCAGAAGGACGAAACGCTCAACGCGTACGGCCAGCGCATCATCCCTTCCATCAACGGCGAGCGCGGGTAGGGGGCTTCGCCATCGACACCGCGACCGAAGCCGTCGACGAGCCCCTCGTCCGAGAACAGCTCATTCGGCAGCGCGCCGCCCGCCAGACGGTGGCTGTAGCGACGTCGGAGTCCATCCTCAACGCCGCACCCGATGATGGAGCCTTCCGCACCGACATTGCTCTCGAGGCCGTGAAGAACCTTGAAGACGACGGCGTGGACGTCGTTGGCAACGACTTCTCACGCCGTACGGTCGAGCTTCGAGCGGGCGGCGAGTAGCCCACGAAATTCGGTTAACCCTTGCCATGACCACCCCGAACCGGTCACCCCCAGCCTGAGCTGGTACCAACAGAGAGGCAATATCAATGTCGTCGCCACGGCGAGATCATGCGCTGCAGTGCCTGCGCGAGGACCGGATCATGGCGGTTCTGCGCCAGATCCCCGAGGAGCACCTGGTGCCGATCGCCGACGTGTTGGTGGCCGGAGGTGTTCGTTCGCTGGAGATCACCCACGACTATGAACGGGCGACGGCCGACGTCGCCCTGCTGGTGGAGCGCTTCGGAGACAAGGCATCGGTGGGGGTCGGAACGACGTGGACCGTTGAGCAAGCCGAATCGGCCAGCGCGGCGGGGGCCACGTTCTGCGTGTTACCTGGTGTTGATGTCGAGACGGCGCGCCGAAGCGCCGACCTGGGCATGTTGACGCTGCCCGGGGTTCAGACGCCCGCAGAGATTCAGACTGCAATCAAGAGCGGCGCCGACGTCTTGAAGTTCTTTCCCGCCAACCCGCCAGGACCGACCTGGTTGGCGCAAGTGGCACCGGCGTATCAACAACGGCCGTTCATGGCCACCGGTGGGGTCACGGTCGACAACATGGCGGCCTTCTTCGATGCCGGGGCTATCGCCGTCGGGATGGCTGACACCCTCTTCGGCGACTTCGCCGATCTGAGTCGGGCCCGAGAGATGATCGCCGCGGCCGTCGACGTTGCAAGGGCGTCCTAGCCGTCGTCCCCGTCGCGCCTGTGCGATGATCTCCCGATGAGACACGCCACGAGGTGGAAGTGGGCCGTGGCGTGGATGCTGGGCGGCGTGGCCCTGGTGGGCGGAGCTGCGTCCATCGGAGCGCTTGCGGGCGATACCGAACGCGTTGGCAACTCGCCATCGAGCAGCGGGACCGGTGGTCGGGGATCGTGGTAGAAGCGGTTGGCAAGGAAACAATTCCGCGCTCAGCTTGGGTTGCCCTGTACCTCACCTCGGTGGGCCAGGCGCTCGCGATCTTGCAGAGCTCAGTCCTCAATATCGCGTTCCCGTCGATAGAAGCAACGTTCTCTGATACGCCTCGGTCGACGTTGGCGTGGATTATCACCGGCTTCTCGATCGCCAGCGCCGCGCTGTTGCTGCTGGCTGGGCGTCTGGCCGACATCTACGGGCGGCGCCGCATCTTCTTCTTCGGGATTGCGGTGTTTTCGATAGCGAGCTTGGGCTGCGGGCTGGCGCCCACACCGATGTGGCTCATCGTGTTCCGCATCGTGCAGGCCCTTGGTAGCGCATTCATGATCCCGACTTCGCTGTCGTTGGTCATGCCGCTCTTCCCGCGATCGCGCCAATCCATGGTTGTGGCGATCTGGGCCGCTGTGGCATCTGTCGCCGGCGCGGCCGGGCCGCCGATCGGCGCCGCAATCATCGAGTTTGCGAGTTGGCGCTGGATCTTCATCATGAACGCGCCGATTGGTTTGGCCGTCGTCTTGATTGGGCGCCGCGTGCTGGTCGAGAACAAGGGCGAACGGTCGGCCGATGCGCGGATCGACCTGTTCGGTGTCCCGGTGGGGAGTGCGGGCATCGCGCTGCTGACACTGGGCTTGCTGCAAGGAAGCCAGTGGGGCTGGAGTGACAAATGGGTCCTGGCCTGTTTCGCGCTCACCCCCTTGCTCTTGGGACTATTGGTCTGGCGGTCCAGTAGCCATCCGGAGCCATTGCTCGACCTGTCGGTATTTCGTCTGCGGCGATTCTCGGTGGCCTCCGGGTCGATGCTCGTCTTCAACCTGGGCGTGTCCGCGTTCTGGTTCAGTGCGCCCGTGTACATGCAGACCGTCTGGGGATGGTCGCCGCTGCGGACCGGGTTGGCGGTCACGCCCAGCCCGCTTGTGGTCCTGTTGGGCTCGCGCTGGGTCGGCCAACTGGCCGATGGTGGCCGTCTGCGCTCAGCGATCGTGGCCGGCATGATGTTGGCTGCGGGGTCAACTTTCGGGATCGGCGTGATGCTCAGCGAAGAGCCCAACTACTGGACCGGCTACTTCTTTTTCTCGTTGACCTATGGGATGGGGCTGGCCCTCGCTTGGTCGATGCTCACAAGCGCCGCGCTGGTGGGTGTTGACGAGGGCCTGTACGGCGTCGCGAACGGCACAAGTCTCACTGCTCGCACCATCGGGAGCGCATTGGGTATTGCCCTCGTTGTTGCGCTCGCCGGTGGAGCCGACAATGCCAGCAAGGCTGCATTCCAACCCGTCTGGTACGCGATGGCTGGCGTGTATGCGCTCTCCGCCGCGTTGTTCATCACCTTCTACCCACGCGATCGTGTGGGGTCGGGCCGCTAGGGAGTTCTTCTAAACAGCTGGGGCGAACTCCGGTTGAAGCTCTCGGCACTCGCGAACAGCGCATCGATGTCACCAAGCGAGTTCGTGGCACCCCACGTGCGACGCAGGCTCGACCTGGAACGTGCCGTGGTCGATGCCGTAGCTGCCATCCAGGAGTTCTCGTGCTTGGTCGAGCACGGCGTGGGTGTCGGTGCCGTCGGAGATCATCAGGTGCGCCGATGCCGCATCCATCTCCGAGGTCAGTGTCCAGACATGGAGGTCATGGACGTCGACGACCCCGTCGATGCTGCTCAGGTCCTGGGTGAGCGCGTCGAGGTCGATGTGTTCGGGAGCAGCCTGGAGCAGTACTCGGCAGGCACGTCGACCCAGGCGGTAGGTGCGAGGCAGAATCCACACACCGACGAGCGCTCCGATCACAGGGTCCACCCAATTCCAGCCGAAGGCCTCCAGCAGGATGGCGGCGATGATCACGCCGACTGATCCTACGGTGTCGGCCAGGACCTCGAGATATGCGGCCTCAACATTGAGCGATTCCTTGGACCCCTCGCGCAAGAGTGCGAACGCGACGAGGTTTACGACAAGCCCGATGCTGGCGACGACGAGCATCTGCATCCCGAGGATCTCGGGTTCGTCAAACAGTCGGCGGCCCGCCTCGACCAGCACCCAGATGGCGACCGCGAACAACAACAGTGCGTTGACGAACGCGGCCAGGATCTCGAGGCGGTACAGCCCAAAGGTGTGGGAGGTGGCTTTGGAGCCCTCTCTCGATTCGAACCGAGTCGCCAGCTGGATAGCAGCGAGCGCCATGCCGAGGCCGATGACATCGGTGAGCATGTGGCCGGCGTCGGACAACAGGGCGAGCGAGTTGGTCCAGAACCCGGCGACCGCCTCGACCACGAAGTACGAGCCAATCAGCCCGAACGCTGCGGCCAAACGGTTTCGGTGCCGGGCTCCCGCCCGGGCCAGCGATGGTCCATGGCTATGCCCGTGGTCGTGGCCCATCAAACAACCTGGATCGTGTTGTCGTTGCTGGTGTTGTTCCTCGTGGACCGTGCGCTGCTATCACGATGGGTGCTTGGTATCGGCACGGGCGCCCCGTTCTCGGTGCGGGTGTGGGAAAGGTGATCCCTGCAGACGTCGAGGAGTTGGCAGATGTGATCGTCGTCGAGCCGATAGTAAATATTGCGGCCATCTCGGCGGGCTCGAACCACATTCGCCGAGCGCAGCAGGCGCATCGCCTGGGAGACCTTGGTCTCGCTGGTCTCGACGCGTGCGGCGATGTCGCCGACGCAGAGCTCGCCCGCCTCTTGGACCGCAAACAGAATCCGCACACGAGTCGGGTCACCCAGTAATCGAAACATCCCGGCCAAGTCCGCCGCGTCGACCGTGTCAATCAATACCTGCATATATGTGAAGATATAAGCGTCCACCCTGCGAATCAACCCACCGACGTAGCGTGACG
>Ga0302127_10000484_pt1 | contig 22135 bp, 16 predicted proteins | sample CB4_SCM_MG_FD_204452 | JGI IMG/M metagenome (GOLD analysis project Ga0302127, IMG submission 204452) | Marine microbial communities from Western Arctic Ocean, Canada - CB4_SCM | ecosystem: Environmental > Aquatic > Marine > Oceanic | place: Canada: Western Arctic Ocean | collected 2017-09-24
TTTCCCGGTTAATTTCTTGACCTCGCAGATAGACTGACTCAATACGCCGTGTGTTAATGATATTGTCTAATGGATTGGCGTTTAGCACAATGAAATCTGCACGCTTGCCAGGTTCCAGTGTTCCAATATCGTCGAGGCGCAGCATCTCGGCAGAGGTACGGGTAGATGCAACAATGACCTCCGCGGGTGTCATTCCTGCAGCCACCATATTCTCCATCTCAATAAACACCTCGTACATCTCGCGTCCATCTGTACCGAATGCAATCTTAACGCCTGCCTCATTCAGAGCAGCCAGATTACGGGCCTGAATTTGGTAGAGTTCACGGTCTGCCTCTGTGCCTGCGTATTCTGCATGAATCGTCTCCATTACCTCATCCGGAATTACACCGCGTAGTAAGTTTATATTGATAGTCACACCCTCATCCGGCAAATTGGGTGCCATGAATACCTCTGGTCGTTCTTGAAACAAGTTGATGAGTTCATCGTCCACGTCCTGGTCACGGACATCGTGGGCAAAGACGTCTATACCGGCACGTAGTAAAGCCTTGGCGTCCTCCATATGATGTATATGAGCAGCAACCAAAAGATTCTGCTTATGTGCCTCGTCTATGATCGCTGTATACATCGAGGGTGACATTTTTTCATACTTGCCATTTCGATCATCAACCCAGATCTTGATGAAGTCGACTCCCTTGGTAGCTTGTTCCCGCACGGCCTCCCGTCCCTGTTCCACGCTAGTTATCCAGTATGCGGCTGGTGGTGTACCGTAAGCCGATTCTGACCGACCGGGCTCCGGCATGGTTATTCCACGCCCTGCCGTGAGATATTGTGCCGCACCCGGAATAATTTCTTTACGGATCTGGTAGAGCACATCACTGTTATCAAGACCCAGACTCAGAACCGTACCAACGCCGTAGGATGCCAATTCCCGAAGTTGGCTGATGAGTTTATCCCGTTCACCCGCCAGGTGTTTATGTGTGTCGACAATCGCAGGCATAACCGTCTTACCTTTAAGGTCTATACGAGTAGCACCGACAGGCAATACCACGTCCCCTATTCGACCAACCGCAATGATGCGATCACCCTGGACGATGAAGATGGCATCCTCAATGGGTGTACCACCATTTCCATCTATAACCAGTGCCCCTTCAAACACGGTCACGTCACCGGCTACTTCTTGCGCCTCACCCGTTCTGACTGTGGAACAAACCAGAATAAAAGTAAAAACCATCGCGGAAAGACTGGAATGGCACAAGATTCGGCTCGATATTATTGTTTTAAAACACATAGAAAACTCCTGCTTGCTGGAAAACCCAGGGATTTGCTGCACGTAGAGCCAAGATAAGCGGAGCTTGTCATAGCGTCAAGGTGCCCAGGAAAATAATTGTGATAAGTGTAAAATTAAGACGACTTTTTTTCTTTAAAACGTTAACCTGATCATTATTAAGATAATTTTGTATTTATTACCTTACTCCCAATAACCAATAGGAGTTCAATATGAAAACATATAGTCGGTTAATTATCCTTATCACGGCAATCATTTCCTGGGGTTGCCAGGAAAGTACCAACACTTCATCTGAGACTAGTTTGCAAGTATCCCCACCCTCCCAACCCGTTTTACTAACACCAACATCTGAAATATCAACACCAGATACATCCGAAGAAAAAGTCATCGGTCTATTAAATAAAGACGAAGATTTTTCTTCTTTATCCGCAGATGACTTCGAAGAATTGGGTTGGGATCTGCCAGATGGAGGGCAAAATGTAAAAAGACTAGCGGAAATTTCGCCAGGAGGAGCGTTCAATCCAAAAGATCTTGAAAACCTGCCTATTGATGAATTGGGGTATAGCGCAAGCTGGCATGAACTCAGGTTTGAGAAATACGGTCTTGAATGGGACATAACAGGATTATATTTACAACCAAATGATCCTGTACCAGGTCTCCCCACTTTCGCGCAGATCCATGGTGGTTCCGGAAACTGGTATCAATTTTTTGTCACGCCACTTAATGATCCGGGTTTGGGACAGTATCTTGCTCAGAAGATCCCGGTATTACTGATAACGATACCAGGGAACTATAAACGTGGTGGATGGCAGGTTCCCCCTGATGAACGTAATCCAGAGTACCTGCTCGATGTGGAATTCAGTGAAAAAGAAATGCAGGTCAGGAATTCTATCTTTACATTTTCGTTATTAGCAGATGGCGTAGAACAATTGGTCAATGCGGTTACATCTGGTCCACTGGTTATAACCGGACATTCAACAGGTGGTGAGATTCAATTTTTATTAAAAGAAAAATTACGTAACCGCATGCAGGGTTTATCTTTTGGATGGGGGACAGGTGGCCCGGCTAAATTACGTCGTACCTGGGCCGACTCTTTCGCGGCAACCCATAACCAGACGGGTGAAGTTCGATACAGACCAATTACGGAAGTACGGGGACGTGATGCTGAAGGTATGACCCATGGATATATCGGGCCTTTTGATCCATTTTTGGAGGTCCAGTCTACAAATATTTATGACTGGTATTTCAGAATCCTCGGTGATCATGACCTGATTTTGAATACCGCAAAGGCCTATTTTGAAAGTGAATCAACCCGTCGCCCTTATTTTAAGCAACACATTCAAGACACAGAACACATAGGCGAAATTGAATCACGTGAACGAATGATCGATGATATTCACAGGGCTGCTAATGAAAGCGGGTTATCTGTGAATACTGAAGATGTCATTATTGATTTATTTTCCACCCTCAAAACTGATATGACGGGCTACAATAAAATGGTTTGGACCTCCTCAACTCTGGATGAAGGTCACTGGGACATCGATCCGGCCAAGGCAAGAGAGTTATATATCGTAAACCAATTTCGAAAAGAAAACCCTCAGGCAGAAATTAGAATGCTGGTCTACGACACCTTGATGACCCATATTGGTTATGCAGAAAGGCCCAGGCAATTGGCGGGTGGCGCGTTTGCGTCTATTAAATGGTTATATAACATGGAATAGTAATCAAGATATCGATGTCAAATATAAGAAAATTAATGGCTAGATGTAATAGTTCTGTATTGTTATGCGGCTTCTTTAAATCTCAGGACTTTTATACTGACCTCATTTAAAACCTGCCGCTTACGGTCAGTATCATATCTGTACCAATGGTGCGGTGTTCTACCTCCCGGAATGCCATTGGTGATTGATCGCGCAGTCCGGTAAACACCAACCGATCGCGGGACTTGTCGAAGTTCAAGAGATTCTCAAACGCCAGCCGAATATTGAGATCCCACCAGCGGGTGGTCTCGACAAAAGCGTGTAGACGGAGACTGGCGTCGCGGAGATCATACTCGTTGGTCTTGAACTGGGGCCTCTCTCCCTGATCCTCAGCTCGCCAACCCCATGAGAAACGCGACGCCTCGAAATCCTGTCGATAGTCAATGATGAAGGTCCATTCGGTCTCGTTTTCAAAAGAGATTGCTGGATGCGGATTAAAATATCCCGACGAGCGCAGCACCCGGTCTTCACCCGTCACCGGATCGGTTACCGATGAATCTTGCCAACCCAACTGCATGTCCATCCTTGCATCCTGCAATCCAGTCCAATCCAGAGACAGTGTACTCTCCAGCCGCAGACCCGTACGGCTGCCATCGCCGATGTTACCCACCGCCTCAAAAAACTCGTCAGGCCTTCCCGCGACCTCGATTGGCAGTAGATCGATCACATCCGTAATAGAATGATAGTAAGCTGACAGGGTTACAACGCCAATCTCTCCGAAACGCCACTCCTGGCTGAGATCAAATACCCAGGTTGCTTGTGGTATCAGGTTCGGGTTACCCACCGTCAGTTCATTGTCCTCCAACAAGGTCGTGCTTGCGAAATCCTCTAGTCGCAATTGTGCGATATCCCGCCGAATACCAATCCGTGTTTGCATGCGCCGATTGGGTGCATAGGTCAATAGGGATTCTGGTTTCAAGAAGGTAAACTTTCGTGATTGCTCTGTGTCACCCGTGGTTGTAAGAGTGGAAATCTCCACCCCAAGACCGTAGTCCAGCGTAATATTTCCCAGCGTCCAGGTGTCCTTGGTTAGAAAGTCTCCACGTTCTTCCTTGACCCGGACATTACCCCCTGGCACTTGCTCCACCACACTGGCAACATTCGGCTCGTCGGTGATCCGTATCAATGTTTTGTCCAATATATTCAGAGCGCCTTCAAGGTTAAATTGCACAGCATGGTTCTCCCAACCCGCCCAGTTGAGTTCAAGCCGGGCAATTGCCTCGGAGATGTCCGCCTTGGTATCAGAAATGACAAAACGTGTCTCTATACCATCATGGTCAAGAGTACGCTGCGTATCATCGGGATACTGGTTAGTGTAGTTGTAAAGAACAATAGCTTTGGCAAGCAAGTTATCACTCAGAAAACGTTCTGCGTCCAGCCCAACCTCGATAATATGATTTCTTCGTTCCTGGTAAAACAGGTCAGATCTGGAATCACCACTGCCCGGTGGCTGAGGTACCCGGGTAAGCAGGGTCTTCATGTTGCGATGCTGGGAGGCAACCTTGCTGTTGAACTGCACCAGCGTTTCACCGAACCAGGTCAAGGCATTAGCAAAACCGGTGGCATCATAGCCTTCAAAGCCATTATGTCCATGTCCCTTAAAGTTATAGCGTTTTTCAATGAGGTTGCCATCTCCGTCGAATATCTTCTCGGGACCCGGATCGCCGTTACTGGTGACATAAATAATGCCCCCAACACTGTACTGGACCTCGTGCGAGCTGTCAGTCAGGGTGACATCAATCTGCGGCGTCAGGCCCTGTTCTAAATTTTCCCCGACGATGACGTTCCAGCGGGTCGTCGCTGGGGTATCTTCACGCATAATTACGTTGGCCACAACTGATTGGCCACGCATATCGATACCTCGCAGTTGCCCCCGGATTAACTCAATGCGTTCGACATTACTGGCAGGAATCCGCGAGAGCAAGGCAGAGGGCAAATCGTCCTTGGTACTGGGCCGCCTGCCATTTATAAGTATGTTACCTGCCGCAGCGCCGAATCCACGCCGGTCTCCACCGTTATCCAGGGTAAAACCAGGGACCCGCTGGACCATGTCATAAGCATTAACTGGTTGGTAACGCTGAAAAAACATGGCGGGATAAGTCACTCCCTCCTCATCACCATCGGTCAACATCTGTGTCTGTTCTTCAGGATCATGAATTTCAAACTGAGCGAATACTGTGGGAACTATCAGGCAATAGAATGTTAACGTTATCAACCAGCGCATCTGCCAAATCCTTATATTTAAACTGTTGTCAGAGTAACATTTCTTTATGTTGGCGTCCTCTCCTCACCAGCCTGATTTATTAAACCTACTTACTTCAATCTCATCAGTAAGCTATTCACTACAAAACATTTATGCCAATTAACGCTGGTAATAATTTCCTTCAATAAACTTCACTGCCACGCTTCACTTTAGTAATCACATTACCGATTAGGTCTGCCGGCGGATCCCCCTTCATCGCCAAAATTGTAGGGATGATAATGGGGATTAAAATCGATGGCTTCTGCTGGCTCCAGACGGACAATGGGAGACAGTCGTCCTCGGGTACGATGATCATCGATTACCAGATAAATATAACCATCCGGACCCTCACGTACATCCCGGATCCTTCCAAAGCCTTGCATCAGCGGTGGTTCTTCGGCTGTACCGATCCTGTAGGAACCGTCTGGATACATTGCCCTGCTCAGGCGATGAAGCTCATGGCCACGTAAACTGCCGACAAAGATATCTCCACGCCACTTCGGAAATTTATCACCGTAGTAAATCATAATCCCCGACGGTGCAATGGCAGGTGTCCAGAAATCCACTGGTTGTTCCATGCCTTCTTCCATCCGGGCTGTAAGACGTCCAGTACCGTAGTCGATCACCGGCCAGCCATAATTACGACCCTTGCTGATAATATTTAATTCATCGCCGCCCGTAGGTCCGTGCTCGATAGCCCAGACCTCACCCGACTCCTTATCAATGGTCAGTCCTTGTACGTTGCGGTGACCATAACTCCATATCTCGGGACGTGCCCCGGTTGTATCCACGAACGGATTGTCCGATGGAACACGACCATCATCATGTAAACGCACAATAGTCCCCGCATGATTACTAATATCTTGCGCCGGGTTTTCTTCCCGTGGCTCCTTGTCCGGCGACACCAGTTGTCTGTCACCAGTAGAAATAAATACATATCCTTTACCATCGAAGGCTATTCGGGAACCAAAGTGGAAAGGACGCTCTCCCCAGGCATCGGACACGAAAATATCCTCCACGTCATTGAGACGCCTACCATCAAACCGGCCACGGGCAGCAGTCAAGGTTCCCTGGGTTCCATCATCACTGGGTTTGGTATACGTAAAATATACCAACTTGTTGGATTCGAATTGCGGATGTACAACTACGTCTAGCAGACCCCCATTTTCCACATACCAAACAGGAGGTATACCGGCGATGGGTTCAGGATCCATCACTCCGTTTCGAACAATGCGTAGCCGGCCAGGCCGTTCTACAATAAGCATATCCCCATTAGGCAAAAAATTTAAAGACCAGGGATGTTTCAACCCCTCCACTACTTTCACCACTCGGAAGATATAACTCTCAGATTGGTTAACCTGGGGATAACTAAAATCATTGGGGTTAATCTGGGCCTTACTGACGGGTGCGACAACAATCAGAATTACTAATATTAAAGAATGAGCAGATAACAGACAGCGTGGAAAGTGAGTCATGTTTTTTTCTCCATCATATTTATAATTAGATAATACAGTGGAAGTCTTAACATGCCAGTCTGAATCAAGGTCCAGTGAAATTATCAGAAAATTTATTCAGTATCTGGATAATTAACCTCATCGCGAAGACAAACTAGTCCCGCGACACACACTCTAGCGGTAATACCACCATGGCCACGCATAGCATTATATCCACCCTCGCCTAACTGGGATTCCATTTTGCTACAGGGATGACAATGACCGGTAAATTCCAATACCGCTTCGCCAACACGAAAGATCTTGTTTTTTAATGCCAACAAGTTGATTCCGGAAACAACGATATTTCGTCGTAACAGCGATGCTGGGATTAACTCCCGACGGAGGCAAGAGGCGATAACAGTTAGATGTTCCTGCTGGATCAAAGTCACTTGCCTGGGATTATCAGCACTACCACTGAACCGGTCCCCTTCCAGTCCTTTACCAAGGTAAATCTGAACGCTATCCAGGGCAATCATGGGTTCGTCCCGAGATGGCCTGATTCCAATCCACTCCACATTTCCAACCTGGGGTAGCGTATCCAACAAAATCTGCATAGGTCTCGATTCAACCAAACGATTCTCTCCAAAATTATTGTGTAAGATTAAAAATTATTAGATTCAAATATTAATTTTACACTCACACAAGTTTTTTTTCGCCCACTTCCCCTAAAGTTTACTAAACTCTTATCAGTCTTTACTGAAAATGTTACTCTGATACCCATTATTATTCTGGAGGCATACCCCCATGAGAACGATTTTATTAGCAACATTCATTCCAGCCTTTCTGCTAATGACCACACTTCCTGTCACAGCCCAGAATCGAGGCGCAGTGGAACTTCCCGAGGGGAAAGGTAAACATCTCGTTGAATTCGCATGTGCAAAATGTCACGGTCTGAATAGAATCACCCGTTCGCCTGGTTACAATAGTGCACAGGAATGGCGCAATCTTTTTAGTACCATGATCAATCTAGCCGATGCCCAGGCCAATACCATGGCCGAATATTTGGCGACAAACTTTCCCGAGAAGCCAGGGAAACGACCAACTCTTATCCCGGGCGAGCATGTAATCGAGATTGAAGAATTTTTAATGCCGACCCTCGGTCAGCGTACCCGGGACCCGATAGAAGGACCGGACGGCGACATCTGGTGGACTGGTATGTGGGGCAGTCTTGTGGGCCATCTCGATCCCGAGACCGGTGAAACCGAGGAGTATCATTTACCCTCTACCGCCCGCCCACATAGCATAGTTCCCGGACCCGACGGTAACATCTGGTATACAGGAAACAGCAATGCCACCATCGGTAAGCTCAACCCAGCGGATGGTACAATCGCTGAATTCACAACAAAGGCCCGTGATCCGCATACGCCTATTTTCCACCCTAATGGCAAACTCTATTTTACGTCCCAGCAAGCCGGGATGCTTGGTCGCCTGGACATCAATACCGGGGAATTAAAAGAAATCGAGACACGATCCAAACCCTATGGTATCCAGGTGGGTCCCGACAACAAACTTTACATCGCCTATAACGGAACAAACGCCATTGGTGCCATGGATCCCGATACCATGGAAGTCCGTTACTACGAAGTGCCAAATACAGATTCCCGTATCCGCCGCCTTGGTATTGATAGCAAGGGTATTGTTTGGTATGTTAACTCTACACGGGGTCGCATCGGTCGCCTCGACCCTGCTACAGGAAGTATTAAAGAGTGGGACTCACCCAGTGGCCCGACTTCTCATCCCTACGCATTGGTCGTCGTCGATGACATCATCTGGTACAACGAATCCGGTATGCGACCCGACACCCTGGTTCGCTTCGATCCCGAGACCGAGGTATTCCAGAGCTGGGCAATGCCGTCTGGGGTAGGCATTAACCGCCGAATGTGGGTCACCAAGGATAAGGACATTTTGATCCACCAGACCAGCACAAACCGTGTAGGGATTGTACGAATTGAGTAAACCCTACTGAGTGAAATATTGATTAGTTACGTATTAAGTTATACGAGTTAAAAATTATGGGGTCGGTGACAATTGATTTACATCTTAATTGTCACCGACCTCTTTTATTTTGGATATACGATGACGATCTATCCAATATCCCCATACTACCAATAACCAAATACTCTGCGCACTCCAGGTTACGGCGTTAGTGCTCGGAGGCAGTGGACCAAATAGATTTCCAAGATAAATTACCAACAAAAATGTGACCAGGGTCCAAAATGAAAACTTGCCAACCTTGTCCAGGGACTGCGTAGATTTCAGGTATAAACCAATACCAATGATAAACATTGTTATTTCAACAATCATTGTCCCCGGCAGGGAGTTCCACAAGCCAAGTCCAACCACTTGTTCTCCCGAGATTGTTAGTGGCATGTCTGGTCGATGGGTTACAAAATCGAGTAGCCAGTGACTTAGAACCAGCACGCTTAATATTACCCCCGTACATTTCATATTTCGATTAATTCCCCAGTAAGTCGCACCAAAGACAATCGCCCAGACGGCTGACATTACCAAACTGTGCGAATACGGATAATTTACAAAATCCAGAGGGGTTACCACGGTAATACCAGGCTGATTAGTGAAACTTTCTAAACCCAGCAATACAAATGTGGGCCAACGTAGATCCGCAAACTGAACTGCAAGGAATAAGGTACCAAGAGAGACGGCAGGTAGTACACGCTTGGCGGCAAGACCAACAGCAAAGTGTCCTATAAACATGATCTGTATTGTAAAAAACTCGCTGACAAATAAAATACGTCTAGGTTATTCACAAGTTCTTTTATTTTTTACTCTTACCTTAATTAAATCGGGATATTAGTACCGAGTAGCGCCATATGATATTCAGGTCTTGTGATAATATCATTGTGTCCAGCATCCTTGATAACGAACAATGATGCTACTCCTTCATTAAAATGAGATAACAGACGTTGAACGCTAAACATCGGAATGACCTGATCATAATCACCTGCTATTACTGTAGTGGGAATTATAATTTCATTTGCATACCTCCAGGACTCGTACTTGTCTTGTAATAACAAATTTGTTGGTAAATAAGGAAACTGGAGTGCAGCCAACTCGGCAATACTGTTATAAGGGGTCACTAAGACAAGACGGTTTGCCTGTCGCTGGTTAGCTACTTGAATCGCTATTCCGCTCCCGAGACTTCTGCCTATCACAGTAATATGTTCGTAATTCTTTTCAATAATGTCAAATAATGTTAACCCATCAGCGACAAGATCAACCTCCGTTGGTTTTCCAGTACTTCCACCATATCCGCGGTAATGCAATGCATAAATTGATCTGTCTTTGAATGTCATTGCAAGCTGCGGAATTGACTGGGAAACATCCTCGGCGTTTCCGCCAAAATAGAGGACAGCATGCGTTCCCACTTTAACGTCTATAGAAACGACAAGTTCCTCGTCTCCCCTTTGAAGAATCATTGTAGGAACCGTTGTATTAGCTCTGATAGGCTGAGGATAATATATATATGATCGTTGCGAGAAAAACATCATCACACATATGGCACAGTAAGCAACTATTAATAAAATAATCGGCGGTGCAAAATATTTAATTATGTTTCTCATGTGCAAAGAACTGCTTGCAATATATATCGCAATAAAGCGATGACTCTCAACAAGGCAAGTATTGTTTTTTTCTAAAACCGTGCATTAATCCATTTTGTCAGGTAATCGAAATTGTTGTTAACACTATTATCGTAACGTCCGTCATATTGCTGACCCGAGGGCATACATCTCGTACATGGAGTGCCGCCGTGGACTGCCCCTTCAATAATTATGTATTCCTTGTCCTTGCTGACCGCATTATCGAAAATAATCTCACCGTCACGAAGGAAGTAATGACCTCCCATAGCCACTACCAGTAATGGTGCAGATATCTGTCGCACATTGCACGTGGTGGAATTATTACTGGTACACCAATCGATCTGCGTCATTGAGTGGGTGCCCCTGATGGCATTAACACTCAAGAAAGATTTCAATGTTGAAAATCCAACACCATTAAAGCCCCTGCTGGTATCCGGAGATTGCCCGACATAACGAACACTCTCTACTGCGCAACAATCTTCAATACTCCCATCGTTACGTAACAGTTGTTGTGGTCGGTTTGTTGCGTGATCGATACTTGCATCGTGATTGGCCAGTCGTGTGCCCGCCACAGCTGGCACAATGAAGGCATCATTATCTGAGTAGATATGTGTGCCGTCCTGCATTTGCTGAATTTTCTCCTGGGCAATGTCTATGAGCCTGTTCATACGCGCCGCCTGGGCGATGAAAAATCTTTCTTTAAAATTTTCGGTATAGGTAGAACCATTCAGGTTATAACCATGTTCTGGATTAAACGGATCAAGTGTAAGGTCAAATTTCGGGACAGCATGATGATTAATAATATCTGCATCATTTATAATTGCCGCATTCAGACTACGCATTACGCCTAAACCATTTCCCGGATGCGAGTCCCATAAAATCAGGGCGTCAGCTTTTGGTAGACCATTCAACTCATCTGAACATTTCATCAGTTTTTCTGTTTGCTGGCAGAATGACGCACCGGCCTCTGCAACGGCCTGGTAAAAGCTCATGGTCGGACCACCGCCACTGTGACCAAACAGAATCACATGTGTTATTCCAGGTACTTTACGCAGATATTCAATACCCTGTTTCACATCCAGCGCATTGTCTTCCCACGGGGCACACATCGCTTCATTGTTATCGCAACGTGTGTTCATACCAAGGGCAACGAATCCTCGTTTGGGTAGTTCCCGGGTCATGATGTGTGACATGAAGTTACCGTCACGGTGCATGGCGATCACACCTATATGCGGGTTGGGGTATTGGGCAGGATCAGGATAGTAAAGCGCTCCCTTGGTAGCACTCGGTCTGAATTGGATAAATTGTGGCGGTGGTGTTGCAGCAACTGCCTGCATACAGACAAGTATAAGAATCAAGCTTGTTACAACAGAGACATATATATTAGTCTGCATGGCATTCCCCAGTAACTAAATGGTTATAAATCAAATCATCGCCTAAAAACCGAATTCTGTCCCCATTTTTTTTATGGAATATATTTTTCATCTTGCAGGAAGAGCTCCGTTGGTAATTCCGTCCCCAGGCCCAGTGCTTTACAGCAGGTGTAAACAAGATGTGCTACAGCAGTAAACTGGACTCCATCACCCCTTAAAACAAGTCCTGTTATTTGAGAGTCTGAGGTACGTCCCGGGTGTTTGCCGGAAATAACGTCACCTAATAATGGTTGTTTATCCCAATCAATAGTTGTAGGCCGGGTATATTGGTCCCGGGAATGCTCAGGAATCACATCAACACCACCGATAGCATATCTCATCCAACGTCTACCATGACGATTCATTGTAAGCACATCACAGCGTTCCCAACCTGCCAGTTCCAATTCCACATCTGACACATTACTTATGTATTGACCTGGCTCTAACCAGTCTGCCATTACCACAGGGTCCTTGGAGTTCGTCGCCATATAAACTATATCTGCATCATTTACTGCATCGCGTTCAGAAGATACCGGAATGATTTCAATACCAACTTCTTCGGAATATTTTCTAGCAAATTTTTCTTTATTACCCGGCGTAGGGCTATAGACTTTGATTTTATTTAACATGCCAAGTGCAGCAAAACAATGTACAGCTCCCTGGGCTTGCCAGCCTGTTCCAATAAGTCCCATAACGTGCGAATCCTTGCGAGCAAGATATTTAGCACCTACCGCCCCGGTACCTGCAACTCGAAATTTTTGTAGATATCCGTCATGAATAATTGACAAGAGCTCTCCAGTACGGGAACTATAAAGATAAATGAGGCCGCAGAACTTGCCGTCTTTACGACCAGGAACCCTGCGCTGAAGAATTTTATTATCATGCTTAAAATACGTAATAATGTCAGAGTTTATCCTGTCCGAAGTAACATCCAATTTAGAAATTGCAGCACTTAAAGATGTATATGAATGGTGTGTAGGTATACCGCCCCCTTCAGGGAACCTGGGATGGTTTTGGTAACCCTCAGGTTCTCTTGGAGTAAAAACCCGATATGGTGGTGCATTTATTGCCCCACCTGTTGCAAGTTCAAGGGCAGCCATTTCCAAGGCATCATTTACTTCTGCAGGTTTGAGAACTTTCTCTACCGTGGGGTTGTCAATAATCAATGTCATAAGTTAATTTAATGGATCGGGATCTTCCCTATCAATCGTGTGGCAGGGGAACACCCCAAAGATTAAATCCATGTTCTCTCGCACGCTTTATAGTGCGCACTTTGTCCTCTTCCAGCATGAAGCCTTCATACATCAACTTATCCGTTGCGGCCTCAATTTGTGCAGCGAAGGTCTGTTCATCACCATAACGTTCCTCCAGGGAAAGTCGTGGGTCGCCGGCAGTAACGCGTTCGGCCTTGGTTTTAGAAAACGGAATAAATGTCCCGTGCTGTCCACAAGAATCAGGAAAACCTGCGCCCGGTTTCATAACCGACCAACCTAGATGAGTACCAAGGGGTACCGAAAGCTCCGGCAGGCGAATGCCTGCGATCTCATTTCCGTCTTCATTGACTTGGGAAACCTGAACAACATATTCATCTCCCGGTAGTTTCTGATATGGAACCGCTGAAAAATCCAGTGGGGCATAGCGAAACATCGTATCAGGTGTGTAGACGAATTTTAGTAACGCCGGCCAACCTTCATAGTTAAGTGCCGGTATATCGGGATAGGTAATCGCCTCTGGCGGAACCAGGGTACCATCACTCTTTTTCGGCACTACACTGGCAGGTGGTTCGACACCCTCAGTGACCCATCGATCCATCCTTATGAGAAGGGCCCTAAAAATTGGACCGTTATAAAGCGGGTTAGTCATTTGCTGACAGGCTTTCATAAATTCTGGCACCTTCTGATCGAAGGTGGTGTTGTGCTCTGTGGCAGCGATGGAATATATACGCACACCGGGCGCCATGGCGTCGATGTCCAGATCATTGCCTTTTGCGTCTGTGTGATTCAGTGATGACGACTTGTTCCAATATTCATTGGCACCATCAATATTAAAAATTTTCGGGCATGTTTGGGATGCAAGACATCGTCTGAGGATGCCGTCCGTTTGGCCGGTCAAGAGATCCGTTAGGACTGGAAAAGTTTGAGGAAATTCATGCTCGGGGGCGTAATGGTATTCGTGTTTGCGCGAAGATGCCATGGGTTGAGAAAAGCGGGAATTCATCCATACGTGGCCACCAGCGCCACCAGCATAAGGAAGCATACCATCGATAACCATGCGTCCCTCTTCGTCCTCGTTGAAACCCCAACGCAGAAAATCCCTTTGGTTGCGACCGCCATTGGATCGTCCCCATGAATAGATAGCACGTATACCATCAGCCATTGCTAACGGATTGGGATTTCCAAGATCATCAGCATCCTTATGTTTTAAAAAAGAAAGAAAATCACGTGTAATGGCATGTCCCAGACCCATTACAAAAGGGTCTTTTCCCGTATAGACAAACTCATAGACCCATCCGGTCATGGCAGGACCAGGGAATTCAATATTCCAATCGTCCGTATAGCGCCAGCCTGTCACAGGCGTTCCCACACCGTCTCCGTGTTCTCTAACCGTCAAAGTTCCATTGGAACTGCTTATATTGCTGGTGGCATAAGGAAGACTGATAGTGATGTCATCCTCATCTTCAGCGACGAGCTCTGCTAAAACTGCCCCCGTCACAGGAGAACCGTTGGCATTGATTGCGATAGGAATCTCAGCACCCAGGATGTTTGGGCCGGGCCTCACATGCCCCGAATAGCCGCTGAGCGCGATATTGTAACCCTCGCGCATGAGAAATCCGTGGCCGAAATGATCTACCTCGTCCGGATCATTAGAGGCAGTGCCGTCGTTAAACCATTGCAGCATACGTTTGGCACCTCTGTTGCCAAAAGCATAGAAGAGTTTTCCGTTGCCCTTAGTCTGGTCGGCAGGTCTAAGGATGTAAAAGGTCGACCGATATCGGACCTTACCATCTGTGACCGGTGCAAGATCAATATCGATAATCACTGCGCTTTTGGGATCACTAGGGTCAATTTCCCCTTCGAAGGTGCCAACTATCTTTTCATAAGGTCCGTTGTCCCCGAACGATGACAAATCTATTGTGACCGGAGGTTCTGCATCGATGCGCGTCACACGGGCATCTACTGCAAACGTAATACTGAAAATCGATACCAGTAGTGTCAGTATGCTTACGTTGATCTTTTTAATTGATTTCATATAAACCTCATAATTTGGCGACCCGTACAAGTTAGAATAATCATAAAAATAAGCCGCTAATGAAGCGTATCAACTCATCAACCCGTGTCAATATATTTAGGTTATATACAGATTACTTCATTAATGGAGTCAATGATAAAAAAGGTTGGAAACACATTTATAATTCTTTAATACAATCCACGTTTACCAATGGCTAATGTTGCCCACTTTGTTGATCCACGAGCGAATTGTCGAAGTGGTCGACGATCACTCGAATCACATTGAAATGACAAATTTCTGAGCATGGATAATCCCAATTTTTCTGCTTTCATAGTATCCACAATATTACAGTCTAATCAATAGATTATACTTTCTGTAGACTACGAATAAATTTATAGGATCTGAAGTTTTTATCATCCGTCATACGTTTGCGACAGTTATGGATGTCGAAAGTTCTGGAATTGCAGGTGAACAACCAGTGTAGTCGGGAATCTAGTAAAAATGATTAGTTTAAACAGCCTTGGACATTTATACTTTTTATAGATATAACCAGCTGCAAATTCATGTTGCTACAATGCCGAACAAAGACGATCAACAAAAGGAGTACACCATGATCCATAGTCGACAATTACTCGCCTTTCTAACCATCCTCATTACCGTACCTGCTGCTGCGGAATTGCCAACGCGTCACATACTTCCCGTTGCATTGGCTAAGGAAATGGCCGAGGTCACTCAAGCTCACTGTTTGGGAATGGGCTACAATGTTTCCGTCCACGTGGTGGACAGCGCAGGCGACACCCTGGTCGCCTATCGCGGCGAAGAGACCGGTGTGCACACCTTCGTCCTCAGCTATCGCAAGGCTTATACTGCAATGACATTCGACCGCCCCTCATCAGTATTCAGGGAACGCATAGAAAATGGCGATATTGGCCCGCAAATGCAATTGATGTTACCCGACATGGCGGGGCAACAGGGAGGCTTACCTATCCACGTTGGTGAGGAAGTAATTGGTGGCATTGGCGCGGCTGGCGGCGGCAGTGGATCCGATTCGATCTGCGCGCAGGCTGGCATCGACGCAGTCGCAGATCGTCTAAATTGAACTCAGCTGTAAATTAGACTTTTTTTCGACTCAATTAAACAGGCTTTATTCTGGCTCAATATGAAAGTCACTAAGATTGGGCGGGACGACTGCACGTTCCGTGGGTTTAACTAGTTGTGGAATCCAGCGATATGGTACTCGGTAGGCCCGGTACGTTCTGGGGAACGGGTTTGCACCCGATTCGAAGTAAGGCATTATGTACTCCCAAACAATTTCTCTCTCGGCTGTCACCTCGAAAAGACGTCCGTCAGCACCTTCAGTTATAAACGTGTTGCCATTGGGTAACCGTTGCGCCGAGCTAACGTTGCGGCTAAAAAACTGATAGCTGGCACGACCAGGAAGGGAATATTCCCAGACCTTCTCGAATGTCACCGGATTGAACTCTATCACCCGTGAACTAAACCGGGTGATAGTGCTGGTACCGTCAGGTGCCACCGGGTTCGGTGCTCCATAGCCAGCTGAACCGCCGTTATCAAAGACCATGAGATTACCTGCACCGGGCAAACCCTTCGGGATGATGTGTGGATGATGCTGCCCAATTACCTGACCAATCTTTAAGTGTAATTCTGATATTCGAAAGTCAGGTCCCATCTTCCATACAATTTCGCCCGACCGCGCAACAATAGCAATAACATTCGCCTCACGCGCACTGATGATTACATTATCAGGATGAAAGCGCTGGTCCCCCCCGTCGTACCATTTATTTGGACCCACATACGTCGCGGAATTTATGTGCAGCCAGTCAAAGTCTTGTGTTTCGTTATTATATTTTACAGCGCGGCGAATAGCATTACGGGCATCATCAGAGAAACCGAACTCTTCAACATGATCGCTCGCCAGCCAGTCCCATAGCACCTCGCCATCCCAACTTACTTCAAGGATATAATCGTCCTTCAGATGCCTGTCTGTTATCGCCGGTACTGTCGCGTTCTTGTGCGCCAGAATAAGTGTACGACCTCGGTCAACTAATGGATCGGCCCCAGGAGTATAGTAGCCGACAGGGTTCCCCTCCCGTTGCCAATCATGGTGCTGTCGGGCCGCCCACACTGTTGCACCATCCTCAGTTTGTACCTGCTCTGTTTTGTCGAAGCGCCAGATTTCATTGCCGTCCCAATCCCATTGGACCAACGCCATAAATTCCTGGTGGGCCGCGCGGTTTCCCGTCGCTGCTATGAGATACCCTCCCGGAAGGATCCTGGCTGGGTAACCTGACGTATTAGGCCATCGTCTGATTTCAATACCGTTCATGTCGACCAAGACATCGCCTTCACTATTAGGGATACGAAAAATTGTGTACCCATTCCATGCTTTCGCTGGATCGTAAATAGTCGTTCCAGTCGGATAGATCGATGGGGCCGCGTGAATTATCGTTGGAACCAGGGCGAATACGAGAACACCGGCTAAAAGTGCACTCTGACAATAACGCATTGATATAATCATTAAAAAATTCCTCAAATTTAATTAAATCTATTTTGATATGTCTCCGACACATTTATTTAAATATTGACCTACAATAAATTGCCTTCCAATAGTCGATTATATCTTGATTCAACTTCATCTCTGGCATCTTCTGGCTTTACTAATACGCATTGGCTGGTAGCTGAACGGCTGTCTGTTCTCTTTCTTTCCAGTGTTAAGTCTTTTCTATTCAGTACATTGAGCCCTGTATAAATATACGACTCCCACTCGTAAAAACCTGGTGTAATTATCATCTTATTGTCATCGGTATTTACATCCTTATCCCAACTGCCAGTATTCCTGTTTGGTCTTAAAACAAGACTGATGTTTTTATCGCCATTCTTTTTTTGAAAAATCCAGTAATTCTCATCTCTAAATGTTTTTGATACCTCATCAAATGAAGAGGGACACTTAACCGCGCGCATATCTACATAGTCATCAGCAGGGATTCCAAGGGTAGGTTCTTGATACGATTGTTTGTTTGGCGAATTATCAATTTTCTCTACCTCGAACAACAGATAACCAATGCATGCGATTAGAACAATATTTGTAATAATTTGTAATGATTGAGGCATATGAATTCCAGTCTTGGCCAATATTTTTTGTAACAGTGATAAGATAAATTATAAAAAAAAGAAATTGAGTCTGAGTCACTTGAGATCTCTTCACTATAGTCTCCGACCTCTTTATTTACTCATTATATTAATATGTCATAAATATTTCGTTTAATTCACTACTGGTTTTCCCGTTAAGCAGTGCGAGCATCAGAAGGATGCGTGCCTTTTGTGGCGTCAGGTTATCTGCGGAAGTAAATTCTCGGCCTATTCTGATACGTCCTTTCCCGCCTCGATGGCTCAACACTACGGCTACACCACTTTCTTCGGCTTCTTTAAGGGCTTGCGTTAATGACCCCGGAGAACCGGTTGGGAACGCTGCCGAAACGATACCCTTGGCACCAGTTGCTTTAACAATATCAACGAGCTTTGGACTTGCATCCAGATAGGAATAAACAATCTCGACCTTGGGCATTTCATCGGCACTTGTAATACCCTTCAAACGCAGATCACTATTAGCAGTATGTCGCGCTAAAGGCTCTCGATAAAAACGTATTGCATCCAGATCGGAGAATCCGAGTATACCCAAATCACCAGAGTCCCAGGTTTCTACTCGGTGACTAATGGTTTTAGTCACGTCCCTTGCCGAATGAATCATTTCATTCACAACCACCAAAACTCCCTTATTACCTGCATCTGGATGAGCCGCAACACGGATTGCATCAAACAGGTTTCGTGATCCGTCTGAGCTATATTTCCCTCGATCTCTTTGCGCTGCTGCAATGACAATGGGTTTTTCAGTATCCAGCACTAGATTCAGGAAGTAGGCTGTCTCTTCAGCTGTATTTGATCCCTGGGTCACAACTACCCCGGTAATATCTTCGTTCTGATTTAATTCCTCAGTGATGATATTCGCAATATCAATCCAGTTCTGAATGGTGATTGACGCACTTCCAACTGAAATATAATCACGTATTTCAATCTCGGCAACATCTTTTATGCGAGGAATTTGTTCTATAAAACCATCAACCGGAAGGCGACCGGCTGGTGTGTTGACAATCGTGCCACCGGTTGCAATTATTTTTACCAGTGGTTTAGATTGTGAACTTGCAGGATGCGAAAATACGGTTAATGATAACAGCAAAATCGGTAGCAATAAGCACTGGTGTATTTTTTTCATAATTTCCCCCATATATCTACCTGTTGGCTACGACTTGCAGGCTGTTAGATTTAATAGGATCAGTGTAACAAGAATATCGTCATATAGGCGAATGCGACCCACAATATGTGGGAAATGTCGCGAGTAGTTACCGAGAAAAGGATCATAAATATTCGCCTAAGGCGCTCATTGTACTTACTGGATTCCCACTTAAGCGGAAATGACGACTTTCTCTACTTCCTCATTCCCGGGACGCGAATCGGAATCCGGTATCAAGTTAAAACAACTGTCTGCGTAGCAGACTTATTTTTCTTGTTTTCACAATAAATATGAAATTCCGTCAATTAATAGTACCCTACTCCGAACTGTTGCGAATATGAACTGGGGATAATATGAAACGACGGAATGTCTCAACAATATTAAGAATCATCACCATAAATAAGCAATTTTCAAATATTGCAGTATTTATTCTGGCTGCTACGGTGTTGGCAGGTTGCCCCAGCACCAGCAACATGAAGACGGTAGAAGTGGATGTCATGACACCGGCGGAAATCTCCTTGCCGTCCAGCATTGAAAATCTCGTGATCATTGACCGCACGGTGTATACCGGCAATCCGTTCGAATCTAACAAGGCCCTGCTTAGGGCTGCTGTACCCGGCCAGAGTAAAGAAGCAACAGATACCCTTATATTTTTCCTACAACGGTACCTTGGAGGATCGCCCCGGTTTCAAACAGTCGTCGCAAGTGAAACACTTACGGGCAATAGTATTTCCAAAGGTTTTCCACGGCCGATCCCCTGGGAGACTGTGAAGGAGCTATGCAAGCGTTACGGGGCCAATGCCCTTGTGGCCATTGAGGTCTATGATTCCGAATTCAACATGTCCAATCAACCTCAAGTTAGAAGAGCAGATCAGCCCCTCCTCAATGATCCCCAGGAGACTACCTTTCAGCGGTCTTCACCATACGAATATACGATTGCGGCGGCGGGTAATATTCTCTTCGGGTTCCGTGTTTATGATCCCTCTACGGAAACCATCATCGACGAGCATCTGTACCGGAACAGGGAGACCTGGAAAGGTACCGGATCAGATCCTGCATCAGCCGCCTCAGGCCTGCCACCCGGAAATGAAGCTATCGGCGATCTCATCCACATGGCAGGATTGGAATACGCCAAACGTATAGCCCCTATACCTGTACCGGTTGAAAGGAAATACTTTGGAGGTTCCGGAACTGAATCAGCATTGGCAAAGGGTACAGAACTAGCAGAAGCAGAGCAATGGCAACAAGCCGCCGATACCTGGGAAGCCGGAATCAGCCTAGCAGAAAAAAGTGAAGCCGGGCAGCTAGCATATAATGTCGCCGTCGCCTACGAAAAGCTTGGAAGAACCGACCAAGCTCAGGAATGGGCCGATAAGGCCTCTGAGGAATACGGCAATTCACAAGCCAAGGATTTGCTTTCAGGATTTGAGGAGAAGAAACGCTCGCTAGAGACAAGCGGCGGAGGACAGATTGGAAACATTATAAATATCAATAAGGAGTAAATTTTTTTAGGTGACAGACTATAGTTCTATAATAGAAATTCGTAATACTGTAAAACGTGGTCTGAGCTTCCCCCAATAAAACGGAGTTTAAAATTAAGAGATATTTTTTCTTTCAAATTCAACCGGTATCATGTAATTCAAAAAAGAATATCTCCGTTTTCGTCGGAGTCAATTGAGAACTATTGTTCAGCCTCCGGTTTCTTTTATTTTATCTAATTCCAGCAGCCCGCTTCTCTTCGGCAAGTTGCTTTGTATAACGGTTTTCGTAGAGATCAATATATGCTTGACAACTTTCAGAATCGACAAATGGGTTAACCTGATTACCGCCCTGTTTGAGTTTGGCGACTTTAGCATCAAGGCTGATAGAAAGCGCGCGGTACGTCATAAAAACATCACACGGCAATGACCTGAGTAATTTAAATGACTTCTCAAAATCTGATGCGATTTCCGGGTACAGTTCATTATTGAGTAATCCTGGTCCACCCTCATCATTGGGTGTACCCATTCCAGCCATGAATACAACGTCATATTCTTTTCCCTTGTCCATGACCTTCATCGACCAGGTAGTGACACCCTTAGTATGCCCGGGAGTGTGGTGGGCCACCATGGTTTCACCTCCGAGCGTTAGTGCTTCGTTATCAGCAATAAAAGCATCAACTTTAACGGGTTCAAACTTTGGATTTCCCATCTCATCCGCGTCACCCGAAGCAACCATCTCGGCTGTTTCCCTGGTAGTAACAATTTTGGCATGGGGAAGCAATCGCTGGAACGCAGCCAACCCGCCAATGTGCTCTGCGTGTGAATGGGTGTTAATAATGTATTTTATATCTCTAAGATGAAATCCAGCTTTTACCACGTTTTCGATCACATCATGTGCCTCTTCTGTTGAAGTGGTATCCATAAGGAAGTGACCTTCCGACGTTGTAATCAGGAATGCCCCAACCTTCGAATGGCCAACCCACCAAATATTATCAATGAGCTGGTCAGGGTCTCTGGGTGAATTATCATTGTCTGGCGAACCTACACCGATACCCAATTCAGTAGATACCTGGGCTGATACATTCATTGAAAATGGCGAGATCAGCAAGATAAACCAAATTAACCGAGTGATGTTAAATGAAAATACAATTTTTAGTGATTTACTCAGACCCATGACGATTCCCCCAATAGAATGCATACAATTGAAACAAATGGAAACAAGATATGCAATTAAAAACCAAAGCGTAAGACCAATATATAATAAATATCCATTACAGACAAAGTAACAGTGTCGAAGTCATCTGGGTATCATAAAAGCGTTGATTG
>Ga0302127_10000488_pt1 | contig 22057 bp, 18 predicted proteins | sample CB4_SCM_MG_FD_204452 | JGI IMG/M metagenome (GOLD analysis project Ga0302127, IMG submission 204452) | Marine microbial communities from Western Arctic Ocean, Canada - CB4_SCM | ecosystem: Environmental > Aquatic > Marine > Oceanic | place: Canada: Western Arctic Ocean | collected 2017-09-24
AGTTAATACAATTCTATCAACCACCTCCAATCCATTGTCTTTCCTGACGTTTTGGACTCTATTTACAAGCTCTCTAGATAGGCCTTCAGCTCTTAATTCAGCATCAATCGTGATATCCAGCGCAACGGTCAATCCATTCTCGCTAGAAACGAGCCAACCTGGGATATCTTCAGTCGATATCACGACGTCAGACACCACTATTTCTACTGCACCTTGCTCATCTTCTGGAGTAATTTCCAGACAACCCTCAGACTCGAGCTTATCCGTAGCTTCTGTAGGCAAAGCGTTAATAGCAGCAGCTATAGCCTTCATTCTCTTCCCGTGCTTAGGGCCCAGGGCCTTAAAGTCTGGCTTTATAGACTTTACTATACCACCACCGTCTCTCATTACTTCGAGTTCTTTAACGTTGACTTCGCTTCGGATTAAGTCTTCAATAGCGGCAAGTCTTTGGGCACTTAAGTCATCAAGTACAGGAACCATAATTCGTCTCAATGGTTGACGTACTCTTATCTTCTCACGTTTTCTAAGGCTTAAGACTTGAGATGAAAGCTTACGGGCTAGGTCCATTCTGAGCTCAAGCTCTTTATCGATAATGCTCTGGTCTGCTATAGGAAAATCAGCTAGATGAACAGAGTTATTAGCTCCTGCATCACCTGAAGAAGTGGCGGAATTGATATCGCGGAATAAACTATCCATAAAGAAAGGAGCAACTGGTGAACCTAGAATAGCTGTGGTACGGAGGCAGGTGATTAGGGTTTGGTATGCTGAGAGTTTATCCTCATTCATATCGCCCTTCCAAAAACGTTGACGATTAAGCCTTACGTACCAATTACTCAATTCGTCAGTAACGAAGTTCTGAAGAAGTCTCGTTGCTTTAGTAGGCTCTAAATCTGTATATGCGGCGTGCATTTGCTCCGCTACTGTGTGCATTCTGGAAAGAATCCATCTATCAATCTCAGGCCTTTTAGAATGAGGGACTTCTGCTTCTAATCCTGTCAATCCGTCGATATTAGCATAGAGCGCAAAGAAATTATAAGTGTTATGAAGGGTTCCGAAGAATTTACGTGTCACCTCACCTATGCCATCTAGATCGAACTTTAAATTATCCCATGGCTGAGCATTGCTAATCATATACCAGCGAGTGGCATCAGGGCCGTACTTATCCAAGGTTGTAAATGGATCAATGGCGTTACCAAGTCGTTTAGACATCTTCACTCCCTTCTTATCGAGCACAAGTCCGTTAGACACCACGTTCTTGTATGCGACCTTATCGAATACCATGGTAGAAATGGCGTGAAGTGTGTAGAACCAGCCTCGGGTTTGGTCTACACCCTCAGCGATAAAGTCAGCAGGATACGCAAGCTCATCATCAACTTTCTCCTTGTTTTCAAAAGGATAATGCCACTGCGCGTAAGGCATGGCACCAGAATCAAACCACACATCTATCAAGTCAGACTCCCGCTTCATAGGCTCTCCAGTGCTAGACTTCAAGACTATTTCATCCACAACGTGTTTATGTAAATCGAACGAGTCATAGTTAGCTTTAGACATGTCGCCAGCTTCGAAATCTGTGAGTGGATTTGAGGACATCAACCCCGCTTTTACGGACTCTCTACAAGCTATAGCAAGCTCTTCAACTGAACCTATACAAATCTCCTCCGATCCATCTTCCGTTCTCCAAATAGGAATGGGAATACCCCAAAACCTAGAGCGACTTAAATTCCAATCATTTAGATTTTCCAGCCATTTTCCGAATCTTCCAGTACCTGTGCTTTCTGGCTTCCAATTGATGGTTTTATTCAACTCGGTCATTCTATCCTTCGCAGCAGTGGCTTTTACGAACCAGGAATCTAGAGGGAAATACAGGATGGGCTTATCCGTCCTCCAGCAATGTGGGTAGCTGTGTGAGTACTTCTCAACTTTAAAGGCTAGCCCGCGAATTTTCAGATCTATGGCTATGTCCACATCCACTGATTTCTCCGGCGCTTCTCCCTCTGGATAATATTCGTTTTTTACAAATCTTCCTGCCATAGGCCCAAACCCTTCCCTCAACCTTCCCTGCATATCGACTAAAGGCACTCCGTGCCCAGTTCCGTCATCTACGAGCATGGGTGGCACCCCGGCTGCACGTGCAACGATAGCATCATCGGCTCCAAAGGTCGGTGCTGTGTGAACTATTCCAGTACCGTCTTCAGTTGTTACAAAATCTCCGCCTATAACCCTAAACGCCTGTTCTGGATTGTCCATAGGCTGAGCCCAATCGATTAACTGCTCATACTTGATGCCTATTAAGTCTGAACCCTTACATCTACCTAGAACTTCATAGGCAGGTGAGTTCTTATCAAATTGTTTCGCTAGAAGTGATTCCGCAAGAATCAGAATGCCAGCCTCGTCTGTATACCTGTTCTGAGTTTTTACAATAGCGTAGTCAATCTTAGGACCTACGGTTAATGCTGTATTTGAAGGCAGTGTCCAGGGAGTAGTGGTCCAAGCTAATAAGTAGAAAGGCAGACTTAAATTTTTGTCAGAAATCGTTTCGCTGGAAATCGTTTTCAAGATTTCTACTCCTGATGAAAGCACTTTGAACTGAGCAACTACAGTCGTGTCCATAACATCTCTGTAGGTTCCAGGCTGATTCAGCTCGTGCGAGCTTAAACCTGTACCGGCCATGGGGCTGTAGGGCTGAATAGTATAGCCCTTATAAATCAAGTCCTTCTTATATAGCTGCGAAAGCAACCACCAAACCGACTCAATGTATTTATTCTCGTATGTTACATATGGAGATTCCATATCCACCCAGTAGCCCATCTGACGAGTAAGATCGTTCCAAACTCCCGTGTACTTCATTACCGCAGTACGGCATGCATTGTTATAATCCTCTACCGAAATTGTCTTCCCTATATCCTCCTTCGTTATGCCTAATTCTTTTTCAACACCTAACTCTACTGGCAATCCATGAGTATCCCAACCAGCTTTACGCTCCACTCGCTTCCCGTTAAGAGTAGCAAAACGACAAAAAATATCCTTGATAGCACGTCCCATTACGTGATGAATACCTGGCATTCCATTTGCGGAAGGGGGGCCTTCAAAAAACACATAAGTATCGCTTTCTGGGCGTGAGTCAATGCTAGCTTGAAAAGTGTTTTCCTTCTCCCAAACATCCAACATTTTACTCGATAAACCCACTAAATCTAGCGGGCCTCTTTCTGGAAATCCTTTTGCCATGGCGCGAAGATAATTATACCCTAGTGAGTTTGAGCATATTTGTCATACCAGCCTCTTTAATCGGCATTGATGCCATGTGAACCACGAAATCTCCATCTTTCACCTTTCCATCTTTAAATAGGATGTACTTAATATCTGCAATTGTGTGGTCAGTGCTGACGGTTTTAGAGTAGTGTACAGTTTCTACGCCCCAAACCAAGTTCATTTGGCTCAACACAAAGCGGTTAGAAGTAAACATAAAAATGTGAGCCTTCGGTCTTTGAGAGCTTACCCTCTGCGCCGTATATCCAGAATATGTCATGGTTACAATGGCACTTGCTTTAGCTCTACGAGCAAGTCTACATGCATTATAACAAATCGAATCCGTAATGAATCTTTCATCATCAGGATTATAAGGAGGTCGTTCATTGAAAGCCTTATCAGTGTTCTCCTCCATTTTCTGAATGATCTGACACATGGCTTGGACAGAATGAATGGGGTATTTACCCACGCTTGTCTCCGCGGAAAGCATAACGGCGTCAGCTCCATCGAGAACGGCATTTGCGACATCATTTACCTCAGCTCTAGTAGGCGTAGCACTTTCAATCATGGACTCCATCATTTGAGTCGCTACAATTACAGGTTTTCCAGCTGTTAGGCATTTCTCGACAATAGATTTTTGGAGGAGAGGCACATCTTGCATAGGAACTTCGACACCTAAATCTCCTCGAGCTATCATCACAGCATCTGAAACGGCAATAATATCATCAAGGTGAGTAATCGCCTCGGGCTTTTCGATCTTCGCAACAATTCTCGCATGGCGATCTTCTCGCTTAATAATCTCCTTTAGCAGAAGGATATCTTCGGGGCTCCTAACGAATGATAGACCTATCCAGTCTACGTTTTGTTTTAATGCGAAGGCCAAATCTTCTTCATCCTTCTCCGTAATACATGGTAAAGAAATCTTTGTTTCGGGTAAGTTTAACCCCTTTCTAGAAGTTAATAATCCCCCATAAATCACCTTACATATAACTTCCGACACACCATCAGTTGACAGCACGTCAAGTCTCAACTTTCCATCATCTAGAAGCACGGGTTCACCTGGCTTCACATCAATAGCGAATTTTTTATAATCGGTATACACCTGACCACTTACTCCTATCTCCGTGCCCACACTGATCTTCAGTTCGCCTCCCTCATCCAGCATAATCCCTCCCTCGGTAATTTCTCCAACTCGTAATTTAGGGCCTTGTAAATCCACAAGAATCGAAGTGTGAGAACCTAATTCTTCATCTAGTTTACGTATGTTTTCAATAATCTCTTGATGCTCTGAGTGGCCTCCATGAGAAGAATTAATCCTAATTACATTCATCCCTGCAAGTAGCAATTGCTCAAGCATCTCCAATGAAGACGTAGCTGGACCAATGGTCGCTATAATCTTTGTCTGTTTATCGGGAAACAGGGATGGTTTATTCATATTCATTTTTTCTTTTTATCTAGCTCTATATCTAACTCAAACATCGCCTCTAAAGCTCCAGATTTCTCGGGATCGGTATAAGTTACTAACGTTACCACGTTCGACTCTCTTATTTTATGAATAATGTCTTTCTCACCCATAAACCCAAATCTAACTCTCAGAAGGTAATCCAACTGTGCCATTCCATCTGCTAATACACCCTCTGGAACTCTGTTTAATATCAAAGCCACATCGAGCCCATCTTCTTCATCTTTATATCTATGCACGATATGCACTGATGTAGATTTCTTAGTGGTTATTGTCAGTTGCCTTTCATAAGCAAGCTGCCAACCGAAAATTTTATTTAATTCCCAGGCTAGTCGGTGGCTCCCGACGTGTGACCCCACTCCAAAAAGCTCGAAATCACACTCTACTTCCCAATCTAATTGAAACTTAGGCATCAGCACGAAGATATGCTATTTCTCCTTCTCAATTCTCTCGAACACCGTCCTCCACCCTCGCCTTGCTGAATCGTGCTCCGCGATTTTCTTTGACCTTCCAGAACCCAATCCTATCCTTTCTCCGTCCGCAATTACTTCTACCTCGTATTTACCCTCACCCGACTCGGAATATTCTCTCACTACCTCGAAGGCTAGATCGATCTTTTGCTTTTGGGCCCAGTGATGAAGTTTACTCTTAAAATCTGTAGTTTCATGGATTTTTGCATCTATCCCAAACCTTTTCATCAATATCACTATGGCTTTGTCAGTTTTTACAAAACCGTGATCGAGATAAATCGCACCTATTAAGGATTCTAAAGCATTACCCACCATGTTATGCCTGATGTCTTCCCTTCTCATCCTTACTTCGAGCAAGTCCTCCAGACCTATCGCTATTCCTATTCTATTTAAGTTTTTACGATTTACGATTCGAGACTTTCTTTGTGTCAACAATCCCTCCTGTGCGTCAACATCCGTTTTATATAAATATGCTGCGACACTAAGGTCGAGAACAGCGTCGCCTAAATATTCTAACCTTTCATTACTCTTCTTACCTGTGGTATCACCATCTATTACAGATGAATGGCGAAATGCTTCTTCGTAAAGTTTGGGGTTCTTTATCGAAAGATTAAAATTCTCGCGCACGAGATCTTCGATTAAGCTTACATGGGTACTTCTTTTTCGTCTAAATAATCGACTAAAGATGCCCATTAGAACAATAAATAATTATGAAAACTTCTTAAATAAAACTGAAGCGTTGTGTCCACCGAACCCAAAAGTGTTTGAAAGGGCTGCATTCACATCTCTTTTCCTAGCTTTATTAAAGGTAAAATCGAGTTTAGGATCGAGATTTTCGTCCTCGTGTTCGAAGTTAATGGTTGGAGGAATAACTCCAGTATGAATAGCCATGATGCAAGCCATAGCTTCAATGGCACCAGCAGCACCTAGTAAGTGGCCAGTCATAGATTTAGTAGAGGAAATGCTTAGATCGTAAGCAGATTCTCCGAACACCTTCTGTATTGCTTGTGTTTCAGCGACATCACCAAGTGGTGTAGACGTACCGTGTACGTTAACATAATCAATCTCTGAAGGAGACATCTCCGCATCTTCTAATGTCACTTTCATAACATTCGTAGCGCCTAAGCCTTCTGGATGAGGTGCTGTAATATGATGTGCATCTGCGCTCATACCTCCACCTGCCATTTCACAATAAATTTTCGCGCCTCTTGCTAGTGCATGTTCTAAGGACTCCAGAACGATAGCTCCTGCTCCTTCACCTAAAACGAATCCATCACGCATTTTGTCAAATGGTCTTGAAGCTGCTTGCGGATCGTCGTTTCTTGTAGACAAAGCCTTTAAAGCATTAAAACCACCTATCCCACCTTCTGTTACGGCTGCCTCTGAACCTCCTGTGATTATTACATCAGCCTTTCCCAATCTGATAAGATTAAAAGAGTCGATTAAAGCATGTGTAGAACTAGCGCACGCACTTACTGTTGCGTAGTTAGGACCTCTAAACCCATTCTTAATACTGATATGGCCAGCAGCAATATCTGGTATCATCATGGGAATGAAAAATGGGGAAAATCTAGGGGTACCGTCACCACCGTAGAAATTCTTTGCTTCATCCATAAAACTTTTGAAACCTCCAACGCCAGAACCCCAAATCACACCAGCTCTATCCGGATCGATAACGGTTTTACCAGCATTAGCAGTTGCTTCCTCAGAACCCTCTTCTCCTACCCTAGATTCAGCAACAATACCGGCATCGTCAAGTGCTTGTTTCGCACTAACTAAAGCATACTGGGTGAACAAGTCCATCCTTCTGGCATCTCTACGAGGAAGGAAGTCCTCTGCAACGAAGCCTTTGACTTCGCATGCAAATCGGGTCTTAAATTTACTGGCGTCAAAGCGTGTAATCGGTGCAGCTCCACTTACTCCCTGGATTAAATTATTCCAGTATGTAGTTGGATCATTTCCCAGTGGCGTGATAGCCCCTAGACCGGTTACAACAACTCGTTTAAGCTCCATAAAAAAAGGTTAGACAACCTCGACTATTACTTAGTCGCGTCCTCGATGTGCTTAATCGCGTCTCCTACAGTACCTATGTTCTCGGCCTGATCGTCTGGAATAGCGATATTAAATTCTTTTTCGAACTCCATAATGAGTTCAACAGTGTCGAGAGAATCGGCACCTAGATCGTTAGTGAAGCTAGCCTCTGGCGTTACCTCTCCTGCATCAACTCCTAGCTTATCTACGATGATAGCTGTTACTTTTTCACTGATATTAGACATGGTCTTAGTATTCAATTTGGGGCAAAATTAATCCAATCTTAGAGCCTCACACCCTATTTCCGAAAAAAGTTTTACCCAAAACTTCAGTTTACACTCTTAACCCCTAGATTTAACTATGGTTTTAAGCTACTTTTTTTCTGAGAATTCCACGAGAATTTCTTCTAGCTTCTTTCTATCAATATCTGGGACTTCACAATCATTTGAAGGGAATCCAAAAGGAATACTAAGGTAAGCTCGCTCATTTTCAGGTCTTTCAAGTATTTCGGCTAAAAAATTCATGGGCGACGGCGTATGTGTAAGGGCTACTAGTCCCACTTCGTGAAGAGCCGTCAATAACATCCCTACAGCAATCCCCACACTTTCATTAACGTAGTAATTAGTAGTCTTACCATCGCTTGATTTCCCATAAATATGTTTAAAAACAACTATCAAACCCGGAGCATTTTCTATAAATGGCTTAAGGTGATCTGTCCCAAATGGCCTCAAATCTTTCATCCACTCCTCACTCATCCTCCCGTGGTAATTCCTATACTCTTCTTCTTCTGCAGCTAACCTAATTTTTTTTCTTATCTCTGGATCTGTGACCAAACAGAACGTCCAGGGCTGCTTATGAGCTCCTGAAGGAGCCGTGCCAGCTACCTGTATACATTTTCTTACTACATCAAGTTGAACTGCGTCGGATGAGAAGTGTCTAACACTGCGCCTAGAGTCCATTTTCTCGTATAATGCGTTTATGCGCGACCGCATATCCTCTTCTGACAATCTTTGTGTCTTATACGCCTTGAACCCCATATTTACTTATTATTTCTCAACCTTTTCATCAACTTAGAAGCATAAACAAAGTCATCCAATATTTCGTTATTAGAAGACATCATTTCAGAATTATCACCCTTCCAAGCCACTACTCCGTCATGGAGAAAATGTATTGTATCGGAAGCTTCCATTACGCTATTCATATCGTGTGAAATAACCACTGTTGTCATTCCATACTCTTTAGTTATGTCAACAATAAGGTTATCTATAACAATAGCTGTTTGTGGATCTAGTCCTGAGTTAGGCTCGTCACAAAAAAGATATTTAGGGTTCATAGAAATAGCTCTTGCTATACCCACTCTTTTCTTCATCCCACCACTCAACTCAGATGGTAATTTATCTGGAGAGTCCTCTAATTCAACTCTTGTCAGGCAATGCTGAACACGAATATCCATTTCCTCTTCTGACATCTGACTGAACATCATCAGTGGGAACCTTACGTTTTCTGCTACAGTCATAGAATCAAAGAGTGCACTACCTTGAAAAAGCATCCCTATTTCCTTCCGAATTTCCTTTCTGTCCTTTAAATTCATAGAAGTAAAGTCCCGTCCATCAAAAAGGATTACTCCTTCGTCAGGCTCTAGAAGACCCACTATGCATTTCGTCATCACGCTCTTACCAGAACCGGAGCGGCCGATCACGAAATTCACTTTACCTTTTTCGAAAGTGGCATTAATGTTGGAAAGCACGTTTTGATCCCCAAAAGATTTATGAATCCCTCTAACTTCAATCATTACAGTAAAATTTGAGTTAGAATTAGGTTAGAAACCATAATAATCACAGCGCTATATACAACAGCTTTAGTGCTTGACCTAGCGACATCGAGCGCTCCCCCATCGGTATGATATCCGTGATATGCAGAAACCGAAGTCATTATAAGAGCGAAAATACTAGTTTTAATTAATGCGTAAGTAACATCGTAGGTTTTGAAATCTATTTGTATCCCGTATATGTAATCTTCCATACTACTCACACCGGTCACTTGTGCTATAGCAGCTCCTGCCGCTATCCCTAAGGACATACTGAATATCACGAGTATAGGTATGGATACAAACCCTGCAATTATTTTAGGAAGAACGAGGTATCCCCTGCTATTTACACCCATGATTTCTAGTGCATCAATCTGTTCCGTTACACGCATTGTGCCTAACTGAGAGGCGATATTAGAACCGACTTTACCTGCAAGTATGATAGGAATGAGTGTCGGTGAGAACTCGAGTATCATTGTTTGGCGTACAGTAAAACCTATAGTATAAACAGGAATCCAACCGCTTATTTGGTGAGCCGTTTGAAGGCACATTACCGCGCCCATAAAAGTTGCTAGAAGGACCACAATACCAATGCTTTGCACTCCTATGATGCCTAATTCAGACACGAGAAGTTTTCGAAACATTGCCCATTTATCCGGCTTGCGCAATACAGCTCTTATGAACTGCGTATATCTACCTATGTGGAAGATGACCCCCATAAGTGCTAAGGTACACGCTAACTATCCCTAACTTAACCCCATGAAACAACCTTTTCTCCCCGTTATATTGTTATCGATTTTAATCGTCGTTCTATTAAGCAGTTGCGCGAGTTCTAGATGTTCTGGTTGCGATGCATTTGATCATATTGAGTTAGATAAATGAGTAATTTGACTAACCGATATGCTGTGATTATGGCTGGAGGGGTGGGAACTAGGTTTTGGCCCATGTCTCGTGTTTCTAAGCCCAAACAATTTCTAGATATCCTAGGTACAGGTAAGTCATTAATCCAAATGACCTTTTCTCGCCTTGCTCTTTCAATCCCCACTGAAAATATTCTCGTAGTCACTAACGAAATCTACCGCTCGGAAGTTTCTAATCACCTTCCCGACATTCTTGCTGAGAACGTCCTGTGCGAGCCGTGTATGCGCAACACTGCTCCGTGCATTGCATATGCAAACTCTGTGATTTCATCTCGAGTTGCAGAATCCGGAGATAACCCTTCGGAAACAGCAATCATCGTTGCGCCGTCCGACCACCTCATTCTCGACGAATCCGAATTCAGCCGAATCCTTGATTTAGCAGCAGCAACAGCCATCTCCTCACCATCTCTAGTCACTATCGGCATCACCCCTACCCGTCCCGACACCGGATACGGATACATAAAATACTCGGGCAGCGGCGGCGTTGCCTCAGTTGATCAGTTCACGGAAAAGCCCGATCTCGCAACCGCAGAAAAATTCATAGAAGCCGGCGGGTACTGTTGGAATAGCGGGATTTTTGTTTGGTCACTTTCTAACATCACAGCGGCATTCAAAGCCCACCTACCTACAATGGCTGATTCTTTCGAGTCCGCAAATCTCACCGGCACTGCTGGCGAAGTTGACGGTATTTACGAGTTTTGCGAATCCATTTCAATTGACTACGGCATACTCGAAAAATGTTCAGATGTAGCGGTAATCCCTGCTGATTTCGGCTGGTCAGACCTCGGCACATGGACTTCTCTAGCACAGCATTTGCCTTCCGACAAGGATTGCAATTCCACTTCCGGCATTCAGCTCATCGCTTCCGAATCTAAAGGCAATGTCATGGTGGGCGGCTCTGAAAAGGTCATTGCCATAAAAGGTTTGAACGACTTCATCGTCGTGGACACCGAAGACGCCCTCCTTATCTGTCCTAAATCCGAAGAGCAGTGGGTGAAGACCCTGGTGGGGGAGCTTAAAGGTAAAAAGTAGGGGGTTTAATTAAGAGTCGAGAGGTCGAAGTACTTAATCCCGATTACAATGATTTTGTGAATGTAGGGGTCTGGGTAATAGGCAGTCTATAATCGTAGAGAGACTTACTTGCCTGTCATGTTAGCTGGGACTACCCATGCGTCGTATTCTTCAGCTGTTAAGTAATCCAGCGCGAGGGCGGCCTCTCTTAGTGTGGTGCCTTCCGTGTGTGCTTTGCCTGCGATCTCGGCGCTTTTATAGTATCCGATTTTCGTGTTGAGGGCGGTTACTAGCATGAGGCTGTTATCGACGAGTTCGGCGATGCGTGACTCGTTAGCCGTAATTCCGTCAACGCAGTTCGTAGCGAATGAGGACGCTGCGTCGCCGAGTAGACGTGCGGATTCGAGGATGTTACGGGCCATCATGGGCTTGAATACGTTGAGCTCGTAGTGGCCCTGAGCGCCACCGAATGTTATGGCTACGTCATTGCCTACTACCTGAGCGCAAACCATAGTTAGGGCTTCGCATTGAGTGGGGTTGACTTTGCCGGGCATTATGGAGGAGCCGGGTTCGTTAGCGGGGAGTTGAAGTTCACCGATGGCGGACCGTGGGCCCGAGCCCATCATGCGTATGTCGTTAGCTATTTTATTGAGGGCGACGGCTAGCTGTTTGAGGGCGCCATGAGATTCCACGACAGCATCGTGGGCGGCGAGGGCCTCGAACTTATTAGGGGCGGTTACAAATGGGTGTGAGGTTGAAGTTGCAATGTGTGCCGCCACTTTTTCGGAGTAACCTGAGGGCGTGTTCATGCCTGTGCCTACAGCTGTTCCACCAAGGGCTAATTCACTTAGGTGGGCAAGTGAGGATTTCAGGGCACGCATACCGTAATCAAGCTGTGCGACGTAACCCGAGAACTCTTGGCCGAGGGTGAGAGGAGTGGCATCCATAAGGTGGGTGCGACCGATTTTCACGATGTTATCGTACTCTGAGGCTTTAGCAGCTAGGGAGTCGCGAAGTTGAGAGATGCCGGGCAGGGTGGTCTCGACTATAAGGGTGTATGCAGCGATGTGCATAGCCGTGGGGAAGGTGTCGTTAGAGGACTGGCTTTTATTTACGTCGTCGTTAGGGTGTACCGGGCGCGTGCCTTCGCCGAGGATGCCGCCGGAAAGAACGTGACAGCGATTTGCTACTACTTCGTTTACGTTCATGTTAGACTGGGTGCCTGAGCCTGTTTGCCAAATAACAAGGGGGAACTGGTCGTCGTGATCTCCGTTGAGGATCTCAGCACAAGCGCTAGAGATGAGGTCTCGTGTTTCTTCTGCAAGAACACCACACTTACAGTTCGTGATAGCGGCTGCACGTTTTAAATGTGCGAAAGCATGAACAATTTCAATGGGCATAGATGCCACTGGACCTATGCGGAAGTTATTGCGAGAACGTTCGGTTTGGGCTCCCCAAAGGACATCAGAGGGAACCTTTACGTCTCCTAGAGTGTCTTTTTCAATTCTGTAATCTAACATGACTATATATTATTCCGTTTCAGTTGCGGCACCAGCTTTCATAAGGTACGCCTTTAAAAATCCTTCTATATCGCCGTTCATAACAGCGTCGACATTTGAGGTCTCATGCCCTGTCCTTACGTCCTTAACCATTTTATATGGCTGCATTACGTACGAACGGATTTGAGAACCCCACTCTATCTTCATTTTACTTGCCTCTATCTCGTCACGAGCTTCATTGAGGCGTGCGCGTTCGAGTTCGAATAGCTGAGACTTCAAAAGTTGCATCGCCTTCTCTCGGTTGCCTAATTGTGATCGGGTTTCCGTGTTCTCGATAACAATGCCTGTAGGAGCGTGGCGCAAGCGCACTCCGGTTTCGACTTTGTTTACGTTTTGGCCTCCAGCACCTCCAGAGCGAAAAGTGTCCCAACTAATATCTGCGGGGCTCACGTGAATCTCGATGGTGTCATCCACCAGCGGATATACGTATACCGACACAAATGACGTGTGGCGTCTAGCTTGAGAGTCGAAAGGACTGATTCTAACAAGGCGGTGCACTCCGTTCTCGCCCTTGAGCATTCCATACGCGAACTCACCCTCAAATTCTAGAGTCACCTGCTTAATTCCAGCTGGGTCACCGTCCTGGAGTTGAAGCTCTTTAACCCTATAACCTGCTTTATCTCCGTACATACGGTACATGCGCATGAGCATGGCCGCCCAGTCACAACTCTCTGTACCACCGGCGCCCGAAGTAATCTGCATTACTGCATTGAGGCTATCCTCTTCTGCGGAAAGCATGTTTTGGAATTCTAGACCCTCAATAACATCTGTAGCTGCCTCAAAAGCTTTATCTACTTCAGAGGCATCTTCTTCACCCTCTTTCATGAAGTCGTACAAGACGAGTAAATCTTCAACAGACGATGCGCAACTATCGAATTTTGTAACCCAAACTTTCTTAGACTTGATCTGCCTCATAATCTGTTCCGCCTTCTTAGAATCGTTCCAGAATTCGGGGTCGTGAGTTTGTTTTTCGTCCTCATCGACCTCCATTCTCTTCTTCTCGATTTGCAGATAGCCTCGCAGGGCTTCTACTCGAGTTTTTAGGGCTTCGATTTGGTCCAAATGCAACATAGAACAAAGTTAAACTACCTACAGTCTTAAGCGCTTTTTCCGAGTTGGGAGTTATTAAGAATATGCTCTAAGGAAAAGCCTCTGGATTGAAGGTAGCGAATGAGTCGGGGTTTATCTGAAATGGATTTAGAGAGGATTAACTGTGTGAGTTTTACGTCTATTTCTTTTGTGGAAACAGCTGAAAGCCCGACCTGTATGTCTGAATAAGCACATTTTTTCTCTTTCAAACCAGCTACAATCTTAATAGGACCCCAGTTATGAAGGTGAAAATGATCGTGTACATAGGCTTCTACGAAACGCTTTTCGTTAATAAAGTCTTTCTTTAAAAGCTCCTCTACATAAGACTCTGCAAGGGTTTCAGAGACATCCCATTCCCTAAGCCTAGTTAAGACCTCGCCCGTAGAGCGCTCACTTCTAGCACACCAATGTCTGATTTTCTCTTTCCACTCCATTATGGGGCGCAAGGTGGCATTACTTAGACGATATTTGCAACTGTCTAACTACGAAATTTATAATCGTAATGCGGTCTGAACTTTTGCAACGTATCCAAGACTTACTCGGTAACGAGGACTTGGAAGCCGTCCGAACGGATGTGCGTAATTCTATTCAATCTTTCCACGCTCTCACTCAAGATGAGGTGAGAAAGCAGAGGGAACTCTGGGAGAAAGATGAACATGAACCCGATGAGTCATTCATCTACATTCCCACTGAGGAGGATAGTAAGCTGGAAGATCTAGCTGCCTCTTTTAAAGAAAGAGAAAAAGCTTATAAGGCAAAGATTTCTGAAGAACAGAAAGCTAATTTGGTCCTTAAAAAAGAACTCCTACAAGAATTGATAAAAACGATTCAAGAGGAGGAGAACATCGGTAAAGCATTCGGCGCATTCAATGAAGTTCGTGAGAAATGGCAGATTATAGGCGACGTGCCTGGGAATAACTACAAGGAGGTTCACGATGAATATCATCGTTTAAGGGACGAGTTCTTCTACAACATTAATATATATAAGCAGCTACAAGATCACGACCTCCAAATCAATCTTAAAAAGAAGCAGGAATTAACTCTAGAGGCTGGTAAACTGCCTGAGATAGAGGACCTGAAGGAACGCGAAAAAGCTGCTCGTGAGTTGCAGAAAAGATGGCTAGATATAGGGCCCTCACCACGCGAAACGTATAGAGAGATGGCTGACGTATTCTTCGGGATTACTAGGCCCGTATTTGATGAGGTGAAGGCTCATTACGAAAAAATCAAGGAGGGGTTCGTGGCGAACAAAGATTTGAAGGAGGCTCTGATTTCTGAGCTTGCAAGTGTTATTCCTGAGGAAGATGTCGAGGGCCACAAGGCTTGGCAGGCACTAACTTCTAAGGTGATAGAAATACAGAAGCGTTGGAAGGATATAGGGTTTGCAGGAAAGGAGCACAACGAAGTAATGTGGACTAAATTCCGTGACGTGGCAGATCAATTCTTCTCAAAGAAGCAGGCTTACTACGACGTAATGAAGGAGGAAGGGAAAGGAGCCAAACTAGCAAAGATGGCCCTTATCGAAAAAGCTGAATCGCTTAAGGATAGCACAGACTGGAGAGACACTACTCAGGCCATGCTTCAATTACAGCAGGAGTGGAAGGGTTCGGGTTCGTGCCCTCCTGGAGATGAGCACAAATTATGGCGCAAGTTTCACAAGGCTCAGGATGTTTTCTTCAAGGCGAAGAAGTCAAAATTTGCCGATAGGAATAAAGAAGAAAAGGTAAACCAAGTGTTGAAGAATACTCTTCTAGATAAGGTTGAGGGATTCACTTTAACTGGAGACAGAGGTAAGGACATTGAGGCCTTGAAAGAATTTTCCACACAGTGGAGGTCTATAGGATTCGTTCCTAGGAAAGTGATTCAAGCCCTATCCGACAGATTCTCTAAAGCTATGGATAAGCACTTCGACGCGTTGAGTGTCGATAGAGCAGAGAGAGCTATCTCGAATTATTCTCACAGGGTGGATAAACTTTCAAGAAGTGGAGGCAATGACCTTGTCCGCGAGCAATCTATTCTTAGGGATAAGATTCAGCGTTTGAACACTCGTATATCCCAAACTGAAGAAAACATGGCTCGTTTCACAGGAAAAGGAGCTGTGTCTATTCATCAGTTGGCTGAGAAATCAATAAAGGGATACAGACTTGAAATTGATGAGATAAAAGCTAAGTTGAAGCTATTGCGCGAGGCGGCAGAAGTGTAGTCTAGGACGACTATCCTTTTTTAGCAGGTGCTTTTTCCGGTAGCAAATCTACTTGGTATCCATTTTTGTTCAGCCACTTAAGGTATGCCGGAAGAGCATACAAAAGTCTAGATGCAGCTTTATCTGAGTCGTGAAAAACGACTATGGAACCGGAGCGAGTAAGCTGCTTAAGGGATTTTAAACAATCGGCTCCTGAATTAGATCTGTTGCAATCTCCAGAAAGGACATCCCACATTATTACCTGAGTACGGGAAGAGAGAGCGTTCACTTGGGGTGGTGTAATCCGGCCATATGGAGGGCGGAATTTATTTGTGTTGCCTAAGACGTTTTCACATTCTAAGAAACTGCGCAAATACGCTTTTCTAGATGTGGACCAACCGCTTTCGTGAGAGTTACTATGATTAGCTACTTCGTGACCTGCATCCCTTAGTTGTTGTAATAATTCTGGGTGCTCGACCGCGTTTTCTCCAACACAGAAGAATGTGGCCTTTAAATTTCCTGCCTCTTTCAGTTGAGCCATAACCCACGGAGTGAGATGTGGGTGCGGCCCATCATCGAAGGTGAGATACACCTTCTTTTTCTGTCCTGTCGTTGGAACTCGCCAAAGAACGGACTTAACCATTTTATTTACTGAATTGGGCATTCGATTGACTAGCATACACTAATTTGACGTTAGCCTTTATCAGAGGTTGCCTCATGAGTTTCAATAGCTAACTTTGAAGTCTCGATTAAAGATCAACGAGAATTCAATATGGAATACGATTTTCGCAGGATAGAAAAGCATTGGCAGGAGGTTTGGGATTCAAAAGAATCATATAAAGTTTCTGAAGAAACCGATAAACCTAAATTCTATGCTTTAGATATGTTCCCCTACCCTTCGGGTGCGGGACTCCATGTGGGGCATCCACTAGGATATATCGCATCCGATATCGTAGCAAGGTATAAGAGACATTGTGGGTTTAATGTCTTGCATCCAATGGGTTTCGATAGCTTCGGGTTGCCAGCCGAGCAGTACGCTATACAGACAGGACAGCACCCGGCGATAACGACGGAAGCGAATACTAATAGGTACCGCGAGCAGATGAAGCAGGTGGGGTTTTCGTTCGATTGGAGCCGGGAGGTGATGACATCGGATCCCTCGTACTATAAATGGACGCAGTGGATTTTCGGGGAGTTGTTCGAGAGTTGGTACGATATCAAAGAAGGGAAGGCCCGTTCTATAGATGTGCTGGTAAAGGCTTTCGAGGAGAACGGAAATTATGCCGTTAATCCATCGTGCGACGAGAATTGGGACAGAAACCTGGACCCGAAGATGTTCCCACATTTTGGGGGACACTTCGAGGGGGATTTTACAGCTACGGATTGGAATTCCATGACCGACATTCAGAAGGATGCCATGCTTATGCAATTCCGGATAGCCTACCTAGCTAATTCTGAAGTTAACTGGTGCCCCGAATTAGGAACCGTACTTGCGAACGATGAAGTGAAGGACGGACTTTCGGAAAGGGGTGGACATCCTGTTGAGAAGAAGGTTATGCGTCAGTGGATGATGAGGATAACGGCATATTCGGACAGACTTCTAGAAGGCCTCAAAGAGGTAAATTGGACAGACAGTATTAAGGAGGCGCAGCGGAATTGGGTGGGTAGGTCCGAAGGTGCTATTGTGAGGTTTAAGGCACGTGTGATGACGTCGGGTTCGGGTTCGGGGAGTGCGGCCGGAAATGCCGGAGATATTATTGAGGTGTTTACGACGAGGCCAGACACGCTGTACGGAGTGAGCTTTATGGTGCTAGCCCCAGAACATGAATTAGTGGGGAGTTTGACGACTGGAGAAAACCAGATAGCCGTAGATGAGTACGTACTGAATGCTAGCCGTAAATCAGAGAGGGAGAGACAGGGAGAGAAAGAAGTTACAGGGGTAGCACTAGGTGGGCATGTGATTCATCCACTGACTGGTGAAGAGGTGCCGGTGTTTATCGCGGAGTACGTGCTTGCTGGTTACGGGACTGGAGCTATAATGGCTGTGCCAGCTGGGGACGAGAGAGATTGGAAATTTGCGAAGCATTTTTCTATCGAGATCCCAGCGATTTTCGAAGGTGTCGATACCGATGCTGAGGTGTGTTCTAGCGATACGGCGGCACTGAAGAATTCGGGAGAATTGGATGGGTTAAAGAAGAAGGAGGCCGTGAAGGCGGCGCTAGATATGCTCGAGAAGACTGGTTATGGGGAGAGGAAGGTGAATTACAGGCTTAGAGATGCCGTGTTTTCACGCCAACGATACTGGGGAGAGCCATTTCCTATTTGTTATGAGGGTGGACTGCCTGTGAGGATTACTGATGAGGTGGTGACTTTGCCTGTCGTGGATGCATACTTGCCTACGAAAGATGGTGAGCCTCCACTTGCGAGGGCGTCTAAGGAGGACTGGCCGGTGTTCCGCGGTGAAGCTATGGAGACGAACACAATGCCGGGTTGGGCTGGGTCGTCTTGGTACTTCCTAAGGTATATGGACCCGCATAACGAGAGTGCTTTCTGCGCACGCGAGAAGTCGGATTATTGGGGACAAGTCGATCTGTACATAGGAGGAGCCGAGCATACTACGGGGCATCTGTTGTATTCTAGATTTTGGACCAAATTCTTATTCGATATAGACCAAATTTCCTTCGAAGAACCTTTCAAAACCATGGTAAACCAGGGGATGATACTAGGGCGTTCAAACTTTGTTTACAGGGTTCAAGGCACCTCACAATTCGTCAGTTACGATAAGAGGAAGGAGTTTAAAACCCAGAGATTACACGTGGACATCAACCTCGTGGAAAATGACAAGCTAGACCTCGAAGGGTTCAAAGATTGGAGGGAAGAATACGCTAACGCTGAGTTCATTTTGAGCGATGACGGAAGCTATATGTGTGGCCACGAAGTAGAGAAAATGTCTAAGTCTAAGTACAATGTCCAAACTCCGGACGAGCTCGTAGAGAAGTACGGAGCAGACACCCTTAGATGCTATGAGATGTTCCTAGGTCCACTCACTCAATCTAAGCCATGGGATACACAAGGAATTTCAGGAGTACATAACTTTTTAAGGAAGGTAACTCGGCTTGTCGGCGCATCATCCGACATCGATTCTACCGATGAGGAACTACGCATTGTTCACAAAGCGATAGAAAAAGTCACCGGAGATATAGACCGTCATGCCTTTAACACCGTCGTTAGCGCGATGATGATAGCGGTGAACGAACTCAGCTCCCTCGACGGCTCTACGTCACACTCTGCCTTACGTCCACTACTCACCCTCCTCAGTCCCTACGCGCCCCACCTTGCAGAAGATCTTTGGGCTGAAGTGGGAGGCTTTGGGCTCGTCATAGACGCCGTCTGGCCTCTAGCGGACCCTAAATTCCTTGTCGCTGACGAAACGACCTACCCCGTTTCATTCAACGGGAAAGTCCGCTTCAAGCTCACTCTACCCGTTACAACCTCAGCAGAAGAAGTAGAGGCCATAGCCCGTAACGATGAGCGTACAACTACCCAAATGGGCGACCGCGAGATCCGTAAAGTAATCGTAGTTCACGGACGCATCATTAATATCGTAGGTTAAGATTTTACTGTAAATTAGCCTTTTACAATAAATCATGCCATGAAAAATTCCCTTCGCAGCCTTTTAGTCGTGACAATAACTTGTCTTTCAGTTATTCTGTCGAGTTCTTTATTAGCTCAGTCAGTAAACGAACTCCTCCCCTTCAACCCAGATTTCGATGGGAATGGTGCTATAGGTTCATCCGATCTCGTAGCATTCCTTCCTCTTTACGGTTCTGCATTCATAGCCGAGGGGGTAATACCCGTAGAAAATGGCGGAACAGGTGTAAGTACTCTCGACTCAGTACGACTAGCATTAAACCTCAGCGTATTTTCCGATATCACTCTAGAAGGAGAGCCTAATGCTGCAGGATTAGTGGCAGGAGAACTTGTAGTTACGGGACCTATGAGTCAAGGCGATAGCTCGGCTGCTACAGGAGCAGACTCTCAAGCTAGTGGAAAGAATTGCATAGCATCTGGAAATTATAGCCAGGCGACTAACCAGAATTGTACTGCGACTGGGGTTTGTTCTAGCGCAACAGGAGAATCAACATCGGCAGTTTCAACGGCTTCACACTCAGAAGGCATGCTCACCATAGCCAGCGGCACCGCAGCCCATGCTGAAGGGTATTTAACCGCAACTTCGGCTAACTACACCCACGCCGAGGGATATCAAACTCAAGCATCGAATACAGCCTCCCACTCTGAAGGCTGGGCAACAGTAGCTAGTGGACTCTACTCTCACGCCGAGAACAGAAACACCATCGCTAACTCCACATGTGCTCACGCCGAAGGCGAAGGAACTTCAGCTCTTGCTGACGCTGCACACTCCGAAGGCTTCCAGACCATAGCCGGCGGATTCGCTTCTCATGCCGAGGGGTACCAAACAGAAGCTGCGGCATCTTACAGCCACGCGAGTGGTAGAAGCACCATAGCTTCTGGTACAGCCTCTTCAGCAATAGGTTACAACCTCGTTGCGGACCAGGATAACTCAACAGTGGTGGGGCAGTACAATGTCGAAGGACAAGCGGGTACATTATTCGTGGTGGGAACAGGCACTGGAGTCGACGCGAGGGCGAACACATTCGAAGTCTCTACCGGCTCCGCTTTAGTGAATGGCGATTTCGAGGTTACGGGTTCATTAACAATAGAAGGTATGGATCTTATCGGTATTATATCTGTTCTTCAAGACCAAATCCTAGATCTACAGCTCCAACTTGATGCTATAGTAGATGGTGAGTAAGAGTGAGCGTAAAAGTATTGGAACCCACGAAATGAGAACTAAGTCCAGGATAGAATCAATATTAAACGCGAGTATTCTCGATTCTTCGATTACTGGACTACCGACTTTTGATTTATCCAAATTAGATTTAGGGAAGGGAGTAAATCAGCACTTAGAATTTCAATTGCCGTCCAACTTAAGATTAGGGCATTTAGCTGAGAAAATCTTCTCCAAAATAATTGCCGAATCTTCCAACTACAGAGTTCTGTATGAAAACATTCAGCTGATTGAAGATAAAAAAACTATAGGGGAAATTGATTTCATTATTGAAGAGGTTAGTTCAAATCAGGCAACACACGTGGAGCTCGCGTATAAGTTTTATTTATATGACCCCACCATTTCTGAGGAACCTTTAAAAAACTGGATAGGTCCCAACAGGAATGATTCATTAAACGAAAAGTTGGAGAAGTTAAAAAGCAAGCAACTTCCTTTATTGTACCATCCATGTGCGAAAGACCGGCTGAATAATATGGTGATTGAAGAAGCTACTCAAGCTATATGCCTACTCGTTTCGTTATTCATTCCATATGAATACAAAGCTAGTTTCACCCCTGTTTATGAAAAGGCGATTAAAGGATATTACGTAAACCTAGAGACTCTTTCAAACCTAGATAATTCAGAAAAATCATATCATGTACCTTCAAAAGTCGAGTGGGGAATGGACCCGTCGGGGAATGAGGTTTGGGCGAACTTTAAGGGTGTAGAAGAATCTATTGTCGCAAGTGTTGAAGGACAGCAAGCTCCGCTTTGTTGGATGAAAGATGGCGGTGTCTATTCCACCTTTTTTATTGTTTGGTGGTAGGGGGCTGAAAATATTGCGAAAGAACAAGATAGATATAGAGTTACTTTGGCAAAAACAGAGAGTTCATTTAATGACGACTCAAGAAAACATGGAGCAAAAAAGTTGTTCTATTCAAAGAACCCTAGCAAAAAAGGAGGGATGAAAATCGAGGTCAAATCGAAGGCTAAATCTATATTGGATACTTTAAATAATGAATTTAATTTAGATGGTTTGGATTCAATTTCCAGAAAAAACAGCAAAGGAAGTTCGTACATCAAAATTGAAACGGGATTCTATAAAGATGTTGGAGAAGAAGAGTTTAATAAAATACTCATAAGAATAATTGATCTTATGTTAAATGAGTAAATTCATGACTGGAGTGATTCAACTAAAAGGTAAATTGAATTCCGTTTTGTAAGCGATACGTAAGCTCATTAACATTAGATGCAGGAGATGTGTCATACATGAGTTCCACAGTATTTGTGAAAAAGAAATCCCTTTCAAAATGTTTCGACTTCCCGCCTCTCTGCTCCACCACACTTATAAAATAAGCTCCGTTATCATTGCGATATCGGGGCTTTTTGCTTGTCTGAAAATGCGTAGCTCTACTCATTCTTATTTTCCTT
>Ga0302127_10000489_pt1 | contig 22056 bp, 18 predicted proteins | sample CB4_SCM_MG_FD_204452 | JGI IMG/M metagenome (GOLD analysis project Ga0302127, IMG submission 204452) | Marine microbial communities from Western Arctic Ocean, Canada - CB4_SCM | ecosystem: Environmental > Aquatic > Marine > Oceanic | place: Canada: Western Arctic Ocean | collected 2017-09-24
AGCGTGCCCAAGCATTCGGCATGCGCATTGTGGGCTACGACCCCTTCGTGGCACCCGAGCGAGCTCGCAAGGTCGGCGTGGAGCTGCTCGAGCTCGAACAACTGGTTGCCGAGTCCGACTTCGCCACAATCCACGTTGCAAAGACTCCAGACACGATCGGGCTCATCAGTGCCGAACTCTTGGCCAAGGCCAAGCCCGGAATTCGCGTCATCAACGTCGCTCGCGGTGGCATCGTCGATGAGGTCGCGTTGGCAGATGCCATCCGATCCGGCCACGTTGGTGGCGCCGGCTTCGACGTGTTCTCCGAGGAACCGTGCACCAACTCGCCGTTGTTCGGGCTGCCGGGCTGCGTCGTGACTCCGCATTTGGGTGCCAGCACTCGAGAGGCCCAGAACAAAGCCGGTGTGACCATCGCTGAACAGGTGGCGCTGGCCCTCGACGGTGAGTTCGTGCCATTCGCCGTCAACGTGTCGGCGGCTGAAGTCACCGAGACCGTCCGGCCCTTCTTGCCGCTCGCCGAGCAACTGGGTGCGTTGTTCGCCGGCCTCAGCCCCACCTTGCCGAGCCAACTTGAGATCGAGTTCGCGGGTGAGATCGGTGGCTACGACAACTCCATCACCGAACTTGCGGTTGTGAAGGGGCTGCTCCGAGCCACCAGCGATCAGCCCGTTTCCGACGTCAACGCGCTTGAGGTTGCCAAAGAACGTGGTGTCCGGGTGCGCTCTATCACGACAACATCAACACCGGACTACGTCAATGTCATCACGTTGCGCGGCGGCGATCATTCTCTCGCCGGCACGCTGGGTGGGCTCAAGGGCGAGGCCCACATTGTCCTCGTCGACGACCACATCGTCGACCTCCCGCCCACCGAGCACATGCTTGTTGTCCGCAACGACGATCGCCCGGGTGTGATTGGCCGAGTCGGCAGCGTGCTGGGCGAAGGTGGCATCAACATTGCCGACATGAATGTCGGACGAAGCCCCGACGATCTCGGAGCCCTGATGGTCATCAGCACCGAGCAAACAGTCCCGAGCGACGTCGCAGATCGGCTCGAGGCGACCGACGGCGTCTCCAGCGTGGCCGTGGTCGATCTCGCTCCGGGCTCGTGATGGCTGACTGAGCTGGTCAGGTCCTGGAAGATCGGTAGCCGTCCGCCTCGGCTGCGTCGGGGCCGCCATAGCACCGGTCGGCGTTGGTGCGCTCGTAGGACGCCCCCTGTGGGGTGTGGTAGATCCCACTGCGGAGTTTGACTTTGACCGGGTGGCTGATGGGACAACTGCCACCGGCCTCGGGTGGCACCCAGTCTCCCGCAGGCGCAGGCGCAGCTGCCCCATCGGACGGCTCGGTGATTGTGCCCGGTTCACTGTCTGGCGGGGTGGTGATGGGGCCTGGATCTTCTGCGAGTGGCGGCCATTCCGCGACCCCGGGGTCGGGATCTTCGACATCAGGCTCGCGGCTCCGGAACCAGACAGCGACCAGTGCAGTCAGTCCACCTACAAGGGTGGCCTTGGTGAGGCGTCGAAGGGCAGAACGAAGCATGGCAATCAGTGTAGAGCCCCGATACCCGCCCGATAGTGCGGATCCAATACCTGGTCATCAGCGCGACCGAGCCGACCGAAGGATCGGCCGGCTCGGTCCGCAGGGGACGTTGGCTCAGATGCCCACGGCGCCGATGACTGAGAGATCATTGAAGTCGTTGGCTTGAACCTGGGAGGGGCTCATCGTCCAGATCGTACCGTCGATCACGAAGCTCCGCTGGATCTGCAAGCGGTAGTTGCCGCCATCGGGCCAACACATTTCGAGTCGGTCCTCCGGGCTGGGCTCACCGCCGACAAGGTCCTCGATGAGTTCGGTCATCTGCTCTTCTGGGCCCCAGTAGCGCAGGTCCTCCACTGGAATCACATCGCAGTACCAGCCGCCGTAGCCGCCGTTGTTATTGGAATCGCACAGCTGCATATGAGCGCCTTCCTGGGTCATCCAGAATAGTTCAGTGTCCTCGGGGAAATCGCTGCCATCGATGACATCGCAGTCGGTCGTCGGCTGATCTGCCGGTGACTGATGGGTCACTCGGCCGACTTCGCTGATCGTCTCGTCATCGATCTTCAGCAGGACTGCACCATCACTGTCACCGCTGTGGGTCGTGAAGGGGACAATGGCGATGCCCTCTGCACCAGTGCCCTCTTCGGCGAGGAATTGGAACGCCCGATGGTCCCACTCGGCAGGGGAGTTGGCGTTACGCATCGTCCACGAGTCGATCTCTTTGGGGTTGGCGGGATCGGCCACCGAGAAGAGGCTGACTTTGAGTCCAAGCGTGCCGCCCTGTTCGGTTGCGTCTTGGCCAATTCCAAGCACGTAGTTGGCATCGATTGGATGGAGGTAGGTACTGAACCCGGGGATCTTGAGTTCTCCGGTAACCCTGGGGTTGGTTGGGTCGGTCAGGTCGAGCACGTAGAACGGATCGATCTGGCGGAAGGTCACGGCGAAGCCGACGTCGTCGAGCAACCGAGCAGAGTAAAGCGATTCACCCTTGCCAATTCCGCCAACACTGCCAACCTGAGTCAATACCTCGCCGGACTCGTCCAACACCACCAGCGATGTCTCGCTGAGGTTGCGTTCGTCCCACGGTGACCCATCCGTCGTAATGATGCGGAGGTAGCCATCGTGTTCGTCCATCGAGAACTGGTTGAGGAGGCTGCCCGACACCATGCCCGATGCCACGTAGGCAGCGGGCTCGTCGGGCGAGATGGAGAAGGCGTGGATGTCGGTGGTGTAGGTCTCGTTCCATTCGACGAAGTCGCCGTCGACGATTTCTTCACCGGCCCATTGGGTAGTGGCGATGTAGAAGCGGTCCGTGGATGCGTACACCGTCTGACCGCTGGCGAGCACTCCTGCGCCCTGGCCCTTGTCGAGCCCATTGTCGAGATCGAAGCTCAAAACCGAGACGACGTCGAAGCCACTGAAATCGGCTGGGTGATGCAGGCTGTCGCAGTCGAGGAGCGCACCACGCTCGCTCCCGTCGGCGGTGGTCAGCTCGTACTCGGGCACCCAGTCCTCGACGGTGGTCTCGTCGATCAACTCGCGGTTGGCGCGCTCGGCCCGGTCTTCGCCGGCCGGACTGCTTGGGTAGAGCCATTCGAGCTGTGCCGGAGGACTCGTGAGTGCGAGGCGAACGGTGTCTCCAACTCGGCGTGCGCTGAGGTACTGGCCCTGGATACGCATGGTGGCCACGATTTGGAGATCGCCTGGGTCTGAGATGTCGATCTCAAGAATTGTGGAGGCCGGGCCGTACCACTCGGGCTCGACCAGCTCTGGCCGGCGCTCTTCGACGAAGTCAGCGTCGGCCGCAGGCTCCTCGGCAAAGGAGGCTTCAGCATCGTCGCTCAATGTCTCGGCGATCACTGGCCCGCCACCCCAGTTGTTGCTGTTGGCGAACACGAGGACACGGTCGCCTTGGAAGAACAGTTCGTGGTTCCAATCGGCCGGAAGGGTGATGCTGTCGGTCTTTTCGGGCTTGCCGGAGCTGATGTCGATATAGGACAGGACGTTTTCGGAGACGACCAGCATGCGATCGCCGTCGGTCTTGATGAGGTCTGGCTCGTCGACGCCCACCTCCTGCACATTGGTGGTGCTCACGCCATCACCCGACCGCGCTGAGTCCGATTCAACGGCCGGTGCGGTTGCGCCGGACGACGCCCTGTCGCCGCCGCCGTCGTCGCCGGATGTGTCGAAGCTTGCTACTGCTTCTTCAGCTGCCGGGGCGTCTGCGGTTGCAGTGACGTCACGGCCTTCCTCACCGAAGTAATACCCAAAGCCGTTGTAGTCGAGCCCATAGGGGCCAACTCGTTCTCGGGCTTCGGCCTGGAGGTGGTCCAGGAGGTCGCCACAGCCGTTGAACGGCACCAGGCCGGCCAGGAGCCGGATGTCGTCATTGTCGAGGCCGACGGTCGGGTCACCGCCGGGAGCAGGCCGGGGTTCCTCGGGTGCACCAAGGCTCGACGTGCCGTTGGAGCAGGCGCCGGCGACGAGTGCTATTGCCAGGAGTGTGGGGGTGAGCTTTCGCATAAGTATTCCTTCGGAGGCTGACTGCGTGGACTTGAGACGCCCGGACTGAGTGATTGAGTTCCCGCGAGCAATGATTTTTGTTCGCGCCGAGCTGGATGATCCACGGCTACATTCGATCGGTGCACCTTTTTGGTCGGCGCCTCATCGCCTTGCTGGTCCTGGTTTCGGCCGGATGTAGCGGATCTGTGGATGTCATTGGGGGTCCCGCAGTCGCCAGCGTGATCCCTTCGGCGGGCATTGCATTTCCCAAAGCCACCACACCTCCGACCGTCCAACCCGTCCCAACAGCCGAACCGAGCCCCCAAGCGCCCACGGTCACTCCGGCTGCCTCCACTCCAGGGTCCGGAGGGGGTCTGGCCGCTCAGCTGCCAGTCTCGCCAGCCGGTGGTCTCATGACGGTGACCGGCGTACCCGTCGAGATTTTGGCGCTCGCCAAGGACATCGTGGTGGTCCGTACCCCATGCGGCGCGACCGCGCTCTTGAGCGATGGCGATTTCATCGAAGATGTGCAGGTCGTTCTGGACCCTGGCCACGGCGGCCCGGTCGACACGGGGGCTGTGGGGCCAAATGGCCTCGTGGAGCGGGACTTGAACCTCACTCTGTCGTTGGCGACCCAAACAGAGCTGGAGTCCAGAGGGGTGTCGGTCGCCGTTACTCGCACCCGCGACTATGCAACCTTGTTGGCTACCCGAGCTGCATTCGCCGATGCCATCGGTGCCGAGGCCTTGGTTTCGATTCACCACAACGCACCAGCAGCGATCCCGTCCAGTGTTCCGGGTACCGAGATTTTCGTCCAGACCGACTCCGACCAGTCGCGGCGACTCGGCGGACTGCTTTACGGGGCTGTCTTTGCTGCCTTGGCAACGGTTGATGGTGTGGCGTGGACAACCGCCTCTGATGCTGGGGTCGTGCGGGTCCTCAATACGCGAGGCACCGATGCCTACGGGATGATTCGTCGACCGGTCACGCCGACGGCACTGGTCGAACTCGGCTACATCCATAACGCCAGCGAAGCTGCGTTCATGGCGACCGATGCCTACATCGACATTGCGTCTCGAGCCCTGGCAGATGGCATCGAGGCCTACCTCGACACGGACGCGCCGGGGCGCGGCTTCGTCGATGAGCCGAGAGTCTTCGACCCGGCGTTTGCCCCTGGCGCCGACGTCTGCACTGATCCAGACCTCGAATAGCGGCCCGGTCAGTTTGTCTGGGGCATCCAGCTGGGGCGCTGCTGCTCGAAGGAGTCGATGGATGCGACCTGGCTCATGGTGATCGCGATGTCATCGAGACCCTTCAGGAACCGTAGGCGCGTCGACTCTTCGAGGGGGAACGTGCTCTCGAGCCCAATGGCCGGCGCTTCCACGGTGCGGCGGTCGACGTCGATAGTGATCTCGAGTGTCGGGTCGGCCTCGACCGCTCGGAGTAGTTGTTCGCCGATCTCACCGGTGACGGCGACAGGGATGAGCCCGTTCTTTGTCGCGTTGTTCTCGAAGATGGGCCCGAACCTTGGCGATATGACCGCGTCGAACCCGTACTGTTGAATAGCCCACACGGCGTGCTCGCGTGACGAACCGGTGCCGAAATTCGGGCCACCGATCAAGATGTTGGCTCCGGCGTAGATCTCGTTGTTCATGACGAAGTCGTCGCCGTCTAGCCATTCGGAGAAGAGGCCCTTCTCGAAACCGGTGCGCTCGACCCGCTTGAGCCAGTCGCTCGGGATGATCTGGTCGGTGTCGACGTCAGAGCGGTCCAAGGGGACCGCGGTGCCTTGAACAATATGGACGGGCTTCATTGGTGGTCTCCTTCGGGCAAGTGGTCCGGAGTGGTGAAATGCCCGGCGATCGCAGTGGCGGCCGCGACGGCGGGCGAAACCAGATGCGTCCGCCCGCCACGGCCTTGGCGGCCTTCGAAGTTTCGGTTCGAAGTGGATGCAGATCGCTCGCCGGGTGTCAGCTTGTCGGGATTCATGGCCAGACACATCGAGCAGCCGGGCTCTCGCCAGTCGAAACCGGCGTCGGTGAAGATCGTGTGCAATCCCTCGGCCTCGGCCTGCGCCTTGACCCGTCCCGAACCGGGGACGACAAGCGTGCGAACCCCCTCGGCGACCGAACGGCCCGCAGCGACCGCAGCGGCCGCCCGGAGATCCTCGATGCGGCTGTTGGTGCAGCTCCCGATGAACACGGTGTCGACGCCAACAGCCGTCATTGGCGTCCCCGCGGTGAGCCCCATGTATTCGAGCGCTCGGCCTGCCGCTTCCTTGTCGGCGGGGTTGGTGAAGTCGTCGGGACCAGGGATGTCGGCGGCGATGGGGATCACCTGGCCAGGGTTCGTGCCCCAGGTGACGTGCGGGGTGATGTCGGACCCGTCGAGGACGACCTCGCGGTCGAAGACGGCGTCGTCGTCGGTACGCAGTTGTCGCCAGGCCGCCACCGCCGCGTCCCAGTCGGCGCCCTTCGGGGCATTTTCCATACCCTTGAGGTAGGCGAACGTCGCGTCGTCGGGGGCGATGAGGCCGGCCTTAGCGCCGAACTCGATCGACATATTGCACACTGTCATTCGGCCTTCCATCGACAATGCCTCGATCACCGGTCCTCGGAACTCGGCAATGGCACCGATCCCGCCGCCGGTACCGACCACCCCCAAGATGGCCAGGACCACGTCTTTGGCGGTGGAGCCCTCTGGCAGCTCGCCGTTGACGGTGATCGCCATGGTCTCCTGCGTTGCTTGCTGCAGCGTCTGGGTGGCCAGAACATGTTCGACCTCGCTGGTGCCGATTCCGAAAGCGAGGGCGCCGAACGCTCCGTGAGTCGAGGTGTGGCTGTCACCGCATACGACGGTCATGCCAGGTTGTGTGAGCCCCAGCTCGGGACCGATGACGTGAACGATGCCTTGGTTGACGTGACCCATTGGATAGTTCGTGATGCCGAACTCGTCGGTGTTGGTGCGCAACGTCTCGACTTGCTGGCGACTGATGGGATCGGCAATCGGCTGATCGATGTCCTGGGTCGGGACGTTGTGATCCTCGGTGGAGATGGTCAGGTCCGGGCGTCGGACAGGCCGACCAGAAACTCGTAGCCCGTCGAATGCCTGGGGTGAGGTCACTTCATGGACCAGGTGGAGGTCGATATAGAGCAGGTCGGGCTCTCCGTCGCTCGAATGAACGATGTGGTTATCCCAGACCTTCTGACTCAGTGTGCGACCCATGCATGCTCCCGTGCGTGACTGGACTTCGGTGATTTCAGTCATTGTAAAGGGCGATGAACGAGAGCTTGGCGGTTGACTCGCCGCTGCGGGCTCAGTTGTCGCCGGGGTCTGGCGTACTAGTGGGCGCTGCGGGCGTCACGGTCGGCGTGGCCGTGGGTTCTGGAGTCGGCGTCGCCGTCGGTTCGGGCGTCGCGGTGGGTGTCGGTGTTGGGGTGGATGTTGGTTCGGGCGTCGGCGTTGCCACGGGAGTCGGCGTGGGCTGGTCCGGCCCAACCGTCGGCGCTGCGTCGGGGTCCGGCGTCGGAGCGGGAGCCGCTGTTGGCCCACTGGCCGGGGTCGGGAACTCGACATCGCTCGCTGCGCAGCTGACGACGCCGACTGAGGAGGGATCGAAGGTGGGTACCGAACTGGCCCGGAGCCAGAGCTGGCGTCGTCCGCCGCTCTGGGGGTTACGGAAAGCCAACCAACGGTTGCCGGCATCGCGACCTGAGATCAAGAAGCTTTGTGGTGGGGCCATGTTGCTGACGGGGTCGGGGTCGCCGGCACATGCGAAGACCGGGACCTCCGAGACGGGAGTGGTCTGCTCCTTGATGGCGGTCTCATCACCGGACGAGTCAGTCGGGTCGAACCGGTCGAAAAGATAGAAACCCAAGATGGCGATGCCCAGCAACAGCACCAGCGATGCGAGCCCGCCGACCACCACACGGGTCCAATCGGTCCCGAGGTAGTACTCGCTCGGGTAGAAGCCTTCCGCATTGGGCTGTTGTCCACGCTGAGGGGCACGGCGGCCGAATTGAGGCTGTGTTGGCATTGGCGGGCCGGCCGGGTAGGCGCCGGCCCGATAGCCGCCGCGGCCGTCGGCTGTCTCTGGAGGGGGCGTGTGATAGCCGTAGCTCCCCGGGCGAGGCGGGCGGTACGGGACCGGCGAAGTTGACGCGCCTGGCGTCTGGTCGGGTGGGGGAGTTCCGCCCGAACCATTGGGAAATGGGGACTCAGCCGACGTGAGCGGGCTACTGGCATCTTCGATTGGGTCCGCGTCTGGGTCGACAATGGGCACCGCTATTACCGCGTCAGGCGGTTCGCTGTCATCGGCCGGCTCTGGCCGACGCCCGGCGGCCGTGAAGATGTCGTCAATGCCCTCAGGCTCGGTCGGGGTGTCGCCGTCGTCGCTCATAGCGGGGGTACGTGTCGCAGAGCCTGGCCAGTCAGCCAGGCGTTGCGATCAGCCGATGGACACGATCTCGACAGCGAGGGTGCCGCCCGGCGCCTCGTAGTTGATGGTTTCGCCGGGCTTGGCGCCGACCAGCGCCTGGCCCATGGGAGAGCTTGGTGAGATCACGTCGAGGTCTTGTCGTTCCTCGATCGAGCCCAGGAGGTAGCGCTCAACCTCGTCGTCACCCTTGTAGCGGATCGAGACGATGCTGCCGGGCGCGACGACGCCGCTATCGCCGGGGTCTTCGACAATCACGGCGTTGTCCACCATCGACCCGAGGAGTGCGACGCGGCCCTCCATTTTTCCCTGCTCTTCTTTGGCGGCGTGGTAGTCCCCGTTCTCTGAGAGGTCGCCGAGTTCGCGCGCCGTTTCGATCTTCTTGGCGATATCGACCCGCCCAATGGTGGTTAGTACTTCGTATTCGGCCTTCAGACGGTCGTAGGCGGTCTGAGAAAGTTGATGCTGCAGAGCCATCCCAGGAGGCTAGCGGCCGACCAGGGCTCGTTACGATCATCGCCAACGTTCGGTGAACACGCCGCAGTGTTTGTCATTCGTGACTGAGGCGGCGACACTGGGCGTGTGCATCACCGATTGAACGTGATTGTCATTCAATCGATCGTTATTCAATAGGGCGTAACCCCCTGGCGGGGTGTCCAGCAGCCGTCTACCTCGGTGGGCGGCTTTCGTCTTGAAGGAGCAACAAACACATGGCTCACAGGATCGGCGTCATTGGTGGCGACGGTATTGGTCCCGAGGTGATCGCTGAAGGCCTGAAGGTCGTCAGCGCTGTTGGTGTCGACTACGAAACCGTCGACTATGACTTGGGCGGAGCCCGCTACCTCAGAGACGGCACGATCCTGCCCGACTCGGTGCTCGATGAGTGGCGTGATCTCGATGTGCTGTACCTGGGCGCTGTGGGGACGCCCGAGGTTCCTCCTGGTGTTATCGAACGCGGGCTGTTGCTCAAGATGCGGTTCGCTCTGGATCTCTATATCAACCTGCGGCCGTTCGTCTACGACGGCGGCGAGAGCGGCGATCCGCACGACTTCATCGTGATCCGCGAGAACACCGAAGGTACCTATGCCGGCGAAGGTGGCTTGCTGCGGGCGAACACGCCCTATGAGATCGCGACACAGGGATCGGTCAACACACGCATGGGCGTCGAACGCTGTGTTCGTTACGCGTTCGACTTGGCACGCAGCCGCGAGCGCAAACACCTGACGTTGGTCCACAAGACCAACGTCCTCACGTTCTCCGGTGACCTCTGGGAACGCACCTTCAACGAGGTCGCCCGCGAGTACTCCGACGTTCAGACTGCCTACAACCATGTCGATGCCGCGTGCATCTACTTCGTGCAAGATCCCCAGCGCTACGACGTCATCGTGACCGACAATTTGTTCGGCGATATCTTGACCGATCTTGGTGGAGCCGTGTCCGGTGGTATTGGGTTCGCCAGCTCGGCCAACATGGACCCCACTCGGACCAGCCCGTCCATGTTCGAGCCTGTCCATGGGTCGGCGCCCGATATTGTCGGGACCGGCAAGGCCAATCCCACCGCTGCGATCTTGTCGGGTGCGCTGATGCTCGACTTCTTGGGCGACACGAAAGCCGCTGACCGAATCCGTGCGGCGTGCGATGCTTGTCTGAACATGTCCGGCACTACTAGCGAGATCGGTGACGCGATCTCTTCCAACCTGTGACGTACTCCGTCTCACCGACGGCGTTCGTTCTCCGCTGACTCGAAGGTACAACCGTGAGCGACGACCCATTCTCTGCACCATTCGGAACGCTGTTTGGCGATTCGATGACCCTGGCCAACCTGGCTGACGGGACCTATGAATACAGCGGCCACGCAGTGCCGCTCGAGCCCTTCTCGTTCCATCCTGCGACCCACGTCTTCCACTACGGCAGCGCGTGTTTCGAGGGGCTCAAAGCCCATCGCCAAAGCGATGGCAGCTTGGCGATCTTCCGTCTGGACGACCATGTCGAGCGGATGCGCCACAGCGTCAGCAAGCTCTGCATGCCGGCCCCTGATGCAGCGATGATCCGGTCCATGATTGTTGACGCCGTCGAGGCCAACGGGTCGTTCACCCCCGATTCTCCCGGGTCGCTCTACATCCGCCCGACCCTGATCGGGACTTCGCCCAACATCGGTGCTGCCGCTGCACCAAGCGACGATGGCATCTTGTATGTTTTCTGTTCGCCCGTTGGTGACTACTTCGCAGGGGGCGTGCGGCCGCTCACGATTTACGTCGAAACAAAGGTGCCGCGCACAACGCCCCAGTTCGGCATGGTCAAGAGTGGCGCCAACTACGTGATGGCGTTGGGTCCTACCCTGGACGCCAAGCGAGACCATGGCGCCGACCAGGTGCTCTTCGCTACCGGCGACGACATCACCGAAACCGGAGCCTCCAATTTCTTCTTGATCGACGACGATCACATCGTGACTCGCGCTCTCGACGAGTCCTTCCTGCACGGGATTACTCGCGACTCGATCATCAAGCTCGCATTGGACCTGGGCTATGAAGTCGACGAGCGCCAGCTGACGGTCTCCGACGTTCAAGCCTGGGCGGCCGGCGGCGGCGAAGTGTTCCTTTCGGGTACGGCCGCGGTTGTCGCTCCTGTCGGCACGATTGTTGTGGCCGATGCCAGCATCGCCGTCGGTGATGGTCAGCCCGGGCCCAATACGTTGAGGCTGCGTGACGCCCTCACCACGTTGCAGGTTGGCGATGCCGCCGACCCACACGGCTGGCTCACAGCAGTCGAGGGCTGACATGGCATCGACCAACTCGGCTCCGGCCGCTGTCGAGATCTACGACACGACGCTCCGAGACGGCAGCCAGCTCGAGGGCATCTCGCTCACGGTCGATGACAAGCTCCGCATTGCCGAACAGCTCGATCTTCTCGGCGTGCACTACATCGAGGGCGGCTGGCCTGGCGCCAATCCCAAAGACGACGAGTTCTTCGCGCGAGCCAAGGACGAGATGGTCTTGCAGAACTCGATATTCGTGGCCTTCGGCTCGACCCGCCGGGTCAAAGGAAAGGTTGACGAGGATCAGACCCTCGAGAAGCTCCTGGGTGCCGGCACCGAAGTTGTCTGCATCGTGGGCAAGTGCTGGGACTACCACGTCACCGAGGCGCTGCGCACAACCCTCGACGAGGGTGTGGCGATGGTGGCGGACTCGGTTGAGTACCTGGTCGCGCAGGGTCGGCGGGTCTTCTTCGACGCCGAACACTTCTTCGATGGTTATCGGCACAATCCGGAGTTCTCGCTTCGCGTGCTCGAAGCTGCAGCGATGGCCGGGGCCGAGCGACTCGTGCTGTGCGACACCAATGGCGGATCGTTGCCCCATGAAGTCAAGGAGGCCGTGGAAGCGGTCGTGCGCCACGTCGATGTCGGCGTCGGCGTCCATCTTCACAACGACACGGGTTGCGGGATCGCCAACGCGATCGCCGGCGTCCGGGGCGGCGCGGTTCAGGTCCAGGGCACCATCAACGGCTACGGCGAGCGCACCGGTAACTGCGACCTCATCCCGATCATCGCGAACCTGAGCCTCAAGATGGGGATCGAAACGATTCCCGCCGACCGGATTCCTCATCTCACCTCGGTCTCGCACCATGTTGCCGAGCTCGTGAACTTCACGCCTGCCGCACAGCAGCCCTATGCCGGTCAATCGGCCTTTGCGCACAAGGCCGGCCTGCACACAAGTGCCATCGCCCGGCGCCCCGATGCCTATGAACATGTCGATCCAGCGCTCGTTGGCAACGGCACTCGCTTTGTTGTGTCGGAGATGGCGGGGCGCAGCACGCTGGAGCTCAAGGCCGAACAACTGGGTATCGAGCTCGATGGCAAGGTCCTCGGCGATGTGGTTGACGCCCTCAAGCGTCTCGAACACGAGGGCTACCACTTCGAGGTGGCCGATGCTTCGCTTGAGCTGCTCATGCGTGGTGCCGGCGGCTGGGAACAGGACTACTTCACGATCGAGTCCTTCCATGTCGACATGATGCACCGTGGTGCGGGGAGTCGAGCATGGAACGACGTCGCGGTCGAGGTAGACACCGAAGCCGTCGTGAAGCTATGGATTGACGACGAGCGACTCATCGGCATCGGCGAGGGCAACGGCCCGGTGAATGCCATCGACACCGCGATCCGGTCGGTCCTGGCCGAGCGCTTGCCGGCGCTCGCAGCCATCTCGCTCACCGACTACAAGGTTCGTGTGCTCAATACCGGAACCGGCACGGGCGCGATCACTCGGGTGCTTCTCGACAGCACCAACGGCGAGCAGAGCTGGACCACCATTGGTGTGTCTGAGAACATCATCGAGGCCAGCTGGCAGGCACTCATGGACTCGCTCGTGTTCGGCCTCCTCTTGGCCGACCGGTAGCACGCGGTGTCGGCTCCGTTCGCAGGTTTACGGGTTGGTGACGGGGGAGTCCGTTTCGCGCTGTTCGGGTTCCCAGTTCGGATTCAGCTGTCGTTCTTCTTGATCGTCATGATTCTCGGGTTCGATCAGAACGCGACGGTAAGCACGGTCGCGATCTGGACAGCGGTCGCCGGCGTCTCGATTCTGTGGCACGAGCTAGGTCACGCGTTTGCGGCGCGGCGGTTGGGGTCCGAGCCGACTATTGATCTCTACAGCTTCGGGGGGCTCACCCACTGGCAACCCAGCGTCGACGCCACGCGTTGGCACCTGATCTCAGTTGCGTTGGCGGGACCCGTTGCCGGAATGGTGCTCGGGGGCCTTGTTGCTGCGGGCACTGTGGTGGCCGGCGGCTTTGGGAGCGGGGACGTGCGGTACTTCGTCGTCGTGATGCTGTGGATCAACCTGGGCTGGGGCCTGGTGAACTTGTTGCCTGTGCTGCCGCTCGACGGTGGTCACGTCATGGCCGAACTCTTGCCGGGGACACGCGAGCAACGGTGGCGGCGTGCCGCCATCGTCTCAATCGCGACTGGGGTGGTCGCCGTCGTGGTTTTGGCGGTCGCCGGAATCTGGTTCGGAGCCTTCGTGTTCGTCTGGGCCATTGCCACGAACCTGTCGGCGGTCAGAGCGCCCGCACAGGCTGCGAAACTCGAAGCGTTGTCGGGGGAAATCCGTGACTCGCTGGTCGGGTTGAGCCAAAAGGCCGACGGTGCTCAAGAGCGGGCCATGGCCGTGTCGGCCAAGCTGCCCAGCGGTCGCCAGGCCTCGTACAAATTGGCCGCGGTCGAGACAGCAGCGGTGTCGGGTCACGGCCCTGTTGCGCGTCGACTGCTCGAGCAACTCCCCGGGCAGGTGCCTCCGGCCGTATACGCCCTTGTTGTGGCTTCGGAGACGTTCGGTCAACGAGGCCTCGATGAACTGGAGGAGATATTCCATCGCTCGCCCGATCACTTCCATGCTCGCTGGCTGGCGTTTGCTCTTCACGTTGCGGGTCGGATTGACGAAATGGTTGGTCACCTTCATCGGGTTCCGGCGCCTGAGCGCAAAGGGGCAACGGTCGAAGCGGCTGCCGCCATCGCCGATTGGGCCGAGGTCCCCGAGGTCGCAGCGCAGCTGCGTTCGCTCGCCGTGGTCTAACAGCCCCAGCGCGTTCGCTGCCAAATCTTGGCGGTAGGGCAACTGCAGTCGGGGGAGAAGTACGATGGCCGACGTGTCAGCACCGAATCACGTCCCGCAAAAGCCCGGCAACGGCAAGTACTACGAGTCACCCCCACGTCTAAGCGACTCGTGGCGAGCCGAGCGTCCAGGCGACCTCACCGACGGCCAACCGACCGGCACTGGCTTCGGCAGCCAAGGTCCCGACCAGGGGTACGCCCTGAAGCTGGTCAAACAGTTCGAAGACCGGGTAAATCTGACCGAGGGTGAACGGTGGGCAGATGTCTCGGCAGGCTGCGTCCTGGTGGGCCTGAAGCGCGCATCGTTGTTCGGCCGGGCGCCGGTCATCCATGACCTCGACATCGCATTCCGTGTTTGGGGGTTTCTCGACGATGACCCCGCTGATGCGTTGGTGACCCTTCGCAAGGGCGCGTTCGATCGGGTCGAAAACGGCGCTCATCACTACCTCGAGTGCCGCCGGATCACCGATGCGGTCGATGCTGACGTGCTACGCCAAACGCCATCGATGATCGAGACAGCGCATGGTCAAGACTGGTCGGCCCTCATCGACACCGAAGTGTTCGCTGCAGCGCACGTCGGTCACAACGACGACCTCGCTTGATGGCTGACACCCCGCGAGTTCGCTTCGCTCCCGCTCCAACCGGCTATCTGCATGTCGGGTCTGCGCGATCTGCTTTGTTCAATTGGCTCCATGCCCGCCGCTACGGCGGCACGTTGGTGCTACGTATCGAAGACACCAATGCCGAACTGGCCACCCCCGAGTTCTACGCGGCCATCACCGAGCCGCTCCAGTGGCTGGGCATCGACTGGGACGAAGGCCCGCACTACCAGTCTGAGCGGACCGAGATATACCTTGCCGCCATTGCCAAGCTGGTCGACTCTGGCGCGGCCTATCTGTGCGATTGCACCCGCGACGCGATCGATGCACGGAACGCGCAGACCGGGTTCAAAGGTGGCTATGACCGTCATTGTCGAGACCGATCAGACGTCGTCGACGGCGATGGTGTGGTCGTGCGATTCCGTACGCCAACTCAGGGTCAGATTGTCATCGACGATGTTGTCCGCGGCTCGGTGTCGTTCGAGACTGCGGAGTTCGAGGACTTCGTCGTCCGTCGCGGCAACGGAACTCCAGTCTTCCTGGTGGCGAATGCGGTTGACGACGCCGACATGGGCATCACCCATGTCGTGCGCGGCGAAGACCTCCTGAACACCACCCCTAAGGTCATGCTGTTGTGGCAGGCGCTGGACCTCGGGCCCGCGCCCACCTACGCGCACCTGCCGCTCATGGTCGGCGATGATCGCAAAAAGCTGTCCAAACGCAAAGACTCGGTAGCGCTGGCCGATTTCGAGGCTGACGGGTTCTTGCCCGAGGCCATGGCCAACTATCTGGCGTTGCTTGGTTGGGGGCCGCCCGATGATGTCGAAGTCCGCCCGATGAGCGAGATCATCGAGCTGTTCGATCTCGCCGGGGTCAACAAGGCGCCGGCCTTCTTCGACATGAAGAAGCTCGAGCACATCAACGGCGAGTACATCCGCGCATTGTCACCAGACGAGCTTGCGGAGCGTCTGCAGCCCTGGCTGGGTGCTGATGCGCCCTGGCCCGCCGACCGGTTTGACGCCACCATCTTCCGAGCCGTTGTGCCACACATTCAAGAACGCCTCCGTCGCCTGTCCGACATTGGGCCGTTGGTCGACTGGCTCTTCACCGAGGACCCGCCCGCCGAAACCAACGAGAAAGAACTGGCCAAGATCGCGAAGGCGATGGGCCGTGACGAGGTCCCGGCGGTCCTGCAGGCAGCCATTTCGGCTCTGGAGACCTGCGATTGGGATGCCGAAACCCTCAACGCAGTTGTCCGTCAAGTTGGCGACGACCTTGATGCGAAATCCCAGGTGCCCGTGCGCATAGCGGTGACGGGAAGACGTGTTGGGCCGCCGCTGTTCGAACCCATGGCGCTCCTGGACCGCGAGGTCGCGCTGGTCCGTCTCCGTGCTGCGTTGGCCGAGCTGAGCTGACGCGATGGTTGCTGCCCGCGTCACTCGGACCGCCGGCATGTCAGGTTCTGAGCAAGCACCGGCATGACCGATAAGCGCAGGCGCTTTCGCCGGTTGTTTTGGGTCGCTGTGGGGCTTGCTGCCATCGGTGTGTTGTATGTCGGGGTGACCTTTGTTCAGGTCTGGTCGGCCAGCCGCAATGATCAGGCCCGCCCTGTTGACGCCATTGTGGTCCTCGGCGCTGCCCAATACGACGGTCGTCCCTCACCGGTGCTCGAGGCCCGCCTGAACGCCGCGTTGCAGTTGTACAACGATGGGATGGCGTCGATCATCGTCACCACAGGATCCAACCAGCTAGGTGATCGGTTCACCCAGGGGTTCACCGGCTTCACGTATTTGCGCGATCAAGGGGTTCCGGAAGCCAACCTTCGCATCGTTGTCGATGGGACCAATACGTTCGAAGAGCTGAGCGCGACGGCCAACGTGCTTCGCGATGAAGGGCTGGGCGACGAGGTGTTGTTGGTGTCGGACCCGTACCACGCACTCCGCGCCGTCGAAGTGGCCCGTGAGGTCGGCCTCCAGGCCTGGTTCTCACCGACTGATCTTGACTCGTCGGTTCGTCAGTTGCTCCGCGAGACTGTTGGTGTGTCTGTCGGTCGTGTGGTCGGCTTCCGGCGTGTCAGCAACCTGAGTTGACTCAGGCCATGACCACTTGGTTGCGCCCTGCCAGCTTCGCCTTGTAGAGCGCTTTATCAGCACGGACGGCGATCGAAGTACTTGCATCGCTGGGAAGTGTCGATACGCCGACCGAGACGGTGAGACGGCCCCCTGGCTGTGTCTGTTCTCCGGGGATCGATGCCTCTTCGACAGCCAGGCGAACGCGTTCTGCAACGTCGGTGGCCTCTTCGGGGGTTGCCCCCGGGAGCAGCATGGAGAACTCTTCGCCGCCGTAGCGATAGACGATGTCGCCGCCTCGGACGGTGACAGCAATCACCCCAGCGACGGTCCGCAGCGCGTCATCTCCGGCGGTGTGGCCGTGGGTGTCGTTGAAGGCTTTGAAGTGATCGACGTCGATCATCGCGAATGCGACTGGCGCCCCAAGTCGCAGCGACTCGTCGACGGACTCGACAAGATCTCGATCCATGCGACGTCTGTTACCGAGCGATGTGAGGTCGTCCACCAGCGCCAACTCGGTCATCGATCCAAGACGGTCCACGTTGGCCAGGGCCGCGGCCACTGGAGATGCAAGCCGCTCAAGATGATGACGAGCGTCAACCCCGAACAAGAGGTCAGACTCCCGGTACAAGACCAAGACGGCCACCACAGAACCGTCAGCGACGACGGGTACCGCCAAGACTGCCCAATCATCGATTTCACCGGGTATTGCCAGAGCTCACCAATACGCATGGCCATAGTTCTAGCTGCGCAGAACCGGGTGACACTTGGTGCCTGGCACCGACCGTCACTGGTTGTTCAGGCAACTTGTGACACTTGGTGCCTGGCACCCCCGTTACCCGGTAGTGCGCCGCGATTCAGTCCCTTTTGGGAAAGATTCCCATCGATTCGCGATCAAAGGTGTCGGCCGTAACACCGGCCTCGCGGAGCTTCACTTTCTGGACGCGCTGAGTTGGCGTCTTGGGCAACTCCGCGACAATCCGGAGGTAGCGCGGGACGGCATGGCGAGGCATCACGTCACACAGTGTCCGGAACAACTGCTCGACGTCAGGTCCGGCGTGGGATTCGGCGACGACGGCGATCATCACTTCCTCTTCGGTCTCGGCGAGATCCGACGCGACGGCGTAGGCCGCCACTTCGAGCACTCCCGGGTTGCCGCGGACCGACTCCTCGACCGAGAACGAGGAAATGTTCTCGCCTCGTCGACGGATGGAATCTTTGAGCCGATCCTTAAAGATGAAGTTGCCGTCGTCGTCGACCATGCCGGCATCACCCGAGTGAAACCAGAGGTTCTGGAACGCTTCGACCGTGGCCCCCGGGTTGTTCCAGTATCCCTGGAAGATCGCATATGGGTAGCGGGGCCGCCAGACTGCTTCGCCGACCGTGCCGGTTGCGACAGGGCGGTCGTCGTCGTCGAAGATCGCGAGATCGACGTGGCGGCAGGGCTGGCCCATGGTGCCGCTCTTCGATGGCCCGAATCCGGGGCCGAGACCCGATCCGAGGCCGAGTTCGGTCGAACCATAGGTTTCGGTCAGTTTGACGCCGAACCGTTCGGTCCAGGGCCCCATGAGTTCGCGTGGCGCCGCCGCGCCGAACGCTCGACGCATCGAGTGCTGGCGGTCGACCGGGCTGGGGTCCTGGTTCCAGAGAAACAGCACGACGGCGCCGAAATAGCCCATCCACGTCGCGCCGCTGTCGCGCACGTCCTCCCAGAATCCGTTGACCGAGAAACGTTCGCGCAGGACGACCGGGTTGCCCACGTACCAGGCGGTCATCGAACAGGCCGATCGTCCCATTTGGTGGAAGAGCGGAAACATGGAATAGCACACGTCGTCATCGACCAGATCGAGCCCTTCGATGAACGGCATGCAGTACCAAATCGACGACCGGTTGTTATGGACCACACCTTTGGCTGGTCCGGTGGTGCCTGACGTGTAGATCACATAGGTGAGGTCGGTTTCCGATCGCGGCTCGATTGCGACGGGGTCGGCAGATAGCGCGTCCGCGAACTCATGGACAGGCCGGGCGGTGAACGAGCTGGGGTTTGCCGAGCCCCAGACGATCACGTGTTCGAGATCCGTGATGTTGATCTGATTGAGGCGGTCCACCCAGGCTGCGTCGATGATGAGCACTTTCGCGCTCGAGTCACGGAGCATGTGCTCGAGGAAGGCGCCCTTGTACTCGTTGTTGATTGGGACATCGATGGCGTTGCGCCAGACGATGCCGTGCCAGGCGGCCAGGTAGTCGGTGTTGGATGGCAGCATCGTTGCGACTCGGTCACCGGGCCCGACGCCCAGGTGGGCCAGGTAGCCCGCGACGCGTTGCGCTCGATCGACCAGATCCGCCCAGCTGAGGTCACCGCGTAGGGAAGACACCGCGAGGCCATCGCCAAAACGTTCGGCACGATCGAGCAGGACCGACGAAACAATCCAGTCGCCTTTATAGACACGAGAGCGATCTCCGCCAGCGGTCATCGTCCGCTCGCCACAGATGTCGTCTCAGAGCCCATCACGACCACGATGCTAGGACGCCTTGCGACGTTGGTCGCGCAAGAACGCTCCAGTAGCAAACCGGTGACGCTTGGTGCCTGGCACCGACCGTCACTGGTTGTTCGGGCAACCGGTGACACTTGGTGCCAGGCACCGACCGTCACCCGGTTGTGCGGATCGATCGTGGCTATGACGAGGGTCGGCGATCGATATGGGGGACGTCGGGGCGAGGGGGTGTTGCGGCCATCGTCAAGAACGTCCGTCGTGCGAAGCGCCAGCCTTCGTGGGTGCGTACCAACTCGTCGTGGTACTGCCCGCGGACCTCGTAGTCGCCGGCCCCTGTGGGATCGATTCGACGCCAGGCGTAGAGATAACAAACAGCGGTCGCGCTTGTAGGACTCGCGACGTCTACCTGAACGTTTGAGATCGTGTGGCAGCTGGCCACCCACTCGTTGAGCGCCGGCGCCACCGCCGCAGCGATAGCGGCCGGCCCAACAATGTCCGAACCCGCATAGTCCGCAACCCCATCCGAGGCGAAGGTCGCCGCTTGGTCCTCGGGTCGGTTGAGGTCGGCGAAACGCGCATACTCGTGCACAAGGTGGGCGATGTCGGCGATCGCCGCGAGTCTCTGGATCTCGTCCATGCAGTCAGCTCCTTCGGTCAGGCTCTGTATTGGATAACGACTAGTAGGGGCTTGCGCCGCCGTCGACCGACATCATCGTGCCGGTGATGCCACCGCCAACATCGGAGGCGAGAAGGACGGCCATTGCCGCGACCTCTTCGACCGTGTTTGGACGCTTGATAGCTGACGGAGCGACGATCATATCGACATACTCATCGAAGCTCATGTCGAGCGTGGCTGCGGTGTCGGGGCCGTTGTCCTTGACGATGTCAGTGATGACCAGACCCGGACAGATCGAGTTGCAGGTGACCCCCTGCGCGCCGTATTCCACCGAGACGGCCTTGGTAAAGCCGTTCAGCGCGTGCTTGGTCGTGACGTATTGCGACACCGATGGGCTGGCCATCTTTCCGAACATCGATGAGATGTTGATGACACGGCCCCAGCCCCGCTCCACCATCCCGGGCAGGGCTCGACGGGTAGCCCAGAACGGAGCGTTGACGTTCCAGTCCAAGGCGAATAGCCATTCCTCATCGGGCATGTCGATGATTGATGCTGGGACGTTCAGCCCACCTGCGTTGTTCACCAAGATGTCGAGCTGTCCGAAGTGTGAGATGGCTTCGTCGATCAAGCCTTCGGCGTTCTCCTGCTTGGTGATGTCGCCGGCGTGGAAGTGCAGTGCATCGCCGGCGCCGATCTCGGCAAGCGTGGCCGCACCCTTTTCGGCGGTTCGACCATTGACGACGACCTTGGCTCCTTCGGCCAGGAAGGCCTCAGCCATGCCGCGGCCGAGCCCACGGGTCCCGCCGGTTATTGCTGCAACCCTTCCTTCGAGCTTCATATCTGATGTGTCTCCTATGGAGTCGATGTCGGCGCCATGATGGCACGATTGGCGGAGATCGTGGACGTCGCCCACCAGAACCTGCACTCACGGGCTGGAGCAAGCGGTTATGGACGCTCCCGCCTGCGCTGGCGGGAGCGGCTTGGTGTCCGACACTTCCAAGAGTTGCTGCCTGCCATCCGATTCCTAGATCGACCCTCGGGTCCCAGTGTGCGACATCGACGATATGGCTGCCTGAGTTCGCCGCTCTCGCCGGAGTCAGGCCATCGATACACCGACAAGTGGCAGGGCGTTCTGAACCGGCACCGGAGGATAGGACGGCGCGTCTGGTTGGTCACCAGAGCCAGGGGTCCCGAATTATCCATATGCACGTGCCTATCGACTGCAGCACTCGTGATCTCTGACCGCACCAGGATCTGGGGCAGCGGTGCCCCATGTGGCTGAACCGACCTGGCTCGATGTTGCCGTGAACGTCTACTGCCTCGGAGATTTCGAGAACACCGCCCGTCCGACGTTGCCTGTCCCACCCGTGCACGTCAGGGGTGTGGCGGCACTCTCTGACCCGGAGTCGGAGATGGCTCGGGCGTCCGAACCCGGTTGCGACGGATTAGTGTCGCCAAGACGGAAGGGAACGGAGGTTGTCGGTGGCCGGAGTTCAGTTCACACATCGGTTGGCAGGTCTCGTCGAGGTGACAACGGTGGGAGACTGCATCGAACGAGCGGCCCAAGCCTGGACTCATGATGCCATCGTGTTCCCCGACCACCGGGCCACGTTCCCGGAGTTCCGAGCTCGCGCCGACCACTTTGCCCGGGCGTTTATTGCCCTTGGGCTCGATGCCGGCGACAAGGTCGGGATCCGTATGGAGCAGGGGGTCGACTACTACGCGGCCCTGGTGGGGGCCGCCAAGATCGGCGCGGTCGGCGTGCCCATAAACGTCCGCTTCAAGGCCTACGAGCTATCGCACGTCATCGAGAACTCTGAGATGCGGGTCCTGATCGGGAGCCCTGACGGCGGTGAAATCGGCGCGCACATTGCCCTCCTGCACGAGACCTTGCCATCACTGGCTGATGCATCATCGCCTGACCTGCGACTCGACGAAGCCCCGTTATTGAGCCACATAATCGTGGTAGGTCCCAGTACAGATCCGTGGTTGCTGGGCGAGGCCGATGTGGTGGCAGCGGCTGAGACGGTAACCGGTGATCAGCTGGACGCTCGTCGCTACGGCGTACGGGTGCGCGACACCGCTGTGTTGATGTATACGTCGGGCACCACGGCTCACCCCAAGGGGGCCATGCTGTCGCACGAGGCCCTAGTGCGGGTCGGGGCGACCGTGGCCCGCACACGCTTTGGGCTGACGCCCGAT
>Ga0302127_10000490_pt1 | contig 22043 bp, 24 predicted proteins | sample CB4_SCM_MG_FD_204452 | JGI IMG/M metagenome (GOLD analysis project Ga0302127, IMG submission 204452) | Marine microbial communities from Western Arctic Ocean, Canada - CB4_SCM | ecosystem: Environmental > Aquatic > Marine > Oceanic | place: Canada: Western Arctic Ocean | collected 2017-09-24
CAGACCTCGCCGGCCGTCTGTGTCATTAGTTCGCCGACCGCAGCGAGCCAGATCTTGGGGACACCGAAATCGCTGAGGTCGCGCTTGTCTGGAGCGAAGAAGGGCGTCATTAGTTTGTGCTGGTAGAACTCGCCGCGGAAGTCCAGCTTGTCGCCGGTTTCCCACGTGTGCCAGATGGCTCGGATGGCGGTCACCATCTCCCGCATGCGAGCCGCGGGCTTCGACCATTCCATCGAGAAACGTTTGGTGATATGGGGTTTGATCTGGCTGCCAAGCCCCAGGTTGAACCGGCCCTTGCTCATGGCCTGGAGGTCCCATCCGATGTTGGCCAACAGCATTGGGTTGCGGGCGAACGCGACCGCAATGGACGTGCCGAGCTCGAGACGTTCGGTGTTCGCCGCCGCAACGACGAGTGGCAAGAACGGGTCGTGGCTGGTTTCGGCTGTCCAGACGCCGTCGTAGCCGGCAGCTTCTTGAGCCTTGGCGTTGGCGGTAATGCCATCGATGTCGGGCGTGAGCCCGAGCCCTCCGTCCACCTTCATACAGTGATTCCTTCCACGCTCCTTGCCCGAAGCTTGTCGCCGGTGCAGTTGAATTCGTCGCTGAGGTCTGTGGCGCCGTTGTAGTGCGGCTCCAAGAGCCGACGGGTGAACTTCCAGCTGCCCTCCACCTTGCGGTACTCGTCCTCGTAGTGGGCCAGCAAGAGGCTCCGCTTGTCGCCGCTGCGCACAACATGTTCTTGGATGTACCAACGCCCGCTTGCGGTTTCACCACTGTCACCAAGGTGGGTTTCGCCGTTGAGCACCGTCTGGATGGTGGCCTCGAATCCACCCATGGCCTTGTGCCACAGAGCCGAAATCGCCTCCACGCCTTCGACCAAACGTCCGCCGCCGAGGTCCCATTCGGCCTCAGGCGCCCACGTCGAGGTCCATTGCGCGCCGTTGCGATGAATCACTGCATCGGCATATCGATGGACGAGTTGCTGGATTTCTATGTGAGCTTCAGTAGCTGCCGACATTGGCGGATCCCTTCGTGGCCTGCGTTCGACATCTTGTCGCATCACGGGCTCGCCTGCTCATTCGGTCATTCAGGATGGCATCTCGGCGCCGATGGGGAGACGTACCCAAGGCGACCAGGTCGCCAGAGCGTCCTGAATACGATGGTGGTCGGGGAACTTCGGAGAGTGAGATCGCGTAATCGGTGACGCTCGGTGGTGAGTGTCAATCGGATGAAGGATCGTTTGCCCGACTCGGTTGCCGAAGTTGCCCACGACTCCTTCTAGACCCTCACCACCGAGGCCTCGCTCATTATCACCGTGACAGCCTCGTTCTTGATGCTCGGCCGCGAGTTCGGGCCCGAGGGCTACGGCGAATACGTTGCGCTTTTCGCCTTGTTGACACCGATCGGCGTCATTGGTTCGGCCGCGGCCCTCGCCAAACTCCAAGCCTGTATCCAGGAACGTCGTCCCGTCGATCAGGTCCTATCCACGTTCTTGGTGATGGTCATCGCCGGCGGCACTGTTGCGACCGTGATTGCGGCATTGGTCGCACCGCTGATCCTGGAAACGCTCTCGATGGCGGCGATCATCACGTTGTCTATATCCGAACTGATTCTGGCGCCAGCGGTCCGAGTCATCGCGGGTGGAGTGCGGGCCATCCGCGGCGTGCCACCGGCAGTTCGGGTCGATCTGTCTGTGTTGGTCCTGCGATTCATTGCGCTGGCCGGCCTGTTCACCTTCAGCGTGCTCTCGGTCGAGCGTCTCGGTGTCGGTTGGATGGTTGCCACGCTGGAGGTACTGATCTGGCTCCTGCTCGTCACGCTGCCCGCACTCGGTATCAAGCGCAGGTTCGGCGAGGCGTCGCTTCGTGATGTCCGCATGGTCGGCGCGCTGGGAGCCCCGATCTACATTTCTGACTTCCAGACCAACGGCGATAAGATTGTCCTCGGCAGTATCGACGGCCTCAAAGCGGAAACGGGCCTCTACGGCGCGGCCTTCCGTATTGCCTCGCTGGCACTCACTCCACTGCGGGCCATGGACATCGCGGTCTTTCACCGCGTCCTTGAGTCCGACGACAACCAGGTTGGCCAGCATGTCCGCCGAGCCAGGGTGTAGACGATGTGGCCGATGTTGGTGCTTGCTCCCATCGCTTCCGTGTTGTGGCTGGTCGCACCGTTGCTCAAGATCGTGGTTGGGGACGAGTTCGGTGGGTCGGTCACGATGACGCGGTGGCTCGTGTTTTGGCTTCCCTGTCGCGTTATGAGCTTGCCGCCTCGCTTGGGCCTGTTGGGCCTCGGGCGCATGGGGATTCGGCTCGTCGTCCTGATCGTCTCAGCCACGATCAGCATGGTGCTCTACCTGATTTTGATTCCCAAGCTCGGCTCGGAGGGAGCGGTCATCGGCACCGTTGTCTCGGAAATCTGTCTGGCCGTCTTTGGCTGGTCAGCGCTGCTGTGGGCTCAGCGCGAGCGCGACGGAGAGCTCGACGAGAACCGGGGAGCACATGCCATGGACGGGCCGTCGAAGTGGGTCAGCGCCCGACGCCGACATAGCTGAACGAACGTTCGGCTAGCGCTCCGGCATCGAGAAGGTTCCGGGCGTCGACGACACATCGGCTGGCCATGATCTCGGCCAGTTCGTCGACATCGACATCGGCGAACTCGGGCCATTCAGTCAACACGACGACACATTTTGCGTCGCGTGCAGCTTCTAGGGCTGTGCCGGTGATCTTGATGTGGGGCAGTTCGGCGGGTGGCGCCGAGACCTCGGGGTCGTAGGCGACGATGTCGGCGCCTTCTGCCTCGAGAAGCCGCAGCACCGCCAGCGAGGGTGAGTCACGAAGGTCGTCGGTACCGGCTTTGAAGGTGAGACCCCAGGCGGCGATGCGCTTGCCGTCGACGTCGCCTCCAAGCATGGTGGTGACCTTGCCGGCGATTCGTGCCAGGTGGCGGTAATTGAGTTCGATCACGCTGCGAAGAAAGTCGAACTCCACGTCGGCTGACGCGGCGATGTGCAGAAGTGCCTCAGTGTCTTTGGGGAAGCAGGACCCGCCCCAACCTGGACCCGGGCTGAGATAGGACGAGCCGATCCGGCGATCCATACCCATGCCCTTCATGACCGCTTCGATATCGGCTCCGACTTGCTCGCACACCTCGGCCATCTCATTGACGAATGTGAGCTTGGTGGCCAAGAATGCATTGGCCGAGTACTTGATGAGCTCTGCGGACTTGGTGTCGGTGTACAACGTTGGAGCACCGATCGACGCGTAGAGTTCGCCCACACGCCGAGCAGTGGCCTCGTCGTCGGCTCCGACGACGATCCTGTCCGGGTTCGTGAAGTCGGCCATGGCCGATCCTTCGCGCAGGAACTCAGGGTGCGACACCACTTCGATGTCTTCGCGGCCGATCGCGTCGATGACGAGTTGGGCGGACCCGACTGGGACCGTCGACTTGTTCACCACGACCGAGCCAGTAGGGAGTGTGGGACCAATCTCGCCAACGGCTGTGAGCAGGGCGGTGAGATCGGCAGAGCCGTCGTGACCCTGTGGGGTCGGCAGGCAGAGAAAGTGGATGTTGGACCTGTCGCTCGCATTGCGAGCCCCCAACACGAACTCGAGCCGGCCGGCCGCCACCTGTGCGTTGATGGCCTCGGGCATTCCCTCTTCGGTGATGGGCACGATGCCGGCCCGAAGTCCCGCGATGCGCGGCTCATTGATGTCCGCGCAGATGACTTGGTGGCCGAGCGATGCGAGCCCGGCCGCACAGGTCAAGCCGACATAGCCGGCCCCGATGACTGCAATGTACGCCACGTTCTCGCTTCTCCTCAGGTGTTCGGAGCACTTTGCCCCGCCCGGCGATCGAAGCCGCCGGGCGGGCCCGGCTTCCCTGTCGGTTGATCTCAGTCGCGACTGAAGAGTTCAAACCCTTGAGATGTGGGCTCTTTCGCGTCGTCGGTGAGATCGATCACCAGATCGTCATCGAAGAGTTCATCGTCGATGGACTTTCCGCCCAATACTTCTTCGAGTTCGGCCTCGGTGAGGTCGAGCACATCCTTTGCCGGTGGTGGTGGCCCCGTCAACATTTTCGGCAGCACACAGCAATTCGTAGCAGCGACGACCGACGTCGTTGAGGCTGTGGTAGTGCTCTGATTGTGTGTTCAAGAGTACGAGCTCTTCACCCAAATCCCGAATGAGAACATCGGCTGGGCGTTCGTAGCTTGCCTCGATCATCACAATATCCCTTTCGTGCAGGCTGCGGGCCACCTTACCGGGGCCCGTCGTTGCATTGCGGCGATCGGCGGGGTTCGCTCAGCCATTGGCGTAGCCGGGGTTCGCGACGCTGAGCGAGTCGGCGATCGCAGCCCGGACAGCCCCGGCGACCTCATCCCAACGGTCATCGAAGTCGCCGGTTCGGATGGCATGGCAGAGGTCGCGATCTGATGCAGCTCCGAGTTCGGCCAGCCTGGCGCCATGCCCGGCTTGGTGTGCCGGCGCGTGCTGGATTTCGCGCCCGGCGATCGCCAGCGCATTGGCGGCTACTCGCAGCAACCATCGGTCGGCCCCGCTCGATCGGGGCATGAGGTCGTCGTGGAGGTAGTTGTGCACAGCGGCGATGAGCTGCTGAGCGTCGGGGGCATCGTAGGGCGCATTGGTGCGCCCGGGCAGCTGCGCGTCGGTCTGGTCCGATTCGGTCACGGCAACAGCTCCATTAGGTCGTGTGCGTTCTCGACGACCCGTCGGCCAATGGTGGCCATTTCCACCGAGGCGGTCCGCCCGGCTCGGAAGTCACCGCCGAACTGCAGACAGATCACACCCCAGCGCAAGGTTCCGTAGATCTCCCACCAACGAAGCGTCTCGAACGAGACGACGAGGCCACTGGCTCGTTCGTATGCCTGAAGAAAGGGCTCGTAGTCGCCGATACCGCCGACGGGCCGGCTGCCGCCGAAGCGCCAGGCGCGGACACATATCCACCCCAAGTCTTCGCCCGGGTCGCCGAGGTGGGTGATCTCCCAGTCGAGTGCCGCCGCAAGGCCGTCGTGATCGAGGATCAGATTGCCGAGGCGGAAGTCGCCGTGTACCAGACAGGTGGGGAGAGGGTCTGGGCGATGTTGGTCGAGCCAACGAAAGCCGAGATCGAATGCGGGCTGTGGGTCGTCGAGCGCCACATAGGTGCCAAACAGCAGTGTGAGCGAATCCTCGATCAACTCAAGCTCGACATGGTTGAGCGCATCGGTGTTGATGTGGTGAATCTTGGCCATGGCTTGGGCACAGTCTTCGACGAAAGAAGCCCTCGCTGAAACCCATTCGTCGTCGCGGAGGATGCGTCGAGCAATGGTTTCGCCCTCGATACGACGATTGATGGTGAAGCTTCGGACCAACGGGTTGGGTACGCCACCGGACACGATGACCTCAGCGACCGGCACGCCATGTTGGCCGGCACACCGCAAGACGTCGGCTTCACGAGCGCACGCACCGAGGAGCCGCTCGACCCCGGCACGGTCGCGCTGCAGAATCAACCGGTGGCGTTCGCCAACAACATCTGCGTCGAAGGCCCACGTTTCGCGGTTTGCGCCGGCTGTCAGACGGACCAGGTTGTGGATGGTCACAGGGCCCAGCGCCGGCTCGAGGACTTCCTCCAACGCCGACGCAAGATCCGCGAGGACAGTGTTCTCGCGATCGGCCATGGGTCGACGTTAGCGGAGGGGGTCTGGCTCGACGGTGTGGAGGCTGTCTGGAATGCACCGAAGCGCCCGCCGGTGGCGGACACTTCGCGCTGGCGAGTAGGCCGCTCGCGAGGCCGACTCGCGTGTTGGTCAGCCAGCGCTTTCAGCGACCTCGTCGCCTTCATCGTCGTGCTGGCCCACATTCAGCTCAACGATGTCAGCGAGCAGTTCGTCCACACTCTCGGCGGTGCCGACGGCATCGGACTCGAGCGTTATCGGCAGGGTGTCAAAGCGCTCCATCAGCCCCACCAAGGCCTTGGCCTCTGTTCTGATGTTGGAGACGCGCTGGCGATAGGTCCGTTCCAAGGTTTTCGCTTGGTCGACCAACTCCTGGCAACCTCGGTCGACGCGCTCGGCCTGGTCGAGTCGGGCCTGACACGCGGTCTCGGTCTTGGCCATGTGCTCCCGAGTTGTCTCGCGGCCCGAGGCGATGATTTCGGCAGCCTTGGCGTGAGCTCGGCTGATGATTTCGTTTGCCGTGATGTCGGCTGCGGACCTTGCCTTATCAAGTGCGGAAGCTGCTTTGGCTTCCATCTTGTTCACGCGCCCGAGTGTCTTCTCTGCGGCCTGGCGTGCGTCTTCAAGCATCATCAGTGCCGCTTTGCTGCCCCCAGATTCCATGGCCGTTTCGAGCCGCGCCACTTCCTTCGTGAGTTTGTCGATGCGGTCAGCGCCTCGGCGGATCCAGTTGCGCATTGTTTCTTTGTCTGGGCGTCGTCCGTCGAGCGCGCCTTCTGCCCGGTCCCGCAGTTGCTTGCCTGTGAGAATTTCTGCCATCGTTCACGCCCTCTTTCACCCGGGACCCAAATTGGAGTACCTCGGCCCACTGGCGACCATAGTGAGCAAACTCAGCGCTGGACAGGGGTACCCGCCCGCAGCTGGGCCGTTGGTTTCGCGCATGCTCACGGTGGGTGGTATTCGACGCCGGAGCGTGACAGTGGCGTTGTCTACGTTGTTGTTCTGGTCGCTGTTGACGGCGGTTGCGACGTTCGAGTTGTGGCAGAGTGTGGCCACGAATGAGGTCAGGGAGACCTCATATGTCGAAGACGACGATCACCAGCGGCGCGAATGCGGCCGTTGGTCGCATGGCGGGCAAGGTCGCCTTAGTGACAGGCGGTGGCAACGGCATTGGACAGGCGACCTGTCTCCGATTTGCCGAAGAGGGGGCAGCGATCGTGGTTGCCGATCTTCAACAAGACAAAGCGGCCGCCACAGCCACAATGATCGAGGACGGCGGCGGGCAGGCCGTGTCGATCGCGATCGACGTCAGCAGCGTCGCAGACAACGAGGCCATGGCGGCGCTCGCCGTCGACACCTTTGGGGGCCTGTCCGCCCTCGTGACCGCCGCGGGAGTGAGTCACGCCAACTACGTGTCAGGCGATATCGAGCCCGACATCAAAGGCATCGTGTCGATACGGATCGACTATGTGGACCGGCCTGGTTGGGACTTCGTCGAGGCCGACCCTGGTGAGCGGGATCGGGTGATGGCCATTAACCTCAAGGGCACGCTGCTGAGCATGCAGTCGTGCGTCGCACGCATGCTGGAGTCCGGTGCGGGTGGCACGGTGGTGACGATCGCCAGCATCGCTGCGAAGCATCCTGATGCGGGACCACTGGCGTATATCGCGTCTAAGGCCGGTGTTTGGATGCTCACCAAGAAATCGGCACGCATGTTGGGCCCCACCGGGATTCGAGTTAACAGCATCGGACCCGGGTTCATCGAGACCCACATGCCTGCCGTAATCGACCTCCTGCCGCGCGAGGAGCACGAACCGGGTTTCTTCGCGGACCTTCCGATGGGGCGGCGCTATTTTCCGCTGGAGGTCGCCAACATTGCGCGGTTCTTGTCCAACGATGAGTCGTCATACTTCACGGGCACGATCTTGCATCCCGGCGGGGGTTATTTCACCGACTGATGCCCACCGTCCGCGTAGGCAACAGTGTGGGGTCGGGTCTCAGTAGTCGGGGCACGCCCATTGGTTGTCGTCGGTCTGGTGGACGTAGATCTGGCACGACGCGGAGTGAAGAAACTCGATTGCGCGGTCGTAGATCGCCCCGTCGCCGCCCGTGGCCACGCTGTCGTGGCGATGCATGTCCGGCCGAGCCCGCCTCAGCAACTCACCATTTCCGGTGATCTCGACGAATGGCCGCGCCCCGTCACCGTTGGTCCGCAATGCCCAGCCCACGACCTCGACACCACCGGGCGTGTCCCGGACCGCGTCGACGGCGCTAATGGGCCCTACCCGGCTGTTGATTGATGCGCCGACGGCGGTTGGGTTCGCTGAACGAGACGACCATGTGGCCGCTCCCACCGCGATCGCAACAGCCACGACCAATACCAACCAGAGAACCACCCGAGAAGACCGTGGTCGGCGCGAAGACTAGGGCCGTGAGCTCAAGGGACCATCTCGGCAGCGGAGGGCCTTGTCGCCGAGCCGCCGCTAGCGCACGCCGCCAGGATTCGAGCCGACTGTTGCCGGCCAGAGTGTGCATCGGTTCGAATTCAGCGCCAAGCTGGTCGGGTTCTACGCACGTGACGGAGATGCCTTATGAAGCTCGGCTACAACACTGGCTATTGGAGCGCTGGACCGCCGACTGGCGTGGTCGAAGCGATCGCCGCCTGTGACGGGTTGGGGTTCGAACACATCTGGAGCGCCGAGGCATATGGCTCCGATGCACTCACGCCGTTGGCATGGTGGGGCGCCGCCACTGAGCATGTCCGGCTTGGAACGGCCATCTCCAGATGTCAGCCCGGACCCCGTCCGCCACGGCTATGGCGGCGATCAGCATGGACCACCTCAGCAACGGGCGTTTCATTCTCGGTCTCGGGGCATCGGGGCCCCAGGTGGTGGAGGGCTGGTACGGCCAGCCTTATCCGCGGCCGCTGGCGCGCACCCGCGAGTACATCGACATTGTGCGCCAGATCTTCGACCGCTTGGAGCCCCTCGAGTTCTCTGGAGATCACTACGCCATGCCTTACCCCGGCGGCACCGGTCTCGGAAAGCCGCTCAAGTCCACGGTGCACCCCCCTCAGCAATGACATCCCCATTTACCTAGCGGCGGAGGGCCCCAAGAACGACGCCTTGTCGGCCGAGGTCTGTGACGGCTGGTTGCCGCTGTTCTTCGCGCCCAAAGACAACGATTTTTACAAGACAGCTCTGCAGGCGGGGTTCGATAAAGCCGGTCTTGATGGCTGGGGAGACTTCGAGGTGGCTTGCATCGTCTCGATCGTCCCTGGCGACGATGTCGAGAAGTGTGCAGATCGTCTGCGCCCCATGATCACCCTGTATGTCGGGGGCATGGGAGCGAAGGGCCAGAACTTCCACTACGACGTGTTCGCCCGCATGGGATTTGAAGCCGAATTCGACCATATCCAGAAGTTCTACCTCGAGGGCAACAAGAGAGACGCCATCGCTGCGGTTCCCACGGCGATGGTCGAGGCCATCTCGCTTATTGGCCCGACCGCGAAGATCAAAGACGAATTGGCGATGTGGGATGAGAGCGTTGTCGACACCCTCCTGATCGCTGGGCCGGTCGAGTTCGTGCACTTCGCTGCGGAGTTGGTGAGCTGATGACGCTCGATCCGCGGACGCCGATCATTGTCGGCGTGGGACAGTACAAACAGCAACTGGCCGACGTCACCGAAGCCAAAGAGCAATACCAGCTGATGGTCGAAGCGCTGCGCCTGGCAGCAGAAGACGCGGGCACCCCTGGGCTGTTGTCCAGTATCGACCGTCTCCTCGTGATCGGGGGCATGTGGCGTTACCCGGATCCTGGACGCCTCATCGCTGATGCTGTGGGCTCGCCGGAGGCCCAGACGATTTTGACGGCGATGGGCGGCAACATTCCCCAAGCCAGTGTTAGCGACGCTGCCGAACGGGTCGCCGGTGGCCACAACGATGTAGTGGTCGTGACTGGAGGCGAGGCCATCTACTCCAAAAACAAGCTCCGCAAGATGGGCCAAGACCTTGGTCGGACCGGTTATGACCTGCCCCGCGCCGAGTTCTTCGGCGACGACGTCGCGATGTCGTCAGATCATGAGAAATCGCTCGGCTTCGTTGTCCCGACTGCCGTGTACCCGTTGTTCGAGTCTGCGGTGCGGGCGGCATCGGGGCGGTCTGTCGATCAACATCGGGCATTCCTGGGCGAGCTTTGGGCGGATTTCAATGCGGTCGCGGTGGCCAACCCGCACGCGTGGGTGCGCACGCCGATGACCGCCGACGAGATTGTCACTCCGACGCCTGACAACCGCATGGTCGGCCTGCCGTACACAAAATCAATGAACGCAAACTCCTTCGTCGATTTTGGTGCCGCCATCATCGTCTGTTCGGTCGAGAAAGCTGAAGCAATGGGCGTGCCTCGGGATCGATGGGCGTTCGTCCATTCGGGAACCGACGGTCACGCGACCTACCTCTTCTCCGAACGCGACAACCTTCATACTTCGCCGGCGATACGCCACACCGGCAATAAGGCGTTGGAGATTGCCGGTATCGGCATCGACGACGTCGACCACATGGACCTTTACAGCTGCTTCCCGTCGGTGGTGCAGATCACGATGAACGAGCTGGGGATTGCCCCAGGCCGGCGCGTGACCACCACAGGTGGCCTTCCGTTCTTCGGCGGCCCTATGAACAGTTATGTGGTGCACGCCATAGCGTGCACCGTCGACGCTGTCCGCGGTGACCCCGGATCGGTCGGATTTGTTCACGCAAACGGGGGCTACGCCACGAAGCACGCCTGCGCCGTCTACAGCACCGAGCCGCCGTCAGCGCCATTCCGGCGTGTTGACGTGCAAGGCGAGATCGATCAGCATCCGAGCCGGCGGGTGAACGAAGCCCCCGATGGTGATGGCGTCACCGAGAGCTTCACCGTTCTGCACGACCGCGACGGTCCCGAGCGGGCGCTGGTGACCGCGTTGTTGGCGGACGGCAGCAGAGCGTTGGCGGTGAGTCACGACTCCGGGACAATGTCGGCCATGTTGACGGAGGAATTCGTGGGAAGACCTGTGCGCCTCCGCTCCGACGGGCAAGCGCACTACAGCTGATCCGGGCCTGCCGTACTGGGTGATTCGGCCCAAGTCATGGAATAGGCGACCGCTGGGAACGTATGGTGGCTTCGCAGCCCGCCAGCTCAACTCTTATCTAGAAAGCTCGATAGTTCACCGTGGATTCGAGTGCTCTCAAAATCGGCTACGTCATCAGCCGATACCCCAAAATATCCCACACCTTTGTCCAGCGAGAGGTGCTGGGTGCGGGCCGCGGGGTTCGACGTCGAAACCTTCTCCGTCGTCGGGACCGACGACTGCGAAATCCTGTCTCCTACCGATGCTGCTGAGGCCGCTCGGACTCGCAACATCCGCCCCGCAGGATCCCGAAGGTTGGTGCGGCACCTGTTGGGCCCGGTCTTGGGACATCCCAGGTCGACTATCAAGACGATGCTCACGGCAGGGAAGGGCTGGTGGCTGGATCCGAGGCAGCTCGTTTGGCGGATTGTTACGTCGCCGAGGCCATCATGTTGTGGTCGCTCGCGTCGGGCGAGGGCATCACGCACCTCCATGCGCACCATGCCAACGTGGCTTCCGACGTGGCGCGGCTAGCGACCGACTTCGGTACACACGTCGGCTCGGGCCCGACTGCCTGGACGTTCATGATGCACGGGTCCACCGAATTCACCGATATTCAGCGCCACGACCTCAAGGCTAAGTCCGAATCGGCAGCTGGGGTCGCCTGCATCAGTTATTACACGCGCTCACAACTGATGATGGTGTCCCGGTCCCAGAGTTGGCCCGCCTACGATGTCATCCATTGTGGTGTTGACCCCGAGCGGTAGACGCCAAATCGGCCCGAGCGTGTCGCGGATTGATTCACGGTGTTGTTCGTTGGTCGTCTCGGGTCTGAGGAGGGGCTGCCCGTGTTGGTAGACGCCTTGGGAATGGTCCAAGCCGCGCCCCCCATGCAGGTTCACTTTCTCGTGGTCGGCGACGGTGTCTTATGCCACGAAATCGAGCGTCGCTGTGCCGAGCTCAGAGTGGAAACCGAGTTCGCGGGATCAATCGGCCAACACGAGATCCTCCCGTACTATCACCGCGCCGATGCCTTCGCTCTGGCCGGCTTCCGTGAGGGAATCCCTGTGGTGTTGATGGAGGCGATGGCGTGCGAGATTCCGTGCGTCGCGCCGCGGATCACCGCCATCCCTAAATTGATCGAAGAAGACTTGACCGGCCTCACTGCGACTGCAGGACGAGCCGACCAAGTTGCCGACCAGCTCTTGCGCTACGCGCTCGACCCCGATTTCGCCATCGGGGTTGGCAAAGCTGGGCGTGAGAAGATCCTCACGGAGTTCACGACCGAGGGCACGATCTCGGGCATGGTGCGGTTCTTCGCCTCGCTTTACCCGGGCGAGAAACGCGCATCGTGACGGGGCAGTCCATTACAGTTGCGGCTCTGCGCTCGGCACCGGTTACGGCAATCGCGCGTTTGCTGACCCGGGGGCAAGCTGCGCATTTTGGCCTATCGCGGCGTTCCGAACGAGGCATTCTTCGCATCCGAGATGGAGTAGCTCGCTGCGAGGTTACAGCCGGTTCACGAAGATGATGGCGCCGCGGCGATTCGTGGCGACAAGGGCCTGCCACGAGGTGCTGCTTGGGTCACGTTCGATGACGGTGATCCCACAGTGGTGCACAACGGCTTGCCTACGCTCGAGCGGCTGGGCGTACCGGCAACGATGTTTGTTTGCCCGGGCCTGATCGAGACTGATGTGTCGTTCTGGTGGCGTTTGGCCGACTGGGCAATGGAACATCTCCCCGAGCAGAGCGCGATCTACGCGCCAAGCGGTGACCTCACCGAGTACGTGAAGGCCGTCACTGATGGACGCCGTCGCGAGATCATCAAGACACTCCTCGACAAAGTCGAGCGTCCCTTCCCTCCCTCATGGCGGCAGCTCTCCGACGACGATCTGGCTGCATGGACGGGCGCTGGCATGGCACTGGGGAACCACAGCTGGGACCACCCGTGTCTCGATCAGTGTGCACCCGACGCACAACGCGAACAGATCCGCCGAACTCACGAATGGCTGTGCGATCACTTGGGCCACCGGCCGCGCAGCTTTGCCTATCCCAACGGCAACTTCTCCGATGTCTTTGATCGTGAGGTCGCTGACCTCCGCTATGAGTTGGGACTGCTCTATGACAACAAGCTCGCAGACCTGAACGGGCCACCCCTGCAGATGTCGCGGGTCATACTCGAAGTCGACTAACCAGCGAAGCGTCTCGTGGGTGTCTTGTCAGGCGCACAGCCGGCCATGCGCGCGGTGACGACGCGGCTTGGTCGCTGAGATTTCGGCTCACGCCTCGGCGCTCGGCGCCACCCGTTAACGCTGCACTACGGTTGAAATCGCGTTCGGGTAGGGACAGACTCCATCTGAACATGCCTTGATGGGACTGTCTCCATTTGGGGTATCGATGTGCAGGGGGAACGGTATGGAGTTCAGCGAAGTAGCCAGCCAGTCCGAGGGCCTTGGCGCCTGGGTGCACATGGCAACGGTCAATGCCACCGGCAAGATGCTCAAAGCTTCCCGCATGGGTGGCTGCGACGAATGGCGGGCGAACTGATGTCTGGTGACGACACGCACAGCTACGACCCGGTCGGTGACGAGACCCTCGCCGACCCCATGCCTGCCTATGCCGAACTGCGATCCAAGTGCCCGGTCCATCTTTTCGATGGGCTCGAGCGACCCATGTACACGTTCTCTCGTCGCGAAGACGTGCAGTCGGTCCTGACTGATGCTTTGCTTTGGTCGAACCGGTTGGGTCCCGGGATCGCCGTGAGCGACAACAACGTGGGCGATTTGCAGCGTTACGACCCACCAGATCACGAGGTCCGGCGCAGATTCCTCCGTGCGCCGTTCCTGCCCCGCGCCGTTGAGGCTTCCGGTCCCAGAATCGAAGCATTGGCGCGCGAGTTGGCGACCCGTTTGGCCCCGACCGGAACGGCCGAACTGCATGATGAGTACGCGCTCCCCCTGCCGGTCCAGGCCCTTGTTGACATGATGGGCGTGTCAGACAGCGACGGACAGGACTTCAAAATCTGGGCTGATGACCTGACCCTTGGCATGACCTACCCCGATCGAGCATTGGACTCGCGGCGGGCCATGACGGCATATACCGTCGGGCAGATCCAGCAGCGCCGTGCCGCGGTAGCGGCCGCGGACCTCGGTCCCGACGATGATCCCATCGGCTCCGTGGTGCCCGAGGGTCTCTTGAGCCACATGGCCTGCCAGCCGCTCGAAGACGGGGAATTCATGCCCGATCGCGAGCTCGCGGCCATGGTCGGTCAGTTGCTGGTGGCCGGCCACGAGACCACGACCTCGCTCATCACGAATGCCACCTGGCGACTGCTCGAAGACCGTGATCGCTGGGAGCGTCTTGTGGCAGAGCCCGAGCTGATCCCGAACGTCATCGAGGAGAGTCTCCGATTCGATCCGCCGGTGTTGGGTCTGTGCAAGACCAACAACGAGCCAGTCGAACGTCACGGCGTCGACATCGCTATCGATTCGAAGGTGATGGTGCTCTATGCCAGCGCCAACCGTGACGAGGCGTTCTTTGACCGTGCCGACGAGTTCTTGGTCGATCGCCCACTGCTTGAAGCGAAGAAGCACCTGTCATTTGGGTGGGGATCCCATTTCTGCTTGGGAGCCCACCTTGCTCGCCTGACGGGCCGCATTGGCCTCCAGGTCCTGGTCGAGACGTTCCCCAACCTTCGCCTGGCCGGCCCAACCGAACGCGTCGGCGCCCCCTTCCTATGGGGCCGCAGCAAACTCCACGTTGCCTGGGACCCCAACACCTAGCCAGCAGTCGCGGATTTCTGACGGCCTCGCGCGGCGCGCGAAGCCGTCAGAAACGAGCGAGCGGGTGAGGTTGACGGCGGGGTTTGGATCAGACGAGCCAACGTGAACGTCGACTGGGGTCTGGGCTGAGAAGTAGGGAACGAAGTTCGGGGACCGCTCGGCCAGGCATGAGCAGCGAGATCACCAGCTGGACTGATGCTGGGTCCTTGTTGCTGACCTCGCCCCGAACTGCTGCAGCAAGGTAAAGGCGGACCGTAAACGTGCTTCGTACTTCGATCCCCGCTTCGTGGCGGAACAGACCAATGTCATCTGACGACGGGTGGACCTGCACGTCCAGCTCGATCGACCGATCTCTTGTAGGCATCAACAACGTCGCCGAACAGGTGTTATCGGCCACCATGCCGGTGACAGCGTTGAGTTCGACGTCGATCTGACCGGAGAATGAATCTATTGGCTCGTCAAGGTCGAGGGTCGATTTCGCGACCCATCCGCCACGGATCGTTGCGGTCGGCAAGGACTCCGACGAGCGCTCCGCCCGTCGCGGCCTCGTGGTTCGGATGCCGCCCCGATCGAACCACGGCACGATGATGTCATCGCCGTCGTGCGCGACGAGGAGTTCGTCGAGTTGCTCGGGCGCAATGGCGAGCACCTGGGCACCGTCGATGTCGATGATCATCCAGTCCAGGCGAGGGGTCCGACCTCGAAAACTGTCGTCGAGTTCGTCCCACCAGTCGGCGTCGGGAATGGTGTCGAGTCCGTGGACCTCGTGTGCGCGGAGCCCAATCAACAGGATCGATCGCCGCCCGTGGGCCGAGTTCGCAAGCCCGGCAATCAGCCTGGCCACTTTGTGCGGTTTTGTGAGCTTGCGCTTCGTCGCTACCAGGAGCCGTGGATCTTCGCGTCCGAGCACGGTGACTTCAACGGCCCGGAGGGCCAAGGTTTCGAGATCAACGCGCGCCACGGCTCAAGTCTGGAGGGCGACGCAGCCGCGCGCCAGCGACCCAGGTAGCTTCGCCCACGCGGTTTCTTGGTCCACGCCGCGGCGAACGCCGATCGAAGTCAGCCGACGATGTCGCGAAGTTGTTCGATCACTCGCACAGGGTCGGGCCCCACGGGGGTCACGTTCAAGGTGGTGACACCGGCTTCGCGGTAGGCATCGACGCGCTCTCGGACATACCCGAGGTCGCCGATCAGACTGGTAGCAGCCAGGAGCTCGTCGGGAACTGCCGCCATTGCGTCTTCTTTGTGGCCTGCGAGGTAAAGATCTTGGATCTGCTCGGCTTCGGCCTCCCATCCGTAACGTGAGACCAGGTCGTTGTAGAAGTTGCGCCCTTTGGCGCCCATGCCACCAATGTAAAGCGCAGCCATCGGCCGACCCAGGTCTCGGTAACGCCCGACTTCGTCGTCGGTGCCAATGGCGACTGGGCCACCGGCAATGATGCCCATCGAGCCAAGGGCCGAGTGTCGCTTGGCGTTGCCTCGATCGAGATCTTCGCCCCAAACCGACATCGCACGTTCGGGCACGAAGAACACGGGAAGCCACTCGTTGGCCAACTCCGCGGTCAGTTCGACGTTCTTGGGGCCGAGTGAAGCGAGCAGGATCGGAATATCGGCCCGCTTGGGGTGGTTGATGATCTTCAGCGGCTTGCCCAGCCCGGTGCCGTCTTCGGGAGGAAGGGGGAGTGTGAAGTGTCGGCCGTCGTAAGTGACGGGCTCGTCTCGGGCCCAAATCTTGCGGCAGATCTCGATTACTTCGCGGGTGGCTTGGATGGGGCGTTCGTACTTCACGCCGTGCCACCCCTCGATCACCTGCGGTCCTGACGCGCCGAGCCCGAGTATGAAGCGACCATTGGACAGGGTGTCGAGCCCGACCGCGGTCTGTGCCAGTAGCGAAGGGGTCCGCGTGTAGATCGGCAAGATGCCCGATGCGATCTCGACCGTGTTGGTGATCGATGCCAGGTAGCCCATGACACTGACCGCATCGATGCCATACGCCTCGGCGACCCACACCAGGTCGACGCCGGCCCGCTCGTAGTCCGGCACCTTGGCAAGTTGCGCCAACGGGTCGCGCGCGTACTCGATCGCCATACCGATCTTCATGAGGTCTCCGTGGAGTTGTCGGTGATTCGAGCTATGAGCTCGCGACCGCTACCTGCTGAGGATGGTGACGCCGCTGATGCCGGGCGCGCCGTACACGTGGGTGTAGGCAACCTGAGGATCGTTTGGGACCTGCCGCTTGCCGGCTTGGCCGCGGAGCTGCAGCACGTTTTCGTAGATCTGGCGAAGGCCGGATGCGCCGACGGGCTCGCCGTTGGCCAAGCAACCGCCATCGGTGTTGACCGGGAAGCGGCCATCGATGTTGGTTTCACCTTGCTGGATCATCCGCTCTTGGTCGCCGTGCTCACAGAAGCCGTTCTCTGCCATGTGCATGATTTCTGCACCGGTTTCGGTGTCTTGGAGCTGGGCTAGATCGACGTCGTCGGGCCCGATACCGGCCATCTCGAAGGCAGCTTTGGAGGCATCGACGGTGGGGCCGACGCCATCGTCGAGTGCGATCCACGGAGCCATGACCTCGAATGACCCCCAGCGACGGCTGCGGACCGCAGCCGCGTTGAGATAGATCGGGGTGTCGGTGTACTTGTGGGCTTTGTCGGCGCGGGCCAACAACAACGCAACGCCGCCTTCACCCGGCGAGCAGAACATGAACTTGGTGAGCGGGTAGCTCAGCATGTCGGACTCGAGGATTTGCTCCTCGGCGATGGGCTGTCGACGCCAGGCGTTCTCGTTGTGCTCGGCATTGCGGAAGGCCTTGGCCGACACCTTCGCCAACGTGTTGTGGGAGATGTCGTGCTGTTCCATGTAGCGGTTGATCTTCATGCCGAAGAACTGCGTGGTCAGCGCCAGACCGTTCTTGCCGTACCAGTCGCCGAGGCCCGAGGCTTTGGTGTTGATGCGGAACGCGCCGCGCTCGTGCTTGTCGTAGCCGACGGCGAGGCCCAGGTCGTAGGCCCCCGACGCAATGGTGTTGTAGGCCGAGAACATCGCCGAACCGCCGGTGGCGCAACCGTTCGCGACGTTGATGAACTGCAGGCCGGTGAGACCGAGTTTGGACACCATGGTGTCGGGTGCGCCGGCAGCTTGGCTTCCGCCGAAGGCGAACTGTACGTCTTTCCACTCGACCCCGGCGTCAACGAGTGCCTTACGGACGGCGTAGACGCCCTGTTCTTGGCCGGTGCGTTCTGGCGTGCGACCAAATGGGTGCATCCCGATGCCGACGATGGCTACTTCTGGCTTACTCATGATGGGACTCCTGTCAGCTTTCGACTGGTGAGAATGCGAATGTCATGACTTCGTTACCGTCGTCGTCGGTGTAGAGGGGCACGAACACGAGGTCCATCTCCATACCGATCTTGAGCTCGTCCTTGTCGGCGGTGGTGAGGCGGGTTTCGACCTTCACCTCACCGGGTAGTTCGACATAGCCCACGCCAAATGGTTCGAAATTGACGACGTCGCCGGCGAAGGGGGGAGCTTTGGGCGGGAATCCCTGGATGGTCCAGGTCCACAACGTGCCGCGGGTACCGAGTTCGCGATACTTGGTGTCATCGGACGTGCATCGTGGACACCCGGATTGTGCGGGGAACAGCACTGCTCCGCACTCTGCGCACTCCGACCCGATCAGCCGCGGGCTGTCCGATGGCCAGGTGAAGATGCCTTCTTCGATGGGGACTTGCGCGCCCATTCGGGGCCTCCAAGGGGTGGTCACATACCGTCCGATCAATTATTGCGCACCTGGGCCCGTCTTGCGCAGCCGTGGATGAGTTGTCACAGTCTTGGGATGCGGAGACTTACCGGGCGCTCGGAGTATTTCGGTTCGCAACGCCCCACGACCAGGCTGTGCTGAGCGATCACTGGTGGGCCGCGCCGCACCGAGCCCCCTACGACATCTCGGTGGTGATCCCAGCTTTTAATGAAGCGGGCAGGATCGCTCCGACGCTGCGCGACCTTGTGGACCACTTGGGCAATAGCGGAGGACGGTTCGAGGTGATCGTGGTCGACGACGGGTCGACTGATGCCACGGTCGAGGTGGTCCGGTCAGTGGCGGCTGAGGCCCCCGAGATCTCGGTCGTGTCGTTCGATGCGAACACGGGGAAGGGGGCAGCGGTCCGACACGGAGTCCTGCGATCGACTGGCGCCCTCGTGGCCGTCGTTGATGCCGACGGTGCTACCCCGATCGCCGAGCTGGATCGGTTGGTCGATGCGGTCGACGGTGGGGCGGGAGTGGCGGTCGGCTCCCGTGTCGGCACCGCTGCTGGCGTCGATCGGGTTACCAAACTCCATCGACGGGTCATGGGCCGGGTATTCCACGCGGTCGTGGCGATGCTTGTCCCGGCGCCGGTGCGCGACACCCAGTGCGGGTTCAAGCTGATGACACGGCCTGTTGCCGACGCGATCTTCGAGCGGGTGCAGTCTGACGGGTTCAGCTTCGATGTCGAGGTGTTGGCGCGCGCCGCGCAGGCGGGTGTACCAATCGTCGAACTGGCCGTGAGCTGGACTGATGTCCCGACCTCGAGGGTGCGCCTTGTACGTGACTCGGCAGCGATGTTCGTTGACGTCGTGGCCATCCGGCGTCGGGTCAGGCGAGACCCCTGGACTGGCCCGATGGGCTGAAATAGGCTGGGGCGGCCGTTGGTCACATCGTGCGGCCGGTGCCGACCCAGGACGGCGCGCGGAGTTCGCGCTTGAGGATCTTGCCTGTGCCGGTCCGCGGCATCGAGACGACGAACTCGACTGACCGCGGGCGTTTGTACCCGGCGAGTTTCTCGTTGCATCGCCGAAGCAGATCTGACGCCAGCGCGTCGTTGGCCTCGACCCCTGCACTCACCTCGACGATAGCCTTGACTTCTTCGCCCATGTCTTCGTTGGGCACACCAATGATGGCGACATCAGCGACGTCGGAATGTTCGGCGATCACTGCCTCGATCTCGGCCGGGTAGATGTTGACGCCCCCGCTGATGATCATGTCAATCTTGCGGTCAGACAGCCACAGATAGCCGTCGCTATCGAGATAGCCGACGTCGCCGGTGGTGAACACCCCGGGTTCGAGGTGGGCCTCTGCGGTCTTTTCCGGCGCGTTGTGATACTCGAAGTCAGTCCCCATGTGATTGCGAAAGTAGAGCGTGCCTTCCTCGTTGGCGCTGAGGCGTTCACAGTCGTCGTCCACGACCAAGACATCGATGTTCGGCATTGGCCTGCCGACACTGCCGCCGCGCTCAAGCCAGTCGTCTGCACGAATGGTCGAGATGAAGGCCCCTTCGGTGGACCCGTAGTACTCGTGGACGACCGGTCCAACCCAGTCCAGCATGGCGCGTTTCCAAGCAGGTGGACACGGCGCGGCGCCATGCCAAATGGATTCGAGCGTGGTGGTATCGAGTGCCGCGCGTTCGTCGTCGGAACAGTCCAGCATGCGCTTGAGTTGGGTCGGGACCAGGTGGACGTTGGTGACGGCCTCCTCGCCGATAAGCCTGATGGTTTCTGCGCCGTCAAATTTGTGCCGCATCACGACAGATGAACCGGCGATCATGGGGAAGAACGTGAATGCCCACTGGGCTGAGTGGTAGACGGGACCGACCAACAAGGACCGGCCCTCGGCCGGTACGTACTCACTCATGCCGGCAGCGATCAGTTGCATGACCTCGGTGGGGATCTCGCCGGCACCGGCTAATGATCCCCGCACTCCTTTGGGGCGCCCGGTCGTACCAGATGTGTAGAACATGGGGCCGCCGAGGAACTGTTGATCGGCGGGAAGGTCGGCATCGGAGGCTGCTGCGAGCGCGTCTTCATAGCTGGCCAGACGTCCACTGGCCGGTGCCCCGACGACAAAGGCGACGTTGACGTCAGCCGCCCGGGGGTCTTCCAGGGCATCGGTGGCGAGGTCAGCGAAACGGGCACCAGCGATCAACGCGGTCGCACCGGAGTCCTCGAGGACATAGGCAAGTTCTTCGGTCACCGAATGCCAGTTGACCGGAACGTAGGTGATGCCCGCGTGGGCGCAGGCCTGAAAGACCTCGAAGCATTCGCGGCGGTTGCCCATAAGCATGGCGATCGTGTCGCCCTTGTGGATGCCGGCGTCGGCGAACACGTTTATGAGTCGGCGGGTGCGGTTGTGGAGTTCGGCCCAGGTGGTGCGGCCGTGCTCGTCGGCGACCGCCATTTCGTGAGGACGCGCGTCTGCGTGGCTGTCCAAGAGCTTCGGCATAGATTCTCCCGTAAGGTCAAAACTGCCTTCCGCTGCGACCCTACTGGCGCGGCGACAACTTGGCGAGCGGGTCTTGCCCCGGTGATGGCGACCGGACTGACTGTGGGAGCTCAGCCGCGTGCGACATGGGTGTCGGAGAAGGTCGCGGTGGGCGTCACATGTTGGGCCACGAAGCGTGGCGAGTCGGTATAGACCGAGCGACTCAAGTCGACGATCCCTGATGTCTCGGCTGCACCTGCCGAGCTCTCATGAGCCGAGTGCGCCGCAGGAGTCCCCAAATGACGAGAACCTCCAGACCCACGGGCATCGCGAACGCAACTGTGGCGCTGGCGAGCCCCTCTGGCTCACTCAGGTCAACTGCGGGCGCGAGAGAGGACCCCGCGGGTGCCGTCGGCGACGGCCTTGGCCGCGTCGGCCGCAGGCATAGCGAAAAGTCCGGTGGAGCAGACCTCCAGACCGATCGGGCACGCAGCGCCGATCGTGTCGAGGTTGCGGATGATGTCCTCGAGCAAGAACTCCCCGCTCCCTGGAGCGACTCGATTGGTCGTGGTGTCGGTGTAGTAGTCCGGGTCGTCGGCGACGATCGGTCCATCGTTGAACTGGATCGAGAAGATGCGATCGCCGGGCAGCGCCAAGATGTCGTCGGGGTTGTTGGTCGATCGCGTCACGTGCCAGCTGTCTACACAGAATCCGCCGTTATCGCGGCCTGCGCGCTCGACTACCTCGAGGGCCTGCGTAGCGTTTTCGATGTCGGTGAACTCGGGCACGAACTCGAGCGCGACGTTGACGCCGTGGTCTCGGGCGCGGTCGCAAAGCGCCCCGAAGCCGGGTGCGGCTTCAGCCGGAGTCCCTACCTTCCAGCCGATCGCTTGTAGGTATGCGCAGCCGAACCGTTCGCGCATTTCCCACGCCAAGGTCTCGAATGCCAGCGCTTCTTCACTTACTTCGGCGCTGGGGCCCCAGCCGCGTGCGACCTCGATTCCCCAGAGGCGCAGGCCAGTTTGTGCCAGTGCCTCGTCGAGGCGTTCGACGTGTGCGGGATCTTGTCGCACTTCGGCCCAGCGACTCACGAATAATCCGATTCCGGCGAACCCAGCGGCTGCCGCGGCATGGACTCGTTCCACCGGGTCGGTGTGGGGATGGCTCATGTGATCCCACACGAGGTCGTTCGAGTTGAGGGTTCGGCTACTACGGTCTGCATCGTTCACAACCGCAACCTTACGC